>MKWU01006993.1_pt1 | contig 11059 bp, 9 predicted proteins | sample 809101 | NCBI WGS metagenome assembly MKWU01 (sample SAMN05860141, study PRJNA318959) | sponge metagenome | host: Aplysina aerophoba | place: Slovenia: Piran, Adriatic Sea, Gulf of Piran | collected 2013-05-07
ACATCGTCGACATCATTCGCACCCAGGCCTCCTTCACGGCTGGCACGGTGGAACGCAAGCTCGTCGATCTGCCGGCGACCATCCGGGACGCCGTGAAGGTGGTGCAGGAATCACTCGGACAACGTGGCGTCGCTATCGATGTCGAATACACCCGTGCGCCCGCCCAGATCCTCGTGCAGGAGAGCCGGTTTCAACAGATGCTCGTGAACCTGCTCAAGAACGCGATGGAGGCTACCGACGAACGCGCGGCCCGACTGGAGGACGACCCGGATTGGCGGCCGAGGATTCGGGTGCTGGCCTATCGCGGGAAACAGAAGAACACCCTCGTGATCGATGTCGGCGACAACGGAATCGGTATCGATCCATCCCATTTCAGTTCCGTGTTCAATGCCGGCTACACGACCAAGAAGGACGGCACCGGGCTGGGTCTGCATTCCGCGGCGAACTTCGTGATCGGGTCGGGCGGCAGCATTCAGCCCTTGAGCGACGGTATCGGCCACGGCACCACACTGCGCGTAACGCTGCGCGTTGTCGAGGAGCATAGGCAGCAGCGTTCGCCGACCGGGCGCGGCGAGTGATCGCGCCGGCTGGACTGGAACGCCAGTTCGGTCGCGTCGCCGTTGCGTCCTCATCGGTTCGGCGGCTTCGGCATGCGGTATCTGACCCCGCGCACGCTGAATATCCAGGCCGGGCTCTGCGCGTCGTCGCCGAGCTTGGCGCGGAGCTTCTTGACGAAGTTGCGCACGAGGTTGACGGTGGCGCCCTTCTTGCGCCCGCTCCAGAGCTGGCGCACCAGGGCATCGTAGGCGACGACGCGGCCGGCGTTGAGCGAGAGCACGCGCAGCAACTCGTACTCGGTCGCGGTCAGCTCCACCTCCCGTCCGGCCACCGTCACCCGGCGCTCCTCGTAGTGGATGGCCAGCTCGCCGAGGACGAACGGCTCGGGCCGGGAGACGCGGCGAAGCGCCGCCCCGACGCGGGCGGTCAGCTCGGTCGGCGAGAAGGGCTTGACCAGGTAGTCGGCGGCGCCCGCCTTCAGGGCCCCGGCGATCGTCTCGTCGCGGCCGTAGCCGGAGATGAAGACCACCGGCAGGTCGGCCAGCTCGGGGACGCTTCCCATCAGTGCGATCCCGTCGGCGCCGGGCAGCACCAGGTCGAGCAGGACCAGGTGCGGCCGCTCGGCGCGGATGGTGCGCGACAACTGCGCGTGGTCGCCCGTCACCGCCACGGCGTAGCCCGCCGCGGTGAGCGTGTCGCGCACGTAGCGCAGCGTCTGCGGGTCGTCGTCGACCACCAGGACCCGGGGGGGCTCGTGCGGCTCCTGGGGCGTGGCGGCCGGGCGCGGGCCGGGGCCTGCGGGCTCGCCCGGCCGGACATCCTCGGCTTGCCAGGACGGTGAAGATGAACCGGGCGCCCCGGCCGGTCCCGCCGCTCCCCGCCCCGACGGGACCCCCGTGCCCCCCGGCCCCGCCCCCGCCGCTCTCGGCCCGGATGCGACCCCCGTGCGCCTCGACCAGCCTTTCCATTCGATGGTCCGATTGCGCCCGCCAACCTCCAATCACACAGCGAGTTCCGACTCAACGCCTCTGGACTTGGACACCACGGGCGTTCCAATGGACTCTTGATCCGCGCGACAGCCGTTCAACGGGTAACTGGCGGGGCCTGCGGCGGTGGTGAAGAGTTCACGTGGCAGGAGGAGACGCCTGTAGCACGGGGATGGACCCCGCCCAATCCCCGCATAAATGGGTCAGTTTCGGTCCGGCCCGCGCGCGCGGGGATGAACCGGTCTATCCGCTGAGCCGTCGTGGGGTCGTACCCGCCGCCCCGCACGCGCGGGGATGAACCCTCCGCGCGGCGGCAATCCACAGTCGCCAAGTCGGCCACCCCGCACGCGCGGGGATGAACGCCTTGGAGCTGTCCAAGCAGGTGCTGACGGGACCAACCACCCCGCATACGCGGGGATGAACCCTTCGCATGCTGTGCTCGACATCGGAAACCATGGCGTGCCCCGCACGCGCGGGGATGAACCGGAGCGCCGGCTACCAGAGAGCCGGTGCCCGGCCCAACCAACCAGAACAACGCGTTGCGATCGACGTGTTCGACGAGCGGTCACCGCTGCCGGAACCAGCGCAGGGCCTTGGCGGCCGTGTGCTAATCAATCCGAAAGTGCCTGGCAATGGCATTGACGAGGACGCCACCGTTGTGCATCTGCGCGGCCTCGGCAGCAATCAACCTGGTAGCCGGGGGTCTTCGGTCGCTCGCGAAGCTCGACCTCGAGTGAAATCTCGGCCAAGGTGCGCAACCCTTTGCGAGCGCGTCAGTGTCCGTGTCTGCACTCAGAGCGTTCCGAGGAGGCTGGTCAGGAACAGGCCCAGGGCGGTGATAGTTGCGGTGTGGAACGCGGCGCAGCCTGCGATGCGGCGCAGGCTGAGGTCCGGTCCGTTGACGGCGAGGTCGATCCCCGCGTGCACCGTGGGCAGCAGTATCGCCGCTGTCGCGGCGTAGGCCGGCTCCATCCCGCTGTCGTGGGCGAGCAGGGCGACGGGCAATGCGGCGGTGAAGGCTATCGCGTGGCGCAGTGGCGTGGTCATCGGGTGCGTCCGAGTGTAGGGACCGCCGGCCCGTAGGCTTGTTGCGTGGAGGTTGCCGAGGTCGGCGGCGTCAACGCGTTCGACGCGGGTTTCGGGGCGCTCGTGCTGGTGCTGTCGCTGGTCGGCGTCGTCAAGGGCCTGACGCGGCTCGTCGTCGGGATGAACGCGCTGGTGGCCGCGTTCGTCGTCGCGGCGGCGCGGCACGGCCAGGTGGCCGGGGCGCTGGTCTCGCGCTTCGAGATGCCGCCGCTGGTGGCGAGCGCGATCGGCTACGGCGCGTTGTTCATCGGCGTGGTGCTCGTTGCGGCCCTGGTCCTGCCGTTCGTGCGGGCGGTGGTGCGCATGGCGATGCTGGCGTGGGCGGACCGGCTCGCGGGCGCGGCGGCGGGTCTGGCCGGCGCGGTGCTGATCGCCGGGTCGGTGGTGGTTCCGGTGCTGGCGTACGTGCCGGCGGGCGACCGGTTGCTGGCCGAGTCGCAGCTTGCGCCGTATGCGGTGGTGGGGGCGGACATGGCGGTCGCCCTGGCTCCGGCGGAGCTGACCGACTGGTACCGGGAGCGGATGCGTGCGGTACGGGCGTTCTGGCGGGAGCGCGCCGAGCGCTCGCGTGCGCTGCAGCGTCCGGGTCCGGCGCAGGCGCCGCCGCTGGACTGGCCGCTGCCGGGGCTTCCGTGGCGGTGAGGCCGGCTCAGCGGTCCTGGAGGCAACGGATCCTGCGGATCAGGTGGTTCGGGCGTCGTGGTTCGTATCCGGTCCGTTCGACGCAGACGATCGTGTCGTGTGGATCTTCTGAGCCAGCGCGCGTGCCGCGTTCCTTGTTCGTGGTCTCTGCTCTTGCTGCCGGGGTTGTGCGGACCGTGGACCGTGGTTCGTACACTCCCGCCGGCATGGTGGAGTCGGCGGGGAAGCGGATGCGGGCGCGGGTGCAACTGGTCGAGGTGCTGATCGGCGCGCTGTGCGCCGGCGGCCCCCGCCTGTCGCGGGTGCGCTCGGAGTTCGAGCGGATGGACGCGGTGGCCGGGCTGAAGCGCTTGGTCCTGCAGGCGGTGGATCCGGAGCTGCTGGCGGCGGTGGTCGGCCCGCGGCTGTCCCCGGCGTGGGTGGAGCCGCTGCGTGCGCAGTACGCCCGCTTCAAGCAGGCGTATCCGGCGGACTGGGTGGATGTCGAGAAGGTCTGGCGGGAGCAGCGGGCGCGGTGGCGCCGGTCCGGGGGCACGGCGGCTTCGGGGTCGGCCGGCTCGCAGGCGGCTGCCCGCGGCTATCCGGAACGCGGTGTTCGTGATGCGGGCCGTGCGGTCTCGCCGCGAGCGGTCCCCCGGTCGTCTCCCGGGGCCCCCGCGGCGCGGCCGGCGCCGAAGGTCTCTCCGGTGCACCGGCCGGTGCCGGCGGGAGTCGCGGCGGTCCACGAACCCGGTGTCGAGCCTGTGGTGGCGCCGCCGGACCCCGGGGTCTCGGGTGGGGCCGCCGCGGCTGCGGCGGGCGGGGGGGCGGGGGGGGGGCGGGGAACCGGGTGGGGGCGGGGCGGCCCCGAGCGATTCGGTCTCGGGACGCGCCGTCAACGGTGCACCGGCCGATCCGCCCGTGGCGCCCCGCCCTGCTGTCGAGGCGGAGCGTGTCCCGCGCGACGTCGGGGCTTGTTCCGACGATGCGCGCATCGTGCTCTCGGGCGAGGCAGGTGCGCTGGTCGAGCGGCTCCTGCGGGCGATGGCGGACTCGCGCGCGCGGGTCGAGTCGGTACGCCGGGTATGGATTGACGCCGACGGCGTGGTGGGCGGCTGGGACCTGTGGTCCCTGGAGGTGGCGGCGATTGACCGTGTCCGCGACTTGCGCGGGGGCGTGGAGAGGTAGCCGGGCGGTGTGGAGCGTCTACGGCTTCGACTCGGCGGGCTCGCGCGGCGAACGGCCTCTGCCGCAGAACCCGGACCGTCCGGAGCCGGAGGGCGGTCCCGAGCCGGACGTGTCCGGCCGGAATGGGCGTTCCCGCCCGGACCGCCCATTCTCGGGCGCGCACCAGCGTGCTGTCCCGAAACCGGAGCCGTTCGAGATCACCCGGCTCCGCGACCTCGACGCGCCGGCCGTCCACGCCGGGCGCCGCGAGGACCGGCGGGAGGGGCCGCGGGTGTCCTACCCGGAGCGGGTGGCGCTGACGCTGGAGACGATCGGCATCTTCCGGGTGGTCAGCCGCAAGGCGCTGGTGGCCCACTGCTTCGACGGGCACCCGTTCGTCGCCAACGAGGCGCTCCGCCAGCTGCAGCGCGAGGGGCTCGTCCGTCCGGTGCGGGTCGAGCGCGGGAAGTACGGCTACCAGGTGTTCACGCTGACGGGCAAGGGGCGGGACCGTGCGGCCGAGCGGCGGCGGAAGGGCGCCGGCGTGCGGGCCGTGCTCTCCGACGAGCAGCGCTTCTGGGAGGGTCTGGCCGACCAGCGGCAGCTGCGGCACGACCATCAGGTCTTCGAGGCGGTGGCGCAGGATGCGGCCGATGTCGGCGCCGGCGGCGGCCGGGTGCGCCGCGTCCGGCTGGAGTCAGAGCTGCGCGGCCTGCTGGCCGTGGCCGATGACGCGGGGCGGCGCCGCGGGGGGCCGGCCGAGGCGCGGCGCATGCGGGCCGAGGCGGCGGCAGGCGTGGGCCTGCGCGTCTTCGACGACGGCGTGCCGCTGCCCGACGCGCTGGTCGAGGTCGAGGAGGCGTCCGGACGGGTGGTGACCCGGTCGGTCGAGGTGGCTTCGGGTTCGTACACTCACGCGCAGGTTGCAGACAAGGAGCGGTCGGGGTTCCGGGTGTACGGCTTCCGGCCGGACAGGAGCAAGCGGGCGCGGTCGCTGCGCGTCGAGGAGTTCCCGCTGTGTTGGGGCGGGCGCTGAGCCGGGCGCGGGGAAGGAACGGACAGACAGATGCACCCGTGGCAGGTCGCCTTCGGGTTGTCGCTGGCGAGCGTGGCGCCGCTGGCCTGGTTCGTCTGGTCGGACCTGGGCTATCTGGCCGGGCTGTGGCGGATCGCGTGGAGCCATTACAGCTTCCACCTGGTGGCGGTGCCCTCGGCGACGGTCTTGCTGATGGTGACGGCGTACTACCAGGTGGCGCGCTCGCTGTTCCTCGGCGACGTGGGGACGCGGATCCAGGTGCTGGACCGCTCGATCCGCGAGGGCCGCGGCGGGGACGCGGAGCTGTCCGAGGCGCTGGCGCGCGAGCAGTCGGGGGACTACTCGTCGTAGGCGTCAGGAGGTGTGGGCGATGAGCGTGTCGTTGCGGGGGCAGCAGCAGTGGGAGGGATTCCACGTGCTGTGCAAGGCGCCGGAGGTGGCCGGGGTGGACCGGCGCCTGTTCGGCCTGCTGGGCATCGCGTTCTTCGTGCTGTGGCAGCTCGTCGAGTCGTTCCTCCTGGGTTTCGCCGTCGCCGGGGCGCTGTTCGTGGTGTTCCGGCGGATGACGGTCCAGGACCCGCACTGGTTCGAGATCCTGCGGGTGACCTCGCGCTACGACGTGGCGTGGTGCGACCCCGGCGGCGTGCCGGCGTGCTTCGGCGAGTGCGTGCTCGATGTAGCGGTCGAGTCGCTGGCCGACGATCGGGCCGAGCCGGGCGGCGCGGCGGCGGAAGAGGCGAAGGGGGCGCGGTGATCGACCTGTTCAAGCCCAGGGAGGGCAGTCTCTCGACGTACGTGCCGTACTGGGGGTTCGTCGCCGACGACGTGGTCCTGACGACCGACGGGCAGTTCCTCTTCTTCGCCGAGGTGACCCAGGCGACGGTTGACGCGTGCGCGCCCGAGGATCTGGACGCGACGACGCAGGCGTGGCAGCGGCTGCTCGGGCTGGTGCGCCCGCCGCACCGGGCGTTCGTCGTCTTCGAGCGGCCGCCGGCGGGCATCGACACGGCCGACTTCGAGGGCGAGAGCATCGGCATGCTGGCGCAGCGCAAGCGCCGCTCCTGGGTGGCCGGGCGCGTGCGCCAGATGCGGGTCTACCTGGTGCTGGCGTTCCAGCCGGGCCTGAAGGCCCATGTGCGCACCGACCAGTCGAAGTGGTGGATGCGGTACGTGCGCGGCTGGCTGTCGGGCGGGCGCCAGCCGCACCTGTCGTTCCACCTGCGCGAGATCGTCGATCGGGCGCTCGCCGAGTCGCGCGCGCTCTATTCCGAGATCGAGACGCTGGTCGAGCAGTTCACGCCGCTGCGGGGGCTGCGGGGCGACGAGGTCGGCGCGCTGCTGTTCCGGGTGATCAACCAGGGGCAGGGGGTGTGGACGCCGATGGAGCGGCCCTCGCGCTACGGGCTGAACTGGCGCGTGGCGGGCGAGACGGTGGCCTTCGAGCGCAAGCACATGGTGGTGGGGGACCGGGTGGTGGGGGTCTTCTCGATGGCGCTGCCGCCGCCGCGTTCGGCGGCCAACGCGCTGGGCGAGCTCTACGCCCTGCCCTACGACTTCACGGCGGTGATGGAGTGGCGTCCGCTGGACAAGACGGCGGCGCTGTCGCGCATCCGCTCGGTGCAGAAGCACTACAACACGCAGCGCTGGTCGTTCTGGGCCGCGATGACGCAGACCGAGGGCACCAACGTCGCGCTCGACGACGCGCCGTCGGGGGCCGCGGTGGACCAGCTCTACCGGGCCTCGCTCGAGCTGGACACGGTGGGCGTCCCCTACGGGGAGCTGGCGTTGTCGGTGGCGGTCGGCGGCTGGGACCAGGCCGAGCTGGACCAGGTCGGGGGGCTGGTGCAGCGCGTGTTCACGCAGGCCGACGGCAAGGCGGTCAAGGAGCGTTTCGGGCAGACGGCGATCTGGTTCGGGCGCTTCCCTGGACAGCGGGTGCAGCCGCTGGCGCGTCCGATCCTGGTCTCGTCGGGACAGGCGGCGGCGCTGGCGCCGCTCTTTGGCGGGGCGCGGGGCCATGCGCGCTGCGCGCACCTGGACAAGCCGCCGCTGACGCAGTTCGAGACGCGCTGGGGGACGCCGTACGGCTACGACCTGTTCGGCGGGGGCGACGTGGGTCACACGCTGGTGCTCGGCGCGACCGGCTCGGGCAAGAGCTTCCTGCTCAACTTCCTGCTGCAGCAGGCGCTGCAGTACCGGCCGCGGGTGATGATCCTCGACCTGGGCGGGTCGTACCGCTGGATCACGAAGTTCCTCGGGGGCAGCTACCTGTCGATGCGGGCCGAGTCCGGCGAGGACGGCGAGCAGCCGGGGCTGCGGCCCTTCTCGCTGCCGCCGGGCGAGCGGACCTACTCGTTCCTGGCCAGCTGGGTGCAGCGCCTGCTGGCCATCGGGCAGTACACGTGCGAGGCGGCCGACATCGACGACATCCGGAAGCGGATCGCCGACACCTACGAGTACCCGGTCGCGGAGCGGACGCTGGGGACGCTGGTGCGGCAGCTGCCCCCGCGGATGAAGCCGCCGATGTCGCGCTGGATCGGCGACGGCCCCTGGGCGCCGACCTTCGACGGTCCGCCGGACGAGCAGATGCAGGTCGGCGGCGACGACTGGCAGGTGATCGACCTGGCGGGCGCCACCGAGCATCCGGACTGGTGCGCGGCGGCCCTGTTCTACCTGTTCGAGCGGCTGCGGCTGGTCATCGACGACGACGCCGAGCTGGGGCGGCTGAAGCTGATGGTGGTCGACGAGGCGTGGCGGTACCTGGCCGACCCGGCGGTGCTGACGGTGCTGACCGAGGCCGCCAAGACGTGGCGCAAGCGCAACGCGGCGCTGGTGATGGCGACTCAGTCGGTGGTCGACCTGACGGCGTCGCAGCAGTCCAAGGCGCTGCTCGAGATGCTGCCGACGAGGCTGCTGCTGGCGAATGCGAGCTTCCCGCAGGCGGCGGCCGAGACGCTGCAGCTGAGCGAGCCCGAGTTCGAGACGGTGCGGAGTCTGGAGCCGAAGAAGGAGCTGTTCCTGCACCGGGCCCTGGAGAAGGTGGTGCTGCGCCTGACGGTGGACCCGGAGACCTACTGGCTGTCGACGTCGTCGGCGGCCGAGGCGGCGGTGCGGGCCGAGATGGTTGATCGGTACGGGCTGGCGGGCGCGCTGGCGCGCCTGGCGGCGGGAGAACGGCCCGGCGACGAGCCGGGGCGGCGGGAGATGCTCTCATGAGACGACGGACGGGCCGGTGGTCGCGGTCGGGACTTGTTGCGGGGCTGCTGCTTGCCGGGCCGGCGTTGGCGTTGGCGCAGCCGCCGGCGCCGGTGACGGTGGGCGGGGCCGACGGCGTGCCGGTGGCGGTGCGGATGCCGGATCTGCCGGCGCCCGGCGAGGTGCTCGGCGACGCGGAGCTGCAGCGCCGCCTCAGCGAGGTCGAGGCCGAGATCGAGATGCTCGGCGGGGCGGAGGCCGCGGCTGACGGGGGTCCGCTCCATCCGGGCTGGCCGGACCTGCGCGCGCTCGCCGGGTTGTCGCCGATCCGCACCGTGGCGCACCCGCGCAACCAGTCGGTGCCCGTGCTGACGGCGACGTTGCGGCACACGACGATCCAGCTGACCCCGGACGAGTCGATCGTCGACTTCGTGGTGGGGGACTCGGTCTACTTCGACGTGCGCGGGGCCGACAACGTGGCGTTCGTCAAGGCGATGGCGCTCGGGCGGCGGACGCGGGTGTCGCTGGTGACGGCCTCGAGCCGGACGTACTCGTTCGACGTGTTCGCGACCGAGGCGTACCGGCCCGACGAGGTGCTGGTGGTCGAGTGGTGGGCCGGCGCCGGCGAGGGCGAGGACGGTGCGTCGGGGCTGGTGCCGGGCTTCGACCCCGACGGGCTGGTGCTCGACTTCGCGCCGGCCGGGGCGGTGGCGGGCTACGAGGCGCGCATCCGCGCGGCCGAGCAGGACGTGCGGCGGATCGGGGAGGAGGCGGCGCGCGAGGAGATCCGCATCCGCGAGCTCGGCTCGGCGCGCTTCGGCGAGTACCTGCGGGCGTACCCGCGGCGGGTGCAGATGCGTTACCGGCTGAGCGAGGAGGCGCGCGGCGCGCCGCTGCTGCTGACCCAGATCTGGACCGACGGGCAGTTCACCTACCTGCGCAGCCGCTCCGAGGAGTCGCCGGCGCTGTACTCGCTGACGGGCAACGAGGGCGAAGAGCCGGTGTTCGTCAACTACACGCTGTCGCCGGCAGGCCTGTATGTGGTCGACCACGTGCTCGGGGCCGGGTTCGCGCAGCTGCAGGGCGCGCGCGGGGAGTGGCACCTGTGGGAGGTGCCGCCGCTGTCGCTGCTGGCCGAGGTGCCACTGCCGCGCGGCGGGAACGGGCCGGCGTGGATCGAGACGCGCTCGTCGCGGCCGTTCGTTCGGCGGCGGGGCAAGCTGCTGGCGTGGCTCGGGGTGGCCGGCGCCGGGACGGTCGTCACATGGAAGGCGCTGCGGTGAGGCGTCGCCGAAGGGAGAGGCTGGTGGCGAGGTCGACAACGATCGGGACTGTTCGGGGTTCGCGGGGGCTTGCGCCCGCATTCGTTCTGCTCGTGTGGGGCGTCGCGGCGGCGCAGCCGCCGGGGGGGACGGTCGACAGCGTGCCGGCGGTGAGCATCCCGGCGTTGCCCGAGGCGTTGCGCGCGCCGGCCGCCCAGGAGCGGGCCGAGCCGTTCGTGGGTCCGGTCCTCGAGGATCCGGACCCGCCGGCCGGGCCGGCGCCGGACGCTCCGGTGCTGGCGACCGACGTGGCGGTCGAGCAGGACCCGGAGGCTCCGGTTGCGGGTACGGCTGCACCGGCCGCGCCGGTGGAGGAGGCTCTCCGGGTTGCGCCTGCGGCGGGTCCTTCCGCGGTGTCTTCGCCGGTCATGGGCGCCGAGTCGGACCTGTCGCTGGCGGCACAGGCGGCGGCGCTGCTCGGCGGGACGCTGGATCCGGCGGCGTCGGCCGGCGGGCGGGTGGCGCTGGCCGGCGGCGCGGCGGATCTGGCGCAGTCGCTCGCCCGCGCGGTATTCGCGGCGCCGGTCGCCGGGTCGATCCCGTACGTCGTGCAGGCGCAGGTGCACCACGACGTCACGCTCATCTTCCCGGCCGACTGGTCCCTGGTGCAGGTCTTCGTCGGCGACCCGCGGCGCTGGGCGGTGTCGCAGGCCGGGCCGCTGGTGGTGCTCAAGCCGGGCGAGGCCGGCGCGCGCACGAACCTGACGGCGGTGCTCGCCTCGGGCGAGGTGCTGCAGATGGACCTCGAGGAGATTACCGGACTGGCCGGGGCGCGGCGCATCGGGCGGGTCTACGTCGGTCCCGAGGCATGGCTGGTGGACCGCATCTTCTCGATGCTCCCGCAGGATGTCCGCCGCCGGGTGGCTGACGCCCCGGTCAGCGTCGCGCAGCTGCTCGCCGACCCGGTCGCGGTGGTCGGGCTCTACGGGGGCACCGGCGCGGTGCCGAGCCCGGCGGGCCCGCGGCCGCTGCCGGCGGCTTCGGCGGCGCCGGCGTCCGAGCCGGTCTCCGAGGCGGTCTCGGGGTCCGCCGGCGGCGCCGAGCCGGTGGCCGGGACTGCGCCGCCCGGCAGTGCGCTTCGCGTCGGA
>MKWU01006994.1_pt1 | contig 11059 bp, 8 predicted proteins | sample 809101 | NCBI WGS metagenome assembly MKWU01 (sample SAMN05860141, study PRJNA318959) | sponge metagenome | host: Aplysina aerophoba | place: Slovenia: Piran, Adriatic Sea, Gulf of Piran | collected 2013-05-07
CCAAATCGGAAGGTTTTTTTCGACTTTTTCTAAAGTTTCCGCATGGGACTTCGTATATCCCAACCCCTTCTTTGTAGTCAAACAGAATGTCGTTGCACAGAGCAAAAATGAAACAGAGTTGGATTCAACGCACAATCGCGATCTTTGGATTTGCAAGCCTCTGGGTACTTCACGGATGTAACAGTGGATCTTCGTCACCTCCCCCACCCGAACCTACCGCTAACTTCAGCGCCAATCAGACCTCATTCAGTACTTCGCAAACGTTGGGTGAGGCAGACGTAACCCAGGAACTTAGAATCACAAATACAGGTGATGCATCCGGATCGTTCTCTCTCACTACCACAGCTAACTGGATCACTTTAAGTGCTTCCTCTGGCTCGCTAGCCGCTGGTAGCAACCAAACCGTAACGGCAACCCTATCTTGCTCCACCGCCGAAACCCGCTCTGGAACCATTTCACTGACCGGCGGCTCCAGCGGTACGGTGCAAATCACCATGAACCACATCTGTAACGCACCCCCAATACAGATTACCGTTGTCGCAAGTCCAGTTGCTTCTGCAGGTGTCTACCCTGATTCCGCTCAAGGAAACTTTAGTTTTTCGATCAGCTCGCCGTGGGAAGGGCAAGGTAGTGTGGATTACACATTGATAGGAGACACAATCTCTTTCGAGCCTGAATCAGGGAGCATTGAACCAGGCCAGACCGTGGACATAAGTATGTCCCGGGGTTGTAGCCAGCTTGGAGAAACAACGTCAACCATAACCATACAAATTGAAGCGATGCAACAGGAACTCTCCTGGATAACGACGTGTACTGGGAACATCGTCCCGCGCGTCACGGTGGAATACTTTCAAGGCCCTCGAACCGCGGTCGTTCAACATTTACCAAATAACCAAGCTTGGCAGACACAGGTACAGCCTAGTTCTCTGATTATTGAGAATCGACAAATCTTCGTCAGTCTCTCGATTGAACATCCCGTGAGCGATTCGCCTTCAATTCTGTTCACCTTAACACCAAGTGATACTAGTCCGCAGATTGTGAGAAATCTAGCAACGAACCAATCCAGCGACGAAGATCAACTTTGGATTACTTCAACGGTGCTTAATGTGCCTGCCGAGGAAGTTTCCAGCGAATTTGGATGGCAATTAACGATGTCTTGGAATGACACTCAGAGTGGTTCGCCCCTTGTTTTCAATTGGCACGAGCTGAATGCGAGTACAGTTGCAGAAGACGAAGAGATTCCAGACCTCAAGACCGGAGTCTTGAACGTTGAGCCTCTACACATTAAATTCGTACCGGTCGTCACAGACGGAGGTACTCCTGATTTTGATCCGTCGACCTATCTTACACACCCAACCGACCTACTTTCAGTCGCGGTTCTCACCCAAGAGAAGGACCAGATTTTGGAAGTTCCCGGAGAAGATGTTATCCTCACAGACATACTGCTTCTGCTCGCGGATCGCTGGTTCTCGACTAGCCTTAACCCGCTGGAGTTTTTTCATGGAATAGTGGAGCTAGGAGCCGACTCCAGTGAATCCTGTGGCGTAGCCTACGCCCCAGGGCAAGTGGCAGTCTCCGAAGTTCCCGGTGACGCTTGTGACGAATATACCGTAGCACATGAGTTCGGTCATAATCTGAGTCTGGATCACTCACCGGGGTGTTTAGCGCCAGACATAGACATCAATTTCCCTTACTTAGATGGCACAATCGGCAGTGAAGATGGCTGGGTATTGTCACAAGAGTCCTATGTGCCTGGTGACGTGACCTATTATGACCTGATGGGCTACTGCAATGATCGGGGTTCCACTTTCATATCCAGATATCACTTTAAGAAAGCAGCAAAGCATTCCGAAGGACTACGTTCATTCGGCATTTCATCCATAGTGTCTGGGCCACCTAGAAATTCTGGAACCAATGAAGTCACCGAACAGCCTTCAAAGGCTCTGATCATCACCGGGAAGTTAGACAAATACGGGACTTTCAAAGTCTTCAGCATGTCGACGACCGATGCAAAAGCACCAACCGCCAACCCCGCAGCAGACTTACCTTATGAATTCACCATAAGTGATGCCGCTACCGGAGAATCCATATCTGTTCAGAATTTTGGTCTACAAGAGATCATGCACAGCGACGAAGTCCATTGGTTTCTAATGATTGACCTACCGAAGCTACCGCTGGAGACCGAGTTCAGTATTACAGATAACCAAGGTGCCATCTACTTACAGGAGGATCTCAACGAGAAACTTGAGCATCTCCAAGAAAATCAGATCTACATTGAGCGAGGTCCATAACCGCTCACTTTAACACAGCTCTGATGTAAGATAATCCTTGTGTGCCATAACCATCGAGTTTAAATCTCAAGCATGTCCACGCTTACTCCACACGAAGTCAACGTACCCCTCAATGGGCTATTCAGTCCTGACTATGTGAATGATCAAAAAACCATCATCGATGTCAAGCAATATAACCAACTGGATGGCCAGTTACCGCCCATAGCCACCGATATTCGCGATGGCAGAGAACTACAAAGTCGTGAAGACGATGGATCCCCAGATTTCATAAGCAAGTTCTTCATAAAACACGGATTCGTGTTGCTGTCTCACAAGTCAGCGGTGACGGATTGGGATTCGGGAGCATTCGGAGCTGGAGATGCGCTGTCAATTGAAGGCGTTGATCGACATGTCGCGCCCAAGGCAACTGAGAATCAGATCGCCACTCGATATCATGCCGAGGTCGATGATCTAATCCAAAACCAGATTCTGCCAGGTAGGAAATTAAGAATCCAACAGCCTGATCTACTATTGCGCCGTGGATTGGGCACCGCGCATCCTTTTTACGGAAACGGCGTACACAACGACTACGGTATCTCCGCAGATGATTTCCAAGAAAATTCTGTTGCATTTGGCGACGAGAACCAAGCTAGACAGTGGCGCGACTCATTCAATGACGATGAGGTCATGGGGTATCTGATGATCAATTTCTGGCGTGCAGTACACATGTCAGAACCTGTGCGTCATATGCCTCTAGCCATTTTGGATGCCCAATCAGTGGAACGAGCTGATCTAGTACCATCCGGATTAAAAGGCTTTACCCACACAGGTCGAATCACCAACCAGCTTAATTTGCGCCACAATGAGCAGCACCGGTGGTACTACTATCCTGAAATGACTGTAGACGAAGTTCTCGTGCTCAATCTATATCACTGTTTCAAGGACGATCGCGACCACTCATTCCATCAGTGCTTCCATTCGGCGTTCGACAATCCTCTAGCACCCGAGGGAGCAGAAGTGCGACAAAGCTGTGAGCACCGAGTCGGTGTTCATGTGTTAAGGGATTGAGACCCGCGTCTATCAAGGCGCAGTGCGGCTAGGAACTTTCGGTATCTAGCGTATCAAGCGTTTTCCTGGGATCAAACGCGTCTCTCACAGCTTCGCCAATAAAAATCAATAGGCTGAGCATAAACGCTAGCACAAGAAACGATGTCAGTCCCAACCAAGGTGCCTGTAGATTAGCCTTGCCTTGCGCCAATAGTTCTCCCAACGACGGAGAGCCGACCGGCAACCCAAAGCCAAGAAAATCAAGCGAAGTCAATGCGGTAATTGAGCCGATCATGATGAACGGTAAGAAAGTTACCGTCGCAGTCATCGCATTTGGCAATACATGGCGCCACATGATTACGGTGTTCTTGACCCCGAGTGCACGCGCCGCTCGAACGTAATCAAAATTACGAGTTCGAAGGAACTCTGCCCGTACCACTCCAACAAGCGACATCCATTCAAAGAGCAATAAGAGAAACAGTAAAAACCAAAATGTCGGATAGAACACACTCGCCAAGATAATCAGCATGAACAACCGTGGCATTCCAGACCAGATTTCAATGAATCGCTGAAATATCAGATCGATCCAACCACCGAAATATCCCTGCACCGCGCCTGCCGCAATACCGACAATCGACGACAGAATGGTAAGAATCAGACCAAATAAGATTGATATTCGAAAACCATAGATAACTCTTGCGAGAACATCTCTCGCTTGATCATCGGTACCAAGTAAGTTTTCTCCTGAAGGTCGAGACGGAGCCGGTTCCGTAAGACCAAAATTAACTGTCTGATAGGAATAATGGATTGGTGGCCATAGCATCCATCCCTTTTCTTCGATGAGATCTACGACTTCCTGTTCTCGATACTCCGCTTCTGTCTGAAAAAAGCCACCAAAGGTAGTTTCAGGATAAATATTGAATATAGGGACATAAAAACCACCGTCGTAGTAAACCATCAATGGCTTATCGTTTGCAATGAATTCAGCAAACAACGTGACACCGAAAAGCACCATAAATATCCAGAACGACCAGTAACCTCGTCTATTCGCCTTGAAGGCACGAAAACGGCGAGCCGTTAACGGATTGATCCAACCTTCTTTTGATTCTGTTTCAGAAGGGACTTCGACCTCAGTGGCCACAGCAACGGTCTCAGGCATCTCTCGCCTCAAAATCAATTCGAGGATCAATGAACGTATAAGTCAAATCTCCGATGAGATTCAGCAATAGTCCTAGTAAGGTAAAGAAGTAAAGTGTCGCAAACATGACCGGATAGTCGCGTTTCAGCACCGCCTCAAAGCCAAGCAATCCGAGGCCATCCAACGAAAAGATGATTTCAATCAGTAGTGCACCTGTAAACAGAATGCCTACAAACGCGCTTGGAAATCCAGCAATCACAATCAGCATCGCGTTACGGAACACATGTCCGTACAGTATGCGTTGCTCGGGTAATCCTTTAGCTCTAGCTGTCAGAACATATTGCTGATTGATTTGATCAATAAAAGAGTTCTTTGTCAGGAATGTGAGAGTGGCGAAGCCGCCAATGACTAATGCAGTCACGGGTAGGACCATATGCCACAAGTAGTCCATCGTTTTCATGAACCATCCCATGTCCTCCCAGCCTTCGGATACCAGTCCTCTCAGCGGAAATATGTCGAAATAACTCCCTCCCGCAAAAATCACTACCAGTAACACAGCAAACAGAAATCCTGGGATCGCGTTTCCGATAATGACGATCGCACTCGTCCAAATATCAAAAGGAGTCCCGTCACTGACTGCCTTTCGAACACCCAAAGGAATTGAGATTAGATAGACCAGCAGGGTCGTCCAAATTCCAAGAGAAATGGATACTGGCATTTTGCTGAGCACGAGATCAATCACGGTTTCATCACGAAAGTAACTCGTACCAAAGTCGAACCGCAGATAGTTCCACATCATGGTAACGAAACGTTCGTGTAGCGGTTTATCAAACCCAAAGTACTCTTCAAGTTCCTTGATGAACTCGGGGTCCAGACCTTCAGCGCCGCGATATCTACTGCTTACCTGACCTCCCGACCCACCGACACTTCTTGAACCGCCGCTATCTGAAACATCTCCACCATCGGCACCACCAAATCGAGCTGTAACACTTACATCGGGGTTGGTTAGTTCCGCAATGATTTGATCAATCGGGCCACCTGGCGCGAACTGCACCACAATGAAATTGATAACCATAATCCCAAACAGTGTTGGAATAATCAGCAAGAGCCGACGAATAACGTAATTCAGCACAACTACAGCCCCTATCGTGTATTCATGACATTTGTTCTAGGATCGCAATTCTGCTGGACAAACCCCACGGACCCTTACTCCAAGGCTTGTCGATACTGTTCTATTCGTGTACTCTTGTCTGGGTCAACCCACCAGCTGCTAATACCCACGGCATAGGCAGGTTTAATGGGCGGACGTCCAAACTTATCCCACCAAATTACTCGATCTGCGTTAATGTGCCAACTCGGGATCACGTAATAGCCCCATTGCAAAACACGATCTAAAGCCTTAGAGGCAGTCACTAACTGGGAGCGATTGGTCGCCGCTACGATTTTCTCGATCAGTGCATCTACCACGGGATCATTGACACCCGCGTAGTTCCGACTACCTGCTCTGTCTAGATTGTCGGTTCCCCAGTAATCCCGTTGTTCATTGCCCGGAGAGCGTGATTGCCCGAAGGTATAACTTATCATGTCAAAGTCAAATTCACGTACGCGATTTTGATATTGGGCAGGTTCTACCGTTCTAATGATGCACTTGATACCCAGTCTCTCAAGATTTCTAGCGAATGGCGCAACAATCCTTTCAAAGCTCGGAGTGCCTAGAAGAAACTCTATTTCTAATGGCTCACCTGTGTCAGGATCGATTAACTGGTTGTTGACAACATGCCAGCCGGCACCGTTGAGAATGGCAGTCGCCGCTCGCAAATTGCTACGTATATTGCCACTTCCATCGGTTACAGGAAGCGCAAATTCCTGTTCAAATACTTCTGGTGGCAACTGATCACGATAAGGTTCCAGCAACTCAAGCTCTTCTGCAGACGGTAAGCCCGTGGCTGCTAATTCGGAGTTGTCGTAAAAACTCCGGCTACGTTTATATTGACCATAAAAGAGGTTCTTATTAGTCCATTCGAAATCGAATGCGTAACCCAGTGCCTTTCTCAATTCCTTGCTCTTGAACTTGCCTTTGCGCGTATTGAACACAAAAGCCGGCATGCCTGTCGGCCTTGAGTGTGCAAGCTCTGCCTTGACTACGAAACCGTCACGCAACGCGGGAAAATCATAGGCCGTTGCCCACGTTTTGCTGGTATTCTCCGAACGGAAGTCGTACTCTCCTGACTTAAACGCTTCTACCGCGATCGTTTCGTCTCGAACATAGTCATAACGAATTTGATCAAAGTTATATCGGCCAACATTGACAGGCAGATCTTTGCCCCAGTAATCCTCTACGCGTTCAAATACCACGAATCGACCTGGTTCCAATGAAGAAATTCGGTAGGGTCCGCTGGTTAAGGGTGGTGAAACAGTCGTCTTCGAAAAGTCATTTTCAGTCCAATAGCTTTTAGAAAATACAAACAGTTGCCCCACAATTTGAGGTAGTTCTCTATTTGGGGGACCAGAAAAAGAGAACTTGACCGAGTGTGCACCTATAGCTTCAACGCTTGCTACGTCTGCATAGTACGCTCGATAGAACGGTCTGCCATGTTCGATAAGTAAGTTGAAACTAAATACCACATCTTCCGAAGTGATAGGTGTTCCGTCGTGAAATCGAGCTTCCTCACGTAGGTGGTATATAGTGAACGACAGGTCATCAGCAACTTCTACAGATTCAGCAATCAGACCATATTCCGCAATATTGTCATCCTCGGGAGAAACCATGAGCGATTCATAGTACCAGACTCCCAACCCAGCAGCGGTATCGCCTTTTATGGTAAAAGGGTTTAAAGTGTCAAAGCCGCCAACAGAGAACAACCTCAGCGTACCACCCTTAGGTGCATCCGGATTGACGTATTCATAGTGGGGGAAATCTGCTTCGTACCGAGGATAGTCATCAAGAGTCAACGCATGACTTTTAATTGTGTCTACCTGTGCGTGGGAGAGAATCCCAACTGCAATTGAAAGCATCAGTGTGACACAATATTTCATAACGCGGACCATGGGAAAATCTCCTTTGCCATTGACTCTAGCTACATAAAGTGTACAAATCAGAATCGCTATGCAGAGAGTCGAAATGAGGTTGGTCTAAAGTTATTGAAAATCTTCTAATTCCCGATCTCTCGCCTTTATAGGTACTCGGGAAACAAGTAGACGAAATACCGTGGACACCCTGATTCAATGTTTGGAGTTGCCAAAAATGAGTTTGAAGTCTTGCGGAAATCGTGACACCCATTGATGGTGTGGGTTGGAGCGGTGGACTCACATCTCTCTGACTATCAACATTAGTTCAACCTTGAGAATCACTATGAGAAGCGTTTCGAGCAAACAAATAATGGAATTGGTAGTACAACGCTACGATCAGAAGGTCATAAACAATGTTTACCGAGCGGAATATGTTGAGTGCATGATTGCTGTTGCATTGGGTCCCAAGTGGCAGCTTATGTGGCAAGCAGATTGGGAGTGGGCTCCATGGGATTGCGAACACAAGACAAGCGGTGCGAGGCTCGAGATTAAACAATCGGCGGCTAAACAACGATGGAAGCAGAAATCGAACCTCGCACATATAGTCCCCAGCTTTGATATTAAGCCGCGTAAGGGCTACTGGATACGAAATGGGAGTGAGTGGAAGAGGATTGATTCAGATAGTCGACCGGCAGACGTATACGTCTTTGCTTGGCACGGATTGAAAATTGGTGTGGATCAACGTGATCCTTCGCAGTGGGAATTTCTCGTAGTTGCAGAATCCGATCTACCGTCAGAACAGAAGTCCATATCGCTCAACAGACTCAAAACACTTGCGGAACCTTGCGACCTTGCAGAGTTACCGCACACGGTAGATCATAATCTTCGGAGCCTAGGAGCCTTGAAAAAGGACATGTATCCCTGACCTCGAGTTGCGAGCAAGCTCCTATTTATGCTAGGGAATATGGTCGTATATTCGTGAGTTATTCTCCCGCAACAAAGAAACCTATGGATGTGTCCAATTGAGTTATCGGCGATCTCGTACCGGGTTCCCTTACCAGATATCAAGTTGTCCGCGAGTGCGCTTTACCTCTAACGTCGCGGAGTAGCTATGGCGGCTTGCTAAGGCAAGTACTTTAGACGCGCCGACAGGTGTGGGAGACAGATACAACCAGTTCCGTCAATTGCAGTTAGCAGTTCAAGCAACTTGCGGTTTGGCGATGGTATCTCGGATGCTTTCAAGCAATCCTTCAACTTTGGCCACTCGTTCGCGCAATTGGCCAATTTCTTTCATGAAATCTCGGTGAAGATCATCTACATGGTCACGTAGATCATCAATGCGGTCATTCAGGGTGTCAATGCGATCTTTCATAAGTGTCCATGCGTAAATTGATTCCTTGCAATGACTTAGTGATGCGATATTGCTGAGCAAACAGTAATCCTTTGATGGCGAAACCCATGCCAAGCATCGTCAGAATTTCTGGGTTCATTTACAATCTTATTGCACTAATTGAGTGTTCAAGTATAACTCTAGCTGAGATTGCCTTAGCGGGCGTCTATTTCCGACTGAATAGTTACTTGAAGATGATTCCCGCAGAAATGTCTAGAGGATTTGATTGGGAGTTATATACCTTAGAGGCATTGGATCGCGGTGATCGGGAGACGTATAGGCGATTTTGTTTCGGACACCTCAAAGAGGAAATTCAGTTCTTGAAATCCTCGCCATCTTCGTTATCCGGTTGGTTGATCGGGTTCACCTAGTCCATTGGATCGGGGACTTCATCCGGGGCTGGAGAATATTGCAGGTTGATTTTCGATTGCTGACTAGGTGAGCACAACGACGGACAGTTCGATCCTTACTTACTAAGTATTCACATTGTGGGGGCTTTTTTGGAGTGATGCGAGTTGACCTCAGGGTCATCTAACCAAATACAATTGCTACCTCCGATTCTGTCATTTTCCCTATGTCTCTAAATATATTTCGCGAAGAAACCCGTGCTTGGTTAGAAGCAAACTGTCCACCAACCATGCGTACCGCTGGAAGCTACACCGCCGGCGGAAGAAAAGCCGTTTACCACAATCCAGAAACCAAAATCTGGTTGGATCGCATGGCGGAACGCGGATGGACTGCTCCAACATGGCCAAAGGAATATGGCGGTGGCGGATTAACCAAGGAAGAAGAGGTTGTACTTGCACAGGAAATGAACCGTATCAATGCAGCTGCCCCTTTGGGTGGGCACGGTCTTACGATGATTGGACCAGCGATTCTCGAGTTCGGTACCAAGGAACAATGCCTCGAACATTTGCCTCGAATCGTACGGGGAGAAATTCGTTGGTGTCAAGGTTATAGTGAACCTGGTGCAGGTTCTGACCTAGCAAGCCTTCGTTGTCGTGCTGACTCTGACGGAGACGACTACATTATCAATGGGTCAAAAATATGGACCTCCGGAGCAGACGGTGCGGATTGGATCTTCGGTCTGGTTCGGACGGATTTCAATGCTTCAAAACATGAAGGTATTTCCTTCATTGTGTTCGATATGGATACACCCGGTGTTACTGTATCACCGATAGAGTTGATCAGCGGATCATCGGAGTTTTGTCAGACCTTTTTCGATGATGTACGTGTACCAAAACGCAACCTTATCGGTAACCCTGGAGAGGGTTGGACCGTGGGCAAACGACTCCTGCAGTATGAACGGAGTTCAATCGGCGGTCGAGGGAATACCAAACAGAAGACCAAGACGATTGATGAAACAGCTAAGGATTATCTTGGTTCGACAAATGGCCAAATCGCCGACAATGAGATTCGACAACGCATTATCAGACTACGACAAGACGACGATGCGTATCAGCTCACCATTCGACGATCTTTCGAAGAAAGCACAAGTACTCAGGCACCGAGCTTTCTATCCTCGTTCTTCAAATATTTTGGTACCGAACAGAATATGAAACGTCAAGACCTGATGATGGACATCATGGGTACCAATGGCTTAGGTTGGCGCGGCGATGGATTTTCATCTGGGGAAATCGGTGCTACGCGCGGCTGGCTACGTTCTAAAGCCAACTCGATTGAGGGTGGTACGTCCGAGGTTCAGTTGAACATCATCGCCAAACGAGTGTTGGGGCTACCTGACTGACAAAGATCTGCCCGTTGCCATATTGCTCCGTTCGATTAATCTCTGAGCAACTCATTGATCGATGTCTTTGAACGTGTACCTTCATCCACTGTCTTGATAATCACCGCACAATAAAGATTGGGCCGTGGTGCACCGTTATCAAACGGCGGTTGCGGAAGGGAGCCCGGCACCACCACTGAGTAGGCCGGGATTTTCCCTCGGTGAATTTCTCCCGTTTGTCGATCGATAATCTTGGTGGAAGCACCGATAAATACGCCCATGGACAATACCGCCCCTTCCTCGACGATAACTCCTTCTACAACTTCGGATCTTGCACCGATGAAACAGTTGTCTTCAACGATGACCGGAGAAGCTTGAAGCGGTTCTAGAACTCCTCCAATACCTGCACCTCCGGAAATGTGGCAGTTCTTGCCAATTTGCGCGCAGGAGCCAACCGTCGCCCAAGTATCAATCATGGT
>MKWU01006995.1_pt1 | contig 11058 bp, 12 predicted proteins | sample 809101 | NCBI WGS metagenome assembly MKWU01 (sample SAMN05860141, study PRJNA318959) | sponge metagenome | host: Aplysina aerophoba | place: Slovenia: Piran, Adriatic Sea, Gulf of Piran | collected 2013-05-07
TCATGGTCGGTATATTATGGTAGTGCATGCATAATGTGTTGTCCCATACTCTTTCTTTCATATAAAATGATGTAAAGTGCGTCATCACTACGTGGAGGAACAATGTACTGAGATTGTGCATGCTTTCACATTTCATTATTGGTGCCAACATTATATGATGCTTATTGACTGTCAATACATTAGGTGTACGGGGCACTAGCTATACCGTGTATGTAGGGACAGTCCGACCAATGGCATCTTGTTCACCAACAGGGCATTTTCCTTCAATTGTTTCCTCTGATGCATGTGTTTTGATTGAATTAGCTAAATTATTGCAATTCAACTGATCAGTGAATAGGTTTGTGCGGCCTCAATGCAGGTGTGCTACAGTGCAAAAGTTGACAAATTAATTCAATGTCACTTTACATGGGATATATTCCTGAAATAATCAACAAATCTTGAATATAATTATGCTAATTATACCCCACCCTAACATGCCCCTTGCAATAGCCACAAGGTATGCTATATATTATAAGCATTCTTACTAAGTCATATAATATACAATTCTTTGACAAGCACGTGATACAGTAAAGTGGTTCCCTTTAGTATATCCATCCCGGATGATATCCTCTCTTCTGAAGGTAATAATCCTTCAGCTTCACAACAAGTGTCATCTGAATGTCAGACTTGTCACCAAGACTTTCAGCAGTCAAACAGCTTCACTCTATATCCTTGACCTCTGTGTAAGGTTTAGCAACTATTTCATAGCCTCCAAAATCATCCACATGTTTGACTCGGAAGATTCAGCCAATTCGCTTGCCATTCAATTCCCCAATGTAGAAATATGGTGTGAGACCTGCTGAAAAGCAACACTCAGGCTCCTTCTCATGTGTAGTTAAACCCTGTTTTGCGTCCAATTGGATCACCACATGTAAGTCATTTCAGCACTTGGCACGTCAAATAACAACTGTTCTCATCCTCATCCTCAGACGCTATCAGTGGTCAGCCAATTTAGTCTACATCCACGTTCGTGTACACAGTGGCCCTTGTTTGCAGTTGGACCTTCCAATTAGATCAACCTTAGTGACATATACGCCTCTAAGGTGGTAGTTGCCAATTGCACTGCTGTTACCTGTTGGGTCCACTCTGTGCCAGGCATGTCACTGCATCATTAGTAATTGCTAACTGTACTTGTCGGAAAACGAGTGTTGGTACCCAGCAAGTGTAACGCTGTTAGATGTGTAACTTGTACAAGTTCGCTAACTACACAGCTTGAAAGTGGCGACTGGAGAAAAAGAACCACGACCCGGCTCGCGGGCTCATGCACATGCACATGCTAGCTGCCCGCTGAGCATACCATCGCACAGATCCTCAAGGCACGGGTTCTAAGTGGTCGCAGCATTGCAGCCCGCATGTGACCGTATATATATGGCTGGCGATTGGGGATGAAGAATTGTGGCCACATCGTTGGCTTGCATGGCTGAAGCTCCACGTTAGGGCGTAGGCTATGAGTTCAGGTGCTGGGTCGTGGTTCTTTTTCTCCAGTCGCCACTTTCAAGCTGTGTAGTTAGCGAACTTGTACAAGTTACACACCAGCTTGCATAACACTTACTGACGAATTCATAACTTTTACTGTGACACTTTGTACCCAGCCATATACATCTAACAGCATTACACTTGCTGGGTACCGACACTCGTTTTCCGACAAGTACAGTTAGCAATTACTAATGATGCAGTGACATGCCTGGCACAGAGTGGACCCAACAGGTAACAGTAGAACAATTGGTGACTACCACCTTACCAGCGTATATGTCACTAAGGTTGGTCCAATTGGAAGGTCCAACTGCAAACAAGGGCCACTGTGTACACGAACGTGGATGTAGACTAAACTGGCCATGGCTGACTACTGTTGGCGTCTGAAGATGAAGCTGTGTAGTTAGCGAACTTGTACAAGTTATGAATTCCTTTCCCACTGCGCCTCCGGCATTTACTAGGAATGGTCTAGCTACCTAGACTAGCACGCATGCATGTTACTTATCAGGCACGATTTCGTGGGTCAGCTATATAATATATAATTATCAAGACATAATATAGAAGCATGAGTTTGAAAGCAATCGGATAATTATATAATTGTCTTCTTGTCACTTGCAATTGGAGTGTTTACACAACAGAAGTACTGGCCACACCGAACACTTTGCCAAGATGATTCAGGATGGGAAGTTTCTTGCCAGACATGAATGTACGCTCTGCAATTGCCTTGGCTCCAATTTCACTCTCAAGAATGCACACTCCGTCTGGATTATGATCAACTGGAGTGATCATTTCAATATTATGCCTCGGGCTGTTTGCATTGGCAAATGTAACAGCCACCTTCAGAAGGCTGCGAGCAATGGGAGCACTGTCAGCAAAGAAGGGGGCTATGCAGTAGCCCTCTGGAATCGTGTCACTCATTATTAAGTATCCAACTATGTTATCCTTGTTGTCAAATGCAGCCCAACTGCTCTTCTGCAGATGAACTAACCATGCAGCTAGGAGCAACTTACAAACTTGTGAGGTGCCCAGCATGTCTTCACCGTATGCAAACAGCTTCTCAAAGTCAACCTGGATGGCTGGCAAGATTTGAGCAACAGAAGGTGGCAGCTGGCAGCTTGCAAGACCTTCCATGGCACATGATGCAGTGAATTGGTACACCTTTAGTATCCATTCTGGATGATATCCTTTCTTGGGAAGGTAATCCTTCAGCTTCGTAACAACCACCATCCGAATGTCAGACTTGTCACCAAGAGCTTCAACAAAGTCAAACAGCTTCAATCCATATCCTCGCCCTCTGTAAGATTTATCAACCATCTCATAGCCTCCATAAACCACTTCTTTCCCATGTTTGACTCGACAGATGCAGCCAATTCGCTTGCCATTCAATTCACCAATGTAGAAACATGGTGTGAGACCTGCTGAAAAGTAACACTCAGCCTCCTTCTCACGGGGAGCAAAACCCTGTTGTGCGGCCAGTTTGACCACCCATTGAAGGTCATCCAAGCACTTGGCATGTCGAATAACGAAAGTATCCAGATGCTTGTTACCTTCACTCTCAGACGCCATCAGACCCACCTTAGTGAAATACTGGTAAAGTGTTAGTCACTATATGCACTACTATTACATCGTGGGTCCACTCTGAGCCAGGCATGTCACTTCACCCTTGGTCTGTGCTTGTAGGTAAATACGTTCTTGTAGGTAAGCAAATAGTGTCAAGTTAGATGTGTAGATTGATACAAAGTGTTATATAAATCTTTATGTAATGTTATTAATATACCTTATATACAGGTGCACCACTTCTTTGTGCACCTATAAGGCAAATAAATATATACGTACATGCATCTGTGTTTATCAATTGCAAATCTGCAAATATAAAAATTTATATAAAATTATCCTGGAGAGCTTGGTGCTGAGCTGTAGCTGTTAAACTCTAAATTGATGTATACATGCTTACATACATATAAAAGGCCTTATGACAGGCAAAGATGGCAAGAGGTGGTCTATAGCAGCCATTTTATGTATAATATATGATGATGATCTTGAAATATCGGAACCAAATGAGATGTAAGAGTGCATAATTGTAGTGTGAATATAATCCTTTTCGCACCAATCAAGGGGGGTTCAGAGAGGAAAGAAGCTGCATTGACCAAATCTTCACCTTGAAACAGCTGATGGAGAAAATGATTGAGAAAAACAAGAAGATGTATGTAGCATTCGTGGATCTTGAGAAGGCATATGACACCATGAGTAGAAAGAAGCTGTGGAGAGTATTGGAAGGGTATAACATCTGTGGAAAGTTGCTGACGGGTATAAAGGCACTGTATGAGGGTAGTCAGGCATGCATGAGGGTTGAAAGCAGAGTGTCACAGTGGTTTGAAATCAGGCAAGGTGTTCGTCAAGGGGATGTGTACTGTCTCCAGTACTGTTCAACATCTTCATGGACAAAGTAATGAGAGAAGCAATGGAGAGTTGGAGGGGAGGTGTACAGATGCTGAACACACAGGCAAAGGGTCTACTATTTGCTGATGATGTAGCAGTTACAGCAGAGAAGGAAGAGGATTTGCAACAGAACTTGGAGGCTCTGGATAGGTCCTTGCAGAAGTGGAACTTGAGAATGAATGTGAACAAGACTAAAGTTATGGAAGTGTCAAGAACAGGAGGCAGATGTGAAGTGCGAGTGCAGGGCAAGCAAGCGGAGCAAGTGAAAGCAATGAAGTACCTGGGAGTAATGATGAGTGATGATGGGTCAATGGATGAGGAAGTGGAGCACAGAATTGGCACAGCGACCAGGATGATTGGAGCCATGAGTATGAAGGTGTTGCAGAAAAGTGAGTTGAGCAGAAAGACAAAAATGAAGGTGTACAATGCATGTATAGTGCCCACACTCCTGTATGGTTGTGAGGCATATGTCCCAGTTGCAAGCCATGGAGATGAAGTATTTAAGACGGGTGGCAGGGGTAACATGGATGGAACGGGTGCGAAATGAAGAGGTGAGAGAAAGGCTAGGGCAGGAAGCAGTTACAGACATGATGCGGAGGAGGCAGAGTAGGTGGTTGGAGAAGCTGACTGAAATGGATAATGAAAGGCTAGTAAAGAAGGTGTTCGAAGATGAAGTGGAAGGCAAGCGACCAAGAGGAAGACCACGTAAAAGATGGATAGACAATTTTAAGTCAGCAAACTAATGCATGTGAACAACTCTCAGTTAGTAACTTAATTATTCTTAAGCCACGAACCCTTTTATATAGTTCCTTCATGAACTTACATATCCCTTTTTTTCGCAACCCCCTGCACAGGGGATAACGCCTTGATTGATTGATTGATTGATTGATTGATTGTGATTAGTAATAAGGAGTTGGAGAAGGCATTAGATGCAAAGGCCATAGCAATATAGACAGAAGTAGGGAAAAGGCTTGCTCTGTACTGCACAGTTTAAGCAAGCATTTAGATTAAACACTGTATTTAGCACCTTCTAGAGAATGTAGGCCAGGTATCCATAACACCACAGTGCCCTAAGCACTTTAAGTGTGGTCAGGTCAAAAGTAGAAGTAAGGTTCGTGAGCGTATTGGGCCAAAATTTTTGTTTATAATTATTATACTAACTACTGAGCCTAACACATAGCCCATAAGATTTTCTTGTAGGAGAGGCTTGTTGTTTTGCTCCTTTTCCCTGTATTGTCATACCAATTTCTCTCCAGACTTGCAGTTACTCTAATAACCCCATACCTGTAGCGGTATAATGCACTTTTTGATCTTTCAACGCAATTATGTACCGGAAGTACCATCATACAGTTAGTTCTCACCTCCTGCATTGTTGTCCTGAGATAGGCCTTAATTCTCCTGACAGCACTGAACGACTGAAGGCACTCTCAGAAGAAGCATTTGTTGCCTGCATTACCAAAACCAGCTCAAGGAGACAAGCAACAAAGGGCTACTTGTCCAGGTGAAATGGATCTGAAATAATCCCTAATGCCAAATGTGGAGTAGCAGGAATATCATCTGTCACTGTGCTTGAACTGTTCGTAGCCATGCTCACATAATGGATGTGCCATGCACACACATAGTAGCACAGTGATGCTAATAAGCACAACAAAAATGGCAGCTTGACAGCCAAGTGTATATACCGTAGCAGCCTACTAGGTTGAAGGAATAATTCAGTCCTCTTCCAGTTGCTGAATATTATCACGTACATGTCTAAAGGTACATTGTAATGTTTGATTGTGGTTACAACCCCACAAATCTGGAAGTTTGTGCAAATTGTCTTGACTTCCTTGAAAATGTGTTCCTGGATAAAAAGGGGTCTGGCAAGTACTGGACTGGCCAGACTGCTTGCTACGGCCCTGAATCGTTACACACACACATTTCTAGGCTAAATCCAGCACCGCAGTTAACAATCCTTGTAGTTACCTCGTAGAAGCCAGTACTCCCAACCTTTCCAAAGAAAAAGGAGACGACTGCCTAGCTAACTGTCCTTCGAATGTGTCTCACAACTTAACTGTCTTTTATCATGGCCACGATGAAGGTGCCCTAGGGATTGGTAAGTTTCACAGTTAATGTCAGCACTTCCCCTACAGCTAGCGACCCGAAACCTTTGTATTTGGGATAAGTATGAAGGCCCCTTGTAGCTGGCGTTTTGTCAACTTGACTAGCTGTTTTCCAAGGGCCTCTGAACATGCGCAAAAAGAAAACACCAAAAAGTGCAAAATGATTCATGCCCTCGCCAAGTTTGGCATTACTCCTGTCAATGGTTCGCTCAGCACTGTGAAAACCGTTCGGAAACAACATGCTGAATAGGCTGCAAAGATATGGTGCGTTTCCTAAGCTAAGCGTTGCTCTTGTTCCTTGTCTGAGCAAAGAGTGCGGACAATCCTGATTTTCACATCCTATGACACAACGTGATTGTCAAAACGATGACTAACGGCACCTTATACGCATAGCTGTCAAGCTGAAGATTGTCTATGAGTAAAATTTGAAATACAGTATCCAAGTATGCAAAATCTTCCACTCAATTGCTTTGATTCATCTTACAAAGTTCGCATCAAGAACTTTCACTAAACAGTTGCCGTCACCAAGGGGCATTTTGAATGAGATTGCAAAGACTCGTTCTGCCATTACTAGTTCATATTATATTTCATGCTAAAAATGAACCTCATCGCACTTAGCTGGGAAGATCTTCACTGCTTACAAGAGATCTAGAAGCAACTGCCGCAGAGTACTACACAAAAGGTCTTAGATGCCTACAAGGTTAAAACCCTTTACGGTCCATGCATGCAGCATTTCCCCTGCAATGTTCGGAAATGCAGCTGATGGCAGGCAGAGGCTTGACAGCTCTGTGTGACTTTCTGAGATATTTTTGTGATTTATATGTGACATTAAGCATCCCAAATGCTCTCTCTACATCACCAGCCACATCAGGCATAGACTCTATGTTTGCATCAGCAGCATCTAAAAGCTCTATGTCTACAGATAGCTCCAAAAGCATAGAGATTCCATTAATACTGGATCTAGCAGTGAAAGCACTTAGGACTGGTCGTGCTCCTGGCTTGGTCGAGGTCACGGCTGAGCTACTGAAGTTGCCTAAGCTACGTGAAGAGCTCCTCAAAGTACTCAACGCTGTTTATGTGTCTGGCACTGTGCCTGAAAAAATGGCACTGGAGCGCCTTGATCCCCATTCCCAAGAATGGGGATTTGCCTATGTGAACCAACTACAGGGGAATAGCCCTCATGTCCATCCGTGCAATATCAAATAATTCCAAGTAGGATCTGCAATCTGGGTTTCCACCTCAGACCCAAGCAACATGGTTTTCAATGACACAGATCCACCACGCAGTATGTGCTCGCACTGCGATGGCTGAGGATTGTCAGACAAAGCAGCTGAACCTAGTAATCACTTTCACGGACTTCAAAAACTCCTGTGACTCCATCAGATGCCCAGCTTTGAACAGCATACTGGCTGCTTTTGGCACCAAAGACGCTGTGCAATGCGGCATGGCACTCTGTTACAAATCAAAGGCAGTAGTGACCACCACGGATGGAGAGGCAAACCCATTAAACTATCTGCTGGGGTACTGCAAGGAGACACTCTGGCACCATACTCGCACTGGTGGTCAATTACATTGTGAGATGTGCCATACCAGACAGTGTGCTTTACCGTCAGTCCACGGGTGGGTACTCAATCACGTACATCTTTCCTGTGCATGCAGTATCAGATCTGGACTTTTAGGATGGCATGCCTTGCTCTGACACAACCATGTAGATGCACAAGCCCTACTCACTGTTTTCCCAGCCCTATTCCAAGTTTTTGGACATCTTGAATGTTAGGCAATGTTTCGTTCAATCCATAACAAGCAAACAGATTGATTTCAATGCCAGCTGCACGGTACTATTCTTACCAGCATGTTTTGATATTTAGGTATGGCATTTGAGCAGGTATTGAGTCTATTAACGTACCAGCATGAACGAATAGCTATGAATAACTAAACATACCAGCTTAACATCCAACACTACAAAATGAGTACTCTACTTCCTATTCAGTAATTGTTCACCTTCATTGACAAACAAATATACAAACAAGATGTGATGACGCATTAGAAATAGAAACTTTAGACCACAAACCCCTTTGGCAACGCGCAATTGATCAGAATATCATTATATCAACACCACTGACTCGCTGTGAATGCTAATGATGCTTCTCTGTAAAGCTACGTCAATAGTGCTTACTGGAAAATTGAACCAAACGAGCTCGGTCTGGCGTCCCTTCTTGTGTAGTTTCCACATTAGGTTGTGTACACAAAACTGCTTCCACGCTAGTGCATGAACTACTAAGGTACCCATCATCAATCAGAGTGGTACAGGACTTGTCACAGATGACATCTGTAGTCGTACTACATGTGACAGTTCTGCAGTCTTGATGCACAGGCAGAAGTTTTGGGTTATCCAGTGGCCTTGGTAAAATAGTGGATGCCATTTGTAGTGTTGAAGAAACCTGTAGCAAAGAAATATGCTTATCTAAACAGCTGAATAGTTGATTAACTACTGTGCAAAGAGGATGGTCAGTGCAGAATGCCTTACCTCTGCCAGGGATACACTGCAAACAGAGTTTTGATCTTCCTTTGCGAAGTGGCAATTAGATGGCGAGTGGATTGGCGTAACAGGTACTGAAACAACCAGTGAGGAGGAGCTGTTTTTCGCTAGTGTTCCATCTGCTACAAAACTACTCATGGAACGTGATTCGTGATACATGGTAGTATCTGGTACATTCTTATCCTCCACCGTTACAGTAGGCGCTTTTGTATTCAAGGAATGCCACAATGTTCCCAGAGTTTCTTTGGAAATCGATACGGACAGGCTATCAGTGGGAATATCATCCTGGTGTTGATCCTGTACCGCTGATACTGCATGAGGTACCACTGACTGCAGTGAAACAGCATGTGCACCGCTGCTCAAGCATACATCTTTGCATTCTCTTTGGGCAGTGGAAGCCGTACATGCTAGAAGTGTTTCAGTGAGCCCACTGTGAACACATGAAGATCTAACCTCACCAATCTTATTTGCATTAGTGATTGCTGTTTCCATTGCTCCACACTTGTCCTGCTTCTCAGAGCAGTGTTCCTTCTCTGCACACAGTGGCACAGATGATGAATAGACACTTACAGCAGAAAGTTGAGCTGTGTCTCCAAAGCCAACACATATATCTTCGAAGCTGGAATAAACAGAGTTAGTAAAACAGTAGGAATGATAAGTAGACGGTGTGTCAACATCTAGCATATCAACTCTCCGCTTCTTCAAAGGAGGCCTGTTTCTCAATTTGTGGTTTTCTGGACTCACACTAGACACACAGGCTACAGGCTTGAGAGATGGAGATGTGGTGACTGGACTTGGTTTACACATGTAAAGAGCTTTCTGGCCAACTAATGAAGATTCTGGCACCACGGAGTTACTTTCCAACAGCTTAGTTTGGGAATAACTGTCAACCTCCATATCCTGGGTTAATGTTAGGAAAACCCTGGGAACTCTCACCCACAAGGGCTTTGGTGGTCGTCCACGTCTACCCTTAAATACTGACATAACTTTACCCGAGTACCTCCTGTAACATTGCTTAGAGTGACAATGAGATGATGGCACTTCCTCCTGCAGTGACAGTAGAGACCAAAGCAGAACATAAACAGATGGATTAGGGCTTACACAGAGAATGAATAAAAGCAAACACAAAAATGCACCAGATACAACCACTGCTTGAAGATGAAGTGACATATGAAACTACTTATTCTGGCAATACACAATATATATTTACCTTGGGTTTTGATTTCAAATATCGATGAACAGTTGCACCTATGGCATTGCCAGACATGCAAGAGGTTGAGCAAGGGTCAACAGGCAAAACTGCCGAATCACCACTACTGGTCGAGCTTCCGTCCACATGGTGGTTTGGATCTGGCTCCTCCACAGCATTGGCAACCTGAACGATTTCTTCATTCTTATCATCCATTGTACTCAATTTCTTCACCTGGCGATCAATGTAAGACATCTCAGAGTTCTTGTATATGTTCAGAAATCGCTGTGAAACTTTACGTTGTCGCCTTGATCGATCTTTAGTGCCATTCTCTGATTCATGTTCTGAAGCACTACCACATTCTGATAACTTAGTGCTCAACTGTGTGGACATTTGCTGATCCATTCACTGCTAAAACAGGGGATTGCACGATCTCTTAGATACCCAACTGCATATGGTTTCGTTCTCAGTACACCTACAGGTATATAGAAAATGTAAGGAACAACTTAATTATCTTTAAATTACTGCACAGTTCAAACCATTCTACTATATGTGAACCAGTATTTAAATATGATCCACACCTCCAGTGAAGGAATTGACTTGGATGCTTAAATAACAGCATGACAACTCTAGTACAGTCCTTTAAGGGTTTCTAGTCCCATTCTCGCACACTAGAATCATTCATATGCTATCTGAGAAGCAGAGTCTCACTTGGCATGCACCATTGTTATTTTCTTGAGGATCCACTGTTCCAATACTTCAATTATGATAGTGATTACAGTGTGTAATGTGTGAACAGGACTTTCTAAAAACTCCCAAAACAACTGCGCACATTTATATAGCTAGGTAGAATGGCTTCAAACGAGTACTACAGGTATACACATTGCAGTTAACAATGTTCATCATGCTGACGCATGTAAGTAATGACAAAAAGTCCTAACCAACTCATGCATTCAAGAACAGTTTCCTTATACTATAAAACTGTTTCTAGTACCAAGATAGCTATCTAGCTACACACCAATACTGTCTAGATAGAGTACTTTCATAACAAACTAGTGACAATCCCTTATACTTACCCAAGGCTGTAACAAATAGCGTTACTTTACCCATAAAACTACGCAATATCAGCCAGCTAGCCTACCGCTGGGTGTACAGCTAGTACTAGGCACACAAGCTTCAGAAGAAAGTCCGTCTGGCTAATATCGAATAGGCACTGTTAATGTTAACAGTTCTTCGGTTATTACCTTCAGCCTCTAATCTTCCAACTCATCATTTCC
>MKWU01006996.1_pt1 | contig 11057 bp, 9 predicted proteins | sample 809101 | NCBI WGS metagenome assembly MKWU01 (sample SAMN05860141, study PRJNA318959) | sponge metagenome | host: Aplysina aerophoba | place: Slovenia: Piran, Adriatic Sea, Gulf of Piran | collected 2013-05-07
GCTGTAACGCTTGACGGTGGTGGCCCGTTGCCTCACCAGAGAATGTTACCGAAACTTTAGCACCTGGGATCCGCTCCAGCCAGCGCCAATTCCGGCAGTCCATCCAGTTCTGTGCAGGCTTCTTCAGTCCCGGCGTAAACCAGCTCTTTGGCCATCATGCGGCGCCACTCTTTCAGTCGGCGTTGCATGGTTCGCAGTTGCGCCTCGCTGTAGCGGTCCGGGTGTTCCGCTTGCAACCTGGCCATCAGCGCCTTGCCGGTGGCGTCCGGTTCGGCCTGCAACCAGACCAGCACGTTGCCCCAAACGCCCTCGAAGGGATCCTTGCGGGTCCGCCAGTGCCGGGGACCTCGGACCTGGGCCGCGTGCGTAGGCCGGACCTCGCCCTGTCGCCACAGCCTTGGCAACTTGGCGAGAAACTTGCTCAGGCTTTCTCCCTGCGGGGTTTCCCGCACTTCCGGTGCAGCCGCCGCCACCAGGGCCGACTGGGCTTCCCTGATGGTATGCAGCAACAGCACCGGGTCCAGCCTGGTCCGGTACTGGATGAGCGCGGCCCTCATCTCATCGCCGGTTGCGTCGTGCTGGATCAGCCGGTCGCAGGGAGTGGTCGGCGGACTGTAACGCTTGACGGTGGTGGCTCCGTCCCGGGTCTTGTCGATCAGCTTGAAGGAGGGTTGGAAGAAGTTCACGTACAGACGCAACGCCCCGTACAAGTGTGCCATGGTCTGACCGGCAACTTGACCCGAGTAACGATCATGGCCGACGAACCGCCGCACCACGGAACCGTCCTTCTGCTCGATCCAGGCCTGGTCGTTGCTACGGTACGCTCGCGACCGGGTGAACTCGATACCGCGGTCGACACAGTACTTGATCAGCGTCTCGTTGATGAACGCGCTGTCGTTGTCCGAGTCGATGCCACGGATACGGAAAGGCAACCGCTGCCCGATGGCTTCCAATCCCTCCACAATCAAGGACTGCTCCTTGGCCAGGAGGGGAACGGCTTCGGTCCAGCCGGTGCAGATGTCGGTGGCCACCAGGCTGTGGATGAATGATCCGGACAGCGGTCCACCGCAGTGCAGCACCAGATCAATCTCCAGAAAGCCCGGCGGCGGTCCGTTCCAATCATTGTAGGTGCGTACCGGGATGCGTTTGCCCATCGATTGCCGACGCCGGCGTCTGCGCCGACTGCCTGCGGTGGGACGGATCGGTTTCAGGAGACGGTCGAGGGTAGCTGCGCTGGCCGCCAGCAACCGATCTCGTACCTCGGGGTCGAGAGCGAGATGGCCATGGCGTTCCATGGAGTCCACCAGGTGGGGCAACGCCGCCTTCAGGCGTTTTCCGCAAATACGGTCGGCAGCTTCCCAGATCACGATCACCGCTTCCCTGACGGCCTCATCATAGATGCGCCGGCCTGGCACGGAATGCGTTGTGTCTTTGCGGTCGTCAAGCTTTCCGAGCAGCCTGATGCCGTGCTTGCGATGGTGTCCGGTGACCGCGATGAACTCGTCGAGGATCCGGGTCTTGTCCTTCTTGGTAGAGCACCGGTAACGGTCCCGTATTGTATCCAGCAACTCTTGCTTTGCCATCTTGCTGATGCCTCCACTCACGTGGCTGCCTCCGAGTTTTCGGTAACATTTTAGGTGAGGCAACCATCTTCGTTGGGTAACGTTTTGAGTGAGGCAATGCGCCTGCTGGAACCAAGGCGGCACAGTCAGAAGGCGTTGCTGGCGGTGATCCAGCACGCCCAAGTGGAACGGATATCCACCCGGAGGATGGACGACCTGGTCAAGTCCCTATGTTGAGATGGCCTCTCCCAAAGCCAGGTCTCACGCATCTGCCGGGACCGGGACCACGCGGTCGAAAACTTCCTGGGACGACCGCCGGACGGCGCGCCCGATCACTACGCGTGGCTGGACGCGTTGACTTCAGTTGGTCCGTGAGGGTGGTCGTCCGCCTGAGGCGGATGAACGTCGGCGTAGTGGTGGCCGCCGGCGTCAGTGGCATCGCGGGGCGCGACAGTATCCGTCGTGTAACGTATTCTGCCATTTGTGGGCTGCTCCGGGTTTTGGAGCGAAGTTGAACAGAAATGAGCCCACCACCAATGATCTCTTGCGACTAATCTGTTCATCGGCGTAATTTCGACGCTCGCTCGATAAGCTCGCCATGTTCCCCGGGCGCTGCCGTTGCCACTGGAGTTTCAACGCTTTTGAGGTTTAGTTTGGCCCGCGCCCGCCGCATCCTTATCACTGCCGCCGCCTGCGGCTGCATCTACCCCAGGGGGCCTAACGCGGACGCGTAGTCGGAAGGCATGGATTTGCATTTGCGCACGATTTTGCATTTTTGCTACTCAATCCGATCGATCAGGGCGTCGTCTTCTGCCCTGGAGGTGTCAAGATGGGCGCTGCAAATTTCTTGCCTCAGAGCCAACCACCCTCCGACCCAGTGTGTTTGGGCTGATTCGGTGAAAAATCTGTCCCGGAGTCTCCGGCATTGGAACTCGAGCTTTGGCCGCACAACCACTCCGAGATGATTTTGCATTTGGCGCGATTTTCGGGCAGTGCGTCCGTTCGGTGGGAGGGTGTTCTCACCCATGGATTGATGTCGCGGCGGTTGGTCCCTTCGGCCTTTTCGCTGCCAGGGAAACCACTGAAGACATGAACGGAGGTTACGGCATGGCTTCCTGACCGGCAACGATGCGCCCCCTCATGTGGGTATTGTCTCGACCACCTCGGCGGTGTTGGTGGTCGGGCGACTCTGTCATTGAGCCGAGTGGTTGACATCGGAGGCGATTTACCTGCCCTCAAGCTACAGACGCGAGGTTGAGATCACCAAGGTTGGTGATGTCCTGTGTGCGGAATTCTGCTGATCAACGGCTTCAACTTGTACGGAGGGTGCGATGACCGGACTGGGACTTGTTCACACTAGCGCAGTGCGTTAACGATGAGTGCGAATGAGATGAACCCGAGAAAGAGAACGTCGAGTCTCTCAAAGCGGGAGAATATGCGCCGCAATCCCTGCGGCCCCCGGAACAACCAGTCGACCTCGTTGCGCCTTTTGTACATTTCTCGGTCATATTCCTACGAGTGGGTTGGCGCCACAGTGCAGGCGGGCGAGCGCCGGGGCTCGACGGAAGTCTGGGCCGGTGATGAGCGGATTGCCGTACATCCTCGGGCGCAACAGCCCAAGCAACGTTTCACTCTTCCAGGTCAGCGGTCGGGTTTGCGCAGGGGAGACAACCGACCTCGCCAGGAGGCGGTGGCAGTGCGGGTTCTGGTCGGCGAGGTGGAGCGATGCTCGTTAAATGTGTACGAGTTGGTAGCGGGCGGTGTGGGATTATCGCCCTGGAACAGGCCCGCCAACATTTGGAAACACTGGGCCTCAAGCAGGCGGTCGACGTCCTGGACAACACCCTGTACGCCGCCGCCAACACGCAGTTGCCCTATCCCGTGATGCTGGCCGAACTGCTGGGCGTCAATGTCGCAGCCCGTAGGGAAAGCTACCTCACCACTCGGACCAGGCTGGCTCATCTGCACTTCCAGCGCACCGTGGAGCAATTCGACTTTGGCTTCCAGCCCTCCAACGACGAGCGACTGGTCAACGAACTGGCAAACCCGGTCTTCGTCGCCGAAAGCCACCAACGTACTCCTCCTGGGCCCGCCCGGCGTGGGCAAGACCCACCTGGCCATCGGCTCTGGACCTCAAGGCCATCGAGAACGGACACGGCGCTTATTTCGTCCGCGCCTACCACCTGATGGAGATATGCGCAAGGCCAAGGCCAAACACAACCGGAAACGGCGGATGAAGGTGTATCTGGCTGCCAAGGTCCTCGTCGCGGACGAATTCGGCATCTGGCCCTACGACCGGGAGTCGGCCACCGGTTTCTGCACCCTGGTCTCGGAACGGTACGAACGCGGCAACATCATCCTCACGTCCAACAAGGGCTTCGGCGGGTGGGGCGAGCTGCTGGGCGACAGCGTGATTGCTTCGGCGTTGCTGGACCGGCTGCCGCACCACAGCCACGTGGTGAACATCCGCGGCGAGAGCTACCGGCTCAGGGAGAAGCGCCAGGCCGGGCTGTTGGCAGCTGGGCGCGACGACGGAAAACGCCGGCGACAACTACCGCAACTGACAAAGTCGCTGAGCAACAGACCAGGAGGTGGGTCAATTTAATCGTGCAAAAAAGCGACGGGATCGTGCCAGCGTGGCAATTCTAGACCGCCGATCTTGTGCGCATTCGAAAGGGGCGGGTCAATCCCAGATCGGTGAACCCCGGTCAACAGTTGGCGTTGAACTCTCTGTAATCCTCGTGAATCTGGCGAAACCCTTGTTGAACAACGCGCCGCATTTGGCCAGTCAGTCTGTCGCGTTCGTCTCGGTCTTTTGGGCCTGCTCCCCACATAGCCAAGGCCTGTTTGTAGTCCTCGTAGGCGCGCCAATAATTGCCAATCGTCTCGAAAGCAAATCCCCGATACTCATAACTAAACCGCAGTTCGACGCCGGCCTTGATGGCGTGGCTGATATAGATAATCGCGTCCCGGGGTCTTCCGAGTCTCATCGTCAGTATCCCTAGTCGCAGGTACGATACCGGGTCGTCAGGGTCCAACGCGACCACGACCCTCAGGTCAGCGATCGCCGCCTCGGTTTCTCCCATGTTTACCCAGGCCGCCTCACGGATGCGGAAAGCAGTCGGATCTTTTCTGTCAAGTCTGATGGCCACCGTGCAGTCTGAAATAGCCCCGTTGAAGTCGTCCAACCCCATCCTGGCCACCGCTCTGCGGAGATAGGCTGTTCGTTCGTCGGCACCAAGCAAGATGGCACTTCCCCAAAGTATTACGGCCCTGCCGTAGTCTCGGTTGTCCGTCCTGGCCTCGGCCAGGTCACAAAGAACGGACACGTTGCCTGGGTCAATCCTCAGAGCGTGTTCCAAGTCCGTGATTTCGCCCGCCCGGTCGCCGAGCACACGCTTGACGGAGGCGCGCAGCCACAGGGCAGACACGTGATCGGGATCAACATTGATGGCGCGATTGCAGTACCGATGAGCCCGATATGTTTCGCCATGCAGGGCGTGGTGAAGGGCGCTACTGACAATAGGCGTGACTCCTCCCGGATCCTGCTTCGCCGCAATCTTGAAATCCCGGTCGGCGCCCGAGCAGTCGCGAAGGCGGCATTTGGCGACTCCCCGACAGAGGAAGGATTCTCTCAGCCGCGGGTTCAGGGCGATCGCCCGATCGAAATCCCGCCGAGCTTCCACGTTCTGACTGGCGGCCAGATTGGCTGTCCCCCGGTAGTGGTGGGCTTCGGCGTCTTGCGGATTGATCGCACAGGCAACATCAAAATCGGCCACGGCACCCTCGCGGTCGAGTGAATCCAGCTTGGCTAGACCTCGGAGGAGCCAAGCATCTCCGTCGTTTCGGTCGGAGGCGATGACATGATCGTAGTCCTCGATGGCCCCATAGTAGTCGCCCATGTGGTGTCTGGCGATCCCCCGCACTGCGTAAGCTGGCAGGCATTCCTTCCTGAGGCCTATGGCCTTGTCGCAATGGGTAAGCGCCTTGTGGGGTTCGCCGGCTCGTGTCTTCACGAGCGCGAGCAGCACGATCGGTTCAGGATTTCGGGGGTCTAACTGGACGGCTTTTTCCAAAGCCGCCTCGGACTGCTTCAGTTGCCCAGAACTGAACAGCGCCTTGCCCAAACCGATGTATGCGTCGCCGCATCCAGGGCTGCTGTTTACCGCCTTTCGGTAAAGGTTGATGGCCTTTTTGGTATTCCCCCGCAGATGTTCACGGCGCGCCCGGTCGGAGAGGTCTGATGATCCATCATCTCCGCTATCAGCCCGAGCCGGACCTGGGACCTTGGCACCCTCGAGAAATTTTTCGAGCAATTTCATCACGGCAATCCTTGTCGTTCGCAATCTATGCCTCGCCGGACTCCTCCGGCGTCAGACCGACCATTGAACACCTCTCCGGTACAACCCGGCAGCGCCCAACAACGGCCGATTTCTTTCGCTGCGCCTGCCCACGATCACAGCATCGATGTCTGGGATTCCCTGACCCATCGACATTGTCCGAGCCCGTAGAACCCAAAGCTCCCGAGGATTCCGTGCGGCTCGCCAGCCGTCCAAGCCAGACACCTCAGCCCGTGGTGGGCGTCCAGCATCTGTCGTCCAGGACTTCTATGTCCCTTCCATCCGCTGTTGTCTTCTTCACCCATTCGGTCTCCGGGGCGCACCATCGGCCCGTATGTCATGTCCGCATGGTTCTACTTGACGGCTGCCGTCAACGCATGTGGCTCGACGACCACGACACACCGGTCACTCCGTCATCGTAGCGTCGAAATGCCTGCCGCCGCATCGCCGCGGCTACTACCCCGATGGCGCTAACGCAAACTCCGGTGCGCGATGCCCGATTCGCGTTGTTCTCACGTTTTTGCATTTTTCCTACTCACCACGCTCGATAGGTTGGAAGTCGGGGAACCCGCCGGGCGCCAAATGCTCCATGCAAAGATCTTTCAAGGCCTAAACTTCGATCGAACCAACTGCCAGAAAACCGATTTAGCGAAAAAACTGTCCCGGCGATCCCTTGCCCCTGCGCCTCAAAGTTGTGGGATACCATCCTTGTGAAGTTTTTGCATTTGTATTGGTCGTGGGCATGACGATGCCCGGCTGAGGCGACTGTCGCGACCATATGCACCGTCTGCGAGCTGCGCCCCCGGCCATCGGGCCAATGTATAGCCCGGGCATGACGTGACCTGCGGTCCCGAATCCCGACGGTGATGATTTGACGGGCTTCATCAACGAACTAAACCGAAGGGGTTGGACGATAACCGACCGACCAACCCAGGATGCACAACCTCTTCCCACCAATCGTCGCTGGTTTCCTCGGGTGGACGTCTCCAAATCGTTGGTGAACCGGCCGGTTCACCTTTCAGGAGCTCCGACTCGGTTGTCGTGTACATTCGGAGGCGCCCAGGGTTGCGCCAGCACCTCTGCTCTATGCGCCGGGTCTTGGCGACCACGCCCAGTGGTTGCTCTCCGAGGGCCTGCGCTTCACGGAGCCACGGTAGGAGGACTTCATGGATGCTGCGGTCATCATCGGCATCAACGTAGATGAGTGGATTAGGCCTGTAGCTTGCATCGCGATCCAGAAGCCAGGCGTCGGGGATCCCGAACCCGGGCGCATTTTGCATCGCATAATCACCCCGGTAACTCCCTGGCAACGCGATGACCGATCCCTGTACCTGTGTGCATATCGCCGTCAGCACCCTTGACACCGCGCCGGCACGGTCCAGTGTTCGCATGTCGGGCTGACCCAACCCAACTCCGCGCGAACGAAAATATTCGCGAACTTCTTCCTCCGGCAGCCAGTACCGGCGGCTGATCAGTCCTATCCCTGCATTGGTGAATACGCACCACGAACCGCGCATCTCTACCAAACCGTAGCCGATCCAACTCTGCAGTGCGCGCCTCAAGTAGGTGCCGTCGCTGCCTCCACACCATTTCATCAGGCTGTCCAAATTGACGACCAGGAGCTTGGTCAAGGCTTCGAGGACCAGAACTGCTTGGGGTCCGGTTCGCTGCTGACCCAACGGGTGATTCTTCCACCATTCGACCATCGTTTCGGGCAGGCCCAGCACCTCCTCCTCTGCCGGCGGAAGAAATCTGGAGAATTGATGGCAAGACCTCATGATTCTGAATCGTTTTCCCTTCCGGTCTGCCACGATATACCGCGTATCCATCGGCCCTTTGCGCTTAATCGAACAGTATCCGATGGCGTCGTCCACCACCAAAACTGTAGTGGCAAGCCTGGCGGCCACCCTCTCCATGTGTTTGGCTTCGCCTTGGTTGTTCATGTCTCGATACACGCCCTTCACTGATGCGTCGAGCGCCTCGTCCCGATCGAGCACCCCCACCCGGCACATCGGCACTTGGAGGCCTCCTTCGTAGAGAGCATAACCGGCCACCCGGCCGTCCCGGAGCCAGCGGAAACCGGTGAGCCGACTGCCCTCCCAGCCCTCGGACGGCCATGCCATTGCATTGATTAGGATCTCATCTGCTTGGTCGCTACATTCACGTATGTCGATTCGGAACAGGGTGGCAACCAGCGCGTACACGGTCTCCACCATGTCCAGGCACTCCAGTAGACGCAGCAGACCCGCCTCAGTGACCTGCCAGACCGGTTGCGTGCCACAGTTCCTGCAAACCTGTTCGACGCCATACCGGGTCAGAGCGTATCGCCGCACCCGTCGGGCCAAAAACCCACCGCTTATATGGGTAACCGAACCGTTGCGCTGCGCCGCCCTCAGGCGGTCGCGGAGGTTTCTAACTCCCCAGGTGCGCGCCACGCTCTCCAGCTCATGCGCGGAGCCCAGAGGCATGATCCACAATAGCACCAGCACGAATAGTTCATCATGGTCGAGATATTCTTCGAGATTCAACATCCTTATCCTTATTGACGATGTCCCAGCCGCATAGGCCTACCGTACCGCCCAGCCGAGGTCGCCCGTGGTGCTGGTAGCCTTGGCGATTGCCACGCCATTGCGCTCGGCTCCATCCCTACACTTGGGAACGACCATCAAAATAACCACGTCATGGGTTGCATGACTCCAGTGATTCAGAAGCGCACCACCGTCGGTTGTCCGCCGCCGCGAAGCCACAGATCAGGTTCGCCGGCGGGCATTCCTTTCTTCAGCTCGTCCAGGACGGCAACGGCCATAGGCATCCCATCGCCACGCTCTGCAAAATTTTTGCGGGCCTGGTATTCCAGCACCACCACCAAGAGACGGACATCATGACCGGCGGCCATCAGTTTCCGGTACGGGCGCAGCTTCGGCTCCACCTTAGAAGGGTATTTCGCAGATCGCTCGACCTCTACCATGTACAGCCCGTGCCCGGCCGGCCCTTCACTCAGGTAAACGAGGACGTCCGGTTTGACCTGGGTCACGCCCGGGATATTCACCTCCCCACGCCATCCGGACATCGGACGGCTACCAGCCCTGGCGCACAGGGTCGCAAATTCGTTGACTGCGCGATTGTGCATGCGCTCCTTGTCCCGACCTTCCTTCCTCAAGAACCGCCCCGTGGGACCCATCACCTGCGCAACGGTGGTCCGGCTCAGCTTCGCCAGAATGGAAATCCCCGGTTTCATCAGATAATGCTCACCTTCTTCTACCAAGATTGCGTTGCCGGCAATAAGATCGTTCAACGCCACTGCCGCGGTCTCGCGGGAGATTCGCAACGTGTCAGCGATGTGCGACAACAACATACCGGGGAAATCGGCCACCGCGACCAGCACCGAGTGTCCTGCTTTGTTACCGATGGCCCTCATGCCACGGCGGCGGCGCAACCAGCCCTCGAAAGTTTCAACCCGGCCACCGGACCGCGCTGGGAATTGCATATTCTTCAAGGGATCAGCCACCAGGGCCTGAGACGGATGCGCCCGTGCCCCGTGGGCCAGCAGTTCGGTGAGTGAGCAGACGTCGCCCGGGAGGTGTTCACGCAGAACGTCCACCGCCATCTCCTCCGCCAATCTGTCCAGACCCACCACCACGTGCAGAGACGGGATGGGCTCAACGTCTTCACCCGCAACATCCAGAAAGGTGGGTGGCCAACGGTGCGGTGGAGCATCAACATAACGGTCCAGGTCAGTAAAGCGAAAATTGATCTTTTCACGTAGCGCGCTGGCGGTGATGTGATCCCCGATATAGGTGACCCCTACCCAGACATCGTCGCCGTAGGTGGCGGTCAGGTGATACAGTCGGCCGCGACGCGACCACTGCACCTTGGCGAGCCTGCGTTCCCGACGCTGTCCCGCTATGGGCTCGATCACCTCCACCATGCCCTCGGTGAATAGTTTCGGCAGCACAGGATAGGCAAGTTCCGCCAATGGGAGCCGCGTGTAGACTGTGCGCAGCCCTTCCGACTCGGCTGTCCACGGCGCATGAGCATGGCCGTCCGTCGGATCGTCCCACCAGGGACTGTGCGTGTCCACCGTGCTGAAATGCCGGCCAAACTCGGCGACAAATTCCGTTCTGTCGCCGTGAGCTAGCGCATGACGCAATCGGTTTATATCGGCAATCGACGGGTGTTCGTGGCTCTGGTCGTAGTCTCCTGCCGGTCCGGCCGCTCCTGACCAAAACCTCATCACCGGGCGCTGGAGCATCCCCAATCTGGCTACAGAGATGAGATCGCGCTTTACCAGCCTCGCGCACAGGCGCCGGAGCACCGTGGGGTCCTGATCCAACCTGGCCGACAAGTCCCGCAGCGACATGAATGGCTGTTCGGCCAGGCTCCTGTACAGCCTGCGCATTTCGTGGATTGGGTACTGCATGGTCATCTCGATCCTGATCATCCTTGATTATTGTCTGGACGCCTCAGTTTGACGGGTCGCACCGAGCTCTGGTAATCGGTATCGGTGCTGTAGACACAGTTTATTGCCTTGGCGTTCCCCGGTTATCCGATAACCCGGGGGAACGCCCTCCGGGGCACTCACCGCCGGCGCGCTCGCCGTCATCCGGCTCACCGCCGTCCAGGCCCCGCCGGCGCGGCCGCGGCATCGAGACGGCCGAGCAGGCGGCCGAGAGAGTTAATTTTGACCTGGCCCTGATAGCTGTCTTGTCGGATGGGGAATCGCGGCGCTCCGAGGTTTCGTCTCTGATATGGGGCGACGTGCAGCACTGGGACGACGGCTCCGGCCGCGTCACGGTCATTCGTTCGAAGACCAAATCCGCAGCCCAGAGGGCGCGGTGGTGGCCATCGCCCCCGCCGGCCGTATCGCCACGAGCGCCTCCATGGCGGCGGGGATCGGGAGCGGCTACAAGGTGTTCGGGCTGTCGGAGTCCCAGATCGCCCGGCGGGTCCAGGCCATCGCCCGGGCCGCTGGGTTGGAGAACTGGGAGTTCTTCGGCGGCCACAGCGGGCGCGTTGGCATGGCGCGGCGCATGGCCCAGAACGGCACCCTCACCCGCGAGATCGAACGCTACGGCCGCTGGAAACAGGGCGGCGGCATGGTCGGCCGCTATACCCGAGGCGAGACCGCTGGGTCGGCGATCAGGTATCTGTGCTT
>MKWU01006997.1_pt1 | contig 11057 bp, 8 predicted proteins | sample 809101 | NCBI WGS metagenome assembly MKWU01 (sample SAMN05860141, study PRJNA318959) | sponge metagenome | host: Aplysina aerophoba | place: Slovenia: Piran, Adriatic Sea, Gulf of Piran | collected 2013-05-07
CGTCGCCCAATGAGTCGCGCGCAACGCTTTTGGAGTCAAGTAAGCATATCATTGACAGCACACCGGGTCCACCGATAGTCAAACGTGGACTTGAAAAACTCCTGTTAGATCGGACAGAATTTGATACTGCCCCGAACGAAGAATTGATTGCGTTTCGGCACAAACTCTTTACAGAGACGAGTCGTCTTCTCTCACAAGAACAGTTTGAGGATTACGCAGACTATCAGCGTAGGGTGTTAGAGACAATAGCAGATGAATCGCGACCAGAGATCGCTCCTACAGAAGAAGTGGAGTTAAGCACCAAACTCTACGCGGATTTACCGAGTAGCCAACCGGTCTTGACATTCAATACGCTTTCCGCCGAACGTCTACTTCACCGCTACAACGCCGCGCAGGTGCAGGGGTTACTCCTACATTGTAACACGCTCACGCTAAAACTTGCCGATTCCATGACAGCTGAACTCCGCCAACTGTTCAAATACCTCAGATTCAACCAACTCCTCTCCACAATCCGGAAAGAAGGCGAACTCTATGAAATTACGGTGGACGGACCGCTCAACCTTTTTTACAAAACGAAGCGTTATGGTATGAACCTGGCGAATTTCTTTATCGCCGTGTTGCATCAACCGAAATGGGGACTCACTGCAGAGATCCAATTCCGAAATAAACAGCGTTATCTGCTATCCCTTGATGAATCGTGTGGGATCAAACCGATTTCACAACAGTTTCTGGCGTACATTCCCGAAGACATCCAACTTTTTCAGGCGATGCTTGAGAATAAAACCGACGATTGGCAGATCCGTCCTGGGAGTCAATTCCTTCCTCTATCAGGCGACTTCTACTGCTTCCCTGACTATCAACTCGTCCATAAAAGCGGCGTGGAGCTCGCTATTGAATTGTTCCATCCGTGGCACCAAGGACACCTTATTGCAAGGCTCAACACGCTCGCCGAACAGAAAGATGTGTCCCTTATCCTTGGTGTTTCAAAGGAGTTGGAAAAGAATCCTATGATTGCAGAGGCATTGGAGACATCCGCATATTTCTCGGAGTTCGGTTTCACGTTCCGAGATGTTCCGACGATGCGCACCTTGCTCCCAATTTTGAACGCGCTTGTGTAAGGTAGCGGAAAAATATGAAATTCCATAATTTTTTGTGGTATTCTTAAAAGAAGGAAATTAAAATTCACAATACCCAAAACTCGATCTAAAAGGAAGACAGGGATGAAAATCACACCACTCTTCACTTTTTTTGCGCTACTTCTCCTTTCAATGTTAGTGACATCAAATTCTTTTGCCCAAGACTACACAAAATGGAAACTCCCGCAAGGTGCTAAAGCACGGCTTGGTAAGGGCAGAATCAACCATATACAGTATTCTCCAGATGGCACTCGGTTCGCCGTCGCCAGTTCCATCGGTATTTGGCTCTATGACGTTGCAACTTTCCGAGAACTCGCGCTGCTGACTGGACACACAAGAGTTGTCTGGAGTTTAGCGTTCAGTTCAGATGGAAAGACACTCGCAAGTGCAAGTCGGGACGAAACTATACGCCTATGGGATGCTATTACAGGCAAACAGAAGAAAACACTCAAAGGACATACATATGATGTCAAATGTGTTGCGTTCAGTCCGGATGGAAAGACACTCGCAAGTGCAAGTTCGGACAAAACTATACGCCTATGGAATGTCGCCACGGGTGAGCACAAAAAAACACTTAAAGGACATACTTCTGGGGTCAGCAGCGTGGCGTTCAACCCAAACTATTGGACACTCGCAAGTGCAAGTTTTAAGGAAGTCCATTTGTGGGATGCCACCACAGGCGAGCACAAGAAAATACTCACAGAACATACAGATAGTGTCAATTGCGTTGCATTCAGTCCTGACGGGGCAAAACTTGTTAGTGCCGGAGGTGCTGATTATAACATTTATCTGTGGGATGGCCGCACAGGTACACACTTGCGAACGCTCACTGGACACACTTCTGCAGTTCAGAGCATCTCGTTCAGTCAGGACGGACAGGTGCTTGCGAGTGGGAGTGATGACAAAACGATCCGCTTGTGGAATAGTATCACTGCCGAATACATACAAACACTTATTGGGCACACGGATAGCGTCAGAAGCGTATGTTTCAGTCCAGATAGTCAGACACTCGCAAGTGGGAGTTGGGACGATACGCTCCGTCTATGGGACGTTTCCACGGGTCAGGCGTTGAAAACACTCACTGGACATACAGCACCTGTTAATGGTGGGTGCTTCAGCCCTGATGGCACAACACTTGCGAGCGGAAGTTCGGACAAGACTATACGCCTATGGGATATCAATACAGGTCAGAACCTGAAAACACTTGTTAATCATGTCGATAATGTCTTAAGCGTCGCCTTTAGTCCGGATGGAAAAACACTCGCAAGCGGCGGCGGTTGGGAGGACCGTACCCTCGTTCTGTGGGATGTAGATACTGGACGCGTGAAAAAAGCATTCTCAGAGAATGTCCGTCAAGCTTATAGCGTATGCTTCAGCCCAGATGGGAAAACACTCGCAAGCGGTAAAGGTTATGGGCCCGGTCTCCTCTATCTGTGGAATACAGACACAGGAGAGAATAAAAAAATCGTTACTGGGCATAGAGATTCTATCTTGAGCGTCGCTTTCAGTCCAGATGGACAAACACTCGCAAGTGGAACAGGGAACACAGACGGCCCAATCCATCTGTGGGATACAAGCACTGGAAAACTGAAACAAACAATTAAATCGCATCCAGATAATGTCAATATCCTATGCTTTAGTCCTGATGGACAAACACTTGCAGGTGGGAGTAGCGATCGCACGATTCGTCTATGGGATATAGCCACAAGCGATCACAAAAAGACATTTACAGGGCATACGTCCCCTGTTAAGAGCGTCCATTTCAGTCCTGATGGACAAACGCTCGCCAGCGGAAGTTGGGACGGCACGGTGCTATTGTGGGACCTCAAAATCCAAAAATGAAAAATGAATACTGCAAAACTAAATTCTAACCTAAGCGCAGCCCCATACGAAGTCGGACTTTCGGTGGATCGACTTGCGTGTATCTCTGCCGCTGCGCAGCAGTTTATTGATGACGGACAACTTGCTGGCGCGGTGACTGTGTTCGGTTCAATTACACTGGAATTCGTCCAGAAGATCCGAAAGTGTACGCTATTTACGTCGAAAAAGCACAGACCTCTTGATTTCAAACCTATCTTCTGCTAAAATGTAACGGAACGATGGAGGAGAAAATTATGACGACTCTATATAAATGGAATGCCCTACTGTTAATCATAGGGTTAATGCTCTATCTCACCGGGTGTGCGCCGAAAGTGATACCATATTCCCAAAGCACAGAAGCACCTGAACCCAACGAAGTCGCCGTCGCACACTACAATTGGGGTATGGCATCTGCTAAGAACGGCAATTTCGACCAAGCGATCATGGAACTCCACTTAGCTATCCAGAACGAACCGGGGTGGGTAATGCCGCTTTTTACATTAGGTGTTGTCTATGGCAATCAAGGAGAACTCGATAAAGCGATTCAAGCGTGGGAACGCGCCACGCAGTTAGATGCTGATTTCGCGAAGGCGCATTATAACCTCGCTGTTGCGTATTTACACAAGGAAGAAAAAACACGATCCATTGCATCCCTGCGTAAAGCGATTCAGATAGACGAAGAGGCACTTCCCTCTGCGAAAGCGGACCCGGCATTTGATAGCATCCGTAACACCCCGGAATTCCAAGATATTTTAACGAATTAGGTTTTGCACCGCTTTTTTCTGACGAAGTTACGCATTTTTTCAGTTAATCACAAAAATCAAAAATGGCACGCTACACGACGCTTTCATCAAAAGAACTCGCGCGCATTGTCGCGCAATACCCAATCGGTACACCCCTAAAACTTGAGGAGATCCCAGGGGGGTTCGGCAATAGTAATTTTAAACTGACAACCACAAACGGTGAGTTTCTGCTGAAAATTTGCGACGAGAAAGACTCAGCAGAACTCAACATGCAAATCTCGCTTTTGCAGCACCTCCATCAGCACGCCTATCCGACGGTATATCCGGTGCTAACCAAGGACCAGAAGCCTCTAATTCATGAAACATTTGGGAGTGTGATGCTCTATCCCTTCCTGCAAGGTACACAACCGCAACCCACGGCGAATATACTGGCACAACTCGGCGAGGCGTTAGCAAAACTGCACCGCATCCCACCCATTGCTGGACTCCCTCATTTTCCAATGGGAATATCGCAAATGCGACCTTTTTTTCAAGAGGTGCGAGACACACCATTTGCGGTGCATCCGTTCATCGAATCGCTAAAGTCGCAATTGGGATCAATGGAACCGCAACTTAATGCTTCGCTTCCGATCGGACTTTTACACGGTGATCTCTTCTTAGATAACACACTCTTCAAGGGTGAGCAGATGGTTGCCATCCTTGATTTTGAGGAAGGGTGTTATGACACACTGCTAATTGATGTTGGAATGACAATCATCGGGTGTTGTTATACACCACAACACCAACTGATTTTAAAGGCTGCGAGTCAATTTCTGGATGCTTACAACGCAGTGCGTCCGTTAACAGAAAGCGAATGGGAGCATTTGGATGACTTCGTTCACTACGCCGCGCTTTCAATAGCGTTCTGGCGATTTAGGCAATTTAACATCCGCCGTCCAGACGCACACCGGGCAAACACTTATCAGGAAATGATTACCCGTAGTGCTCAATTTAAGCATCATAAGTCGAACCTTTATGGTCGACTTTAGAATTAACATTAGATTATCGCAGTGTAGGAGGAGGAACACCTCAGCAAAAACACTCCGATTAAGATAGCCTAAAAACGCGTAGCCCGTAATGTAATGGAGGGGTTTTTGCTTGGGTATTTCTTCAGGTATAAGGAATGCACGTCAAAGTCTAAGCACCTGCAGTTCCTCCGCAAGGTAAATTAAAAAAATGTCTTTAATACGATTAGAAAACGTTACTAAACTCTACGATCCAGACCTAATTCTGGACGATATTTCGGTCTCAATTGAACACGGGGACAGAATTGGATTAATTGGCCGTAACGGAACTGGAAAAACAACGTTAATTAAAATTATCACCGGTATGCTCGCCAATTTTAAAGGCAAAGTCGTGTCCGCGAAGGGGCTGCGTATCGGGTACCTCAGCCAAGAACCGGATCTCGCGCGCGACTGTACGTTAAGACAGGAGATGCTCAAGGTTTTTGAAGAAAGGCGTGCCCTTGAAGACGAGATGCTCCTACTGGCAGAGGAGATGGAGACACAGGAAGCCCGGTATCTTTTAGCAGCGTATGCCCGCATTCAGGAACAGCATGAACGGCTCGGCGGCTACGACTATGAACATCAAGTTAACCGAATCCTCGGTGGCTTAGGTTTCGCTGAATCGGATTTCAATCTCCCTATTCGTGTGCTGAGCGGCGGTCAGAAGAGCCGGGCAACACTCGCAAAATTACTCCTCGAAGCACCAGACCTGCTGCTTTTTGACGAACCGACGAATCACCTCGATATTAGAGGGATTGAGTGGCTCGAAAATTATCTCAATATCGAATATAACGGTGCAGTCCTTGTCGTCTCCCACGACCGGTATTTTTTAGACAAGGTTGTCCGCAAAGTTTGGGAACTCGCAGAACATCAAATAAAAATATTTCGTGGGAACTACTCCAAGTACGTCGAAACCAAAAGCGTTGAAAAGTTAGTTGGAGCACGCGCGTTCAAGAAACAACAAGCATTTATTGAACATGAAGAGGAATTTATTCGTCTTAACATCGCCGGACAACGTACTCGAGAAGCACAAGGCAGACGGAAAAAATTAGCGCGACTGGAGAGAGTCGAAAAGCCTAAAGCCGATGCGCGTACGCTCAAACTCAACTTTACACCTGAAACCCGCGGTGGAAACGACATTCTTCGATGCAAAAATGTCGGCAAAGCATTCGGTGAAAAGGCAATCTTCAAAGATCTGAATTTTGAGGTGTACCGTGGTGATGTTGTGGGAATTGTCGGGGCAAATGGTACGGGAAAAACGACGCTTTTCCGTATGATTTTGGGGGAGGAATCCGCTACAGAAGGCGAAATGTGGGTAGGTCCGACGCTGAAGTTTGGATACTATACGCAAGAGCTCGAGGGACTTAACCCCGATAATGAGATCATTGACGAGATCTGGGGACTGCGTCCACAACAGACACATGGCGAAATACGGAGTTTCTTAGGTAAGTTCCTATTCTCCGGTGATGACGTTTTCAAACGGATCGGAAACCTGAGTGGCGGTGAGCAGAGTCGTGTACTCCTCGCCAAGTTGCTATTAGCAAACGCCAACGTACTGTTACTTGATGAACCGACGAACCACCTTGACATACCAGCGCGTGAAGCGTTAGAAGCAGCACTGGCGGAATATCCGGCAACGCTATTTATTATTTCTCATGATCGGTATCTCTTGAACAGCCTTGCGACGAAACTCCTGATTTTTGATGGGATGCCTGGAGGGACCGCGAATCTTTTTGACGGCAACTATGCCGAGTACATAGCACAACAACAAGAACATCAAGGAAATCCGCAACCGAACGAAAATATTCAAGAACCACAATCTCCACAAACATCTCCGCAGAAAAGCAAGTCAAAATCGAAGCGAAAGCGAAAGATAAAAGCGCAACGTCTCGTGGGCAGCAATTAAAAAACCGCAAATTTTCTGAAAAATGTGCATAATTTTATCGAAATACGCAGTTTTGTCTAAAAAACACACTAAAATTGAACATTTTTCGTATTTTAATTTGACATTCGGACGAAAGCGGCGTATAATTATTATATCGTATGCGACGGAAAATGTATCTGATGTAGGACATATAATTTTATTGCAAGTCTTTTCGACTTGCCGGTTTCAATATAGGCTTAATAGTTAGCATTCATACCTACTATTAATCTACAACTCTACAATACCCAAAATGTCTAAAGATCCGGAATTCCATAATGAGATTGATGTCGTCATGCGTGTGATGCGTCATGCGCAAGCGGCTGTCAGATCCAGATTTGTTCAAGAAGTCGTCCCGAATCGCCTGACGATTGTCCAGTTTAACGCCCTGCAACACCTTCATTGGTATGGTCGTGATGCTGGTATGTCGGTGAGTGAGCTGGGTGAGCACTTGGGTCTCGCCCATAACACAACATCTGGCTTAGTGAGTCGTCTGGAACGACATGGTTGGGTAGTCCGTCGTAAATGTGATAAGGACCGGAGACGCGCTCGGATTAAGCTCACGCCGCAGTCTGAAAAACTTTTCCGAAAGGGTGTAGAACACGCGGCAGATTTTTGGCAAAGCACTTTTGGGCAGTTATCTATCGAAGAACGCGAAAGCCTGATTGAAAGCCTGAAACGGTTGAAACAGGTAATGGCGAAGCCGGTGTGGCCAAGTTATGCGCAATTACACCCCCGCGATGCGGATCATCTCCAAAAACGGTTTGAAGCCGACTTGGACGAACTCGCACAGGCAAAACTGAAACTTGTCGGGATGCGATTGATTCTCGCGCAAATTGCGGAAAAGCAGAATGAACATGAACTCGCAGCGTACTTGAACCAAGCTGCCTCCGAGGAAATCCGTCATACGAACCAACTGTTGAGTCTACTCGGTCGTGGTGAAAATATGGAGGTGCTACTCTCAGCACTCGCCCACGAAGACAATGTAGTCTATGAGGAGCTGGTCGCCTTGCTTGAGACCACTCCGCATGCTGAGGAAGACGAAGAATTAATCCTTTTACAACAGATGGTTCAAGATAGCCAAAGATATAAACGTTGGTTTTGTAGTGTTTATAAACAAACGAATCAGTGACTACTATTTTGTCAATGGCCACCAGAGTTTCTGGTTTTTGGTTTCCAAAAGAGCCAGAAACCGATCTTCCGGCTAATGACGCTTAAGAGGAGAACATGCAGTCCCAAAGCCCCGAAAGCCTTCCTCCAGAGTGTTATAATGATACCGAACTGATTGAGCGATTTCAACAAGGCGATACCGCCGCATTTGATACGCTCTTTACCCGCTATCAGAAACGCACCTATCGCTTGGTGCAACGCTTCATCTCAAACCGCGAAGATGCCTTGGATCTCACGCAAGACGCTTTCATACGCGCCTACCAAGGCTTAGGCGATTTTAAGAGCCAGTGCCAGTTTTATAGCTGGCTTTATCGAATCACAGTCAATCTCTGTATCGACTTCTTAAGGAAAAAAGCGAGATCAGAGGTGCTCCTGTATGATTCTGATGAATCGGGAGAGTTGCCGATGGCAAATATCGCCGATCCGCGCTCCGAGTCACCAGCAAAAGCGGTTGAGAATAAAGAGTTGAGAACCTATATCCGGAAAGCTGTCCGCCGACTCCCACCAAAGCAACGGCAAATCTTCATTTTGCGACATTGGGACGGTCTCTCGCTGAAAGATATTGCGGCAGTCGTTGGTAGATCCGATGGCACAGTCAAGGCACATCTGCTGCACGCGCATCGGAACCTCCGCAAACATCTACGTCCCTACCTACAAGAAGAAGATTCCTAAAAGTTTCTGTATGCGCGCTGGACAAGCGCGCATACTCCCATCGTGTAGACAAACACGAAACCCTGCGTCGAAATAAAAGAATAAGGCTGTGGACTATGCGTCAGCGGTTTCTTCTGCTGAAAAGAGTGCTTCAACGAAATCCGTGCCTGCGAAATCCCTTAGATCGTCGAGTTTCTCACCGATCCCAATGAGTTTGACAGGCGCACCAATCTCCGCATTCACGGCAATCACGATCCCGCCCTTTGCTGTCCCGTCCAATTTCGTAACAGCGACACCGGTAATAGGCACTGCCTCGTTGAAAACCTTCGCCTGTATCAAAGCATTCTGCCCCACTGTCCCATCCACGACCAGTAGTACCTCATGCGGCGCTCCATCATGTGCGCCTCCCATCACACGTCCAATCTTCGCAAGCTCATCCATCAGCGGTTTTTTGGTATGCAGCCGCCCAGCGGTATCTACAATTAGCACGTCTGCATTGCGATGCTTCGCTGCGTGAATTGCATCAAAGACGACAGCGGCAGGTTCAGCATTTTCACCACCGCGAATGAGTTCGGCACCTGCCCGCTCACACCAGATCGCGAGTTGATCTTCTGCTGCTGCGCGAAACGTATCGCCTGCAGCAACAAGCACACGTTGCCCGTTTGTGGTCAAACGACTCGCGAGTTTACCAATAGTCGTTGTTTTTCCCGCGCCATTCACACCGAGAACTAAAATGGTATACGGTTTTTCATCATTAACCTGTAGCGGCATATCCTCACCAAGTAGCTTCAGAATTTCCGATTTTATGACCGATTCCAACTCTGAAGAATCACTCAACCCCTCCGCCTTTACCCTCTCTCTCACATTATCCATTAACGTTAACGTTGTATCAACACCTACATCTGCTTGGATCAAAATCTCCTCAATTTCCTCCATCAGGTCCTCGTCAATTTTTCTACCAATTCGGAGGAGTCCTGATAATTGCGACATCAGTTGGTTTCGAGTTTTCGCCAAACCGGACTTGAGCCGATTAAACCAGTTCCCTTGTTTATCTTCAGCATCGGATTGTTCGCGGTTTTCATCACTATTTTTAAATAAATTTCTGAGCATTAGATCTCCTTTTTTGTTATTGAGTTGTATTAGTGCTATGTCACGCCAAAGTTGATGGGTGCAGAAGATCACGAGCGCAGCGTGCTTCTACCAGAAGAGGCGTTTGGTTCTGAGAATCAATATGTAAAATAAAAATTTTATACCTATCATTTCAAGGATGACAGAGCATTAGTGGACTTCAGCAGCAACAGCGTCTGAATTTTCTACACCCATCATATAATACTGTAACAGCAGTCAGAAAGGCAAACGAAAATTAGTTGTCAGCTGTTAGTAAACCCAAATTTCCATCAGGTCGTTTCTTGATGCAAAAGAATAGAAATCGTACAAATTACCTTGATATGTTTGCTATTTTGTCTTATACTAAATTGTGATATGGGTACAATATGTCCTTATATTATATTTCGGATTACTAAAAACATATCCTTGTAGAAATTGGTTGAGGACATCTCACCCAAGGCAGTAAAAGAAATCATCTACTAAAAATTGAGGTATTGATAATGAAAACGCAAACACGAAAGCTGCTATCCAGCCTAACATTTATACTGATCGCCTGTCTATTCCTCACCGCCTGCGCCGAAAAACAGTTGGAAGAACTCATTGAACAGCAGGACGAAGAAAAAACAACAGACACAGCGGAACCAACCCAACCTGAAGAACCGGTAGTCGCCCTTCCTGGCTTACCCGAAGATGTAGCTGGCTATACCCAGTGGCTGAAATTAAACGCTGAAGCTATACCGCCTGCCCCTGGTGGTGATCCTCACAACGGCACAAAAAATGTTTATGTCAATAAAACACGGGAAGACATTGCCCCGAACGGTGAACAGCAATTTCCATACCCGGATGGAAGTATCGTTGTAAAGGAAGCAAACCGTCCTGGTAAGGACTACGTCGGACTCATCGCGATTATGCGGAAGAAAGCAGGCGTGGACCCTGATCACAACGATTGGGAGTTCATTGAATACGTCCGAAACGCGGCAGATGCTGAGTTTCGTGTCATCGCCAAAGACGGTGTGTGTTGGGGATGCCACGCCCGAGTTGAAGACATCGATTATATTTTCACAGAACTTGATTAGTACGGATGCTGGTGGGGTTCTTAGGGAAACACCCAAGCAAAAACACCTCGCCAGCAGCATCTCCCGCTATACTATAAAAACAAGGAGAATTCTTTGAACACACACTATAATAACTGCGTGTGGTACTTTAGCCACACTACGTCACGATTAAAATACTTGGATATATCCAGTATCGCGCTATCGTTCCTACGGTTCGCATTCATAGCCTGTATCGCGCTCAGTCTTTTTTTCCCGACTGATACAGAGGCGCGTCCTGAGTTTGCGACCGAACTTGAGAAAGAGTGTAGTTTTTGCCACCTTGACCCGGCAGGCGGTGGTCCGCGAAATCGCATCGGTGAAATTTTTGAAGA
>MKWU01006999.1_pt1 | contig 11055 bp, 7 predicted proteins | sample 809101 | NCBI WGS metagenome assembly MKWU01 (sample SAMN05860141, study PRJNA318959) | sponge metagenome | host: Aplysina aerophoba | place: Slovenia: Piran, Adriatic Sea, Gulf of Piran | collected 2013-05-07
TGGCGTACTGGAAGGTGATCTCCTTGATCTCGTCGAGCATTCTGACCGCCAGATCGCTCCCGTGACGGATGTAGCAGTAGCCGACGAGGTCCTGAAGACCCCGCTTCTGCAGCAGGCCATTGATGAAGGGCAACTCGTTGGGAAGGTGCTCGTTCAGGATCACGCGACCGACCGTGGTCTCGACCACCCCTCCGTCAAGCTCCTGGACCTCGGCATGCACGATGTCCTGGTTGTCGTGCTGGACGTCCAGGTCGACGTAGCTGCCGCTCAGCCGCAACCGAATGGGCGTCTGCGTCTCGACCGCACCGGCCTCGAGAGCGAAGAACACCTCGTCGGCGCTGGCGAAGGTTCGACCCTCGCCTCGGGCGCCGGGGCGCGGCATGGTCAGGTAGTAGCCGCCCAGCACGAGATCCTGGCTGGGCACCGCCAGCGGCCGACCATGCGCGGGGCTGAGGATGTTGTTCGAGGCCTGCATCAACACGTGGCTCTCGATCTGGGCCTTGGGGGAGAGCGGAACGTGAACCGCCATCTGGTCGCCATCGAAGTCCGCGTTGAAAGCGGCGCAAACCAGGGGATGAATCTGGATCGCCTTGCCCTCGATCAGCACCGGCTGAAACGCCTGGATGCCGAGCCGGTGAAGGGTGGGCGCCCGGTTCAACAGCACCGGATGGTCGCGGATGACCTCGTCCAGCGCATCCCAGACGACTTCCTCCTCGCGCTCGACCATCTCCTTGGCCGCCTTGATCGTGCCGACGTACTCACGCTCCTCGAGCCAACTGTAGATGAACGGCTTGAACAGTTCGAGGGCCATCTTCTTCGGCAAGCCGCATTCGTTCAGCTTGAGATCGGGACCGACCACGATCACCGAACGCCCCGAATAGTCGACCCGCTTGCCGAGCAGGTTCTGACGGAACCGGCCCTGCTTCCCCTTCAGGGTGTCGGAGAGCGACTTGAGCGGTCGGTTGTTCGAACCCTTCAGCACCCGGCCGCGCCGGCCGTTGTCGAACAGGGCGTCCACCGCCTCCTGGAGCATGCGCTTCTCGTTGCGGACGATGACCTCGGGCGCCCTCAACTCGAGCAACTTCTTGAGCCGGTTGTTCCGGTTGATGACCCGGCGGTAGAGATCGTTCAGGTCGCTGGTCGCAAACCGCCCGCCGTCGAGCGGAACCAGCGGCCGCAGTTCCGGCGGAATCACCGGGATGACATCCAGGATCATCCACTCCGGCCGGTGGCCGCTGCGCCGGAACGCATTGACGACCTTGAGCCGCTTCGCCGCCTTCAGGCGCCGGATCTGGCTGGTGTCGGTGCGCATGACGATCCGGAGTTCCTCCGCCAGCTCGTCGATGTCGATCCTGGCCAGCAGTTCCTTGATCGCCTCGGCGCCCATCCGCGCATCGAAGCCGTCCGGGCCGAACTCGTCCCGCAGTTCCCGGTAGCGCTCCTCGGAGACCAGCTCATTCTCTTCGAGTTCCGCGTCGCCGGGATCGATGACGACGTAGCTCTCGAAGTAGAGGATCCGCTCCAGGTTGCGCAGACTCAGGTCGAGCAGGTGACCGATCCGGCTGGGCAGACCCTTGAAGAACCAGACGTGGCTGGCCGGACTGGCCAGCTCGATGTGGCCCATACGCTCGCGCCGCACCCGGGATCGCGTGACCTCGACGCCGCACTTGTCGCACACGACGCCGCGGTGCTTCATCCGCTTGTACTTGCCGCACAGACATTCCCAGTCCGTCATCGGCCCGAAGATCTTGGCGCAGAACAGGCCGTCCCGCTCCGGCTTGAACGTCCGGTAGTTGATCGTCTCGGCCTTGGTTACTTCGCCGTAACTCCAGGAACGGATCTTCTCCGGCGAGGCCAGCGCGATCTTGATCGCGTTGAAGTCCTTGACCGACTGCGTCTTCTCGAAACTCGAAAGTGGTTGCACCAGGCGACCTCCCCTAGACCTTCATCAACTCGACATCCAGACACAGACTCTGCAACTCGCGCACCAGCACGTTGAACGACTCCGGCAATCCCGGATCCTCGGGCACGTCGCTCTTGACCAGTGCTTCGTAGGCGCGGCTTCGACCTTCGACATCGTCGCTCTTGACGGTCAACAGCTCCTGCAGCGTGTAGGCGGCGCCATACGCCTGCAGGGCCCACACCTCCATCTCGCCGAAGCGCTGGCCGCCGAACTGGGCCTTGCCGCCCAGGGGCTGCTGCGTGATCAGCGAGTAGGGGCCGATCGACCGCGCGTGGATCTTGTCGTCGACCAGGTGGGACAGCTTCAACATGTAGATGTAGCCCACCGTGACCTTCTGTTCGAAGGCGTCGCCGGTGACCCCGTCGAAGAGGCTGGTCTTGCCCGAGGTCGGCAGTCCCGCCTCGGTCAACAGCTCCTTGAGCCGCGACTCCCGAATGCCGTCGAAGACCGGGGTCGCGAACTTGATCCCGAGTGACCGCCCAGCCCACCCCAGGTGAGTCTCCAGAATCTGACCGACGTTCATCCGGCTCGGCACACCGAGCGGATTCAACACGATCTCGACCGGCGTGCCGTCCGGCAGATACGGCATGTCCTCTTCGGGCAGGATGCGCGAAATCACGCCCTTGTTGCCGTGGCGACCGGCCATCTTGTCGCCCACCTGCAGCTTGCGCTTCATGGCCACGAAGACCTTGACCATCTTGATCACGCCCGGAGGCAGTTCGTCGCCCTTCTGCAGGAGCTTGATCTTCTCCTCGTTGACCCGGTGCATGACCTCGATGTGGGAGTCGGTGCGGTCGTAGATCGCAGCCACTTCCTTCAACAGATCCGTCTGCTTCAGCGGCAGAGCCAGGATCTCCTGCCGGTTCAACTGCTCGAGATGCCGGTACCGAACGGCCTCCTTTGCCTTGAGGAGCCGCTTGCCCTCCCGGTCCTTCACCGCCGCGGTCGGTTTCAGGCCGACCAGGAGGTCGGCGATCTTCTTGTTCCGCTCTTCGTGCATGATCCGCGCCTGATCGCGAATGTTCTTCTCGAGCCGACCAACTTCCTGCTCCTCGATCTCGAGCGCCCGTTCGTCCTTGTCGACGCCCTTGCGGGAGAAGATCTTCACTTCGACGACGGTGCCGTCGATGCCCGGAGGCGCCTTCAGACTGGCGTCGCGAACGTCGCCGGCCTTCTCGCCGAAGATCGCCCGCAGCAGCTTCTCCTCCGGCGTGAGCTGGGTCTCGCCCTTCGGCGTGACCTTGCCCACCAGGATGTCGCCGGCCTTGACCGACGCGCCGATCCGGATGATGCCGCTCTCGTCGAGATCGGCGAGCGCCGCCTCGGCGACGTTCGGGATGTCCCGGGTGATCTCCTCGGGCCCCAGCTTGGTATCCCGGGCCTCGATCTCGAACTCCTCGATGTGGATCGACGTGTATGCGTCGTCCCGGACGAGGCGTTCAGAGACCAGAATCGCATCCTCGAAGTTGTAACCCCGCCAGGGCATGAAGGCAACGAGCACATTCCGGCCCAGCGCCAGTTCGCCCTCTTCCGTCGAGGCGCCGTCGGCCAGGACGTCTCCGCGCGCCACACGCTGGCCTTCGCGGACGATCGGCTTCTGGTGGACGCAGGTGTTCTGGTTCGAGCGTCGGAACTTCGTCAACTGGTAGATGTCGGCTCCGAACTCACGCGGCTCGCCGGTCTCCGGGTCCGCGCCCTCGACCCGGACGATCACCCGGTCGGCATCGACCGAATCCACGACCCCCGCGCGCTGGCACAGAACCACCGCACCCGAGTTGCGGGCCACGATTCCCTCGAGACCGGTACCGACGATCGGCGAGTCCGACCGCAGGAGCGGCACTGCCTGCCGCTGCATGTTCGATCCCATCAGCGCCCGGTTCGCGTCGTCGTTCTCGAGGAACGGAATGAGCGCCGCTGCCACACTGACGAGCTGTTTCGGGCTGATGTCCATGTAGTCGACCCGTTCCCGATCGACCGTGACGAAGTCCCCGCGAGCGCGAGCTACCGGACGTTCGTTCTCGAGGAACCCCCGCTCGTCGATCTTCGCGTTGGCCTGGGCGATGATGTACTTCTCTTCCTCCCAGGCGGTCAGGTAGAAGGCGTGCGGCTCGGCCTGCGCCTGGCGCTTCTTGTTCCGTTTGAGGCGACTGTTCTCGGCCGCCAGATCGTCGCCGGCGACGATCTGGCCGAGGCCGAAGGTGCCGTCACCCGGCTTGATCACCTTGAAGTGGTCGATGACCCGGCCGCCTTCCACCCTCTTGTACGGGCTCTGGATGAAGCCGTAGTCATTGATCCGCGCATAGGTCGCGAGTGACGAGATCAGTCCGATGTTCGGCCCTTCCGGGGTCTCGATCGGACAGATCCGGCCATAGTGCGAAGCGTGAACGTCGCGCACTTCGAAACCCGCGCGCTCACGGGACAGCCCGCCCGGACCGAGCGCGGACAACCGCCGCTTGTGCGTCACCTCCGACAGCGGGTTCGTCTGGTCCATGAACTGCGAGAGCTGCGACGACCCGAAGAACTCCTTGATCGCCGCGATCACGGGCTTCGAGTTGATCAGGTCGTGCGGCATCGCCGAATCGATGTCCTGGTGAACGGACATCTTCTCCTTGATCGCCCTCTCCATGCGGACCAGGCCGATCCGGAACTGGTTCTCCAGCAGTTCGCCCACCGCGCGCACGCGGCGGTTGCCGAGGTTGTCGATGTCGTCGATCCGGCCGACGTCCTTCTGCAACTGCAAGAGGTACTCGATGACCCGGTAGAAGTCCTCGGCCGAGAGGGTCTTCCGGTCGACCGGCACCTGGGTCTCGAGCTTGATGTTGAACTTGAACCGGCCGACCCGCGAGAAGTCGTACCGCTTCGAGTCGAAGAACATGCCGTAGAAGAGCGAGCGGGCACTCTCGTGCGTCGGCGGGTCGCCGGGGCGCATCCGACGATAGATCTCGATCTGCGCCTCCTTCGTGTCCTTCGCCAGCGTGTTCGAGATCGTTGCTCCACAGAGCTCCCAGTCCGGGAAGAAGACCTCCAGTTCGCTGTGGCTGCGTTCGCCAAGCCGCTCGTCGAGATCCTCGGGGATCGGCTCGTTGGCCTCCAGCAGCACTTCGCCGGTGTCCTCGTCGATCACGTCGGCGATCAGGAAGGCGCGCTCCAACTCCTGCGGACCAACCTCCGCCTCGATGTTGTCGCCGGCGTCGAGGCGCTCGATCGCCGTCTCGTCCAGAGTCAGGCCGGCGAAGACGCTGTACCGGTGGCGGATGCCGCGGCTCGAGCGGTCACGCAGTCGTTCGCGCTCGAGCACTTCCGGACCGATGCCCAGGCGGTAGACGCCGCCGCCCGAGAGCGTCAGCGGCATCGCGGTGTAGAACTGACGGAGAATCTGCTCGTTCGTTTCCAGGCCCAGGGCGCGCAGGAACACGGTGCCGTAGAACTTCCGCTTGCGATCGATCCGGACCGACAGGATGTCCTTCTGGTCGTACTCGAACTCGACCCAGGAACCCCGATACGGGATGATCTTCGCCAGGTAGACCCTCTTGTCACGCGTGAAGAAGACACCCGGACTGCGGTGGAGCTGGCTGACGATCACCCGCTCCGTTCCGTTGATGATGAACGTGCCGGTGTCCGTCATCAGCGGGATCTCGCCGAAGTAGACCTCCTCTTCCTTCGCATCCCGCATCATCCGCGTTCCCGTCTCCGGGTCCTTGTCGTAGACGAAGAGACGGAACGTGACCTTCAGCGGCACGGCGTAGGTCATGCCGCGCTCGCGGCACTCGGCCATCGAGTACTTGAGCTGCAGCTCGACCGGTCCGCCGCACGTATCGCACTTGGTCACCCGGTTCGCATTGACGGCGCCGCAGCTCGGGCAGCCCACGCTGTCCTCGAGCGGGTGATCCGTCATGATCTTCTCGCCGCAGTTGGTGCACGCCATGCGCAGGTACTCGAGCCCCTTCAACTCGCCGCAACGGCAATGCCAGTCGCCGATCGAGTAACTGACGAAATCGAGCGAGCAGGTCTCCCGGAAATCCCAGAACGGGAAGATGCCGGTGAAGACGGCCTGCAGGCCGTGGTTCACCCGCTCGTCCGGGAGCAGGTTCATCTGAAGGAACCGGTCGTACGAACGGCGCTGCACACCGATCAGGTTCGGGATCGCCAGGGTCGTCTCGATGGTCGAGAAGTCCATCCGACCGTTGCCGTTGCCGTGACCGTTCAGCGCTTTTTCTTGATCCGTCATGCTTCGATGTCTCCTACTTCAGGTCCTCTGGGCTCAGGCGCGAGCAAGGCAGGTGCTGCAACCGAGGGGCGACGAGCGCAATACCCCCGGAGTGGATCCGCCTCGCTTCGGCGAGCGGACAGGGAACGGTAGGGCTGGAGCGACGGGGCAACCACACGAATGCCACCCCGGCGCCGAGTGCCGGGTCGAGGTTGGCCGACGTGATTCTACGCCGACCCGGGAGAAGATCGCCAGCCGGAATGGCTACTTGACCTCGGCCTGCCCGCCGGCCTCCTCGATTTTCGACTTGACCTCGTCGGCCTCGTCCTTCGAGACACCTTCCTTGACGGCGACCGGCGCCGATTCGACCAGGTCCTTGGCTTCCTTCAAACCGAGGCTCGTGACTTCGCGCACGACCTTGATGACGGCGATCTTCTTGTCGCCGAACGAGCTCAACTGCACATCGAACTCGGTCTGCTCTTCGGCCTCTTCGGCCTCGCCGCCGCCACCGGCCGCGGCCACCGGGACCGCCGCCGCCGCCGCCGACACACCGTAATGATCTTCGAGCTCCTTGACCAGCGTGTTCAGCTCGAGCACGGTCATCTCGTCGATCTGCTTGATCAGCTCCGCTGCTGCTACTGCCATTTCCTTGGATCCCCTTCCTGTTCAGCGGCGCCGGTCGGGCGCCGCGGTTCCAAACATCGTTAACGAGGGCTACGGTCAGCCCTCTTCCTTCTGGCTTGCAATCTCGTTCAGGGTGCGCAGGAACTGCGGCGTCACGTCGCCCAGACCCCGCACCAACCGTGCAATCGGCGACTGGAGCAGGAACAGGAGCTTCGCCACCAGAGCCTCCCGACTCGGCATGTTGGCGATCTCCTGTATCGCGTCGGCGGAAACCGCCTGGCCGTCCACCAGGCCGGCCTTGAATTCGATCACCGGCACGTCCTTCGCGAACTCGGTCAGCGTCCTCGCCAACCCGACCGGATCGTTCTCGCTGTACGCGATCGCGGTCGGCCCGGCCAGGTGCTCCGAGAGAGAGCCAAGGCTGCTGTCTTCGAAAGCGAGCTTGGCGATCCGGTTCTTCACCACCGAGTAGCTGCCGCCGGCGGTTCGCACCCGGCGCCGCAGGTCGTCGACCTGCCCCACCGTGATGCCGGAGAATCCAACCAGGAACGCATGTGGCACTCCGGCCATGTCGCTCTGGTAGTTGGCCAGCAACTCGGCCTTCGTCTCCCGTGTCAATGCCATTCCGACTCTCCTCCAGACAGTCTCAGTCGCTTACGACGCTTCCACGGCAGCGGCTTCAGCCGCGTCGACCCGAACGCCCGGGCCCATCGTGGAACTCAGGTTCACCGAGCGGACATACGTACCCTTGGACGCGCTGGGCCGCGCACGGACCACTTCGGCCAACAGCACCGCGGCGTTTTCCTTCAAGCGCTCCGTGTCGAACGAAACCTTGCCCAGGGGCGCATGGATGATTCCGGCCTTGTCCACCCGGAAGTTGACCTTGCCCGCCTTGATGTCCCCGATGGCTTTCGCCACGTCGACGGTGACGGTCCCGGTCTTCGGGTTGGGCATCAGACCGCGGGGGCCCAGCACGCGACCCAGCCGCCCCACGACACGCATCATGTCCGGTGTCGCGACGACGGCATCGAAGTCCAGCCAGCCGCCCTGAATCTTCTTTGCCAGCTCCTCGCCGCCGACTTCGTCGGCGCCGGCAGCCTCGGCCTCCTGGAGTTTCTCACCGGAGGCGAACACCAGCACCCGAACGGTGCGTCCGGTGCCGTGCGGCAGCACGACCGTGCCGCGCACCATCTGATCCGCGTGCTTGGGGTCCACACCCAGGCGAATCGCGATCTCCACCGTCTCGTCAAAGCCGGCGAAGCTGCCGTTCTTGACGTGCTCCAGAGCCTCGTCGAGTCCGTGCTGGCGGTTGCCTATCGCCGCCTTCGCCTCTCTGTACTTCCTGCCTTCCTTGGCCACGCTCGTTCTCCTTGCCCAGTGTTCCCTTGACGCCTCGACGCCGATCAGGCGTCGACCTCCAGCCCCATCGACCGGGCAGTGCCGGCGATGATCCTGCATGCGCCATCCAGGTCGACCGCGTTCAGGTCGGGCATCTTCGTTCGGGCGATCTCCTCGACCTGGGCGCGGGTCACCCTGCCCACCTTGTCCCGGTTGGGCTCGGCCGATCCCTTGTCCAGGGCGGCCGCCTTGAGCAGCAGCACCGCGGCCGGCGGCGTCTTCGTGATGAACGAGTACGTGCGGTCCGCGTAGACCGTGATCACGACCGGGATGATCAACCCCCCGTCGCCCTGCGTCTTGGCATTGAACGCCTTGCAGAAGTCCATGATGTTCAGGCCGGCCTGACCCAGGGCAGGACCGACCGGAGGCGCCGGCGTCGCCCCGCCAGCGGGGATCTGGAGCTTGATCTGCCCCGTTACTCTCTTGCCCGTCGTTCTCTTCGCCATCGCTCCCTACCTGCTTTCAACCTCGACCGAACTCGCCGTTCATCCGCTCAGTTCATGCGCCCTCAGGTCTTCTGGACCTGAAGGAACTCCAGCTCGACCGGCGTCTGGCGGCCGAAGATCGTGACCATCACCTTCAACGTGCTCCGATCCAGGTTGATCTCTTCCACGGTGCCGGTGAAGTTGTTGAAGGGTCCATCCACGATCTTGACCAGCTCGCCCTTCTCGAACAGGTACTTCGGCTTCGGCTTCTCCTTCGCCGTGACGACCTTCTCGATGATCGCGTCGACCTCGGCCTGATCGAGCGGCGTCGGTTCCTTGCCGGTGCCGACGAAGCCGGTCACCTTAGGCGTGTTCTTGACCACGTGCCATGCCTGATCCGAGATCTTCAGCCGCCCGTCGCCGCGCTGCTCGCACTCGATTTCCACCAGGATGTAGCCGGGGAAGAACTTGCGCTGCGTCTCCCGTTTCTTGCCGCCCTTCAGTTCGACGATCGTCTCGGTCGGGATGCGGACCTCACCGAACGCGTGGCCGAGACCGTGGGCCTCGGCGCGCTGCCGCAGCGTCTCCCGGACGCGCTCCTCGTAACCCGAGTACGTATGGACGATGTACCACTGCCGCGGCGCCGCGGAGGATTCCTCACCGGATTCCTCACCGCCGTCCGCCGCAACCTCGACGTCATCCATGGCTGCCGTTTCGACCTCGCTCATCAGGTGCTCCCCGCTCTCGCTCCGATCTCCGGACTCACTCGAAGATGCCGTTGAGGCCGTTGTAGAGACGCAGGATCACGACGTCGGCAATCCACAGGAAGATGGCGAAGATGACGCTCGTGATCAGCACGACGATCGTCGTACCCACGACCTCCTCCCGCGAGGGGAACGTGACCTTCTTCATCTCGGTGCGCACCTCTCCCAGGAACGCTCCAAGCCTGCCGATTGCCGCCATATCTCACCCTGCCCCTTCCGGTCTCCGTCAAACTCGCCCTATCTCCGCGAAACCCGTTCTCCATCCCAGTCCGCAGCGTTCTTCGCGCTATCTCGATTTCTGCAACGCGTCCCCGGAATCGCCCCAAGAACGTCTGGCAGGCCAGGAGGGTCTCGAACCCCCAACCTTCGGTTTTGGAGACCGATGCTCTACCAATTGAGCTACTGGCCTGAGTCCTCAAGTCCAGTCACGAATCCAACTTCAACTTGTTCTACTCGGTTCTACTCGGTTCTACTCGACTTCTACTCGACGATGTCGGTGACGGTGCCGGCGCCGACCGTGCGGCCGCCCTCACGAATGGCGAAGCGCACGCCCTTCTCCATCGCGATCGGAGCGATCAGCTCCACGTCCAGCGTCACGTTGTCCCCGGGCATCACCATCTCCGTGCCCGAAGGCAGGTTCGCCACGCCCGTCACGTCCGTCGTGCGGAAGTAGAACTGAGGACGGTAACCGTCGAAGAACGGCGTGTGACGCCCGCCCTCGTCCTTGTTCAGCACGTACACCTCGCCCTTGAACTTCGTGTGGGGAGTGATCGACTTCGGCTTCGCCAGAACCTGACCGCGCTCCACCTCGTCCTTCTTCGTCCCACGAAGCAACACGCCGATGTTGTCCCCGGCCTCGCCCGAGTCCAGGAGCTTCCGGAACATCTCGACGCCCGTGACCACCGTCGACGCCGTGTCCCGAATCCCCACGATCTCCACCGTCTCGCCAACCTTCACCCGACCGCGCTCCACGCGGCCAGTCACCACCGTGCCGCGACCCGAAATCGTGAAAATGTCCTCGATCGGCATCAGGAAATCCTGGTCCACCGCCCGCTCCGGTGTCGGCACGTAGGAGTCCACAGCCTCCAGAAGCTCCACGATCTTCGATCCCCACTCGCTCTCCGGATCGCCGCTCTCGAGCGCCTCCAGTGCCGAACCGCGAATGATCGGAATCTCGTCCCCGGGGAACTCGAACGAACTCAGCAGGTCCTGAAGCTCAAGCTCCACCAGGTCCAGAAGCTCCTCGTCGTCCACCATGTCGCACTTGTTCATGAACACGACGATGTACGGCACACCGACCTGACGAGCCAGCAGCACGTGCTCACGCGTCTGGGGCATCGGACCGTCGGCTGCCGAGACGACCAGGATCGCGCCGTCCATCTGCGCAGCGCCCGTGATCATGTTCTTCACGTAGTCCGCGTGCCCCGGGCAGTCCACGTGGGCGTAGTGACGGTTCGGCGTCTCGTACTCCACGTGAGCCGTCGCGATCGTGATCCCGCGCTCACGCTCTTCCGGAGCCTTGTCGATCTCGTCGAACGGCACGAACTCCGCGCCACCCGCCTTCGCCAGAATGTTCGTGATCGCTGCCGTCAACGTCGTCTTGCCGTGATCCACGTGACCGATCGTCCCCACGTTCACGTGCGGCTTCGTACGCTCGAACTTCTCCTTCGCCAT
>MKWU01007001.1_pt1 | contig 11054 bp, 7 predicted proteins | sample 809101 | NCBI WGS metagenome assembly MKWU01 (sample SAMN05860141, study PRJNA318959) | sponge metagenome | host: Aplysina aerophoba | place: Slovenia: Piran, Adriatic Sea, Gulf of Piran | collected 2013-05-07
CCGCGGGTCATCTGGGTCAGGGGCCTCATGACACCGACATCATGAGCATTCCGGACTTCCGTTCTCTGACGGTGCTGCCTTGGCGCAACAACGTGGCGTGGCTGGCCGGGAATCTGCACGTGGACGGCGAGCCGTGGCCGTACTGCCCGCGCACGATTCTGTGCCGGCAACTCGAAGCCGCGAGGTCGAAGGGTTACGTCCTCAAGGTGGGCGTTGAACCCGAGTTCATGCTGCTCAAACAAGACGATCAGGGGCAATTCGTTCCCTGGGATCGCCACGACCGCTTGGAGAAACCTTGCTACGACTTGAGGGCGCTGCATCGCAACCTCGACGTGATGACGACGTTGATCGGGTATATGCAGGAACTCGGCTGGGGGCCCTACGCCAACGATCACGAAGATGCCAACTGCCAGTTCGAGATCAATTGGGCTTACAGCGACGCGCTGACAACCGCCGACCGCAACACCTTCTTCAGGTGGATGGTCCGCACCGTTGCTGAGAAGCACGACCTGTGGGCGACCTTCATGCCGAAACCGTTCGGCAACCTGACGGGAAACGGAACGCACCATCACATCAGCCTGTGGACTGCGGATAGAGAAGAAAATCTGTTCCTCGACGAGAAAGACGACCTCGGGCTGTCGGAGACGGCGAGATGGTTCATGGGAGGGCTTCTGCATCACGCCAAGGCGCTGGCCGCGGTGACGTCGCCAATCGTCAACAGCTACAAACGGCTGACGCGCGGCGCACCGAGCTCGGGAGCGAGTTGGGCTCCCGTCTACGTGACCTACGGACCTTCAAACCGCACCCAGATGATCCGCGTGCCCGGCCCGGGACGGATGGAAAATCGAACCGCCGACGGCGCGGCGAACCCCTACCTCGCCTTCGCCGCCACACTGGCCGCCGGGCTCGACGGCATCGAGAACAAGATCGATCCTGGCACGCTCAATGACGAGAACCTTTACGAAATGCCGCTCGATGAGTTGCGAAGCCGCGGCATAGGTTTTTTGCCGTATACCCTTCACGAGGCCATCAACGAACTCGAGAAGGACGATGTCATCAAGACGGCGTTGGGCTCGACGTACGCGGACTACTACATCGAGGTGAAGCGCGAGGAGTGGGCGAACTATCATCAGAGCGTCAGCCAGTGGGAGACGGAGAACTACCTGCTGGTGCACTGATGCCGGCCCGACTCAAGGACCCCGGCGGGCTCTTGCCGCGTCACAAAAAGCCGTCGGCTTCCACTTGGTGCCCGAGACGGGACGGCCATGGAACGGGGTGGCTTTGGGAGCTTCCCGTGCATAGGATCGATTGACTCGGTGGGCCGCCCGGAGAAGAGGACCATTTCGATTCCTGCCAGGATGACGAAACGAAGTCGTCGAGAATCGGCGCAGCTTGGAGGAGGGCTCATGTTCAAACGTTGCATTGTCCTGATGGTTGTTGTCGTGATTTCGGCCGCCTGTTCGCGGCCGCCGTACGATTCTCGAGACGAGGGACTGCCGCTCGTCGCCGAGGCCGCCGGTCCGGACCTCGAGGCTATTGCCGGCAAGAGCCGTATCGTCGATCTGACGGTGCTGCTCAGCGAAACGCTCCCCGGACAATGGGCGGCCAATCCGCCTCTCCAACGCTGGACGAACAACTGGTTCGAACCCAGGAAGAACAGCTACGGCACGATTTCAATCCCCAGCGATGGCCCTTACTATTCGCAGCGATACGTCATCGACGAACACACCGGCACTCAAACCGATTTCCCGTCGCACTTCATCCCGCCCCCGGAAAGCGGATTGCCCTTCGCCGGTCCCATGGGGGCGCTCACCGGCGACAAATATCCGCTCAGCCGCATGATGGGCCCCGCCGCGGTGATCGACGTGACGGCCATCCGCGATGAAGCCGAACCCGGCAAGAGCGCGCGCATCACGGTTGATATGATCAGGGCCTTCGAGGCCGAGCATGGGGAGATCGAAGCCGGGGACGTGGTTCTGTTTCACAGTGGATACACCGATGCCTACTACAAGCCGCAGCCGGAAGGCCGCCGGCTGACCTTCGAACCCGTCGTCGCCAAGACCAAACCCGGCTGGCCTGCGCCCGAGCCCGAGGCGGTTGCGTATCTGCAGAGCAAGGGAGTCTGGCATTTGGGCACCGACAGCCCCAGCATGGGCTATGCAGAAGGCGGCCAGCCGACGCACGTCGCCGGGCTGCAGCACGGAATGAGTTGGGAAGAAATGCTGATCAACCTCGATGAGTTGCCGCCCCGCGGAGCCTATTATCTGGCCCTGCCCTTGAAGGTGGCCGACCAGAGCGGCAGCGCCACACGGGCGATTGCGTTCGTCAGCGGCGATACCGACAATGGACGGTAGACAAGCATCGGGATAGCGCCAGCTACCGTCAGTCGGGTCCTTCGCCTCCAGGGGCTTAACGGCCTCAGAGCCCTAGCCTGCATTTCTCACCACCCGACGGCCGAAGCACGCGATACGACCGCCATGACTTCGTTGCGCTTGCTAGCCGTGCTCGACGTACGGTCAAGTACGCCTGCGCGCGCCACGCGGCGCGCGCCTCGTCCTGACGGCCCTCTCACGCACCTCGCCTCGCCGCGTGGTGAGAAATGCAGGCTAGACCCGGCGCCGCCCGTTCATGGAACGGGGCAAGGAGAAGTGGCTGCTCCAACAGCAAGGGTGGTGGAGAAGAAGAGCTTCACGTGAACAAGAATCCCTTCGTCTTCACCATCATGGATGGCTGGGGCCACAACCCCAATCCGGCCAACAACGCCGTCGCTCAGTCACACACGCCCAACTTCGACCGACTGTGGGCCGAGTTCCCGCACACTCTCATCCGCACTGACGGACCCTTCGTCGGCTTACCGGAGGGGCAGATGGGCAACAGCGAAGTCGGCCACCTGAATATCGGCGCCGGCCGTGTCGTCAAGATGGACGTCACGCGCATCGACGACATGATCGCGAACGGCGAGATCTTCTCAAACGATGTGCTCAAGACCGCCATGACCCACGCGAGATCCTGCCGGCTCCACCTGATCGGACTCGTCAGCCCCGGAGGAGTCCACTCCCACACCGACCATCTCTATGCGTTGCTCGAGATGGCGGCGCGCGAAAACGTCGAGCGGGTCTTCGTCCACGCCCTTACCGACGGGCGCGACGAGCCTCCCGAAGGGGGAGCCGAGTACGTTGCAGCCCTGGTCCGAAAGATGAGCGAACTCGGCGTTGGTCAGGTCGCCACCATCTGCGGCCGCTATTACGCCATGGACCGCGACAAGCGCTGGCCGCGCATTGAACGAGCTCTCCGCGCCATGGTCCTCGGCGAAGGCCGCCAGGCCGCCGACCCCGTCCAGGCCGTCCGCGATTCCTACGCAAGCGGGACGACCGATGAATTCATCGAGCCGGTCGTGCTTGTCGGCGAACAGGGCGAACCCGTCGGACGCATCTCGGACGGAGATGCCACCATCTTTTTCAACTTCCGCTCCGATAGAGCACGCCAGATTTCCGACGCCCTCAACGATCCCTCACTCGATGGGATCGACCGTTCTCTGGCTCCCAAAAACCTCCACTACGTCACGATGACGCAGTACGATCAGCGCTACGGATACCCCCACGTACTTCCCCCGCATCAGCCCGAAAATACCTTGGCGCACATTTCCGAAGTGCAAGGTTGGCGCAATCTGCGCGTCGCCGAAACCGAGAAGTATCCTCACGTCACCTACTTCTTCAATGGCGGCCATGAGAAGCCTTTCCAAGGCGAGGAACGGCGGATGGTGCCGTCACCCCGAGTCGCCACCTACGACCTGCAGCCCGAAATGAGTGCTCCCGGCGTTTGCGATGTCGTGGTGGACGGCATCGAGAGCGGCAGCTTCGATTGGATCGTCGTCAACTTCGCGAACGGCGACATGGTCGGCCATACGGGAAAGCTTGACGCCGCCATCAAGGCGATCGAGACCGTCGACGGCTGCCTGGGCCGAATCCGAGCTGCGGTCGAAGCCAAGAAGGGTGCTTGGATCGTCACTGCCGACCACGGCAACGCCGATTTGATGGTCGATCCCGAGACAGGGCAACCGCACACCTACCACACAACGTTCCCCGTACCGCTCGTGCTCGTGAGCGACTACGAGGGAGAGTTGCGCGGCGACGGTTCGCTCCGAGACATCGTGCCCACGATGCTCGGCGTCTTCGGTGTCGAGCAACCCGAGCAAATGACCGGACAGGATCTGCGACAGGGAACCTAAAGCCCGCTTTTCTCGCTCTGCGGTGAAAAAAGCATGCTATGAGGCGCTCGCAACAGGGAAGAACGGCCGATACTTTTCCGGCAGGCGTACGGTCTTGCCGTCACGGTCGCAAACCGTGTGGAGCGTCTCTCCGGTCGCGAGCAGTCGATCATCATCCGCATGCCGAATCTCGTACGAGAACCGGATCGTGCGTGAACGAGATTCCGACACCCAAGTCAAAACCCGGATCTCATCGTGGAACCGCGCCGCCCCACGGTATCGGCATCGCGCGTCGGTAACCGCCAGGAAGATGCCATCGGCCGCTTCCATGTCGCGGTACTCGAAACCGAGCTGACTGCAATAGTCCACCCGGCCGATCTCCATCCAAACGAAATAGTTGGCGTAATAGACCACGCCCATCTGGTCCGACTCGGCATAGCGAACCCGCAGTCTCGACTCTACACGACGCATCATCCGAGTATAGGAGGAGCGGATGCGGCCGAACTGCCGGGGCCGCGGTAGTCCTGCATCTCTCGCCGCATGGTGGCGCGAAGGGCGTGAAAAGGCGGTTAGCGATAGTTCTCCACCAACATCAAGTCCGCTTCGCTGCGATCTACGCGGACGTAGAGAACATGCATTCCATCCGGGGAAACGGAAAAACCGGATCCCGAAGAACCAATCGCTTCCGGTTCGAGAGTAACAACGATTTCCAGCTCTCCTGTGTCGACGTGATAAAGCTTGAGGTTCCGCTCGCGGTCAACAAAGAAGATCCCTCTGTCTGCTACCGCCCATCGCCCGCGTCCGGCCGGCATCACCTCTCTCGGCAAAGCCTGCGGCGTGCCACCATCAACCGGCCTGCTCCACAGGCCTCCACCGAAACCCCTCTTGGAGAAGTAGAGCCGCTTCCCGTCGCGCGACTCCTGTGCAAACAATCCCTCTTGCTCGACCGGAAGCGGTTCAGTCTGCATGCCGCCGCGAGCGGGGAACTTGAGCAGTCCGATTTGACGCTGATTCATGTAGATCCACTTGCCGTCTCGCGACCACACAGGCATGGCCCCACCGCTGCCGTCTGTGGTCAACCGCCGTGGCGACGAGCCATCCGCCGCGACGATATCTATTTCGGACCGGCTGCCTTCGATCACTTGGAACGCGATCTCGCGGCCGTCCGGCGACCAGCTTGGCCTGGTGATGATGGCGCTGCCGTAGGAGGTCAACTTCAAGGCGTTCGCCCCGTCGGAGTCCGAGACCCACAGCTCATTGCTCCCGGTGCGGTCTGAAACGAATGCGATACGCTTCCCGTCAGGTGAAAACTGCGGGCTGTGGTCCATTCGCGTCGAGGCAACCACGGCGCGCGGCTCCATCATTTCCGACCCCTGACCGATGTCGCGTTGCCAGATGTTCAGATCCAACTCGGCTCGCGTATACGCCAGTCTCCTTCCGTGTTTGGCCACGCTGGGTAGTTGGGCGTTCTCTCCCGCACCCAAGAGCGGCAAGATCAGCCCGCCGGCGGAGTCCGGGCGGGTCTTCCACAATCGGCCGGTGCCTCCACGATCCGAAGAAAAGATGAGAAAACCGTCCTCGGCCCAAGCCAAGCCTTGGATTCTGCTCTCGTCGTCCGTTACTCGCCGGAACGTGCCGTTGCCATCTACCGCCGTGACATAGATGTCCTCGGCGAGCAGGCCCGCGGTTCGGACAAAGGCAATACGCTCCCCATCCGGTGAAAACGTCGGACTGTGAAGGCGCTGCCGGGTTTCCCCCGGGGTTGCTCCGCTGAAGATCTGCTGCATCTGTCCCGAGTCCACCGAGTACAGCCCGATGACGCCCTCCCCCCTGGATTCGCCTCCGCGGACTGCTCCTTTGCGCTCACTGGGAGTGTCTCGCCCAGCGGCAGGACTTGGCGGTGGCGGACCTGCTTGCTGCGCGATGGCAAGGGTCTTACCGGACGGAGACCAGCCCAGGTATCGGTTGGCCCGATCCTGACCGCGCAGTCGTACATCGGCCACCTTGCGCTCCACACCGCCGATCGGCGGTACGAGATAGACCGCGCTCCTTCTTCGCTCGTGGCGCACAAACGCGATCGACCGGCCGTCCGGAGACCAAGCCGGACCGCTCTCGGGAGCCGGGGTATTCGTCAATCGCAGCGGCTGACCACCCTCCACAAGCCTGACGTACACATCCGGGTTGTCTTGATTCAGGCCGTCCCACACGAAAGCCACCTGGCTTCCATCGGGAGAAAACGCAGCAAACGTTTCCGTGCCAGCGTCGCTTGTAATAGGCGTAACTCGCGGCGGATCTGACAGAGCCCGTGGCGAATACGCGCCCCATCGCCACACGGCGGTGGCTCCTAACAGAACCAGCACGACAGCGAACGCTCCCAGCAAACCGTACCGCCGCAGCGTGGCGCCAGCCTCTGGCGTTGCGCCGCTGCCGGCTGCCTGCACAGATGTTGACGCCGGGGGCACCGTCGTCACGGAAGCCGACGCAGGTATGGCTGCTGTCACGTACACCGGTGGCTCAATCTGAGATGCGCCTGAATCACGCCGTTTTTTCAGTGAACGCAGATCGACCAGCAGGTCGAGGGCGCTTTGGTAGCGGTCGTCACCGTCTTTCCTGAGAGCCTTGAAGACGATCCTCTCCAACTCCAGGTCGACGCCGCTTCGGAGTCCGGTGATGGGCACGGGCTCCTCATGCAGGATCGAATAGATGATCGCCTGCTGATACTCACCCCGAAACGGCATCCTGCCGGTGAGCATCTCGTAAAGAACGACTCCCAATGACCAGATGTCGCACTTCTGATCCAGATGTTCGCCCCTGGCTTGCTCAGGCGACATGTATGCCGCCGTACCGAGCTTGCTCCCTTCCGCTGTCAGCTTGCTGGTGCCCGCCGCCAATTGCGCCAAGCCGAAGTCCATGATCTTGAGCTGCGGTTCGCTCCCGGTCGTCGCGCGAACGACCATCAGATTGGCGCTCTTGATGTCACGGTGAACGATCCCTTTTTCGTGAGCGGCCGCCAGCCCCTTCGCTGCCTGTATGCCGAGTTCAAGAACGTCATCGACCGGCAGGGGTTCTTTTTCGACGAGTCGCTGAACGGTGTCCCCTTGCAGGAACGCCATGGCGATAAAGGGTCGTCCTTCCGCTTCGTCGATCTCGTAAACCGTACAGATGTTCTGGTGATCGAGCGATGCCGCCGCACGCGCTTCACGCTCGAAACGGGTCTTCTGGTCCGCGCTGGCGCCGGCATGGAGCGTCAGGAACTTGAGCGCTACGGGGCGCTCCAGGCGGGTGTCCTCGGCCTTGTAGACGACACCCATCCCGCCCTCACCCAGCTTCGCCAGGATCTTGTAGTGGGAAATGGTTCGGCCGACCATCTATTAGCTTGGGCGCACTCCGAGGGCACTCCGGTTACAACAGGTTGTCAAGTCGCTGTCAACATGGGGATGCACGGGAGTCGGACAGCGGCTATTCCACCCCGCTTTCTTTCCTGTCGTAGAAGAGGTCTCGCCCGTCGCTCAATGCTTTCATCTTGCGGTCCGCCACGCTTCTCTGCAGCATCCAGAAGCCGCAATCCGGATGGATGTAGTGAATCCGCTCCTCGCCAAGCACCTTGCAGGCATTCTCGATCCGTGAAGCGATCAGATCCGCCGATTCGACCTCATTGTCCTTGATGTCGACGACGCTCAATCCGATGCCGATTTTCGAGTCCAGGTCCTTCAGCACGGGTAGTTCTTCATAGCCGCGCCGGGCGAACTCCAGCACGTAGTGATGCACCTGCAGCGCGTTCAGCAAAGGCAGCAGGCTTTTCCAAAAGCCCTTCTGGATCGATTGTCCTCCGTAGTTGCCGAAACAGATGTGCACCGCGCGCGTCGTTTGAATCCCGCCGAGCACATGGTTCAAGGCCTCGATGGCCCAGGGGGTGTCCTCGGGATGGCCGGAGATATTCGCCTCATCCACCTGCACTACGTCAGCGGGGATGCGCTCCAACTGTTTTCGCAAAACCTCGGCAATCGCGGTGCACACCTTGTCGTAGGACCCGTAGTGGCGGTCGGTGACGGTCTTCGCCAGCATGTGCGGTCCCGTACACGTGAACTTGAGCGGCCTGGTCGTCAGGTTTCGGGTGAACTCGTAATCGGCCGACAGGTTGAGCACGCCCTCCCCGATCTCGCTTTCCACAATGCCGGCCGGCGCCGCGCGAAAGCTCATTCCTTGGTCGGCCCGAAACGCTTCGATGTCGGTGATCGAATACCGTGTCTTGACTCCCGACATGCGGCTGACGAAGTAATCGATCATGCCGTTCGTTTCAGGGTGGCTCGGGTCGAAACGGTTCAACTCGCCGTCGGCGACGAGATCGATTCCCGCCAGCTCTTGTGTCTTCAGGACAACCGCGACGGCATCCCGCAAAGTGGTCTTCGACGAATCGCCATACAACCACCTCGGGATCGGATAGCTGCCAACGACCGTTGTCTGAATGCTCATGTTTTCCCGATTATAGGCGAGCTTCCAGGCCCCGGCTCCTGTCTGCGATCATGATGCCGTTGACTCCGCTCCGCATCGGTATATCGAGCTGCCTGCTCGGCGAGACAGTCCGCTATGACGGGGGACACAAACGAGACCGATTTCTCGTAGACACCCTAGGCCGGTACGTCGAATGGGTGCCGGTCTGCCCTGAACTGGAAGTAGGCATGGGTGTACCCAGGGAATCCCTCCGGCTCGTACGCTCGACCGGCGGAGTCCGCCTTGTCACAATCAAGAGACGTCAGGATCACACCCGCATCATGCAGAAGTGGGCGTGCGTTCGGCTCGCAGACCTCGCCAAGGAAAGCCTCTGCGGTTACGTGCTCAAGTCACGATCACCGAGTTGCGGCATGGAGCGCGTCCCGATCTACGACGAAAACGGCGTTCCCGCGAAGAAAGGCATCGGGGTTTTTGCCGGCCCGCTGCTCGAGCGTTTCCCCCACTTGCCTGTGGAAGAGGAAGGCCGCCTGCACGACCCCAAGCTGCGAGAAAACTTCATCGAGCGCATCTTTGCCCGCAATCGTTTGCTCAACCTCTTCGCTGGCCGCTGGAAGAGCCGCGATGTCGTCGAGTTCCACACGCATCATAAGCTGCAGCTCATGTCCCATTCGCCGAAGGACTACCGCCAACTCGGCCTGCTCGTTGCAACCATCAAGCAAACGGGCCACCGGGTTTTTCGAGATCAGTATGAAAGCGGCTTCATGACCGCTCTACGGAAGAAGGCCACCAGAGGACGCCATGCCAACGTCCTTCAACACGCCGCGGGCTACGTCAGAGAAGGGATCGACCCATCGTCACGCCAAGAGTTGAGCAGCGTGATCGAAGACTTCCGTCAAGGCTTCGTACCCCTGATCGTCCCCATCACGCTCCTACGACACCATGTCCGTCGATTGAAGGTCGCCTATCTCGAGAACCAGCACTACCTTGCGCCTCATCCGAAGGAACTCATGCTCCGCAACCACGTCTAGTTGAGATCCGTCGGACTTCGGCTACGATGAGATGCCGCCCATGCGCATCCGACCCATGACCGAGGAAGACCGTTACGAGGTCGCGGAGTTGATCTATGCGTCGATCAACTCCTGGTACCAGAGCCACGGCATGCCGCCAGTCTTCCGGGGCGGTCCCCGGGTTGCCGAGGTTTTCTACGACGTCTACAGCGTCCTCGACCCGGGCTGCGCGCTCGTGGCAGAAAACCCGGATACCGGGCGGCTCGCGGGTTCGTGCTTCTACCACCCGCGCGCGCACCACGTTTCCCTCGGCATCATGAACGTCCACCCGAACTACTTCGGGCAGGGCGCCGGCCGGGCTCTACTGCAGGAGATCATCAAATACACCGAGCAGCACGGCTACAATGCACTCCGCCTCGTCCAGAGCGCTTTGAATCTCGACTCCTTTTCTCTGTACAACAAGGCCGGCTTCGTTCCTCGCTGCGCATATCAGGACATGGTGATCGCCGTCCCCAAGAGCGGCCTCGACTTCCGAACGCCGGATCTCGATCGAGTCCGGGATGCCACGCTTGACGATGTTCCCGGAATGCTGGCGCTGGAGAGGGAAGTCAGCGGAATCACGCGCGAGCAGGACTATCGCTACTTCATCGAGAACGCACTCGGCTTCTGGCACATCAGCGTTCATGAGAACGATGGAGGCGGCATCGAGGGTTTCCTGGCTTCCTGCGGACACCCCGCCATGAACATGATCGGGCCGGGGGTATCACGCACGGAAGGCCAAGCCGCCGCGTTGTTGTTGCGCGAGCTCGATCAACACCGGGGGTGCTCACCGGTCTTTGTCGTTCCCGTGGGAAAGGACAAGCTTGTCCAGAGGCTATATGGATGGGGCGCACGCAACTGCGAGTTGCACTTTTGCCAGGTGCGGGGAGAATTCCAACCTTATCGGGGAGTCAGCCTGCCGACGTATCTGCCCGAAACCGCGTAGACAGAGCAACCCCCGGGTTGCTTGTTCAGCGAACGACTACCTTGCCGGTCGCGACATTGTCGAAGCGGTCGTAGACGCGCACCGCCACGGTGTGCTCGCCCGTCTCGACTGGCGGCGTAGCAAAGTCAAACGACAGTTCCCTTGCATCGAACAGTCGTGTGGCTGGCAACAGCGGCTTCCACTCCCCTCCGTCGAGCGAGTACTCGGCCCTGCCGAGCAGCGAAGCCGCGTCCGCCGCAGCGAACTGAACCCGCAAAGAACCTCCGTCGTGCTCCGCCTGAAGATCTCGAATGGCGGGCGCGGAATTGTCGATCGTGAACGGCTCGCTTACCTTCGAGACGCTCAGAGCCTCAGGTGCCGTGTTCGACGGCGAGTCAGAAGCCGTCACGCGAACTCGATAGAC
>MKWU01007005.1_pt1 | contig 11050 bp, 10 predicted proteins | sample 809101 | NCBI WGS metagenome assembly MKWU01 (sample SAMN05860141, study PRJNA318959) | sponge metagenome | host: Aplysina aerophoba | place: Slovenia: Piran, Adriatic Sea, Gulf of Piran | collected 2013-05-07
CAACACGCCGACGTGGGTGCGGATGGCCTACGACGCGTTCGGGCCGGACCGGATGGTGTGGGGATCCGACTGGCCGCGCTGCACCAACCGGGAGGGATATCGCAACTCCCTGCGCTACACGATCCAGCAGATGGAGTCGTGGTGCCCCCAGGATGATATAAGCAAAATCTTCGGTTCGACGGCGCTCAAACTGTGGCGGTTTGCCTGATGGTGCGTTTATCGTAGTGTCTCCGGCAGAGTCTCGTTGGCTTGCCCATCGGAGATAACTAAGTTCAAAACCAACAGGAGTGTACCGGATGATTGATAGATACGTGAAATACTTTGGTTGCGCAGCCATCCTGCTTGCAGTCATAGCATTGGTCGGGTGTGGACAGGAGGAACCGGCCAGCCCAGCGACATCTGAACCCACCGCCGCCGTCCAGCCGTCGCCCGAAGCAATGGAAGCCACCGCGGCGCCTACCACCACCGAAGCGACGGCGATGGACAACCAGGGCGTTAGCCGGCTCCAAACTGTTCGAGATCGGGGTACGTTGATATGCTCCAGCAACAACAGCCTGGCCGGCTTCGGTTTCCTCGATTCCGGCGGCAACACCGTGGGGTTCGACATCGACCTGTGCCGCGCCGTTGCCGCCGCAGTTCTGGGCAATCCCGACGCAGTGGAATTTCGACCGACCACCGCCGCCGAGCGCGGTCCGGCCATCCAGTCGGGCGAAGTCGACATCATGTCGCGCAACACCACCTGGACCAGTTCCCGCGACGCGGCCTGGGGCAACTTTGCGCAGACCATGTTCTTTGACGGTCAGGGGTTCATGATACCGAAGAGCCTGGGCGTCACCAGCATGATGGAACTGAGGGACGCGAAGATCTGCGTGCAGCAGGGCACCACCACGGAGCTGAATATCCAGGACTTCGATAACCAGAACGCGATGAACTTCGACATCCTGACCTTCCCGGACAACGTTTCGAGCAACGAAGCGTATATCAGCGGCCAGTGCGACTCGCTGACCACGGACCGCTCCGGCCTCGTCAGCACCCGCGCCGGCTTCGATAACCCCGACGACCACACCATCCTTCCGGGCACCATATCCGAAGAACCTCTGGGGCCGGTGGTTCCCCACGGCGACGATCAGTGGTACGACGTCGTCAAGACCGTAATGGCCATCCTGATCTACGCCGAAGCGTACGGCGTGACCTCGGACAGCGTGCCCGCCGCCGCTACCGGCAACACCAAGGTCGACCGCCTGATGGGGCTGGAAGGCTCATTCGGGCAGGAAGCCCTGGGCTTGTCGAACACGGTGGCGCAGGACGTGATCCGTGGAGTCGGGAATTACGGAGAGATTTACGACCGCCACCTGATCCCGCTGGGACTGGAACGCGACGGCAGCCGCAACGCCCTGTGGGCCAACGCCCCTTGCGCCGATTGCCCACGCGGCGGGCAGATCTACGCCGCTCCGTTGCGGTAACAACGCATAAACCGGCCAAACGGTTTTTGCTTGGTCGGGCAGTCAACCCGCCCCAAATCAATTCTCTCGGTGACAGATTCTGCAAACACGATAACGCAGATGCAATGAGGCGTCACAACAAACATGGTAGAATCAGCCACGAGTAAATCTCGGAGTCTACGTGACCGATAGTACAGGAGGACCATTACAGATGAAGCGAACTATAAAGTATCTAGCTGGAGCAGCGCTCATAGTCGCGCTGGTGGCAGCGATGGCCTGCGGACAGGAAGAGCCGCCCGCGCCGGCCGCCGTCGAACCCACCGCAGCGGTGACCCCCACCGACGTGATGGAAGCCACTGCCGCACCCACGGCCACCGAGGCCACATCAATGGACAACCAGGGCGGCGGCCGCCTCGACGCGGTTCGCGCTCGCGACAAGGTCATCTGCGCCAGCCGCAACGACGTGCCCGGCTACGGCTACGTTGACGACAGCGGCAACAACGTCGGTTTCGACATCGACCTGTGTCGCGCTCTGGCCGCCGCCGTGTTGGGCGACCCCAACAAGATCGAGATTCGCCTGATCACCGCCGCCGAACGCGGACCGACCATCCAGTCCGGCGAGGTCGATATGCTGGTCCGTACCGTTACGTGGACCACCTCCCGAGACGCCCAGTGGGGCAACTACGCCCAGACCATGTTCTACGATGGCCAGGGCTTCATGGTGCGGAAGGACCTGGGCGTGAGCAGCGCTCTGGACCTGGGTGGCTCCAGCGTCTGCGTGACCCTGGGCACCACCACCGAACTCAACCTCCAGGACTTCTCCAACCAGAACGGCCTGAACCTGGAAGTGCTGACCTTTGAGGACACGCCCGCCGTGGTCGCCGCCTACGAAAGCGGACAGTGCGACGCCTTCACCAATGACCGCTCGCAGTTGGCGGCGTTGGGGACCGGCCTGCAAAATCGGGCTGACCACGTGATCCTGCCAGAGACCATCTCCGAGGAGCCTCTGGGTCCGGTGGTCCCCCACGGCGACGACCAGTGGTTTGACATCGTCAAGACCGTCATGGGCATCCTCATCTACGCCGAGGCCTACGGAGTAAACTCCGGCAACGTCCCGTCCGCCGCCACCGGCGACACCAAGGTTGACCGCCTGATGGGCCTGGAAGGCGCATTCGGCCAGGAGACCCTGGGACTCAGCGAGACTGCGGCGCAGGACGTGATCAGAGCCGTTGGCAACTACGGCGAGATTTACTCCCGGAACCTGGGCCCCGACGGCATCGACCTGCCGCGGGAGAATGGCCGCAACGCTCTGTGGGCCAACGCTCCCTGCCAGGACTGCCCCAAGGGCGGCCAGATTTACGCCGCGCCTCTGCGCTAAACAACGCGCATAGCGGCAAACCCTGGACTGCGAGGGCGGGTTACGAATAACCCGCCCTTATTGTTGGGTGTCTGAGAGCAGGGCTTTGGGTTAGAATGTCGCCCAGCGTTGGCAAAATATGCAGAACCCCGAAACCACACTTCCCAGCATCCTCACCTACCAGGGCATACCGGTCTGGCGGCATGCGCAGATCATCCAATGGGTCGCGCAGATAGCGTCCGCGATCCTGGTGGTGGCGCTGGTCATGTGGTTTTTCGGCAATATGGCGTTTGCTATCGAGGATCGGGAAATCCCCTTCGGATTCAGCTTCCTGGGCCGCGAATACCAGACGCCCATCGGTGAACATGTCCTTCCTTACAAGTCCTCCGATTCCTTCCTCTACGCCCTGGTCGTAGCGGCTACGAATACCCTCGTAGTGGCCGTTATCGGAGTAATACTTGCCACACTGCTGGGCATTTTCATAGGCGTGTGTCGGCTCTCAACCAACTGGATAGTTTCTAAGCTGGCCACGGTCTACATTGAATTTTTCCGCAACGTTCCGCTGCTGATCCAGCTTTTCTTCTGGTTCTACATCATCCTGGCGTTGCCAAGAGTACGTGAAGGCTACGTCATCCTGGACGGGCTTTACGTCAACAACGCCGGCATATCCTTCCCGGGCCCGTCGGCCAGCGGAACCATGCCGGCGCTGGTTTGGCTGGCGTTGGTGGTGGCAGCGGTCGTCGTTGGAGTGTTCTTGCATCATCGGCTCGTCCGGCGCGAGGAGGAGATCGGCAGACCTTCATATCCGTTCGTGCTCGGTTGCGTGGCAACGGTGGGCATCGCCGCGATAGCCTGGCTGGTTCTCAGCGGCATTTTCGGCGACGCGCCCTTCTCCATCTCGATGCCGGCGCCCGAGGGCCGTTTCGGACGCATCGACGGCGGGGTCACAGTCCGTGCGGGGATGCTGGTGCTGCTGGTGGGCCTGGTGATATACACCTCGTCATTCATCGCCGAGATCGTGCGCGCCGGTATCCAGTCCGTGGGTCGGGGACAGACCGAAGCCGCCCGCGCCCTGGGCCTCTCGCCCATGAACACTCTGCGGCAGGTGACGTTCCCCCAGGCGCTGCGGGTCATCATCCCGCCGTGGATCAGCCAGTGTCTCAACCTGACCAAGAACAGCAGCCTCGGCGGTGTGGTGGGCTACACCGACCTCACCAACGTGGCGATCACAATGACCCAGACTGCGCCGGCAATAAACATCTTCCTGATGCTGATGGCAGCCTACCTGGCCATGAGCCTGACCTGGTCTCTGATTGGCAACCTGTACAACCGCCGCATAGGTTTCACGGGTTAGCAGATGGCCGCCGAAACCCAAACCCCCACCGCTAACGTGTTGCCGCCGCCTCGAACGGAGGTCGGTGTCATCGGTTGGATGCACGCCAACCTGTTCAGCAGCCGTCTGAACTCCGCGCTGACGGTAGTTTCAGGCGCGCTGCTGCTGCTCATCCTCTGGTACGGATCGCGCTGGATTTTCGGCACAGCCGACTGGACTGTGGTCAAGACCGTCGGCGGCCTGTTCCTCATCGGCAGCTACAACACCGAGCTGGCCTGCCCGGGGCAGAACTGTTTCTGGCGCCCCCAGGGATCCCTCCTCATGGTGACGGCCCTCCTGGGAATGATCTGGGGCATCATGGGAGGCGGCGTCGCCAGGCGCATTGCGATACTCACCGCCGTGGTCGCCGCACTGTTCGCCTTCCTGCCCTACAGCCTGGAGCGCATGGGGTGGGACGTCCGGATTCTGCTCCTCGCCAACGTGCCGGCCACCGCGATCGGATGGGCGCTGGCCAGGTACACGCCGTTGGGCCAGGCCAAGTGGGCCGTGGTCTGGGGCGTGGCGGCCTTCCTGATCACGCTGGTCCTGCTTCGCGGTGTCCCCAATGTCCCGGGGCTGCAACCGGTGTCCGTGGTGTACTGGGGCGGTCTGACGCTGAACCTGCTCCTGGCCGTGGGCGGAATCAGCCTGAGCCTGCCCATCGGCATCGCCCTGGCCCTGGGTCGGCGAAGCAACCTGCCAGTGGTGAAGCTGCTGTGCGTCGCCTTCATCGAGATATTCCGCGGGGTCCCTCTGATCACGCTGTTGTTCATGTCCCAAACCCTGGTGCCGCTGGCATTTCCCGAGGACTTCCCCCAGAATTCGCTGTTTCGCGCCGCCGTGGTGATCACCATGTTCAGCTCGGCATACATGGCGGAAAACATACGCGGGGGCCTGCAGGCGCTGCACCCCGGCCAGGCGGAAGCCGCCCGCGCCCTGGGTTTGCCCGGCTGGCAGACCACTATGCTCATATCGCTGCCGCAGGCCATACGGAACGTGATTCCCGCCATCGTCGGTCAGTTCATCGCTCTGTTCAAGGACACCAGCCTGGTGTACATCATCGGGATGGTGGACATCGTTGAGATGGGTCGCGTGTTCATCAGCCGGCCGGAGTACCTGGGCAGCGCCCGGGAAATGTTCGTGTTCCTGGCCATCGTATTCTGGGTGTTCACCTACGGGATGTCCTACATCAGTCGGCGCATTGAAAACCACCTGGGCGTGGGACAGCGATAGGCTTTCACCTTCCCCGCAGCACTTTGCTAGAATGCGTCCAACGGCGATGCAGCCACGGCGGGCCGGAACAACCGCAAGGGAGCGCCCCACATGACCACCAACGGACACACAGTACTCGATGAAGAGATCATTACCTGCCGCGACGTTCACAAGTGGTTCGGCAACTTTCACGCCCTGCGCGGCATCACCACTTCGGTGAAAAAGGGTGAGGTGGTCGTGATTATCGGCCCCTCAGGGTCCGGCAAGTCCACGTTCATCCGCACCCTCAACCGCCTGGAGCAGCACCAGCGCGGCGACATCATCGTGGACGGCATCGAACTGAGCAACGACGTGCGCAACATCGACGCGATACGCCGCGACGTGGGCATGGTATTCCAGTCCTTCAACCTGTTTCCGCATCTGACGGTGATGGACAACATCACGCTGGCGCCAACCAAGGTGCGCAAGCTGCCGGCCAAAGAGGCTGACGACATCGCGATGGAGTTGCTGGAACGGGTGGGCATCCCCGAGCAGGCCGACAAGTATCCCGCGCAGCTATCCGGCGGGCAGCAGCAGCGCGTTGCCATCGCACGCGCCCTGGCGATGCAACCCAACATCATGCTATTCGACGAGCCGACCTCGGCGCTGGACCCTGAGATGATCAAGGAAGTGCTGGAGGTGATGCGGGAACTCGCCGCATCGAATATGACCATCCTTGCGGTGACCCACGAGCTTGGCTTCGCCCGCGAGGTCGCCGACCGCATCGTCATGTTCGACGAGGGCATAATCGTGGAGGATCAGGCGCCCGACGAATTCTTCAACAACCCGCGGCACGAACGGGTCAAGCACTTCCTGTCCCAGATCCTCTAGCCTACCCAAGACGCCAACGTACTGCTCCCATAACGTCCCGCCAACCAGAGCGCCATGTCGCTACTTCTGAAATTCCGTCGCTGGATTTGGGCCGGCGGCGCGCCCGAGACCCAAATGGCCCGCGAACGCCGGCTGCCATTCTGGGAGCATCCCTGGTTCAATCGCCTGTACCGCATATTCATGCTCACGGCATGGACGGCGATCATCCTGTTCTTCCTGCTCTGGAATTTCGTTTGGGCGACGGGGTAGGAGCGGTCATTTGGGCTAGGGGCCGCGGACGGGATTGAGGTGCTGCCAGCGGTCGTCGGTCCAGGGGTTGTCATCCGTCAGCGTTCGGTTCCAGGTGGTTTTCTTACATCGATGGACAGGCTAGACAGGATGTTGTGTCGGAGATTCCTGGTTGCCCACCTCCGCTGGAACGACGAATGGCTAAAGGTCGGCCGGGTCCAACGGGGTGGTGGCTCCGGTTCGGTGGTTGGCCAAGGTTTCGTTGGCGAGGCGGCTCAGCAACTCATCCGATTCCGGCCGGTCGAATAGTTGGTCCCACTGTTGGCCAGCCTCAAGCTCGGCCAGCAGGAATCTGGCGAACCGGTCCTGTTCCTCGGGGGCAGGTCGGCGGCTCGATTGAAGGCGTCTTGGAGCAGTTGGTTCATAGCTGTCCTCCCGGTTTTTGTCCAGTCGCGACGTCTATGCCGTAGTCTCTGGGCGGGCTATGACTTTTGCTCCCATGTGTACTCTCCCGACTCGCCGCGGGCAAGCACGTAGTCGCCGTCTCTCGGGTCGAGCCGTTTTGGTACGCAGTCTTCACGGCTGAACACCCACCGCCTTCCGTCCAGGTGCATAGCTGGGTGGATGGCTCCGTTTGTGTATTTGATCCCATTGCCGGCTGGTGGCAACCATATCATCGTGTTGCCGGCGAACGGGTGTAAGTGAGATGCAGCAATTTTCAGGAAATTATCCGCGTCCCCTTCCTCACGGTCATGCTGACGTTCGCAGGTTAGCGCATCTTCTGGTGGGTCTATGCATTGGACTTCTATAGAGCCTCCCCCAGCGTCTGTCAGGACTACCACCCGGCCATGTCCTTTTGGGCGCAAATAATCGGCTGCAACAATCGCTGCCTGTTGTGCAGATACTATACGCGGAAGATATATGTCCATGAGTTTGGCAGGCAATTCTGATGCCTGCTTCAGACTCAGACCGCTGTTCTCGATAATCTGTGCAACTGCACCCCTTTGCACTTCGTTAAGGTTGGATCTCGATAAAATTTCGTTCACTGCTTCTTGTTGAGAGGAGTTCAATCCACTTGACTCAGCAATCTGTGCTACTTCTTCCGCTTGCGTCGCGTTGAGGCCAGAGCTATACACAGTATCGTTCACTTCCGACTTTTGCCTTTCGTTCAACCCTCGCCCATGGTAGTCCCAAGCTACCCGGCCCGCGACCATAACCGCTCCCAATGTCGCCAGCGTCAGAGCGATGTTTGGCAACAACTGCCACACCAACCACGAGCCAGCGAACCAGTTTCCCACGGCTGCGATGAACGCCAAAATTTCACATATGACTCCCGCCACCATCCATTTCGACCGAAAGATCATCGTTATGTTCGTCATACGAGAGGGCTCCATTATTCGCTTTGCCGTGCTTATCTATTCTAATCGCCTGCCATCGTTGGGCTGCTAGGAACGCTTGCGCGGGGTTGCTCAGCAGGCGGCGGGCGACGTGGGATTGGGCGTTGTCACCGGCGATAGAAAGTTCGGCGTCGGTGGTCGTACCGCCATTGTATCAACGCCAATCCACCATTGAAGTACATTTGATCGTTTGGCTGATTTGCCCTTGCTTGCGCCTACGGGTAAAATCCCACCGTCCACCCGACCTACCATTCGCCATGCGCCGCTGATGGTGCGGAATGTCCGCCCCTGGCGGGAGCCTGTCGAACCACACACCTCAAGGAGAGCAACCATGCCCAACCAATCCATGCAGATCGGCGTGGTTTTCCCCCAGACCGAGATCGGTTCCGACCCCATCGCCGTCCGCGATTACGTGCAGGCCGCCGAGGAGTTGGGCTTTGCGCACATCATCGCGTACGACCACGTCCTGGGCGCCGATACGGATTACCACCAGCCGTGGACAGGCAGCTATACCAAGGAGAGCATGTTCCACGAGATCTTCGTGGCGTTCGGCTACATGGCCGCGCTGACCACCAAGGTGGAACTGGTCTCGGCCATCGTGATCCTGGGACAGCGGCAGACCGCGCTGGTCGCCAAGCAGGCCGCCGAGGTGGACGTGCTCAGCAACGGCCGGCTCCGCCTGGGCGTCGGCATCGGCTGGAACCCGGTGGAGTACGAGGCGCTGGGCGAGGACTTCACGACGAGAGGCCGCCGCGCCGAGGAGCAGATGGAACTGCTGCGTCGCCTCTGGACTGAGGAGGTTGTGGACTTCCACGGCCGCTACCACAACATCACCAACGCCGGCATCAACCCGCTCCCCGTGCAGCGCCCCATACCCCTGTGGATGGGCGCCGGCAGCCGAGCGCGAGGACCGATTCCGACCGACCGGGTGCTGAGTCGCGTGGGGCGCGTCGCCGACGGCTGGTTCCCCCAATTCCAGGCCGACAATCCCGAGGCCGCGACCGCCATCGCCAAGGTGCGGCAAGCCGCCGAATCCGTTGGGCGCGACCCCGACGCCATCGGGATGGAGCCGCGCGTCAACTACACCGACGGGGATCCCGAGTTCTGGCAGGCTCAGGGCGAAGCCTGGCGCGGCATGGGCGCAACCCACTTCTCCATCAACACGATGTCGGCGGGCCTGGACACGCCCGATGCGCACATCAACGCGATACGGGAATTCCGGGAAGTCATCACCGGATAGGCTACTTTCCTGGCACGCAGGACAGCGAATCGTACAGGAGGCGAGACCATGGGCAGGCTGGACGGCAAGGTTGCATTGATCAGCGGCGGAGCGCGGGGTCAGGGCGCGGTTGAGGCCCGCATGTTCGCGGCGGAGGGGGCGTGCGTCGTGTTCGGCGACATCCTTGACGACGAAGGGCGCCGGGTGGAAGCCGAGATTCGGGAACTGGGCGGTCAGGCCACCTACATCCACCTGGACGTGACCAGCGAGGACGACTGGGCGAAAGCCGTCGACGCGGCCGTCTCGGAGTACGGCAAGCTCAACGTGCTGGTCAACAATGCCGGCATCGTCCTCGGGCGCAGCATCGAGGAGATGACCGTTGAGGAATGGGACCGCCTCTTCGACGTGAACGCCAAGGGAGTGTTCCTGGGAACCCGGGCTTCCCTGCCCGCGCTGCGAGAGGCCGGCGGCGGCAGCATCGTCAACATCTCCTCCACCGCGGGATTGGTCGGCAACGACTACAACCTGGCGGGCTACAGCAGCACCAAGGGCGCGGTGCGCCTGTTCACCAAGTCCACCGCCATCCAGCACGCCAGCGAGGGCATCCGGTGCAACTCGGTGCATCCCGGCCCGATCGACACGCCCATGCTGCAGGAATCACGGCGTGGCCGGGGCAGCGGCCTCAGCGACGAGGAGCAGCGCCAACGCGTGCCCCTGGGGCGCATCGGGAAACCCGAGGATATCGCCTACGCCGTCGTGTATCTGGCATCCGACGAGGCATCGTTCGTGACCGGCAGCGAGGTCGTCGTTGACGGAGGCCGCACCGCGATGTAACGAGAAAGAGCACCCAAATCGGGTGCTCCAATCTGATTGCTTTGCAGGTTTGATAATGGTCGGGGCGGCCAGATTCGAACTGGCGACCCCCTGCACCCCATGCAGGTGCGCTACCGGGCTGCGCTACGCCCCGCCCCGACAAGTCCAGCATATCACGCGCAGGTACGGTTAGCAAAGCGCCGCACACCCCCGTGGCACATTATCCCTAGATCAATGCGCAAATGAAACAGGACTGCTACAGCATCCTGGGCGTACCACGCACCGCGAGCCCGGGTGAAATCCGCGCCGCCTACCGGCGCCTGGCCCGCCTTTACCATCCGGACCTGAACTCAGGCACGGAAGCCGAAGGCCGGATGCAGCAGATCAACGACGCCTATGCCACGCTGTCCGACCCCGATCGACGCCGGCAGTATGACCTGCACGGCACCATCAGCAATGCCACGCCGGCCAGCTCGCCGCGTACCTCCCGCACCGGTCCCAGGCGCGGCGCGGCGCGTCCCCGGGAACACGCCCCTCAGCGCGGCGAGGATCTGGAAGTGTGCGTTCTCATCACCCCCCGCGACGGGACCAGGGGGGCGCGCAAAACATTCGTCGTGGAGCGCATGGAGACCTGTCCGCGCTGCCGTGGTACGGGTCTGGAGCCCGAGGAAATCGCCATCGCCGGCCGCTGCTGGCGTTGCGGAGGCGAACAACGACTGAGCCAGCTCCTGCCCCTGCACGCGACCATTCCGGCGGGAGTTGCGGACGGCAGCAGGCTGCGTCTGCGAGGACAGGGCGGCGCCGGTATTGATGGTGCAGAAAACGGCCACATCTACGTGACCGCGCGATTCGCGCCAAATCGGGGACTTGGCTCCGTTATTTCGTTTATACTCCGCCACCTGTTTTACGGATAGGATTCCTACGTATCTTGGGTATCCGCTGGCTCCGGCCCGGCAGCCTGGCTGCGTGCGCCTCAATCTGCCCGCCAACTGCATGACGACAAACTCTTCCGCATTCGCGCCACTGACCGATTACCTGCGCCATTGGGTGGCCTCCGTGCCCGCGGCTGGGCTCGCAATCGGGCTAACCGACCGTGAGCGCACCCTCTATGCCACCGGCGCAGGATATGCAGATCTGGGG
>MKWU01007006.1_pt1 | contig 11049 bp, 5 predicted proteins | sample 809101 | NCBI WGS metagenome assembly MKWU01 (sample SAMN05860141, study PRJNA318959) | sponge metagenome | host: Aplysina aerophoba | place: Slovenia: Piran, Adriatic Sea, Gulf of Piran | collected 2013-05-07
TCAAGTGAAAAGAACGCACCAGCCCACTGGACAATATAAAACCAGCCCTAACCCTTACACTAACACTAACAGTAAATTCGTACTAATATATTACATTATAAATACTGGTCCGTTCTTTTCACTTGATCCCCTTTGTGTATTTGGGAAGATATACGTAGGAATGCATTACCATGGCTGGCTGGGGAGTAGTTGCTTGCTGCAAGTCACTGCAGCGATAGAATGCTCGATGGTCATCACTAGATAACACACCAACTATCCACTGACTGCAATCTGACCAAGGCTGCCATCAACTATCTGAGGATTCTGACATTCCTGGGAAGGTGAGTGCCAGAGTCTAAGGGTATGCCCTGACTTTCAGATCGGGGGCAGATGGAGGTGTGGTTAAGACCACAATAGATGTCCTGACAAGACCTAAACCGCTTAAAATTACACGTTCTTAATTAACCAGACTGAAAAGTTCTGTTACTTACAATCGAGAACGGAGCTTCGGGGTTGAGAGCCCTACTCCTATAGCTATATAAAGGATTTTCCAGCTCTTCTTTAATTTGGTAGACGGTGTGTAGCTATGCAAACTTTCGCTCACCCCAAAAGGATGAGACAGGCACAAGAATGCTCCCGGAACTTACGGTCTTCGTGGAATTCATTCCCTGGCGTTGTCGCAGCCATATGTTAGCGTGTGAAAAGTAGTGGCGTTGTCAAAACTTCCACCATGGAGGAGAGAGCCTATGCATGGCTCGATCCAAACGTAAAGAATCGAACAATCACAAACTGGTCGCCATGCATCCGCCCCCCAGCAGGCAGAGGCAGTACTGTCACGTGACTTGGTAGTGAACGTATAATTGACATAACCACATATGGAGAGATTGCTTGCAATTGCATAGTACATGTACACAAATTAAAGTAACATGCAAAAGTGAAGGATACACAAAGTTGATTTTAAGAGCAATGCATTTGAAAGGCATCATGCACACAAACAATTTACATACACTAATGAAGAGATTCATGGGTCTGGGGGTAGCAGTAGCGTCACAGCATACAATGGATTGCAAATGACAAGAGAGTGCCACCACAGTACAGGGGCAGATATAAACTTAACGTAACTTAAAATAACAATGTGAACAAAATGATACTTGCAACAAAATTAGAGTCCCATGGTCAAGGTTGACCACTACGAAAATACCAGTGAATAAAGCGAATTCAACCACACATTAATGCTGGCCATCAAGGCGAGCCGTCTCAATCAGTTGCTGAAGAGACCCAGCAGCTGCTGAAGTACTCTCCACTGCCTCAAGAAGCTCCTGCAGTGTAGCTCTCCTGTCACTCAGCCAGAGCAGGAGGACCTAAAAGAACAGGTTCAAAATGAGTAAGCACCATTATCTGCAAGTGGGACAGGTAGAGTACCTGCCCTACCAGTACACACTCACCCCGTGACACTTCTCATCAGCGTCACTGCTCTCCTCCAGGACATCCCAGTGCTGATGTGGGTCGATACCCAAGTACTGTGCCAGCTCCTTCCAGTGCTCGGACACGCACTGCGAGGCAACAAGTAAGGTCCTGCTGTACTGCTGTGGGTCAATCTCATTATGGACCAGGTCTGGAAGTGCATCCACTGGGCGACCCAGGAAATGCTGCAATTTGGCTGCAGTGTTCAGCATGTGCATCTGCAGGTGGCAAACACAACAAGAACATTTACGTCATAATGCAGCATACTGTGTTACATGTTTACTAGAAAAGTACTGTAGGCTAGAGGAACCACAACATATACTGAGGAGGTTGTCATTTATTCACATTCCATTCCATTTTGGAACATTAACTAACATGCTTTTGAACTACGTCGAGTAGCTCATTCCAGGTCAGCCTCTCTAAAATCTTCTTCATCGTTGCACGTGGGCGATCCTGTGCTGACTGTTTAATTTGCTGAATCTCATCCTCTTCCAGACCAGCATACCTTGCCAGCATGCTCCACTTTTGGCCCACCTGACGACTCACATATGCTAACATCTCATCCTCCCTCATCCTCCCTCCATCCTCACTGTTCATCTTTGCCAATCCAAGAAGTGGTTCACTACGTTGAACGGACTCTAAAGAAAAGTGTGTACAACAAGTATGACACACAGCTTCAAGTAGAAACAACTTAAAGCCAGTAGTGTACCTACGGTACATGGGACAAAACAGTTAACAGTCTACGGGCGACGTAAGGGTACGGACATACTAATTTATGCGTACGAGTGTACCTATTTACGGCTACAGGCGTAGTCTTCTAAAGGTATGGGCGTAGATAGGGTGAACACAGTACATACGCACGTACGGCTACGAGCGTAGTACGCAAGACAGTACGGCTATCTGCGATGTAGAGTACGAGCACAGGACAACTTAGGAAAAGCTCATAGTCATCTGTCGGGAGATACACACGTATACGTACGCATAGGAGTTTGCACAAAATTCATAGCAAGAGCACGCTGTTGTGCTCATCTAAAGTACATCGGTGATTGGCAGCATCTTTGGCAGCGCATGCTAACCAGCTTCCTCCCGTGTTGCTTTCATTGTCAACCACAAAGGACAGAGAAGAAAGTCCTAAGGAAGTTTCACATGATATCGCACAGTTCGTCACACCTTCAGAGGGTCACTTACATGAGAAATCATTTAGCAGGAATGCACTAACAGGTACTAGGGTGGATGCAGGGGCATACGAACGTATTTGACATAGACGTACTATGGTGCGTATGTACGGGTGTACTACGGTGCATTCGTATTATTACAGTTGTACTAACTTACACGTATGTACGTAGATACGTACTTACGGGCCTAGTACTTTAGCTTTTTATCCCATGTACCGAGAACTCCATGACTATGTAACATCACTAATGCATACACAGTGGTATATACCACATCCACAGAGCATCTTAGCACAATAACACACCACACCACATTTAGATACCTTGTGAGTCTTGCTCTCTTTGATAGCTATCCATTGGCATCCTATCAGAGGGTTCCATTCTGTCAGGGTGTCGATGTAATATGTTGCTGCTGACAAAATGGTGACTACCCAAATAGCCAGAATCCTGCCGATACACGTTTTCCAGTCTAGACAGCACAGGAGGACAACCTTCTCCACTGGAGACTACTACTGGCTGTTCAACAGGACTGGAAGAGGCAGGTACAGCTGACACATCTGCCTCATGTGCAGCCTCAACTACAGTGGCTGCAGACGGATATGTTTCTGCAGATTTATCGATCATGGATGGCACTTCGGAAGGAGGCAGCCGAACCTTCGCGTGCTCCATATGGGAGGATGCATTCACAGAACGATTGGTAAGAGTGGTGGGTGGTTGGCTGCGATGAGCAGGCGGATGAGTGGGTGCAGATAGTGGTGGTTCACGGAGACTCGCTCTTGTGTGTGTTGCTGAAGCAGATGCAGAACTTTGGTACATGACACGTGCATCATCACCATAACTGGTCTCACCGTCAAAGCTGTCTTCATTTGGTGGTGCGCTCTGTTGGGTTGGGTGGCTAGCTAGATTTGACAGTTGCTGCTCACGACTGATAACTGACATTTCCACACTTTGGACACTGGTTTGGGACTGTTCATCACCAGTAGCATTAGACTGTGGACCTACTGGTGCGTGCATGTCTGCAAATGAAGTCATTTTGCCGCTACCTGCAGTGCCCAGTGCTGGAGTCACAGTTAACAGTGATGATGTTCTTGGTTGCATTCCCGCAATGGGAGGATGCAAAGCTTGGCTTAAACTGCTGTTTCTGCTATCTTCAGTTGTTGGATTTCGTGTTGTTGAACCAGATGTAGTAGAACTTTGGTACGTGAGATCTGAACGTGCATCATCATCATCATCGCTGGTCTCTTCTTGTGAGGTGTCTTCAATTGGTGCACTCTTTTGATTTGGATGGCTAGCTGGATTTGACAACAGACTGTGCTCCTTTGTGGGAATTATGCTCGGTAAATGGTGTGTTTTGTCACTTGTGGCCGGGGCAAAAGACTGACTACTGTTTTGCAAGTGCATAAACTGAGTAGAGTTGGATGGAGAAGGCTGGGTTAATAGACGAGTAGCTACAGAGTCGCGTTCTTCAGGTTCTGAGTCTGGCAAACCTTCATCAATGCCTGAATTACTTGCAGCATTCACTGGCGCAGGTATGTTATCTTGAAGATCACCTCCAATTGTGTCTGGCCTAGAGACCTTAGGGACCTCTGGAGTTGCACTTGAGTGTACAGGGCCTGATGAGGGTTGCAGTGCAAAGGATACTGAGGCATTAGGCTGCTGAGGTGTTGTTGTATTTGAACGCACAGGTCCTGAAGAAGGCGGGAGTGAAACAGACAACGAGGAATTAGTCTGTTGTAAAAGGTGTTGAGGTGATGCAGAGGCATGAGGCAGTAGAGGGCAGGGGTCACTTCTTCCTTTAACATCTGTGACTGGTTCAGAGTTTGCAGCGACATCAGAGTGCTGATTTAACTCTGGTGCAGTTACATGTAAAGACTTCTCTGCATTCCCTGGAAAGGCCTTCTGATGCTGTGATAATTCGGGAGTTGTAGGCACTGCAGACTTCCGTGCCAACTCCGCTGGCGGTGTCTTTTCCACCTCCCGCAAAGGATTTTGGGCTGTGCTGCTCTGATCTTGTGAATGAGTGCCCTGAGATGCCTGCAACTGTACTCCGACACCAGTTTGAGCCTCAACTTGTGACAGCACATTCTTAGAAGTATTCTCAGAGCCAATGGATTCATCTGACTTCTGTGTATCACTAGCATTCAGGGATTGGGATTGTTGATGCAGTTTGAGTGATGGAGATGAGGGTGGTGACGACTGCTTAACACCACTGCCACCATGAGCTCCATCAGAGTCGGTTGTCATTGCATGAGACCAGGTTAGTGGTACTCTGAGGTCTGGTGTGTGTTGCATTTGGTGCGATCTGTATCTCCTAGTATGACTAGGATCAGACTGAGCAATGTGCTGCAAATGCAATGATGACCCAGGGGTGTATAAGCTGAATCGTGTTCTCAGCTTCTGAAAAGTATTCATAGGTGTATCTGGAAAAACAAGAGTGGAGTCTTCACTTTGATTTTCTTCCTGTGAACAGGTCACTGGCATACACAAATCATCCTCAGAGATGCCATTAGGAGATATAGCACAGTCCTCCATAGTGATGGGGGTGGATTGCTCTCTCTTCACGTTGCCGTGATCTTCAATGCCATGGGGGTTCAGACTGCCAGATGCTTCTAATGCCGCGGGCTTGTCTTCCACAGAAGTAGGAGCACTAGGAGGGGGCACACTGTCTGACGGAGGACGCTGTGGTTTGGTGGGTTCAGGAATTGAAACGGGGGTGGTATTTGTTTGCTTCTGGTGTGTCAGAGCAGCACGGGCTGTAGGCTGTGGACAGGGTCTGTAAGAAGTCGCTGCCTGGCCATCTACAACATGTGCAAATGAAATCTTTAATGTAACCACAACTCATTATTACAGTTGCATGCCATACTTCTACAGTAACCTTCTAAATGAAGTGCTGCTGCAATCACAATGACAGTGTATATGTGCAGCTTACCGTATGCACTCAAACTATTCGTGTACTAAACTTCTGTGGTTTTCACGGTTCAGGTAGCCATCTGTGAATAATTTTATTCGTGAATATTTGGGCGAATGTATTGCATAATGGTTGAAAAAAGGACATCGAACCGCATGAACAACACTCGGTAGTTGACAGTCGCTGGTTTGTACTACGAATCGTAGAGACGTGAAGAGATACTCGAGTGGAACAAGTTAAGGATGCCTAACAGGTATACGAAGGCTTCAGCAAATCGATTGTACTGTGAATTGAGAAAGCAAAATGATGCTGGCAATATACTAGGCTCTAGCTTGCCGCTACATGGTAGATCCTCTTCAGTTCTACATCCCCATGCACCTGCTATACTATTGCAATATTATATTACAAATATAGTATACATGCGCAATATTATATTGGTGATGCAAGCATCCGCGAAAATAAACTGCGAAAATATTGGCAATCCTCCATCAGCAAAAGTTTAGTCCGCAAATAGTTTGAGCGCATACGGTATGTATGAAAGTGATCATATCATCATATTTTACACATGTGGGCCATGTCCTAGTTAAACAGCTTATCACAATGGCTTCCATGCAGCCACCATTTATGCTGACGTTTCCTGCTTATACTCATGCACAAACATGAATTGTGCTCTTTTTTTGTGGTGCTCCTTTTATAGTAGTAAGCTGGTAGATTTCTTACCCAGCACCATCAATTATCCTAAAGTGGATACTAAGCAATAACTATGTATGCATCATATGGAGGAATAGCATCATCAATGAAATCAACTGGCAGGCAGTAACTATATGTATGTCTTATAAGGCTTTACACTAGCGCAATTATCTGGGATGGTATGTTTCAAGACAGCATTGTACAGAAAAATGCCATGTGTTATGAGCCTCTTTCAACGGCTTTCTTTTATTCTTTCTACTAAATCACAACTGTCCACGTAAAGAGCATTGAGAAAACTAGCCAGCACATGACGTTGTAAAAACAGCTGCAATGTAACAGCTAGTGTGAACTGATGCCATTCTCAGTTCATAGATGTACATGGTCAAGGCGCTGAATTCGCGCGGTGTGAACAGTTACACTTGTCTTAAGAAACTGTACCAAACCGTACCAAAACGTATGTTGCCATAACAAAATGATCCAGAGTAGTACAAATGCGATAGTATTGAGCAAGAAATAGCATCATCAATGATCCCAATGAAGTTGAGTGGATAGTTTTGGGAAAGCTGACAGACAAACTGATGGCATAAGCGACGTAGGTTCGCAACTCTGTGTTCAACCTTTTCCAATGAAATGAAAAGTGCAATTACAACATGAAAACTAAAGCTATTGCTTTGGCTGTTACATACGTAACATAGTACAGGTAGCCATGGTGATAGAGGAATGCTTACTTACAAATGCAAATAGGTATAAATGCTGGACATGACCCACATGAATATTGAAATTAATTCCATCCATGATATTGGTCTATCAGGAGTCCTTGCAGCTCATGTCTACTATATTAGTCACTAGTTACAAGGCATCTCTACTTATTCAATCACTGGACGAGTTTTCTACATGTTTCTAAATTCTTTCAGGATGTCATCAGTTGGTTCCATTTCCCACAGTCAAACCATCACAGAATAACAGACAACTCACCTCTCAGCAAACGAACACCTGTTCCTGATCCACCATGTCTTGAAAACTTCATTCGAAACTGGCCAGGACCTGTACAGTGTAAGTACAATCATTATCTGAGAGTGTGTGGTACAACAACGTAAAAATTGCACAGCTTTAAAATGTCTTGCACTTACGCTTTAGATCCCTTCTGGACATCTACACAGAGAGAACAGAGCAAAAGAAATATGTAAATAAATAACATATAGATATATAGATATCTATCGATACTGCTACATTATGTCTTTCAAAGAACAAGAATTTGGAGTTAAGACATTCAAGTCCACATTTTGTGTTGAGACTGCCAAAGCAACTCAAATTGCCTTCTGTCACTGGCCTTTAATATAGCATTAATCAGGTGTACATACAGATACACACACAAACAAAACAACAGAAGACATACAAATGCAATAGCATACACAAAAACACACAAAACAGCATTCTATGAAATCAACATACACATGGCTACTATGCACATATGAATACACAAATACACACACCAAAATGTACGGGTTAACTAATAAGGTGAGACTGAATGCTCCCTGGTATGAAAGTTATTAGGCATGCTGGAGTTGATAGTAGGATGATTATTTTGGACGATCAAGCACGCCAACAAATGACTCGTCACTTCTTAATTGTCACTTCAATGCAACGTTTCGCCTATCACGGGCTTCGTCAGGCATACAGCTGTATGCCTGACGAAGCCTGTGATGGGCGAAACGTTGCATTGAAGTGACAATTAAGAAGTGACGAGTCATTTGAATGCTCCTATGATCTTACCAAGTACTCCACCTCGCAGATAATTTATACTACAGGCATTACAGATAGAAAGGCGTCTTTGCATAATGCAAATACATAGTTGGTCAAGTTCAAGAAGACCTGAAAGAAACATATCTGTATAACAGATATTCTAGACCTTCAGCAAGTGTTTCCATGCATATTGTGCAAAGCAATACAATGTATTGATTGGCAACTGAGTACTGAAGACCTTTTCACTCACCTCCATGAAGTACTGGCGGGCAACTGGTCCTGCTAAGTCTAATGAGTAAACTTCCTGCAAAATATCCTGCACATGATAATACCAAGAGTACATAATAGATAAGAGTATGCCATTCATGTATACCCACTCATAACAGCATTTTTCTAAAATGACGCTGTAACACGTGAATGGCGATACATGAATATTCCACTGTTATGTGGATGGCTGCGCAGCTACGTAGAGTGGTGAAGTGACACCTACTGAAGACAGTTATGAATGGGATGAGTTTACAAGTATGAGCCAAGCTTCTGCTGCGGATACCTGAGCAGAGAGTTCTAAACCCGTGGGTTTCACTACAATGCTCCGAGGTGGACCAAATATTTTTTCATTGCAGGCACTGCATACCTGTTCTAGGCATCGTTGCAATTCCCGACTGGCAAACCAAAGAGTTGCACAATAGATATGTTGTGCCAAATCATAGATACACCAGAATCAGTGAGCAAAGTAATATTACACATGCATTACGTTGGAATATCTATTGTGTTATCATGCCAATGTGTGACGTGTTACTGCGTTGTTTTAGAAAATGCTGTTATGGGCGGGCAGATACACGGTTGCATACTCTTATATCATATCTACTCTTGATTATACGCAATGCAGAACTCATTATACAGGTATTAGGAAATAACTGACCATATATATGTCACTTTTTGTGCATTTTTAGTGTGAAAACAAAACCCACAAAGCACATAAAGCCACCACATATGTAACTGAATGTTAACATCAACTTACTGCTGAAACCAATTCACAGCATATCCCCATTGCAGTGGGGTTCCCACTGTGAATTTTCTCCAAGAAAAGGACAGGGCCTTGGTCGTCCTGCAGAGATGCACATTAAAATCATTGTTGCAGAGAAGGAATAACTCTTAGGGCCCAACCTGTCTACAGTACGGGTGCATTATCAAGTATTCAAGTTAGAGATCAACCTGATAACAGCTAGGAAATGTCATTCAGTTTCACATGCAAGAGGATGAGTCACTGACATCTACTTCATTTCAAATGATAGTATCCAGAATTTTGGGTGTGCTTTGATACTCTGAAACGTGCGCTCTGAATCCCACAACTTGGTCAGCATTTCAACATAAATCCTGTTGCTATGGTAACAGGTATCTACTTAGTATTTGTCGACTTCTTTTGGGGCGCTAAGGAATACCAATGAGTGTGTATTAGTAGGCTTAGGCTTGTTTAGACTTGTATGCATGATCTAATGCTATGATCTAACAGTGCACGTGTGTATGCCTGGTGTGTACCTGTCTTGTCTTGGCTGTGACTGAAGCTGCACACAGTTGAAGTGAATCACATCGATCACGAACCCCACATGGTGTCAGAAGTGGGATTCTAAGAAGAATCACCAAATCAGACAACGCTACATGCCATAATTAACGCGGAGATCGAAACGACTGTTCAGAGATCGAACACCAGCCACCCGGACGATGGCAACGTACCAGATCGCCCCTCCAGAGAAGTTGAACTTCAGCCAGTCCGAGGAGTGGCCGAAATGGAGCCGCCGATTTGAAAGATTTCGGCATGCAGTGGGTCTAATCGTGAAGGAAGAGACCAGCAAGACCAACACCCTCATTTACGCAATGGGCGCCGAAGCCGACGACATCCTGACTTCCCTGAACCTGACGGAAGCACAGAAAAGGAAGTACGACGTTGTCAGGCAGAAGTTTGAAGGGTACTTTGTCAAAAGGTGTAATCCTATATTAGAGTGGGCAAAGTTTAACCAGCGCAGTAGGAGGAAGGTGAGCCCGTTGATAGCTTTATTACAGCACTTCACTGCTTAGCGGAATACTGTAGCTACGGAGAGCTACACAATGAAATGATTAGGGATCGATTAGTGGTGGGCCTATGTGATGCTAGTCTGTCAGAGAGGCTCCAAATGGATGCAGACCTCACCCTAGAAAAGGCCATAACTGCAGCTCGACAAAGCTAGGCTTTCAAGAAATCGCAGGCAGTGGTCAGAGGAGCAGAGAGGCAGGCTACAAATGTCAACAACATCCATAGCTGCCAAAAGCAACCTAAGCACAGAGGAGAGGAAGCCCTGCAGCAGCGCAGACACTTTCCTGTTCAACAGAGGCAGAAGCAAGAAGCACGTCAATATCTTTGTGGTGAACAACCTGCAGGTGTCCTTGCTGGGTCGCCCAGCCATAGAATCGCTGAGACTAGTCTCAAGGGTCAACACAGTGGCAGACCCGAGACTGCTCTACATGCATGCAGATTTGTTCCAAGGCTTTGGCAAGACTCCAGGGAAGTACCACATCCAACTGAAGGAGGATGCCCAGTGTAATACGTGGAACTCTCGATAGCTGATAGCTGGATGCAGGACCTTCAAGCAGAGCTGCGTACGTAGCGCGAGGCAAACACTTCGTCATCGATCACAGATCAATCAACAACCCAACTCATTGAAACTACAGGGCAATTATATAGCACATGTGAGGTGGTACACACTGCAACAAAAGGGTGTCGACAATGTGTAAGACAATGGTGACCATGGAAGCCAGGTTTGGCCCAGTTCAGAGAGACCTATGGCTACAATGCTATTCATTAACTGATAATAGTCTGAGCGAGGTACTGTATACAGAAAGCGTTAATATGGTGGTCCCCAAGCAAGACGGCAAGGTCCGCAATTGCGTGGACCTCACTAAGTTGAATGAGAGTGTATGTAGGGAGAGACACATCCTTCCATCTGTCGATCACACCCTTGCTCAACTCGGAGGAGCCAAAGTCTTCACGAAGCTTGACGCCAACTCGAGCTTCTGGCAGATTGAGCTCTTAAAGGAATCTGCACTCCTCACCACCTT
>MKWU01007007.1_pt1 | contig 11049 bp, 11 predicted proteins | sample 809101 | NCBI WGS metagenome assembly MKWU01 (sample SAMN05860141, study PRJNA318959) | sponge metagenome | host: Aplysina aerophoba | place: Slovenia: Piran, Adriatic Sea, Gulf of Piran | collected 2013-05-07
GCCCGGGCCCACCGCGAGCATCCGGCCGTCGAGACGCCCTCCGGGACGCTCCCCTACGGCGAGCTCGATGCCGGCGTCGCCCGGGCCGCCCGCGCGCTCCGTGCGGAGCGGGAGGAGCCCGCCGCCGGCGGGCCCGTCGCGGTGCTCGCCGCGAACGACGCCGCGCTGTGCATCCTCTCGCATGCCGTGCCGCGGGCGGGGGGCGTCCTGGTGCCGCTCAACGCCCGCCTGACCGCGGCAGAGATCGCGTGGCAGCTCCGGGACTCCCGGACGCGGCTTCTGCTCGTCGACGAGGAGCACCGGGCGCTCGCGGATGAGGCGCTGGCAGAGGCGGAGCGGCTCGGCGCGCCGGCTCCCGCGCTGCGTCCCGCGGAGGCGTTTACGGGCGGCGGCGGGGCGACCGCGGTCGGTCCCGGCGAGGCTCGCGCCGAGCCGCTCGTCGACCTCGACTCGGTGCACAGCGCGATCTACACCTCCGGCACCTCGGGGCGGCCGAAGGCGGCCCTCCTCACCCACGGCAACCTGCTCGCGAGCGCGCTCGGCTCGGCCTTCCACCTCGGCGTGCGGGCGGAGGATCGGTGGCTGGCCCCGCTCCCGCTCTACCATGTCGGCGGTCTCTCGATCCTCGTCCGGTCGGTCTTGGCCGGGACGACGGCGGTCGTCCACCGCCGCTTCGACGAATCCGCCGTCAGCCGCGCGCTGCGGGGGGAGGGTGTGACCCTCGCCTCGCTGGTGCCGGCGATGCTGCGGCGGCTGCTCGACCACGATCGGGACCCCTCCCCGTATCCCGCGTCGGTGCGGGCCGTCCTCATCGGCGGCGCCGGCGCCGCCCCGGAGCTCTTGTCGCGGGCGGAGGAGCGGGGGCTCCCGGTCGCGCCGACGTACGGTCTGACGGAGGCGGCATCGCAGGTGACGACGCTCGCCCCCGGCGGAGCGAGCCGGCGCCCTCGCTCCTCGGGGCAGCCCCTGCTCGGCGTCTCGGTGGCTGTCGATGTAGACGGGCGCCGCGCCGGACCCGGTGAGGTCGGCGAGATCCTGGTCTCGGGCCCGACCATCTCGCCCGGCTACCTGAACGCTGCGCCGGAGCGCCGCGAGGGGGGCTGGCTCCGCACCGGCGACCTGGGATCGCTCGATGCCGACGGCCATCTCACGGTCGCCGACCGCCGGGACGATCTGGTCGTGAGCGGCGGTGAGAACGTCTACCCGGCCGAGGTGGAGGGAGCGCTCGCCGCGCACCCGGCGGTCGCGGAGTGCGCGGTGGTGGGACTGCCCGACGAGCGGTGGGGCCAGATCGTGGTCGCCGCCATCGTGCCGACCGGGGACCGCCCGCTCCGGGCCTCCGAGCTCGAGGCCTTCCTGAGGCGGCGGCTGGCGGGCTACAAGCTCCCCCGCCGGCTCGAGCCCTGGGAGGGCTCCCTTCCGCGGACGGCGTCAGGAAAGCTGCTGCGCCGCTCGGTCCGGGAGCGGCTGGCGGGCGGGGATCCGGCGCCGCCCGTCCGTTGACGGCCGCGGAGGGACGCGCGGAGAATCGCTCGCGGACCGGCGGCCGGGGCCCCCCGGGGGGAGCGAGGGCGGGGGGGAGCGGGGCCGCGGGGAGAATCGCTCGCGGACCGGCGGCAGGGCCCACCGGGTCGAAGCGAGCCGGGAGCGAACGGGGCCGCGTGATCGCCTGTTATCTCGACCTGCACGCCCACTCCACCGACGCCTCGGACGACGCCGGCGGCACGGTGGAGGGCTATCTGAAGTGGATCGCCGCGAGGCGCAGGCGAGGCTACCGCATCGACGGATTCGTGCTGACGGAGCACCGTCACTACGATCCGGCCGTGCGCTACGACGAGCTCGCCGGGCGCTACGATGTGACGGTGCTGCACGGCGCCGAGCTCGAGACGGACGTCGGCCACGTCCTGGTCTACGGCATCACGCCGGGGCTGGTGCGTGGGATCGACTTCGCGGACGTGGCGCTCTCCCATCGCGAGCTGCTGACGGCGGTGCGGGACGAGGGCGGGGTGGCGGTCCCGGCGCACGCGGGTCGGCCGCGCATCGGGCTGTGGGACCATGCGCAGGCGGGCCGGGTCGGGTTTGAGCTGGTGGGCGCGATCGAGGCGCTCAACGGCGGATCGAGCGATGAGGAGAACGGGCGCGCCCGGGAGCTCGCGGAGGCGCGGCAGCTCGCCTCCGTGGGGGGGAGCGATGCCCACTTCGTGTCGGCGATCGGGCGCTGCCTGACGGCTTTCGAGCGGCCGGTGACGACGGTCGCCGGGCTGGTCGCGGAGCTGGTCGCGGGCCGCTGCCGCGCGCTCACGGCGGAGGAGGCGCGCGCCGAGGCCGGCGCGGCGGACTGAGCGGTCGTGCCGGCGCCGGAGGGATGCGAGGAGGGGCCGTGGTCGACTACGACGAGAGCGTGATCGGCGTCGAGCACAGGCTCGGCTCGTTCACCGTTACCGACGCCGCGATTGATGCCTACTGCGAGGCGCTCGGCGAGACCAATCCGCTCTATCTCGACGAGGACTTCGCGAGCGGCACGGGTTACGGCGGCCGCATCGCGCCGCCCCTCATCTTCACGACGGCCAACTTCCGCGGAACCGGCGCCGACCCGCAGGTCGACTTCGGCAACGCCCGCTTCCTGGGCGGGGAGCGCATCGAGGTGCTGGAGCCGATGCGTCCGGGCGATACCATCACGGCCTACGGCCAGGTGACCGAGGTCTACGAGAAGACCGGGCGCAGCGGGAAGATGGTGTTCGTGGTGCGCCGGACCCGCTACGAGAACCAGAACGGCCGGGACGTCGCCCTCGTCGACAGTTCGATGGTGCACCGGGAGATCGAGGCATGAGCCTCACGGGCACCGAGCAGCGCTATTTCGGCGATGCCGAACTCGGAGACGAGTTCGAGGAGTCCTACGTCGCCCGGCCGGAGCTGGTCGAGACCTACCTCTCCGTCTCGCGGGGCAATGCACAGCTCGACGACGAGGACGGCCGCTTCTCCGATGCCGCGGGCGCGCAGGCGCTCGGGCTCGAGCGACCGATCGTGCCGGGCGTGATGAGCCTCTCGATCATCACCCGGCTCGTGACCGACTGGGCCGGGCCCGCCGGACGGCTGCGCACGCTCGACGCGAACTTCCGCCGGCCCGTCTTGCACGGGGACCGCCTCCGGCTGATGGCGCTTGTGACCGACGCCTCCGATGAGTCGGGCATCGGCCGGGTGACGCTCGACGTATACCTGGAGAACGAGCGCGGGGAGCGCCCGCTCCAGGGGACGGCCGTCGTGGAGCTGCCGCACCGGCCGCGCTGAGCCGGGACCGGCGGCGTGCAAGGGAGCGGCGTGGATCTTCTGATCGACCCCTGGAGCGCGGAGATGCGGGAGTGGGCGCTGGTGCCGCTCCGCGTGGCGCTCGGCGCCGTCTTTATCGATGCCGGTCTCGGCAAGTGGCGGCGCGGCATCGGCTCCACGGGCGAGTGGTTCGCCGAGCTCGGCATCCCGTTCGCCCAGGTGCAGGCGCGGCTCGTCGCGGCGGTCGAGCTCGTCGGCGGCGCGCTGTTGCTGGTGGGCCTGTTCGCCCACTGGGCGGCGATACCGCTTGCCGCGACGATGCTGGTGGCCGTCTACGTCTCGAAATTCAAGCTCGGCCACCCCTTCCAGGGAGGCTCGGTGCAGGGGTACGAGCTGGACGTCATCCTGCTGGCGGCGGCGGTGGCGGTGGCTCTCGGCGGCGCGGGGCCGCTCTCCGTGGACGCGTTCCTCTCGTAGCGATACGACCGCTCGCCCCCGGGACGGCGGCGCGGCGGGGCGGGGGGGGCGGGGGAGACGGGCAGGCGACGGCGGCGGGTAGGGGTGGCGAGCGTGCGGCTCAATCGGATCGACCGGCGGCAGGTCCTGCCGACTACGCTCGAGGCGGCGTGGGCGTTCTTCTCCGACCCGCGCAACCTCAGCGTGATCACCCCGCCCGACATGCACTTCGAGGTGATCTCGGACGTGCCCGCCGAGGTCCATGCGGGGCTTCTCATCCAGTACCGGGTCGAGCCGTTCGCGGGCTGGCGCGCCCACTGGGTCACCGAGATCACGCAGGTGTCGGCGCCCCGCCTCTTCGTCGACGAGCAGCGCTTCGGCCCCTACCGCTTCTGGCACCATCAGCACCACTTCAGGGAGGTGCCCGGCGGCGTCGAGGTCCGGGATCTCATCCACTACTCGCTCCCGGGAGGCCCGCTCGGAGCGCTGGTCAACGCGCGCGCCGTCGCGCCGCGCCTCGCCGCGATCTTCGACTTCCGCGAGCGCGTGCTGGCGCAGCGCTTCGCGCTTCCGGCGGGAGCGGGCGAGGAAGACCGGCGGGGACGGGGCGGCGCCGGGGAGGCCTAGGCTCCCTCGTCCGGCGGCGGCGGCGGGCGCGTGCTCACGCCGGCCGCAGGCTCCGCCGCCCGCGCGCCGGCCGGTGCGCCGCGGGCCGCGCCCGCTACTGCCAGGCCCCGAGCAGGGCGCCGATCACCACGAAGGCCACGATGTGGTAGCCGTTGTTGATGCCGTAGAGGCAGAGGCTGCGGCCCTCGAAGGCGTAGTTCATCGCGCTCGTCGTCATGATGAACGCGACCGCCGCCAGCAGGCCCACGAGGACGCCGTCCACCGCGTCCTCGGCTCCCAGCCCCTGGATCAGGACGGCGAGCCCCAGCACGAAGACGAGGGCCGAGGCGATGGCGACCACGTAGGGATACCATTGCCGGGGCGTCCCCTTCATCGCCTCCATGTCCTGCTGCGTCTGGCCGGTCTCGGCCATCCAGCGGCGGCTGAGGACGGTGTACCAGGCCATCCCGATCAGCTGGTTGATCACCACGCCGACCACGATCGCCGCGTAGTTCAGGCCGCCCAGGTCGATGCCGTCCATTGCTGCGAGCTCCCCTCGCTCCCCGGGGCGACCGGGGATCCTAGCCGTCGCCCCGCGCGAAAGCGCGCGGACCCTCCTGTGCCTCGGGCGTCTGCCCCACGATCCAGCGCAGCACGCTTCCGAGTTGCAGCGCCTGTCCGAGCGGCTGATCGGGGCTCGCGAGCGCGAGCTCCTTGACGACGCGTGTGGCGAGGGGCGCATTCGCCGCGATGCGCTCGGCGAGATCGGTGGCGGTGGCCAGCAGCTCCTCGCTGGGGACGAGGCGTGACACCAGGCCCCAGCGAAGCGCCGTCTCGGCGTCGATGCGCTCACCCGTCAATAGCATCTCCATCGCCGGCGCGAGGGAGATCGCGCGCACCAGCCTCTGCACCCCTCCGCCGCCCGGCGGGAAGCCGCGCTGCACCTCCGGGAGGCCGAAGGAGGAGGCGGGCGTCGCGATGCGCAGGTCGCAGGCGAGGGCGAGCTCGAGTCCTCCCGCCAGGCAGTAGCCGTCGATCGCGGCGATCAGCGGCTTGGCCACGCGGATCGTGAAGAACTCGTCGCCCGGCTCCTTGGCGAGGGCGTCCTGCGCGGAACCCCCGGAGAAGCCGGGCGAGTCCGGCCGCGCCCACTCCTTGAGATCGGCGCCCGCGCTGAAGGCGCGGCCGCCGGCGCCGGTCAGGATCCCGACGCGGATCCCGGGGTCCTCGTGGACGCGCGTCATCGCCTCGAGCAGCGGCTCCCGGGCCGCCGTGTCGAGCGCGTTCATCGCGTGCGGCCGGTTGAGCGTGATGCGGGCGACGTGTCCGTCGGCCTCGAAGAGGACGGCCGCCTCCGCTCCGTCCGTCATGGGGTGCCTCCTCCGCTACTGCACGGTCGCGGGCAGCTCGACGGTGGCGCTCGCCGGTACGGCGACATCGCGCCCGTCGAGAGCGGTCACGGTGAGATCCAGCTCGGTGAGCCCGCTGGCGCCCTCGACGCGGGTGGCGCGCACGCTCCCTGAGAAGACGAGCGTCTCGCCGGGGAACGACATCGAGCGGTAGCGGAGGGCGAGGCGCCGCACCCAGCCCTCCGGCGCCGACCAGGCCATCAGCTGCCGGGCGAGCAGTGCGCCCAGCATCTGGCCGTCGACGAACGCGTCGGGAGCGCCGGCCACCTCGCGGGCGAAGTCGGCGTCGTAGTGGTAGCGGTGGAAGTCCCAGGTCGCGCCGGCGTACGCGGCGAGCAGCTCGTGGGTGAGCGCGACGCGCAGCTCGGGGAGCTCCTGGCCGGGCTTCACCTCATCGAAGCGCATCACGAGCCCCCTCCGCCGTCGGGCAGGAAGATCGTCGTGTCGAGGTTGGTTGCGAGCAGTTCGCCGTGCTGGTTGCGGTACTCGGCGCGCGCGACCAGCACGAGCAGGGGGCCGGCCCGGCCGCGACGCTCGCTGATCTCCTCGATGCGCCAGCGCACGAGGAGGCGGTCGCCGGGTCGGACCGGCCGGAGCAGCTCGTACTCGTTCCCGCCGCGCACCAGCGTACACGGCACGGGGAGGGGCAGGCCCTCCCAGACGTGGCCGTTGTACCCGTCCTCGGGGCGGAGCGGCAGGTCGGCGTACTGGTTCGTCTCGACCACCAGCGTCGGGGGCGCGATCACGCCGCCGAAGCGCGTGCTCCGGGCATGAGAGTCGTCGCGGTAGAGCGGGTTGTCGTCGGAGAGCGCCAGCGCGTAGTAGCGGATGGCGGCGCGCCCGAGCTCCTCGGGCGCCTCGTAGGAGGCCTCGCGCCCGATCCAGCCGCGGAGCTCGTCGGTGAGCAGCGACGCCCCCGGGGAGGCATCGCTCACGGCAGCACCGCGATGGCGTCGACCTCAATGAGAAGGTCGGAGCGAATGAGGCGCTCGCAGATGACGCCCGTGGAGGCGGGATAGGGGCGATCGAAAAGGTCGGTCCGGACGCGACCGGTTCGCGGGTAGCGCTCGGCGGCGGCGGGTGCGACGTACTCGACGGTCTTGATCACGTTCTCGAGCGAGCCCCCGGCCGCCTCCATCAGGCGAGCGATGTTCTCGTATACATAACGCGACTGGGCGATGACGTCGCCCTCGTGCTCGGTCGCGTTCGTCTCGGGGTTGAAGGCGGCCATGCCCGAGATGAAGAGGAACTGGCCGGCGCGCACCGCCGGCGCGTAGGTGAGACGCGGGTGGTGGGGCCACGGCGCCGCGATCCCCTCGCGCGGCCTCGTCGAGGCGATGAACTCCACCTGGATGAGGGCGCCCGGCGTCGCGAGGCGCTCCATGATGATCCCCGTGGAGGCGGGGAACTCGGAGGCGTCGTGCGCTCCGAAGCGCTCGCGGCGCACGTCGGCCGTCACGCGGTAGTCGCGCAGGGCCGAGACGTCCAGGAAGTCGGTGGTCTTGACCACGTGCTCCCAACCGAGTCCGGCGGCGTCGAGCACCCGGGCGGCGCGGTCGTAGATGGCCCGGGTCTGCGAGCCGAGATCGTCTCCGGGCGCGTCGAGCGCGGGGATCACGAGCAGGTCGCCGACCCGCCGGGCCAGCGTTCCGGCCGCCTCGACGGTCTCGCCTCCGCCCGGGCGCGCGACGAGCTCGATCTCGACGAGGGCCTCGGGGCGCAGCAGGGACTTGACGGCGACGGTCGAGAGGGCGGGGCGGTGGGCGCCGAAGTGCTCTCCCCGGAGGTCGGCGAGGCATCGCGCGTCCCCGGCTCCGAGCGCTCCCGGGGCCAGGTACTCGATGCTGTGCGCGACGTCGTCGAATCCGAGGCCGGCGGCCTCCAGGATCACGCGCGCCTTCTCGTAGACGATGCGGCTCTGCGCCTCGAGATCGCCCTCGGCGGTAACGACGTCGCGCCCCGGCTCGTAGCGGGCCGCGGTGTGGCCCGAGAGCCAGGTGGCGCCGCCGGCCTCCATGGCGAGGCAGAAGGCGTAGCGCGAGGCATCCATCCAGGGGAAGCTCGCGGGCTCGATCGCCCTCTTCAGCGGCGCGTTCCCGGTCACGCTCAGCGTCCCGACCAGCCGGGTGGCCGGCGCTCCGCATACGCGCGCAGGGCCTCCGTGTGATCCTCGCTCTCGCGGGCGAGCTGCTGTGCCCGCTCGGTGAAGCGGATCGCCTCTTCCAGCGGGCGATCGAGCGCATCGACCAGCGCGAGCTTGAAGAGGCGGGGCGTGAGCGGCGGGGGGGGGGGGGGAGACTCTCGGGGGCGGGGGGATTGAGGAGGGGGGCCGGGAGGGGCGGGACGGAGGCGATAATCTCGCGGGCGAGGGCGCGGGCGCGCGGGAGCAGCTGCTCTTGGGCGACGACCTCCGAGACGAAGCCCCAGCGGAGTGCCTCGTCGGCCTCGAGCCGGCCGCCCCTGACCCCCCACTCGAACGTGCGGGCGTAGCCGAGGATGTCGAGCACGAGCTTGAGGCTTCCGTCGTCGGGGAGGATGCCGCGCCGCGTGAAGACCCAGCCGAAGCGCGCCTCCGGCGCCGCGAGCCTGACGTCGCAGCCCGCGGCGAGGCCGACCCCGGAGCCCACGGCCGGTCCGTTGACGGCGGCGATCGCCGGCTTCGACATGCGCCGGAGCGCGACCGTGACGCGGCGGATGTCGGACTCGGCGGGGTGGAGCCGCTCGCGAAGCGTCTTCTCATCCGGCTCGAGCGAGCGTCCCTGCGCCGTCATCTGGCCGATGTTCCCGCCCGAGCAGAAGATGCGGCCGCGTCCGGTCAGCACGAGGACCCTGGCCGCATCGTCCTCGTCGATGCGCTCGATGGCGTCCGCGAGTTCGCGGTTCATCACGAAATTGACGGCGTTGTTGTTCTCGGGATCGTCGATCCAGAGGGTGACGACGCCGTCGTCGCTCTGCTCGAGCTGCAGGTACTCGTAGTCCATCGTCTCCTCGGGCCGGATGCCGCTAGAGCACCCCGGCGAGCCGCCGCCGATGGTAGCGCGCATCGCCGTAGGCCGCCGCCGCCGCGATCGCGCGCCGCGTGAAGATCTCCAGCGGGTAGTCGCGGTAGTAGCCGACGCCGCCGTGTACCTGGTGCGCGAGGCGCGTCGCCCACGGTATCGCCTCGCTCGCCTTCGCCTTGGCCGAGGCGACGGCGCGGCGCACCGCCGATGGCGGCAGCTCGCCGTCGGCGCGGTCGAGCGACCACGCGGCCCGGTAGGCGAGAAGGCGGCACGCGGCGACCTCGCGGTAGATGTCGGCGCAGTGATGTTGCACCGCCTGGAAGGAGCCGATCGGGCGCCCGAACTGCGTCCGCTCCCGGGCGTAGTCGAGGGTGAGGTCGAGCGCCGCCTGGCCGATCCCCACGAGCTCCGCCGCCTTCAGGGCGGCGCCCCGCGCCAGCAGCCGCTCGACGTGCTCCCGCCCGGCGCCGGGGGGTCCCAGCAGCGCCTCCTGCCCGACCTCGACGCCGTCGAGGCGGAGCGAGAAGAGGGGTTCGCCCGCGGCCGGGGGCTGCGGCCGCAGCTCCAGCCCCGGCGTGCCGCGCTCGACGAGAAGCAGGCTCACCCCGGGCGCCTGCCCGGCGGAGTCGTCGCGCGCCGCGACGATCACCGCGTCGGCGGCGCCGGCGTCCCGGACCAGCACCTTGGCGCCCTCGATACGGTAGCCGCCGCCCGCGCGCGGCTCCGCCCGTGTCCGGAGCGCGCTCGCCGCGAACTCCCCCTCCTGCTCCAGCAGCGCCGCCGTCAGCACCGCCTCGCCGGCTGCGATCCGGGGCAGCCAGCGGGCCCGCTGCTCATCGCTACCCCCGCCGGCGATCAGCAGACCCGCCTCGACGACGCTCCCGAAGAGCGTGGTGGGGAGAGGCGCCGTCCCGCAGGCCTCGATCACGAGCGCGAGCTCGAGCAGTCCGAGACCCTCGCCGCCCTGCGCCGCCGGCAGCGCCGCGCCGCTCCAGCCGAGCGAGCCGAGCTCGGAGGCGAGCTCGGCGTCGTGCGCGTGGTCGCCCGCGGCGGCGCGCTGCTCGAGGGCGCGCGCCCGCTCGTGCCCCATGCGCTCGCGCGCGAAGAGCAGGGCGGCGTCGCGCAGCAGTCGCTGCTCCTCGCTCGCTACCAGGTCCATCGCCGCCCCCCCCGGCCGCCCGCGGCTACCCGCGCGGCAGGCCCAGCCCCCTCGTCGCGATCACGTTGCGCGTGATGTCGAAGCCTCCCGCCGCGAAGTGGAAGTAGAGGTGATCGAGATACTCGCGCAGGACGGAGCCTCCCAGCGCCGCCGCCGGCGCCTCGGGCCGGAGGGCGCCGCCGGCCCCCAGCAGCTCGAGCGCCGCCACGTCGAGCGCGCGCGCCGTCTCGCGCTTGACGAGCAGGGCGAGCGAGGTCTCGTGCTGGGGCCTCTCGCCGGCCGCGATCAGCGAGGCGACCCAGTAGGAGATGAGCTGTGCGGCGTCGGCCTCTATAGCGAGCCGCGCGAGGCGATCCGCCACGGCCGCATCGTCGAGCAGCACGCCCCCGCCCGCCTCGCCGCCCGCGGGCGCCCGGCGGCAGTGCTCGGTGAGCCGGTCGAGCTGCGCGCGGAGGAGACCGGGGGCGGCGAGCGAGGCGCGCTCGGCATCGATGGCGCCCATGATGACGCGCCAGCCCCCGTTGAGCTCGCCCACGAGCGCCGATCGCGGCACCTCGACCGAGTCGAAGGCGACGGAGTGATGCTCCCATCCCGCCGTCGTCTCGTGGCGGGCGATCTCGATGCCCGGGCTCGCCATGTCGACGATGAAGAGCGAGATGCCGCGGTGCTTCGGCGCCTCGGGGTCGGTCCTGGCCGCGACCCACCCGTAGTCGGCGCGGTCGGCGCCGGAGGAGTACGCCTTCTGGCCCGTCACGATGAAGGTGTCGCCCCGTGCCTCGGCGCGCGCCTGCAGGCTCGCGAGATCCGATCCGGCGTCGGGCTCGCTGTAGCCGAGGAAGAAGGTGCACTCGCCGCGGGCCAGGCGCGGGAGGAAGTCGCGCTTCTGCGCCTCGCTCCCGAACTGGAGGATGGCGTCCGGCACGTAGGTGACGGAGCGGTCGAACGCGGGAGCGTCGTGGTATTCCATCTCCTCCGCGAAGATGACGCGTTCCCTCGCGTCGCGACCGCCGCCGCCGTACTCGACGGGCCAGGTGGCGCCGATGAAGCCGCGGGCGCCGAGGCGCCGGCGGAACTCGCCGGCGAAGGTCGCCTCCCAGCCGTCCCACTCGCGCGGGTCGCGATGGCTCGCGCGCACCTCGTCGCTGAGCTC
>MKWU01007008.1_pt1 | contig 11047 bp, 2 predicted proteins | sample 809101 | NCBI WGS metagenome assembly MKWU01 (sample SAMN05860141, study PRJNA318959) | sponge metagenome | host: Aplysina aerophoba | place: Slovenia: Piran, Adriatic Sea, Gulf of Piran | collected 2013-05-07
CTGGGCGGCGGCCTTCTCCGCGTCGACCATGACGTGTGCATAGCGCGCCGTGGACTGTATCTGGGCGTGATTCAGGAGCTTGCCGATCATCGTCAGGCTCTCTCCCAGCGCAAGCGCCCGGGTGGCGTAGGAGTGGCGCAGATCGTGAAGGCGCACGTCCTTGAGCCCGGCGCGCCGCTTGACCCTGCGCCAGACGGACTTCAGGGTCTTGAGCCGGCGGCCTGGCGCTTTCCCGACGATCACCCAGGGATTGCCCCGCTTCCGCGGGACACCATCAAGAACGGCCTCCACCGCCGGCGTCAGCGCCACCATGCAGGGTCCGGACTTGCTGTCGCGAAGCCGAAGCTCCCGGGCATGGCGGTCCACGTCATCCCAGCGCAGGGTGAGGATTTCGTCGCGGCGGCAACCGGTGAGGATCAGCAGGCGCAGCGCTGCGGCGGCCGGCGCTGAAGCCCAGCCCTCCCCCTCCCCGTCGCGCAGCGCCTGCCCGAGGCGCCGGAACTCGTCCCGGGTGAGATGGCGGTTGCGCAACGGCAGCTTGTACTTGCGAACGGACCGGCACGGATTGCGGCCCTCCGGCGCAAGCCCCCACTGCTGCGCCTTGCGGTATAGCTGCGACAACACCTGAACGGTGCTGTTCGCAACGGCCGGCCGGTCACGCAGTTCGTAGTGCAGCGCCGCGACATCGCTGCGCCGCACCGCGCCGATGGGCCGCTCCCCCAGGGCCGGCACGATGTGGTTGTCAATGACGGTTCGATACAGTTCCATGGTCTTGGGCTTGCAATTGACCGCCACGTGCGAGCGCAGGTAGCGCCTGGCGACATCGGCCACCCTGGCCCCTCGTGCGGGCCCCGAAACGCCCGTTGCGGAACCGTACTGCGCCCGGCCCCGAACCGCATGGGCCTTCGGTTCTGCGGGCAGCGGATCCCGTCTTCGTCCGGGATTCCGATGGTTACTCGTCTTCGGCATTCGCCTGCTCAGACATAAATGATTTGTGTCTACTGAAATATCTTTCCAAAACGTAACAATTTGTCGTCCGATTAATTCGGGTTCAGGCCCTGAAATACCGTTCGGTCTTCGGTGTCCATCACAAGCGAGTGAACATATTTTTCCAATTACAACAATCAGTTACGAATTTATATCGATTTCATCAATTCTAAAGACATAACTGTACAACGTCTACCGGTTTATCTGATGAAAAGGGGAACGATAATGGATCTTAGACGTTTACTTGTAACTGCGTGGAACGCGTCCGACGTGTGGGCGCTTGCGTTGAACAGGGGGAATCTGTTTGCGCTGAAACGCTTGTTTGTGGCAGCGCTTGGCGCGCTGGGTTTAGGCGCACTAGCAGCGGGACCGGTTGTTGCCCAGGCGGACCAGATTCCGGCGCCTCGACTGTACGGCGATATCACCAACTGCATGACGGATGCGCCTACATCGGTAACCAGGGCGATGGGCATGACCTCAAGCGTTTTGGATCGGTTATTCGAACTGGAACTTGCTGCGATCACCAGCACAACAACGGTTGGCCCTCCGAATAACTCGATTGATGTGCGGAATGCCTTGCTGGCAAGAATAGACAATCCTTGTAGTGCCACAGGCTCCAGTTCTAACGACATTGCCGAAGGCTTTGCTGAGGCCCGTCGTTTGTACAACAACGCGGAAGGGCTTCGAGCGGCCGCGTCAGGCGAAAATCCCACCCAGCGCGCGATTGACGATTTCAACGAGGCGCTTGCCAAGAAAGCCTCGTACGGTGGTGCGGTCTTCGACGCGGTGTTCGAAGAAGAGGGCGCATGGAGGGCAACCGACAAAGCACTCACGGAGTGGAACAGTCTGTTCACTGGTGATGACCCCGTGTATACCAATGCAAAGGCCGGCTACGATGCGGTCAATATCTCTAAAACGGCCCTTGATCCACAGGTTAGCGGCGTGGATGATCCTGATAACCCATACGGCAGAGACAGCATCCTCGGGTTTCAGTCAATTGGTACTTCGGAGCTAAGTGCAACATCGAGTGCCTCAGATATAACCACAGCCGTTGGCACTGACAATGTTATCAACCCAGACTCCGGCAACCTCGAATTTACGCTCAGTATTTCCAACCAGCAAAGGCAAAACGACGCAGACGATTCAGTCGAGTCACAAAGCGCCATCACCACGCTCGGTCAAATCACGACCCACCTAAGTGCGTGGCAGACAGCTGTAACTGATGCGCAGGATGTCTACGACGATGCCGATCCGAATACTGTGGACCGTGCGCCGCTTCTGGTGACGCTAAATCGTCTCAAGGCCGGACGCGATCACGTTCAAAGCGAACTCGAGCGCCTCACAAGGGTTGCCAGAGCCGTGAACCCTCAAGTGGATCACGATGGCGACGGCGGCACCACCCCAACTGTGAGTGCGGTGTCGCTGTTGAACGGTTTCGAGTCGGCGCTGGGCCAGGTCAGGTCGGCTGAAAGCATGATCAGAGGTGCGGCTGCCGGATTGGAGTCGGCGAGGAATAATGTCAAAGCGCAGCTTGAAAATGCCGACAGCTATCTCTCGCAACTGGTTCAGTTGCGCGAATACGAAAAACAGCAGTTGCTCGACCTCTTCGACAACGAGCCGCCGGAATCGCAGTTGGAAGCCGTCAACGAAGCCGTCGCAGCGGCCAAAGAGCAGCTGGCTACTCATTCCGCCCTGGCAGGCGCGGATACGAACAACCCCGCAGCGGCTTTGCTGACTGAATTGCTGAAACCACGGACCAACGCCGATGATGAGGTGATTGACGATGACGGGCTGGCGTTGGTGAACGCGATCTCCGCGACCTATGAGACAGCCGCAGGAGCCGCCGACGCTGCCCGGGAAGTCGTCGACGAACTGACGGGTGAAGGCGGCCAGGTTGCGATGAACACGGCAAGTATCGCGTCAAATGCCTCAAAAATTGAGGACAACCTCGAATCGATCGTGGCTCTTGAGGGCGAGGTCTGGGATGCGGACGGCAATAGCCGGATCGATGCAAACGAGACGCGTAGCATGGAAAACCGCGGCATGATCATGACGAACTCCGAAAACATCATGACCAACGCGGAAAACATCATGACCAACGCGACCGAGATCGGCCGGGTTGAAGGTCGCGTGGACACCAACTGGGATGCCATTGCCGTGAACCAGACGGCGATTGCCGGTAACGTGACCGCCATCGAGGCCAACAGCGGACGCATCAGCTCCAACGCGGATGCCATTGCTGCGAACATGAACTCGATCGGTTCGAACGCCAGTGCGATCGGCGACAACCGCAACATGATCGGCGAGTTGAGTGACGATCTGGACGTGGTCCGGGCCGGCGTGGCCGCCTCAATGGCCCTGGCCGGAATGCCGGCGATCAACGGCCGCGGCGTCTCCCTCGGTATTGGATCGTTTGACGGTGAGTCCGCCTTTGCGGTGGGCTTCCAGATCCAGGGCGAGATGGCGTCATTCAAGGTTGGCGTGACGAGTGCCAGCGGAGCGACCGGTGCCTCGGCTGGTGTAGGCTTCCAGTTCTAAGCCCCTAGCTTCAATCCCCTAGAAGCAAGCCGGCGGTCCAGAGATGGGCCGCCGGTTTTTCCAAGTTTGGTCGGGGGCGGCTTCACGGCGAGTCGAATTGCCGACGGGACCGATACGGCATGCCCTGTCTGTGTTGGCGATCTGGACGTAGTTCACTCTGCCGTCCCCGACCATCAAATCCCATGCTTTGTCCTCTAGTCGCCGGCATACCGGCCAGGTCCATGAAGGCGGCCACGCAAGCTCCGACGACATCCATGAGTGGCATAGCTGCGCTGCGGTCAACAGGGGACGACCCGACTACATGAACGGCAAGCGCCCGGAGAAGGAAAAGAGGCGGGATTCGGGATGACGAAGGAATGGCTTCTTCGCATCGGATTGAGTGCGTTGTTGGTTGCTGGCCCGAATCCTGCATCGGGCGTGGAGGACGAATCCTCCAGCGGCCTCTTCATCCCGGTCGCAAATACTGCAGTAGAGTACGCGTCAGATGTCGACCGGCAACTGCGGCCATTTCTTCTGCAGGAAACGCAATCCGTTTCGAACACCGAAGAACCATTGCGTAGCGGTGCGGTGCGCATCGAGCTGGGCCAGTTTGCGGCTGTCCGCCAAGACGTGGCGCAAGGGGCCCCCGCGCGCGTCCGCCTCAATCTCTTCGAGGATGTCGACCTGAATGCAGTGATCGAGCGGACGGCCAAAACGCGATTCGGGTATTCGCTGTCGGGCCGGATCGAAGGTCAACCGCACGGCAGCGTGACCCTGGTCGTCAGTGGGGACATCGTCGCTGGGGCGGTTCATTCGCAGCAGGGCATGTATGTGATCGGCTCCCAAAACGGCGCCATTCATTCCGTGCGGGAGGTTACCGGCGACTTCAAGTGCGCCATCGACGGTCACTCTCACCCTGACGTGTTCCCCGCGATGAATCTCGGAACGCTCGAGACGGTCGCATCCGATGGGGACGACGGCTCGGAGGTCGATTTGCTGGTGGTGTTCACCGAAGCCGCGCTCAACGTCGAGGGCGGACTGAACCGGATGCGCGCAAGCATCGATCTTGCGGTGGCATATGCCAACGACGCCTTTGAAGCGAGCGGCGTGAATCTGCGCCTCAATCTCATTGCTGCTGCGCAAGTTGACTATCGGGAGTCAACGCTGCACGGTCAACGCGGATTATTCAACCAGAGGGAGGACTTGAATCGACTCATTGATGGAACAGACGGTTTCCTGGATGAAGCGCACACGCTCCGGGACAGTTATGCGGCAGATGTTGTCCACTTCATCGTCGATCAGATCAATGGAGGTGGGAGGGGCTCAATTCTGCGGCATCATGACGAAAATCCTGCTGCATGGGCCTATTCCATTAGCAATAGCCTGTCCGGGTACCCGCCGTTTCTCGCCCATGAAGTCGGACATGTCATGGGACTGAGGCATGATCGATACTCCCACTACACCTACAATCAACCATTCAGCTTTCCTCCCTACTGGCACGGCTACGTAAACCAGCGGGCGTTCGAGGACGGTGCGCAGGATGAAAGCCGCTGGCGCACGATCATGGCGTATGACGCACAATGCCGTGATGAAGGATTTTGGTGCCCCACTGTACAGCGCTTTTCGAATCCCAACCTGACTTACCGGTCCGGTACCGGTGATCCACTCGGTGTTCCGGGCGATCAGATGACAACAGCCACGGCGGGTCCCGCGGATGCCGTACGTGGATTGAATGAGAACCGGATCCTGATCGCCAACTTCCGTGAGAGCGCCAGCCGTTGCGACTACGGGCTCTCGGAAACGCGTCGGGAAATCAGGGCATCCGGCGGCGTGTTTAGGGTAAATGTGGGAGCCGCGTCATCCTGTCAATGGACGGCGACCGCATCCGGAGATTTCATCGCGATCGATTCAGCGGGAACCGGAAACGGCGCCGCGAACGTGAGCTATCGCGTAGAGGCCAACGAGGGTCCCGCACGAGTGGGTTACATAGTCGTTGCCGGCGAAACGCTGTCGGTCTATCAATCGGGCAGTATCTCACCTGCCAGCATCTGCGGACGCACCCCTCAGGTGCGAGACGCCATTGTATCTGCTACCGGCCGTGGCTGCGATGCGGTGTCCCAGTTCGACTTGCTGGAAGTAGTGCGCCTAGACCTTGCAGCCCAAAAGATCTCAGCGCTCGAGGATGGCGACTTCACGGGGCTTCGGAACTTGGTCGAATTGGATATGGCTAGGAATCAGCTCGCTGGGATACCGCGCCGGGCCTTCAGAGATCTTGCCAACCTGAAGAGACTGAATCTTCAGGCGACCGCCTTGGCGGACATCCCAGTTGCGATTCGGGAACTGCCATCGCTTCAAAAGCTTGACCTAAGTGCCAATAGCATTGAGGAATTGCATAGCGATGCCTTTAGCGGCCTGTCCGCGCTACGTGACTTGAGGTTGTACAGCAATCGCCTGAGATCGTTGCCGGACGGCGTATTCTCGGAACTGGAGAATTTGGCCTACCTCCATGTGCAGGATAACCGGCTTACGGATGTGCGCAAGGAGGCACTGCGAGGGCCGCTGCACTTGATTGGACTGGACCTAAGTCGGAACCCGCTCGTCAAGCTCCGCGAGGATGCATTTGCCAACATTTCGAACGTCATTCAGTTACGACTCGTCGACACCCGACTAAGCTCAATCTCGGCACACACCTTTGCGGGATTGACCGAGTTGGGCTGGCTATGGCTTTCAGATAACCGGATCGAGGATATCTCGGACGTGGTGTTCCCAGGGAACGCCATAGGGTCGTTTCATTTGGCAAACAACGCACTCCAATCGCTTCCTCCGGGTATGTTCGAGGCGTTTACAAGCCCAATCTGCAGCGCACGGAATCTGGACCTCAACCTCTCCGGCAATCCAGGCGCGCCGTTCCCGCTGACGCTTGAACTCAAACGAATCGACGCGGACCCCGCTGCATCTGGCCCCGCTGCGGTGGTCGTTCGAGTTCGCGAGGGTGCCTCTTGGCCAATGACGGTTCGCGTCGCAGCGGAGGGGGGCTCGACGTTCACGAAAGAGGTCACCGTCGTCAACGGCGAGGTCGAGAGCGAACCGTTCTATGTAGCCGGCGACGATCTGACACGGCTGCGATTCGCCGCGGGGCCCGATGTGCCGGGCAGCTACAACGGCGTCCGCATTGAGCTCGGCGAGGACCTGCGGTTGTTCGCGCTGGCGGACCGTGAACTGGGGCTCGGCGCCGGACCCCTGAAGATCGAACTCGACGAAACGCTGGGCGAACAGGGTGTCTCGAACACCTACGAGGCGGTATCCAGCGCCGCCGCCGTGGCTGCGGTGAACATTGCGGACGGGTCGCTGATCGTTGAGCCGCGCGCCCATGGGACGGTGACAATCACAGTTACGGCGACGGCCGGAGACGGGACACAGACCGTGCGGTCGTTCGACATGCGAGTGGTTTCACGCTCGACAGAGGTTGCCTACATGTCGGCTGCCGGCGACGAACGGCGGCAGGGCCTGGTGCGGGTGATCAACCATTCGGCGGAACCCGGCGAGGTGCGGATCGAGGCTTTCGACGAGGAAGGAACCGCGTACGGTCCGCTGACGATGCCGATTGCGGCGAACGGGACCCTTCACTTCACCTCGGAGGACCTGGAGCGCGGCAATGCCACAGAGGGACTATCCGGCGGCGTCGGGACGGGACAGGGCGGCTGGCGTCTGGAGCTGGAGAGCGAGCGGGACATCGAGGTGCTGACCTACATCCGCACGGCCGACGGATTCCTGACCGCGATGCACGACTTCGCTCCGGAGGAGGAGGACGGCACCTATCGCGTGGCGATCTTCAACCCGGGCAGCGACATGGATCAGCTGGGCGTGCTGCGTCTGGTCAACACCGCAGATGAAGACGCCACGGTCACGATACGCGGCATCGACGATGACGGCATGTCGCCGGGTAGCGACGTGGAGGTGTCGGTCCCGGCAGGGCGAGCCCGGAGTTTCAGCGCAGCGGAGCTGGAAGCCGGCTCCGGCGTGACCGGTGCGCTGGGCGACGGCGAAGGCAGGTGGCAACTCGTCGTATCCTCCAATGGGCCGGTCCGCGTGATGAGCCTGCTGGAGAGCCCGGGCGGGCACCTGACCAATCTCTCGACGTCGCCGGTTGCGAAAGGGCCCACGTGGACCGTCCCGCTGTTACCGTCGGCCTCGGATGCGTTGCAACGCCAGGGCCTGGTGCGCGTGATCAACCGCGGGGACACGACCGCGGAGGTGTCGGTCCAGGCATTCGACGAGTCCGTCCGCGACTACCATCCATCGACGCTGACAGTGAATGGCGGAAAGACGGTGCACTTCGACTCCAACGACCTGGAGTTGGGCAACACCGCGAAGGGGTTGTCCGGCAGCACCGGCGCAGGCATCGGCGACTGGTGGCTGGAACTGGAGAGCGGGTCCGATGTCGAGGTGCTGTCCTACATCGTTACGCCCGACGGGTTCCTGACGTCGGTGCACGATGCGGTGCCGAGCGTGCAGAACCGCCACCGAATCGTGACGTTCAATCCGGGCCGCAACGTCGAGCAGGTCAGTCGGCTGCGAATGATCAACGCCGGTGAGGATGCCGCGCGGGTGACGATCCGCGGCGTGGACGACGACGGGCAACCGGCGGACGAAGTCGTTCGCACGTCGGTGCCGGGGCACTCGGCGCGCACGTTCACGGCGGCGGAACTGGAGTTGGGCGCGGTGGATCTGGACGGTGCGCTCGGTACCGGTGTGGGGAATTGGAGGCTGAGCGTTGAGTCCGACCGCCCGATCACGGTGATGAGCCTGCTCGGCAGCCCTACCGGGCAGCTCACGAACCTGTCGACGATACCGGGCGTAAGAGGCGGTAGCCAATTGATCACGGAGGGTGATGGCGCCGGTGGAGTGGATCTGTTCCCGAGTTTCCGAAACGCCAGCGCACCAGGTAACCGGACTTACACGGTCGGAACAACCATCGATGCACTGACGCTGCCGGAGGCCGGCGGGGGCAACGGCACGTTGAGCTACAGCCTCACGCCCTCGGTGCCCGGGTTGTCGTTCAACGCCACGACGCGCCGCCTCACCGGGACGCCGACCACGGCGGCCACCTACGAAATGACCTACACCGTGACAGATGAGGACGGCAACACCGACACGCTCAATTTCGCCGTCACGGTGAACGTCGATGCGTCCACGGGCGGCGCCTTGGGCGATTGTTACCCGGGACTGTTGGTTGGGATCCGCCAGAGTTGCACGTATCCGGGCACGACGGATGAGTTCAGCGTCAACGTGCGCGGCCGGGGCCGGTTCCTGGACCGTCTGGCCGGTATCCGAATCCGGATCAACAACGAGACAATCGACGGTCGAATATATGACTTCGAGGCCTCGCACCAAGGCAACGGTGTGTGGCGGATTGACCGGATCGCCGGCCGCACGGAGCCGACGACCTAGATGCCGACGACCTAGATTGAATTTGGCACAGGTTCGCCGGCAGGTCGACTAGTACTCGGCGGTTGTACCGATAGTACTGAAAAAATCTTGCCCATTGCTCACGTTCCTGCACGGCGCAGGTAGGCAAGAACCCATTAAACGCCCCATATCCAATGTGTGCGTTGGCCCAGTGCGTTTGAACCGCTGAACTGAAGTCACCGACGAAGCCGACCCGACCGAACGCCGATTGCGCCGGTCGGATCGAACCGCCTAATGCCAGACCTTCAACCCCACACCGACACCCGCACCGATTTCTCCACCGCTGCTGGTCAAGCCTATGTCGAACGTCCCAAACCCGCGCTGGACCTGGTAGCCGACCGCATAGGCTACCTCGCCGGCGAATATCCCGGCGCCGAACGAAACACCGCCGCCTTCGACGGAGGGCATCCTAGACAGCGCAATGGAAGCCGCCACGCCGGCTCGGACCACTTCCAGATCGCTGCTCAGTTCGCCGATCATGTGGCGGTTGTCGCTGATCAGGCCGCTGTTCATGGTGATGGCGGCTGCGTTGGCGCCGATGCGCCCACTGTTCAGCGCAATGTTTCCGGCGTTGCGTTCGATGAACGCGCCGTGCTCCACAAGGGTTGCGGCGTTCTGACTGATGTAGCTTCGGTTGTCCACGATGTTGCTGGCGTTAACGGCGATGTTCGAGGAGTTCGACGCGATGTTCCCGGCATTGGTCGCGATCATGCCGGTGTTCATCCCGGTGTCCTCTTTGAGCGTTTCGATATCCGTTTCGTTCTGAGTAACGCGCCCTTCGACGGAGTCCAACCGTTTGCGATTCGCCGTGATCGGCCCGTCCTCCTCGGCGCCGTTGTCGGTGTCCGCCGTGAGCGCCGCGATGGCGTTGCTGTTTTCGACGGTGTTGTCCCAGGTTTGCGAAATCGCGTCCACCACGGCCCGCCCGTCGTCGCCGTCGGTCTTGAGCAACGTGTCGATCAGACCGGCAACCGGGCCTTCGGGATCGCCCGCCAGAGCCTCGGCAGCCACCAGCGCGTCTTCCGCCACCGTCAGGGCCTCCGCCGCCGCCACCGCGGCGTCGACCAATGTCATTGACGGTGAACTGGCGTCCGCAACCCGGTCGTCGGCCTCAGCCTTCAGAGCCTGACGCCTGGCAACCAACTGCGCGTAGAAGGCTCCCGGGTTCTGGAACGCATCGAGCACGTTCTGTGTCGCCGCCTCACGGGCCGCGGCGTTCGCACGCAAGACCGCCTCGGTCGATACCCGCTTGTTGGAAGCGCTCAGGTAATCGGCGTGCCTGGAAGCGATCGAATACGGTGCGGCTTCGTTCTCGGGCGTACTCGGGTTGTCGAAAGTGGACGGGTTCTGATTCGTGGTATCGGTGAGCGCACTCTGGAACTGCTGTTCGTAATAGTCGAACTCCGCCTGGGCTCGACGGATGCCTTCGGTGAGTATCGGAGTCAGCAGTACGTTCAGATTTTCCTCCTCGAAATTCTTCAGCGCCTCCAGGGCGATCCTGTGATTTTCCAGATTGGTCCGGGCGGTGGAAACCAGCGTCGCGCTGGTGACGGATTCAAGCTCACCGTCAACCAGCCGCATCGGAACGACCAGCTTGCCCGTCGCATCGAAGTTGCTGTCGTTGGAGTTGGTGACCCCGTTTTCTGCGACCGTCGCAACCCGGGGGCTGCCCAGATTCGCATTGGTGTAGTTGTTGAGCTGGGCAAAATTGATGGTGCCCATGCCGTTCACAATGATGACCACGTTTCGAACAAGATCGGTATTTTCGAGCGGGACGTAACCGTTGAATCTCATGGTGTCGAGCGTGGCCTGTGCGCTGAGCGTCTCGGTCACCGCGGCGTTGTAGTCCGCTATGGAATTCGTCACCGCGGACTTCGCCATCCACTCCGCCGTTGCGGCCTGGTAGATCGGGCCCTGGGCAATGGCGTTGTACTCGGCCCGCGCCGCCGTGTCCCTCTCCTCGGCATCGGCGAGCGTGCTGCGCAGCGATTCAAGCAAAGTGGCGGAACTCGTGTCGTCGGCTTCGGCGGTCGTAAGCGCCGCCCGCGCCCGCGCCACCGAACCGGCGGTGCCG
>MKWU01007009.1_pt1 | contig 11046 bp, 9 predicted proteins | sample 809101 | NCBI WGS metagenome assembly MKWU01 (sample SAMN05860141, study PRJNA318959) | sponge metagenome | host: Aplysina aerophoba | place: Slovenia: Piran, Adriatic Sea, Gulf of Piran | collected 2013-05-07
CAGATCACGCCTGTCGCAATTGCCAGCGGCGGCACCGCCAGCACGCCGATCCCGCGCTGAAGTGCCGTCAAGGCTCGATCCTTCTGCATGGCCGCGGTTTCCCGGCACATCGAGCAACCCTGCGCCGAGGCTCTCGGGGGCAATGCCACCAGCAGGACGACAGCCAGGATCACGCACGCAGGGAGTGCTAGGCGCCGCACGTTGGAGGCGGAAGATGCGGTCACGGTCTAAGGTCGACAAGCCGGAAACTGTCCGGGAAGAAGTAGCCGCACATGATCAAGATGCAGCCCACCGCCGGAATGACCACGATCAGCGCCAGCAGCTTGTTGTCAAATTGCAGATGCATGAAGGTCGACATGATCATGCCCGCCTTGACCAGCGACAGTACCAGCAGGATCCCGAGCATGATTAGCAGCCCCGCGATTTGCACGTAGGCCAGCACAACTTCGATCGCCGTGAGCACGAGCAGGCCGATCCAGATCTTGTTGAAGAGCGGCAAGTGCGCGTCTGTGTAAGGCGGGTCCTCGGGCAAGGCATAGGCCGGTGCGGCAGTGCCGCTGGTTGCGAGTGCCGGATAGAACCTCCAAGCGAGGTAGCCGAAACAGGTCACGCCCATCAGGGCTGCAAACAGAGCCAAGAACAGGTTGTCCAAGGTCGCCGTGATAGCGCCGGAGGCGAGGAGCTGGCCGGTCGTGACAAAGCCCCAAGCGCCCAAGGCCAGGCAGAAGAGGTAGCCGATCAGGGATAGCAGCATGTCAATCTCGCTCGCTTTAGTCGACGCTCGTGGAGAGCAGGTAGATCAAGGGGAAGACAAACATCCAGACCAAGTCCACGAAGTGCCAGTAGAGCCCGGCCACCTCGACGTCCTCGGGCAGCCACTTGCCGCGGCGGTAGCCGAGCGCGACGATGCCGAGGTACGCCACGCCAGTGATGACGTGGAACATGTGCAGGCCGGTGATCAGGAAGAACGTCCCGCCGAATAGCGGAGTGCCGTATTCGTTGGCCCACGGGTACATGCCTTCGTCATGCATCAGGTGCAGCCATTCGTACCCGTGGAGCACTACGAACATCGCGCCGAAAAAGGCCGTCGCCCAGATCCACTTCACGGCCTTGCGCCGGGCGCCGTGGTGGGCGGCCGAGACCGCGTAGACCATGGTCAGGCTGCTGGTGAGCAGCACCAAGGTCATGATCGTGGAGAAGACGATCGACGGGAAGAAGTGGAACGGCGTCGGCCAGTCGTTGGCGACGCGCACGTAACTGTAGGTCAGCAACAGGGCCGAGAATGTCAACGAGTCCGAGACGATAAAAAGCCACATCCCGAGCTTCTTGTGACCGACTGCTAGCGGCGTACCACCGCCTTGCCATGTCGGTGCCGTCATAGTGGCCGCGTGTCCTTCCGACATCCGCTTACCTCCAAAACATCAGCAGTCCTAGGATGTAAATCCACAGGACATCGAGAAAATGCCAATACAGCGCAGTCGCTTCCACGACGGCGAGGCGCGTCGGCCAAGGCCGGCTGGCCCGGATTCGCACCCAGACGTAACCCATTACCGCGATACCGCCGAGCAAGTGCAGTCCGTGGCCTGCGGTGAGCAGGTAGTAGAACGAGTTAGCCGGATTGGACGCTAGGTAGAGGCCCCGTTCAGCCAAGTCCTGCCAGCCCATTAGCTGGCCCCCCAGAAACGCTAAGCCGACACCCGCCGAGCAGTTCATCCAACGTCGCAGCCCTTCGGCGTTTCCCGCTACGGCGTCGCGTCGAGCGCGCTCGACGGTGAAGCTCGATACCAACAGGACGAGCGTGCTGACGTACAGCACAGGCGGCACAGAAACGGGCTCCCAGTCACCCGACAGGCCCTGCCGCACGATCATCGCGCTGGTCAGGGCAGCGAAGAACATCAGGATGCCGCACATACCGATCCACACGCCGAGCTTGTAGCGCTGGACCACTCGGTCGCTGCCGGAACTGTGCCAGTCGCCTTCCTGCGACGGGGGCAGCGTGACGAAATCCCCGCCACCTGTTGTGGTGACGGGCGGCGCGTCGCTTGGACTGAGAGTCGCGGGCATCGTTGTGGTTGATCAGTCGCCGGACGTCTGTGGCGAGGGCTCTCCGAACACCGCCTTGTCGTCGTTGCACTGCATTGCGAAGTCGCGTTTGGCGCCCCTCAGGCTGAAGTCATAAGCCCCGCGGTAGACATGCGGCACCTTCCCGCCGAAGTTATCGTGCGGCGGCGGGGAGGGAATCGCCCATTCCAGCGTCGTGGCTTCCCACGGATTCTCCTCGCGGCACTCCTTGCCGGAGAAGATGCTCTTGACGAAGTTGTACAAGAACAGGAATTGTGCCAGCACGGTTAGCACTGCCGCAACTGTGATGAACATGTGCAGCTCCGCAGCACCGGTAGCTCCGAGATAGTCCACGCTGGTGATCTCGGCATAGCGGCGCGGGTGCGGCAGCATTCCGAGATAGTGCATCGGGCCGAAGATCGCATAGACGCCGACAAACGTGAGCCAGAAGTGGATCTTGTTCAGCGGCTCGTTCATCATTCGGCCGAAAATCTTCGGGAACCAGAATGTGATCCCGGCGAACATGCCGAAGATCGCCGCCACGCCCATGATTAGGTGGAAATGTGCCACCACGAAGTAGGTGTCGTGGAAGTACAGGTCAATGGTCGGCTGGCCGAGAAAGATGCCGGATATCCCACCCGAGACGAACAGCGAGACGAACCCGATCGAGAACAGCATCGGCGAGGCGAAACGGATCTTACCGCCCCACATCGTGCCGATCCAGTTGAAGGTCTTGATGGCGGACGGCACTCCGATGCACATGGTCAGCACGGAGAACACGAATGCCGAGTAGGGGCTCATGCCGCTAACGAACATGTGGTGGCCCCAGACCACGAAGCCCAATCCGCCGATGGCGGCGATAGCGTAGACCATCGCCTTGTAGCCGAAGACCGTCTTGCGGGCGAATGTCGACAGCACGTGGGATGTGACGCCCATGCCCGGCAGGATGGCAATGTAGACCTCGGGGTGGCCGAAGAACCAGAACAGGTGCTGCCACAGGATCGGAGAGCCGCCCGAGTGGTCGATCACCTTGTCACTCACGACAAGCCCGGCCGGCACGAAGAAGCTCGTGCCCACGTTGCGGTCCATCAGCAGCAGGACGCCGGCGGCCAGCAGGACGCCGAATGCCAGCAGGCCCAAGATGGCGGTAACGAACCAAGTCCAGCACGTCAGCGGAAGCCGCATCATGGTCAGCCCCTTGGCGCGCAAGTCCAGCGTGGTCACGATAAAGTTGAGCGCACCCAGCAGCGAGGCGATGCAAAAGACCGCGATCGACGCCAGCCACAGGTCTTGGCCAATGCCTTGGACCGTCGCTTCCGGGAGCGCGCTCAGCGGCGGGTAGGCTGTCCAGCCGCTCATTGGCGCTCCGCCTTCGACCACGAACGCCGCCATCAGCAGCAAGAACGACACGAAGGTCGTCCAGAACGAGAGCATGTTCAGGCGCGGGAAGGCCATGTCTGCGGCACCGATCTGGATGGGCAGGAAGTAGTTCCCGAAGCCGCCTTGCGGTGCCGTCGTCAGCACCATGAACACCATCACGGTGCCGTGCATCGTCAGCATGGCTAGGTAGAACTCCGGCGTCATCACGCCTTCGGGCGCACCAACCGGGAAGAACTGGCCGAGCAGCGGATAGGAGCACTCCGGGCAGACTAGGCGCAGCCGCACCAGCAGGCTCAGGGCCATGCCCACGAAGACCGCTACGACCGCCAGTAGCAAGTACTGGATGCCGATCACCTTGTGATCGACCGAGAAGATGTACTTCCAGAGGAAGCTCTTCGGCTCCGGGTGCCGATGCACTTCGGTGTATTCGGCAACTTCCTTGGATGGCTGAACTTCGGTCATGACTGGCTCAAATCCTCAACGCCGCGGTTTCGGGGCTGTCAGAACAGGTACGAAGCCTGCTCGGCAATCCACGCGTCGTACTCCTCCTGGGTGACCACGTGCAGGAAACTGCGCATCTTGTAGTGTCCCAAGCCGCATAGCTCCGAGCACACGATCTCGTACTTGCCTTGCTTGGTTGCCGTGAAGCGGAGCTTGCCGACCAAGCCGGGGACGGTGTCCAGCTTGATGCGCAGTTCCGGAACGAAGAAGTTGTGCAGCACGTCCTTGGACTTGAGCACGACTTCGACTTCTTGGTTCACCGGCACCTGCATTTCGGGCACCATGATGTCGTCGGCTCCGCCGGGTGCACTGCGGTCCAAGCCAACCGGGTTGCCAGCGGCGTCGTCGATCAGCGCGATGTCGGTCGGTCCGAACTGGTTGTCCTCGCCGGCGTAGCGCATGTTCCAGACGAACTGCTGGCCGGTCACCTCCACGATGAGCCGGTCTGCGGACGGTTCCATCGATTTCTGCTCGATAAAGCGCGTCTCGGCCCAGACCGAGTAGCCGAAGAACGTGAGGCCGACGAAGATGAGCGCTGCGGCAATGGTCCAGAGAAACTCCAGCTTGTTGTTTCCATGCGAGTCGGAGGCGGGCTTGTCGCTGGGGCGGCCGAACTGCCAGACCGTGTAGCCCAAGGCCGCCTGAGCCAGCAGGAAGATGATCCCGGTGCCGATCAGAGTAACGTTGAATGCATTATCGATCTGGTTGCCCAGCTCGGTGATCGATTCGGGCATCCACCAGGTCTGGGTGACGAAGGGAAGGGCCATCGCGAAGGTGATGGCCCAGACAACGATTGCGATCAGAAGACCCATAGAAGGTTCAATCCTCGTGGTTCTTGGTGCAGGGGTACATGCGGATTCGCAGAGCGTGCATCGGGGATTGCTGCGAACCCCACTAGAAGTCCGTATTGTACCAAGCCCATACCGGCGTGACAATCTCGGAAACTTGGCCAATCATGGGACGGCTTCCGTGCCCAGAGCGGAGGGGTGTCGAAGGCCGAATTCGCGAGAAATGCGGAGTCTTGCGATCCGAAACTGTGGCGCCTGATGCCGTCACGGCCCGCCCAAGGACGGGCCTGTCCATCGGCCCGCCCAGCCCTCCAACGGTCGATCAGTGCCTTGGCCGCGCGCCCGCGGCATTGCCTTGTCAGTTCTCCCGGGCACCGCCGACGGATTGGTCGAACTTGCGCAATTCCTCGGCGATTGCCTCCGCTCCTCGCTCGCGGTACATCTGGCTCAGTCGCTGTTCCTCTGCTGAGACGGGTACGGCCTCAGCGAGCCGCGAAACTTCGAGCGCTTCGCGGCTTGGCACCCAGACCGTCCCGTCCTCCAATTGGGCGCTGCGCAAGTAGGCCAGCATCGCGCCAATGCCCGGCCCGCTCTCGTCGGCCGAGGGGCGGATCAGGTACCGACCCTCACCGGTAGTTTCTTGAGCCTGCTGGCCGACCACCCCGGTCTGCCTTGCGACGGGTGCAGACCCTACCGAATAGAGCGACCCATCGCTGCCGCGCACCAACCACCCGATGTCAAAATGTCGCACCGCCCGCCCTGCGCGACTACGCAGGAGAAACCGTGGGGCGTCGGAAACCAGTCCGCTCACGCGAGCGGAGCCGGACTCGAGGACCAGCGGCGCGTCGGGCTGGTTCACGAATGCGATTTCCATCTCGCGGATTGGCGGGGCGGCCGCGCCCGTCGACGGCCCCTGGCCTGCCAGACGAACCTCGAGACGGGGCCGAGCCGCTTGGCGGCGCAGGCTGGCCTGCATCGCCGCGGTCAAGGCTGTCTTACCCCCGCGCCGCCACTGGGCTAGGAAGTAGGCCCGGTCGCGCCGCGCCTCCATCTCGAGCACCGTCAGCTTGCGAATCGAATCGAGCCGGTTGGGCCCGGCAGCGGCCAGCGAGGCGAACAGCACCGCATCAGGCTCGATGCGAACCGCAGGCCCTTGGCCCAGCGGCAGAGGGCGCACCAGGCGCAGGTTCAGCGGCACTTCGAAGTGCTCGTCCTGGGCCGCGTGCAAGCTCGGGACTGTCACCGTGGCGCGGCCGCCAAGTGTCTCCTGGCTGGCGGCTACGCGCAGGGCGATGGCGCGCACCGGATCCGTGCCTTGGTGGCGGAAGCGGACCGACCCGGCAAGGTGGATCACGATTGCTCCTCCGCGCATCTCGAACTCGCTAGCCGAGAAGTCGCGCGCGGCGACTTGGAGGGGCACGCCCTCCGGGATGTCAACCGCGACCTGCGGAGCCTGTGCCGGCATGGATTGGATCGTGCATGCCACCGCCATGGCTGCAAACACGAATGTGCGGTGGATTCTCAGGGGTCTCATGGCGCGTAATAGTCCGTGATCGTCAGAGTGCCTGAGCCGGAGTGAAAGGCTTGCACTCGCAAGCTGCCGGCGCTCGTCAACTGCACATCCAAGTCAGCCAACGGACCTAGTTCCGCAGGCGCGGCCGGGACGGGAGTGGCGGCCAGTGTGGGATCGGACTTGGAATCGTTGGAATTCGGCAGCAGCAACAGCGTTGCAAGCGCAGCCACAGCCACGCCCGCCCCGAGTCCCGCTGCGGCTCTCCAGTGCCAGCGTGTCTGTGCGTCAGCAGCAGGGCGGGATTGGGCTGCGGCTACGCGTACCTTGTGGCCCAGAGCGCCGAAGTCAATCTGCGGCACCGGGCGCGCCTGTGCAAGCGCACCGCGCAACCCTGCGTATTCGTTCAGCGCCGTTTGGCAGGCCGGGCAGCGGGCGAGATGCCGATTGGCCAGCCAGCGCCTCAAGCGCGACAGATCGCCGCCCGCGTGCAAGGCGATGGTGCGCTCGTCGATATGGCGTCGAAAATCGCTCATTGCCCAGTTTCCTCCCGGTAGCGCTTGAACTTGACCCGTGCGTTGGCGATATGCGAACGAACCGTGGCCGTGGAGCAACCCATCACTTGCGCAACCTCGGCGGCTGGCATCTGTTCGACGTCCCGCAGCAGAAGCGCTGTGCGCTCACGCTCCGACAGTTGCTTCAGCCCGCCTTCGATCCACACGCGAGTCTCGGCTCGCAACGCCTCTTGCTCGGGACTGGCCGCACTGCCCGGCGGCGCGGCTTCGATCTCTTCAAAGACAACACGACTGCGCTTCCGCACGAAGTCTAGCGCCGTGTTCACGGCGATCCGGTTCAGCCACTGGACGGCCTTGCGATCGTCCTTGAGCTGCTCTCTTCGGCCGAGTGCCTTCAGCAGCGCGTCTTGGGTGAGGTCTTGCGCATCGGGCACGTTGCCGACAATCCGGTAGATCAACCGGAACATCCGCCGCATGTGGGCTTCAAGGGCGTCGCCGCCGGGCGCCGCTTCCGTGCCCAGCCTCGCGTCGAGGCGCTCCTGCCGTTCAACGGCCATCAGCCCCGGCCCGAAGCATGGCATGGCTGGTGTGTCCATGCGTTAGCTGGCCTCTCAACATAGGACGCTATACCCCGCCGATCCGTGCAGTGCTGCATTGTCGGCTGTGGCGCTGCCGAAAGCGGCTGGAGAGACCTTTCAGCATGGCACCAATCGCGCCGCGCTGTGCGTGATCGCGAGCGGTTGGGCTCGGTAGGCTTTCGCGGTGAGCTTCCGTCTCAACCCGGAGTCCCGTTCCTCGCTCGTCGAAGCTTGCACCCAGAGGTTCCACCGCATGGACGAGTGCGGGCTCGCACAGCTTCCGCACCGCAGCATCTGCGCATGGCCTCGGCGGAATGACGAATCGGCCAGACCGCACCGCTCCTGCCTTGCCGATACCCGTGTGCTGGAGTCGCGAGATCCCTCGGGATCTACGGCGAGCGCGGCACGCTCGACCGACTTGCATGGCGTGGCGTGGTCGAGCTTGGGGCTCAGGCTCTGCAAGGCCTGCGACGACTGCCGGCCCCGTTCATACGATGATCCCGAGCCGGCGTTTCGGCTCGTTCTGCGAGGTCAGTTAATCGGGGAGTCCGTCTTAGCAGATTCCAGCCGTGCACCCGAGTTACGAGTGGCGTGCAATCTGGCTACGGCAGGTCCTTGGCAGGCTTGTCACCGGACTCACCGTCGCCGGTCTTCACCAACTCTTGCAAGCGGTCGTAGAGGCCCGGCCGACGGGCAAGCACGGCCGTCAATTCCTTGAGTGGACCGTTCACGGATTGCTGGTGGACTCTCGCCTCCGACATCAATCGCAGGAGCGCTGTCGTCCTCTCGCGTGGATTTTCGGGAAGATCGTCCAATGCAGCGATGCACTCAGCCACAGACAGCGCCCGGTCGTGGAATCGCGAGCGCATCCACGCCTGCAAGCGTACATCCCTGACATCCAAGCGTGCTGCCTTGGCTAGTATCCGTTTGCTTCGCAAGATCATTGCCGTGCGCAGAGCCAGGCGGAATTCATCGGCCGATTGTTCGAGGGCAGCGATCCATTCCTTGACCCACACTTCGTCAAGCTTTTGGCGGGCCTTGCGGTGCAGTGTGATTGCGCCAACCTCTCCGATTCCGGTGAGGATCAGGCCGCCCGCAGGACCGAACAGGAGCAGTCCAACCGTAGAGCCCGTGAAACCGCCGGCCACGGTCAGCGTGCCGTGCAGTGCCGCGTCGACGGCAATCTCAAACGGGACGTCCTTCAGGGAAATGCTTCCCTTCCACCATGCATGGACGTTTCGAGCCGCGGAGACGGCGATCGCGAATACGGGGACGCTCAAGTCCATTAGGTTGGCACCAGACGCGAGAGACTCTTGGACGATTTCATCCGTATGGGCGTAGTCGAAGCCCTCTACACCAAACACACTGTCCACCCACGCTTCCCCGGACACTTGAACCGCCGGGAGCAGTTCACTGTTCGCAAAGACGGGAATATCGGGATACCTAGCAAAGTGGTCTTCAAGTGCCGCCATCCCGGCAGACGTATCTGCGTAACACTTCACTTGGAACTGATTGCCGTCCACAATCAGGTCGTACCCAGGAGTGTTGGGGCTGTCGGCAAGGCTAACATCGTAATCGCTAAGGCGGGTCGCCACGACAAGCTCAGCCACGAGACCTCGAAGGTGGCTCTCTGCCCCGACCCGCGCCATTCCCTCCATGTCTTGGATGCGCTCCGCGAATGCGCCGAAGTGGAAGATACTGTCAATCGCTTCCGCGTTCGAGAAGTCGGTCGCGGCAACAACCCTCGGATCGATGGCAGCCGCGTCGAACAAGATTTCTGCCACTGTCAAACCCGCGATCAGCCCTTCGTCCCGGGTCCCAGCCCTCGAGTCTGGAAACAGCACCTTGCTCAAGGCATCCGCACCGCGCATCTGGCGCAGCTCGGGCAAGCTTGCATCGGGTGCACCGGGCGTCTCTGGCATGAAGCCGAGTAGTGGGACTACGCGCTCCCTGTGCCAGGCGAGCTGGGCCTCTTCTTTGTCCGATTCGGAGTGCCGGTCCAATTCGAGGCCCTTGAATCCGTCCAGACAGACTTTGAGTCCGTCCGATCGGGCCGAGAGCCCTTGCAGCGCCAGTTGTATGGCTAGATTGCTCGCAACCTCTCGGACGATCTTGCGCGTGAGGCTGCGATTCATGTACCAGCCACCCCCGAGGAGGGTCGCCGCAGTGAAGATCGGATCCGCCAAGACTGCAAGTAATGACACAGCTGTCTGGCCACCGAGGACGGGAATCACAGCCGAAAGTTGCGCAGCCACGATGTAGGCCGAGAAACCTGCGATCTCAACCGTGATGACCAGTCCTGCCAAGGATCCGGCAGCGGCGAATGTGGCTACGGTCGCCCAATCACCGTTCTTGACGGCCCGCTCCAGTTCTTGATCCCTCAATTCCCTCGGAAGGGCATCCAGCCTCGACCGGAACTCTTGGGCTATTAGCTCCGTTTGGTCGGCTGGCAACTCGTCACTTTGGAGGGCCTGCAGGACGGTCGCGGTTGCCTCGCGCCTTACGGCTCTTGTAAAGTCCTTGCGGTCGGCGGAAAAGAGAGTCCTGATCCTCGTGTCGACGTACGCAGCCGCATTGCCCATCTTGCGCCCCAGGCCATTGGTGCGTTCTGCCGACGCGCGTTGACCGGAATATTGCTGGGCTGCCCTGTCGGCAACCTCCACGCAGCGCCAACTCGCCACCTGGCACGACAGGGGCAGGGACGGCGCGAGTTCCTGGGCAGAGCGCAGCTTGCTCCAGAGCCGAAAACGCAGCCAAGCGTCGGAATTTCGCAGATCCTTCGATCGGTAGTACTGGTCCGCCTCGTCCTGCACGCGCCGTTCGAATGCCCGCCGCCCGCCGGCTTGGTCCGGCCCGCTCAATCTCCGGAACAAGTCGCGGGCCGAGTCAGTAGTGAGATTTGCTAGGGAAACGCATTCGAATACTGCGAGGAATTCACACAAGGAGCGGCGATTGAGGGTGCCAAGCCCTGCCAGTATGTACCAAGCCGGAACCCGGGTGGAGTCGGTCACCGCGGTCGTCAACTCCTCGTATTTGCGCTTCGATGCCCGAAATGACTTGGAGCCCTCCTCCAAGACGCGTTCCGATTCCCTCCGGATGCCATCCCAGGCTGTGTCGGCTGCCTTGGCCACGGGCTTCGCCGCTTCCGTTACCTTGGACAAGATTTCGTCAAGAAGATTCGACTCTGCCATCCAAATGCTCTAAACCCTGTTCCGCACAAACGGGCCCAATGCGCGCTGCGGCTACGCTCAACGCTGCGTCCCAAAGAGACTCCTGATTACCGCCAATTCACAGCCGGATCGAGCCAAGATAGCACAACAGGGGAGGTGAAATCAGGTATGGATGCAGAGGAGGGTGCGCGACAATTCTGTGAACAAGACCTAGAATCACTGGTTGCGCTTGGCCAGCCTGTGTGTATATACTACACACAGATGGAGGCCCCCTATGTCAGACTCCCTGGCGGCCCTCGAAGAGCGCCGCTCTCAGATCATCTTTGAGATTGCCCAACTGGGTGACTTCCGCCCCGGTTCGGTCCACGCCCAATTCCGCCGCTGCGGCAAGCCCAACTGCGCCTGCGCCCACGATCCGAACGCCCGTCACGGCCCGCTCATGCGCCTGTCGCGCAAGATCGACGGCAAGACGGTCCAAGACACGCTCTCCGATCCAGCCCAGGTGCGCAAGGCCCAACGCGAGGTGGACGGCTTCCGCCGCTT
>MKWU01007011.1_pt1 | contig 11044 bp, 7 predicted proteins | sample 809101 | NCBI WGS metagenome assembly MKWU01 (sample SAMN05860141, study PRJNA318959) | sponge metagenome | host: Aplysina aerophoba | place: Slovenia: Piran, Adriatic Sea, Gulf of Piran | collected 2013-05-07
CTTAGCGACAGCCGCAGGTAGTAGGGCACCGGCACGGCTGACCTCGCCGGAGGTGCGGAAACGAGCGTGGCGGCCGGCTGCCCGAAGGTCGTCCCAGCGCTGCCGCGTGCGATGCCGACGATGTCTCCAACCACGGCCGTTGCGGTTGGGCCTTCGCCCGCGCCCGGTCCCTGGAGCGAAATCTGCCCCGTCGCTTCGCCTTCCAGCAGCACGATGTTGGTGGCGCCGTCAATTCTGCCGACAGTGGAGTATCTCGGAACGAGGCACGGCTGCGTGCGCTGTTCAAGCCCTTCCTCCGACATGCGCGCCACGCAGAGCAGCTTTACGCGGTATCCCATGTCACGCGTCTGCTCGATGTCCCGCAGCGAGATTCGCTCAATTCCCTCGATGTCGACATTTCCGAAGTCAACACGGGTTCCGTAGGCAAGGCTTGCGAGCAGGGCCAGCTTGTGGGCGGCGTCGATGCCACCCACGTCAAGCGTCGGATCCGCTTCAAGATACCCCAGCGACTGTGCCTCCGAAAAGATCTCGGGATAGCTGGCTTCGTTCTTCTCCATGCGTGTGAGTATGTAGTTGCAGGTGCCGTTGAGCACGCCAACCACACGCGTGATCCGATCGCCCGCCAGACTTTCGCCAAGCGCCTTGATCACCGGGATGCCGCCGGCGACGGCTGCTTCGAAGCGCAGCGCGACGCTCTGCTGCTCCGCAGCCTCGGCCAGCGCATGCCCATGCACCGCAAGAAGCGCCTTGTTTGCGGTTACGACATGCTTTCCGTTGCCAATGGCCGCTTCAACGGACCGTTTGGCATCGCCGTCCTCGCCACCCATCAATTCGACGAATGCGTCAATGTCCGGACGCGCAGCCAAGCGTGCCGGGTCCGCTTCCCATTCATAGGCGTCCAGCGCAATCCCGCGTTCCTTGGACCGGGAACGCGCGCACACAGCCACGACGGCCAATTCCCGGCCAACCCGTTTGCGAAGAAGCTCCCGGTTTTTCTGAAGCGTGCGAACGACCCCGCGTCCGACTGTTCCAAGGCCAGCGATGCCCACTCTGAACGAATTGTCCAAGTTCACCTTCTCCAGCCTCAAAGGTCGGCATCGGGGGAAGTGCCGCGCAGCACCACCCGGTTGTTGCCCGGTTCCGCCGCGCGCTTGCGATGCGCTTCAACGATTTCCGCCTGTCGCTCCAATTCAGGCGTCACCCCGAACCCGTAGTTTTCCGAAACGCTTCCACCTTCATCCTCGACATTGTCCAACTGCTTGATCTCGTCCGGCACAAAGTAGCAGCCGGCAAGAATCAAGGCTGCGCAACACCAGGCAACTGCCGCCAGGCGGCGACCCCAGCCCCCGTCACCTGTCACTGGACCGATGTCCGGGCTTGAATGTAGTTGTCCAGTCCAACTGCCTCCCTCCAGCTCTTGCAGTCATTGCGAAGACCCAGTTGCACACTGCGAAACGAGTGGCGGCCAACAACGCCGCCAATTGCCTGTGCAAGTCCGTCGCGTCAACATTTGGTATGTAGCTTTGTTGGACTGACGATATGTTGTGTGCGCGGAATCATCAACCGACTTTGCGGTTCACGCGGGATGTCGAGACATCGACAATGCGGCCAATGCAGGTCATTCGCCGCCGGCGCAGACGGGAAACCGTTGGCACAGCTTCGCCACCTGCCGCTTCACGGAATCCTCGGCGCCTGCATCGCCGTCCGGTCCACGCCGTCGCACGCCATCCAAAACCTTGAGTATGCATTCACCGATCTCCCTGAACTCGGCCGGTCCCATTCCTCGGGTTGTGCATGCCGGGCTCCCAAGCCGAATTCCCGACGTGACTGTGGGCTTCTCGGTGTCGAACGGGATGCCGTTCTTGTTGCAGGTGATGTTGGTTCTGCCCAGCGCCGTTTCGGCATGGCTGCCCTTGATGCCGAGTGGCCGAAGGTCGGCCAGCAACAGGTGGGTGTCGGTGCCGCCGGAGACCAGATCTACCCCGCCCTGCGTCAGCGCGTCGGCCAGCGCCCTTGCGTTGTCGACGACGCGTCGGGCGTATTCCCTGAATGCCGGCTGAAGCGCCTCGTGAAAGGCCACCGCCTTGGCGGCTATCACGTGCATCAGTGGTCCGCCCTGAATCCCCGGAAATATCGCCGAGTTGACCTTCCGGGCAATTGCCGGGTCGTTTGTCAGAATGATGCCGCCGCGCGGGCCACGCATCGTCTTGTGTGTCGTTGACGTCACCACGTCGGCGTAGGGAAGGGGTGACGGATGCACGCCTCCGGCCACGAGCCCGGCGAAATGCGCCATGTCAACCAGCAGAGCCGCTCCAGCTTCGCTGGCGATGTCGCGAAAGGCTGCAAAGTCGATTTGCCGCGGAATGGCCGAGCCGCCTGCTATGATCAGCTTGGGCCTTTCCTTCAACGCCACTTCACGAACCTGGTCGTAGTCGATCGTCAGGTCGGACCGCCGAACTCCGTAGTGCACGGCCCTGAACCACTTCCCCGACTGGTTCGGCGGCGCGCCATGGGTCAGGTGTCCGCCAGACGCCAGGTTCATGCCAAGAATGGTGTCGCCTGGCTTCAGCAGCGCCGTGAACACTCCCTGGTTGGCCTGGCTGCCGGAATGCGGCTGCACGTTTGCAAAGGAGCAGTTGAACAGCTTGCAAAGCCTTTCAATCGCCAGGCTTTCCGCCACATCGACATGTTCGCATCCACCATAGTATCGCCGGCTTGGATAGCCTTCGGCATACTTGTTGGTCAGAACCGAACCCTGTGCCTGCAACACCGCCCGCGAGACGATGTTCTCGGAGGCAATGAGTTCGATTTCGTCATGCTGGCGGCGCCTCTCCGCCTCAACCGCCTCCCAAACGTCCGGATCGACGCTCCGGAGACCGGCTTCATGGAATTCTCTGGACGACCGCTTGTCTGTCATTGCCTTCGTTCCCTCTTTCAACCGGCTCGCTTGACTCCCGTGCGCCGCCGCTCGACCGGCTGGCGCACGCTGCGTGTGCGGCCTGAACCGCACTTGACCGGTGTCGCTGCATTATCGCATTTCGCTGGATTGTGAAAAGTTTCGCTGTCCCGGCACCATGCGCCACGGCGCGCATTGCGGAATGTCTCCTGTTGCCACAGCCACCCGGGATTGCCGCGCCGCCTACAATCATGGTTGTTTCTTGACTGTCATTGGTTGTAGGCAAGCCCGCCAACTGAATTTGCACAATGTCGTCTACGATTTCAAGTGATACAATTGACTGATGGGTGGACAAGTCCCGCGCGGGCGTGAACGGATCTGCTTCCTTGCCGCCGCCTCGGAAGAGGCAAGGATCGCCGTTGACCGTCTGGCAAGCCGATATGGCAACATTCCGGCGGAGGAGTGCCATGTCATTGTGGCGCTCGGAGGCGATGGCTTCATGCTTAAGACGCTCCACGACACGCGCGAACTCGGCTGTCCGGTCTATGGCATGAATCGCGGGTCGATCGGGTTTCTGATGAATTCCTACGACACGGACAACCTGCGCTCGCGCCTTGAGGCTGCCGAGGAGGAAATCGTCAATCCGCTGTCGATGGATGCGGTCGATCTGTCCGGGCGCCACCACAAGGCCTTGGCCATAAACGAGGTGTCTCTGTTTCGGGCCTGTCCGCAGGTCATAAAGCTGCGCATTTTCGTCGATGGCCGTTCCCGCCTCGACGAACTTGTCTGCGACGGCGCGCTGGTGTGCACGCCGGCAGGGTCTACGGCCTACAACTATTCCGCGCATGGTCCCATTCTGCCGCTGGGTTCCGACGTGTTGGCGCTTACCGCCATGGCGGCATTCCGACCTCGGAGGTGGAGAGGGGCCTTGCTGCCCAAGTCTGCATCCGTGAAGTTTGAGGTGCTGGAACCGGAGAAGCGGCCCTGCATGGCGGACGCCGACGGCCGTTCGGCAACCAGAGTTCGTGAAGTCAGCGTTGCAATTGAGCCGTCGATAAAGCACAGGATACTGTTTGACCCTGGACTTGGTCTTCAGGAAAGATTGTTGCGCGAGCAGTTCGAGTAGCGCGATGTCGACAATCCGCGGCAGGTTGCGCCAAACTGGCCAGACGATGCGTAGTGTCCACGCCACCGAACCAGATGCGACATTGCATTTAACTATGGGGATGTATTGATGTCATTGCCGCATCGGACTCAGGCCATTTTGTGGGGAGCGACCTTGGCTGCGCTGTTGCTCCTCCTGTGGTTCCTGAAGGGCGCCCTCTTTCCCTTTCTTCTCGCCGCCGCAATCGCCTACTTCCTGGATCCGGTTGCCGACATGCTGGAACGTTGGGGTTGCCACCGGCTCCTGGCGGTGACCATAATCCTTTTGGTCTTCCTGCTGCTGGCTCTGCCGGTAGGGGTGTTCCTCGTCCTGTCCCTCACCAGTCAGGTAACTGCGTTCCTGAGTTTCGTGCCGAACGCGGCAGCGGCGATTCAGGCTTGCCTGGCCAACGACATGACAACCATAGCGTTGCTGCAGCAGTGCCTCCGTGAAGATGCCACCGTGCAAGCCAGCGCCGGCGCAACCGGATCGCCGCTGGAGCTGCTGATGAACTTCGACATCGGGGTGCTGTGGAACATGATCAGTCAGATAGTGACCAAGGGCGGTCCGTTTCTGACCAGGGTCGTGAGCGCTACCGTGTCGGCGCTTTCGTCGTCGGTCTCGATGCTGATCGTCGTTCCCGTGGTCATGGCCTACCTTCTTGCCGACTGGGACTTGATAATTGCCAAGATCAGGAGTTGGCTGCCGCACGACCATGCCGACGAGATCAGTGGAATCATTTCGGACATCGACGATGCCCTTTCCGGATTCGTGCGCAGGCAGCTCGTCGTCTGCGCACTCATGGCAATGTTCTATGCCGGTTCCTTGATGTTTGCCGGACTTCAATACGGACTCGTGATCGGCTGCGTGGCCGGGCTGGTTTCGTTCATTCCAATATTCGGCGCCGTGCTTGGCCTGGCAATGGGAATGGGGGTTGCCGTGTTCCAGTTTTGGCAGGATCCAATATGGATCGGCGCAGTTGCCGCAATCTTCTTGGTTGGCCAGGTTCTGGAAGGCTATGTGCTTACGCCGAGACTGGTCGGCTCAAGAATCAAGCTGCATCCAGTTTGGCTGCTGTTCGCATTGTCCGCCTTCTATGGCGTCTTTGGAATTGTCGGTGCGCTGGTTGCCGTTCCGGCGGCGGCGGCGATAGGCGTGCTGTTTCGCTACGGAGTTGGCCGCTACCTGAACAGCCGACTGTATCTGGGGGCCACGGCATTGCGGAGCGATGAAGCCAACGACTGATCGGACGGGCTTCGAGCTGCGAATGAAGCCTTCCCATTCGGCGGCGGACTTCATTGTGCGCGATTGCAACCGGCGGGCGTGGGAAAGCATCCAGAGGGACGGCTGCTGGCCGCAGAATCGGCTTTTGCTGATCGGGCCGGCAGGATCCGGAAAGTCACATCTAACCGGAATTTGGGCTCGCCGAAATCGGGCGACGATCGCCGAATACGGCGCGCTTTCCAAGCTGTCCGCCGTGCAGCTGATCGCCCAGGGGCAGGTTGCGGTTGAGAACGTCTTTGGCGGGAGCGATCCCCATTGCGAACGAACGCTCTTCAGCCTGATCGAACTGTCGGCATCGATGAACCGGCAATTGATGATGAGCAGCAGCCTGGAACCTCGCCGCTGCAAGATTGCGCTGCCCGACCTGCGGAGCCGCATCGACGGCACCCATTTTGTTCGGCTTGACAGCCCGGACTCCGAGTTTCTTGCGGCGCTGCTCGTAAAACTGTTTGCAGACCGGCAGCTGTCTGTTGCAAGAGGCACCATCCATTACATCGTTGCGCGCATGGAACGCTCGCACTTCGCTGCGGGTGACTTGGTGGACAGGCTGGACCGCATGTCTTTGGCGCGGGGGAAGCCAGTTTCAAAGTCCATGGCCAGGGATGGGCTGACCATGCAAGGACGCGAGATGAAAGAGGAGGTTTCTTGAAGATGACTACCGGCAATGCATTCAATCCCGACTTCTTGAACAGTTCACGCTTCATAGCCAAGACACTTCCCGAGGAGGAGTATGAAGGTCCGAAGCGGTTCTTCAACCGAGAGCTGTCATGGCTGGCGTTCAACTGGCGCGTGTTGGAGGAAGCCCAGAGTCCACGCGTGCCGCTTCTGGAGCGGCTGAGGTTTCTGTCGATTTCCGCAACCAACTTTGACGAGTTCTATTCCGTTCGAGTGGCCGGTCTTCTCGAGTTGGAGCGAACGGGCGACTATCCACCGGCAGCCGACGGCCTGCTTCCTTCGGAGCAGTTGACGGCCATTGACAAGAACGCGCGGAATCTGTTGAAGGCGCAGTTGGAAGTCCTTTCCGAGCTGCGCCGGGAAATGGAGAGAGAAGGCATTCTGATCCTTGACCGCGGCAGCCTGACCGAGGATGACCAGGCCTACCTGGACCGAAACTTCATAGAGAACATATTTCCGGTCCTGACGCCGCTTGCCATCGACCCGGCGCACCCGTTTCCATTCATTCCAAATGCCGGATTCTCCATTGCCATGCGCATGGAACGCAAGAGCGATCGCCGGTCCCTGAGGGCGCTTCTGCCGATTCCCGAGCAGATCGACCGGTTTGTGAGGTTGCCGGACGGCGCCAAGGGAGAGGCGCGCTTCATTCCATTGGAGGAATTGCTGATCGAAAAGATTGCCTTCATCTTTCATGGCTACAAGGTGATTGAGAGCTGCGTGTTCCGCGTGCTGCGGGACAGCGACCTGGAACTGGAGGAGGAAGCGGAAGATCTGGTGCGGGAGTTTGAAACGGCATTGAAGCGCCGGCGCCGTGGAGACGTCATCTTTGTTTCCATGTCGGGCGCAACGCACGGCGAACTCGGCGAGCTGGTGCTGAACGAATTGGGATGCGGGCACGAACGCGTGTTCGAACTGCCGGGTCTGATCGGCATCGCCGACCTGCAGGAACTCGTGCTGCCTGAGAGGCATCACCTGCTGTGGCCCAAGTTTGCGCCCCGGGTTCCGGAGCGCGTCGAGGAGCACAACGACGACATCTTTGCCGCTGTCAAGAGCAAGGACATGCTCCTGCACCATCCCTACGAGGCGTTCGACATGGTGGTCAGGTTTCTGCGGCAGGCAGCGAACGATCCCAGTGTCGTTGCGATCAAGCAGACGCTTTACCGCACCTCGCATGAGAGTCCCATTGTCAACGCCCTGTGCGAAGCCGCCGAAAACGGAAAGTCGGTCACCGCGCTCGTCGAACTAAGGGCAAGATTCGACGAGGCCGCAAACATACGCCAGTCGAGGCAGCTTGAGCGCGCCGGTGCGCACGTCGTCTACGGATTCATCAATCTGAAGACGCATGCAAAGGTTTCGTCGGTCATTCGCAGGGAGGGCAGGCAGCTGGTCACCTACACCCATTTCGGCACGGGCAACTACCATCCAATCACTGCGAAGATCTACACGGACCTCAGCCTGTTCACGTGCAACCCGGCGCTCGGCCGCGACGGCACCAAGTTGATCAACTACGTGTCGGGATATGCGACGCCCCAGTCTCTCGAGAGCCTTTCCGTGGCGCCAATAAACATACGGTCGACGCTGCTCGACTGCATCAGGAACGAAACGAAAAACGCCAGGGCAGGCAAGCCGGCCGAGATATGGGCGAAGCTCAATGCCCTGATTGATCCAAGGATCATCGACGCACTCTACGAGGCCAGTCAGGCCGGGGTCAAGATCAGTCTGGTCATTCGCGGAATCTGCGGACTGCGACCAGGCATAAGGGGACTGTCCGACGGCATTCGCGTCAAGTCCATAATTGGCAGGTTCCTGGAGCATTCGCGCATCGTGTGTTTCGGCAATCGCAAGAAGCTGCCGTCGAAGCGGGCCCGTGTGTTCATGTCGTCCGCCGACTGGATGGAGCGGAACCTCGATAGGCGGGTGGAATCGATGGTCGAAATCCACAATGTCACTGTGCGCGATCAGATAATGAGCCAGATCATGGCAGCAAATCTGTTCGACCAGGAACAGAGCTGGGTGCTTTCGCCGGAAGGAGAGTACATCCGGGAACAGCACGCCAAGGAGGATTCTCCGTTCAACTGCCACCGGTTCTTCATGGAAAACCCGTCGCTGTCAGGGCGAGGCTCCGCTGGCGCCAAGGGTGAAATCAGACTGGCGCACTCACACATCTGATGAATCCGCCCCTTGAGGCGGCAGGCGGAATTGGTCGATGAACACAGCAAGCATTGAGCCCCGGCAGTTCGGCGAACTGCCGATCTACGACGATCTGGACGTCAGCGAGGTCAGGCGGGCCGCGGTCGTCGACGTTGGCTCCAATTCGGTTCGATTGGTAGTCTTTGACGGCGCCGCCCGTTCGCCGGCCTACTTCTACAACGAGAAGGTCATGTGCGGGCTCGGTTCGGCGCTCGCCACGACCGGACGCCTGGACGTGAAGGGGAAGCAGCGAGCGCTGGAAACCATACGGCGATTCATGCATGTCGCCGGCGAGATGGAGGTTACGGCAATCGTGGGAGTCGGCACGGCTGCCATGCGGGAGGCCAGCGACGGTCCGGAGTTTCTTCAGCACCTCAGGGAGGTGGTTGGTCTCAATCTGATAGTGGCATCGGGGGAGCAGGAAGCAATACTTGCGGGACAGGGGGTGGTGCTGGGCTTTCCCGACGCCGATGGCCTTGTTTCGGACCTGGGCGGCGCCTCGATGGAACTTGCACGCATTGCGGACCGACGAATCAGCAACTGTCTGACGTCGCAGCTTGGGACGCTGGTCATTCGCCGACATGCTCGTTCGCCAGACGAGTTGAAGCGTCGGATAGACGGCGAAATGCGCAGTCTGCACGCCAAGCTGCCGATAACCGGCAAGGACATCCATTTGGTTGGAGGTTCATGGCGCGCCATAGCGCAGCTGGACATGGAGCGCCGAGCGTATCCGTTGCGTGTTCTCAACGCCTATGAGCTGACCTGCGAGTCGGCGCTGCGGACAATCGAGTGGGTGGGCACCGCAGAATGCAATGCAGCCGCCCAGCAAATCGGGCTCTCGCAGGAGAGGTTTCGGCTGGTTCCAATGGCATCCGTGGTTATGAGGTCGCTGATTGAGGTGTTTTCGCCTCGGAGACTTGTGGTTTCTGCACATGGCATTCGCGAAGGGATGCTCTACGAGCAAATGCCGCGGCAATTGCAGCTGCGCGATCCGCTCATCGAGGCAAGCAAGCACGCAGAGCGCATGGCGGCCCGTCTGCCTGGATACGGCGGCCACCTCTACAATTTCATTCTTCCGCTGTTCAAGAGGCAGTCCGCGGATCAACTGCGCCTGATTCGCGCAGCCTGCCTGCTGCACGACGTCAGCTGGCGGGCCCATCCGGACTACCGGGCGGTTGTCTGCTTCGACTACGCCACGCGTGCAAACCTGTGCGGCCTCGACCATGCCGGGCGAGCGTTTCTGGCTGTGGCGCTCTATCACCGCTATCAGAATTCAGGAGACGATCATCGAGTTCGGGGGCTTCAGTGCATACTTGGCGGCGACAGGATCAAGCTTGCCCGCCAGGTCGGAAAGGCGATGAGATTCGGCGCAATGCTGACGGTCGGATCCCCGGAGGGATTGGGCCGGATGAAGTTCAAGCCACGCAAGCATGTGCTGTCTCTGCATCTTCCGCGCGCCTTCGAGGCAATCTGGGGAGGCACTGCGGAGGAGCGTTTCGAGGCGGTTGCCCGCGAGATGGGATGCAGGGGCAAGGTGCAGCTGATCTGAGTTGTCAAGCATGGCCCTCCACACCGCCGAAGGTTTGTCTGCGAACCTCGAATGCCACATGTTCGGGCGTCTGACAGGCTTGCAGCGGCGCCAGTACGCATTGCAACTGGCAGCTGGCTCGGCGATTCCAAGGGGACTGCCTTCAGCGGCAAAATCCGGCAGCTGGCCATGGCTCGATGATGGCGGGTTGCGCGGGGAAGCAATGCAGGACGGCAGAGAAACGACCCACCTGGTCGTGCCGCATGGATGCGCGTGAGGAGTTGGGCAATGCTGACCGCGTCGCAGTGTTGAAGGGTCACATGATTGTGGGTGAGCGTTGCGCGGCCAAAGGGTCCACCGGTGAGCAGCTGGCGTCTGTCAGGGAAGCGATTCGGAGCGCTTTCCAAGTCGTTGTGGCAGTTTGACGAGAGTCGCTGTCGCGCAAGGGCGTCCGGCTTTCAGTTGAACTGTATTCCCACCGTGCTATGTGCGAAGAAACGCGCCTCGCCGCCAGCCGGCGGCTGGTTCGAATTCAGTGAATGTCGTTGGCCGGCTTCTTTCATGGACGGGCATTTTGTAACAGATGCAGTGTTTCGTCGGTATGCCTGGGTCCGGGTTGCATCGCATTGCTTCGGGATGCAGGCCAGTCGAGGAATCGGCAGTTCAATGGTCCAGCGGAGTCAGGCGCCTGCCCGACCACTATTTGGAGATCTTTTTCTATGAGGATGTCGAGGTACTTCATTCCAACCCTTAAGGAGATTCCTTCGGACGCCCAGATCGCGAGTCATCAGCTGATGCTGCGGGCCGGCATGATCAAGCAGGCAGCGTCCGGAATCTACTCCTGGATGCCGCTGGGATTGCGCGTCCTGCAGAAGATCGAACGCATTGTGCATGAAGAGCAAATCAGAGCCGGCCACCTTCCGCTCCTGATGCCGACGCTCCAACCAGCTGGACTCTGGCGGGAGTCCGGCCGCTACGATGACTACGGCGAGGAAATGCTGCGCATTACCGACCGCCACAACCGCGACCTGGTCTACGGTCCAACCAACGAGGAGTTGATAACGGACATTTTTCGCGGGCATGTGCACTCGTATCGCGACTTGCCACTGACGCTGTATCACATTCAGTGGAAGTTCCGCGACGAGATCCGGCCTCGCTACGGCGTGATGCGCGGCCGCGAGTTCCTGATGAAGGACGGCTACAACTTCGATGTGGACAAGCCTTCGGCCATACACTCCTACAACCGCCACATGGTCAGCTATTTGCGCACCTACCAGCGCATGGGCTTGCAGGCGATTCCCATGCGTGCGGACACTGGCCCGATTGG
>MKWU01007012.1_pt1 | contig 11043 bp, 9 predicted proteins | sample 809101 | NCBI WGS metagenome assembly MKWU01 (sample SAMN05860141, study PRJNA318959) | sponge metagenome | host: Aplysina aerophoba | place: Slovenia: Piran, Adriatic Sea, Gulf of Piran | collected 2013-05-07
TTCTCCACCGGCGTGCAATAGAGCGTCCGCTGCCGCGCCTTCCTCATCCCAGGCCCTCCTCCGCCGCCAGTTGCGCATCCACCCGGGCGGCCACCTTCCTCCAGGTCTCTTTCTCGTCCTCCCGGCTCGCCATGCGCTGCTGCTCGATCCGCGACAGGACCGTTACCTCCCGCAACACCCGGCGCAGCAGTTCCGGCGACGGGTCCGCCACCGCCGCCGCCGGCGTCTCCGCCGGGCCTGCGAGCCGGTGCGCGATATAGCGCGAGACCGGCATGCCGGCCGCGTTTGCGCGCGCGCCGATGCGCTCCCACTCATGGTCGGTCATCACAACGGCGCGCTGCCTGCGCTTTCCCTCGGGTCCCCTCACCGTCCCCTGTTCCCTTCCCGTCGATAGCGATACAATCGTCCCATCATGGCGTCCCTAATTTTCACTAACCTATATGCATCACCGTAGCAAACTCCCGGCACATCCCACGACATGCTCGACACGAACAGTTGTAACTCCTGTCAATCATCGAATCCATCGTTCCAGTTCCCCAATTTCCACAAAATGCATCCATGCCTGCCGATCCTTGTCACCGCTATACAAGATCACCGCTCTTGACAGCCACCCGAACCTGTTGCAAAACAGGCCTTCCATGGGAGACAGGCAATGCTCTACAAATAGTTCGATAGTGTCAATCTGATTTTCGTAGGATTACACCATCGACGCCCAGGTGCGACGCCTCGACCGCAGCGTCGACCGGCTGAGCCCGGAACTGCGCGACCTCCAGCGCGAGCAGGACGGCTCGGAAATCAAGTCCCGCGAGCTCGAACTCACGACCCATCGCGCGCAGAACTTCGGCGACCGCCGCGACGCGTTCGAGAAGTTGCGCGACCTCGCAGCCGACGCCTACCGCACCGAGACCGGCGATGTCTGGCGCCCGCGTCACGGCTCCAACGTCTCGCAGACCGGCAAGCTCACCTCGGCGGCCATCGACGCCCGCGACTTCATGCGCGCGAGGAAGGACCGCGAGACCCGGGCGCACCTGCCCGAGGGAACGCTGGTCGCCATCGCGGGCGGCAAGGAGGTCCGCGACGCCGACGCCATCTTCACCCGCCTCGACCAGACGAAGGCGAAGTACGGCGACATGGTGCTGGTGCACGGCGGCGGACCCGGCGTCGAGCGGCTCGCTGCGCAGTGGGCCGAGCGCAACGGGGTGCATCAGGTGGTGTGCAAGCCCGACTGGAACGCACACGGGCGCGCGGCACCGTTCCGGCGCAACGACGAGCTGCTGAACCTCCTGCCGAAGGGCGTCATCGCCTTCCCGGGCTCGGGCATCACCGACAACCTGGTCGACAAGGCCGTGAAGCTCGGCATCCCGGTCATGCGCGCGGCCTGAGCCGCATCGCCACCGCGGGTCGCGTCGGTTCGCCGGCGCGGCCCGCTCTCTCTTTTTGGTCGGACCCCAGCGCGCCACCGCACGGCCCGCCTTCGCTTCGCGCGTCGCCTGCGGCTCCGCCGCTCTTCCTCCGCACCGGGTCGCGCACTTCGCCGTTCACCGTGTGCGGCACGTCCGTGTTCACCGCGTCGCCCGGCAAGACGGCAACGTGCAGCTCGCGCCGCCGACGATGACGACGCTGATTCCGACGCCGATGCCGTTCGTGATGCTGCAACTCGTGATGGCTCCCATGCATCCGTTGCCGACGACGGCGGTGCAGATGGTGATGCAGACGATGGTGCTGAAGGTGGATACGGGCTCGGGGATGCAGACGATGAGGCTGGGCGCGTCGCTTCGCGACCGGGCTACCCTGCCGAGCCCGCTGCGCGGTCTCGGCCCTTCGGGCGGGTATCCCTCGCGCCTCCGCTCCCTTCGGTCGCTGCGCGCTCCGCTTGCCGCGGCGGTTCGCTGCGCTCACCGCCGTTGCCGGACCGGCACGCCCGGTGCTTCGTTCCACCGCACCGTGCACAGCACCGCCGCGTCCTCCTCGCTACGGCGCTGCGCGTCGCGCTCGTCGCGGTGCTCGCCTCGCTCGCCCTGGCCGGCTTCGCCGGCTGCGGGCATCGCCTCGGCCCGGTGCCGTCGCGCTGCCCGCGGCGCCGGTGCCGGCTTCGCCGTCCACCGGCTCGCGCACCGCGCGGTGCACCACCCGAAGCACCGGTGTCTCCGCTCGTGCGCGCGCTCCTGCGGAGCACGCCCGCACTTCGCTCCGCACCACGCCGTGCACTGGTGTCCGCACAAGTGCGGATACCGCCGCCGGCACTTCCGTCGCCGTGCTCCGCACGTCCTCCCGCAGTACCCGCGACGCTCCCGCCCGCTCAAACGCCGCGGCGGCTCCGACGAGCCGCGCTCGCCCGCGACGATTTCCCGAACCTTGATGCAACAGGCCTGGCCGTCCCGACCGCCCGGGGCGGCCTTGGGTCTCACACCCGACGCATCGGTGATGCACGGCGCACAAGGCCGCGCTTGCGGCGTCTTCAACCGTCAAGACCCTGATCCTGCACAGTCCTGCGCGTCCCTGACGTGCCGGGAATAGCGATACCAATCTGGTAGTTCCGCCCCCTGCGCACGACTACGCCCGCTCCACTGCGCCCTGTCGCCGTTGAACCGGGCCTCCGTTTCCCGCGCCCCAACCCCAGATACCAATTTGGTGGCGCGCAGACCCGCGCACAGCTATGACTGATACCACTCTGGTATCTTCGAATCCCCCGCGATTGCGCCGCCATTCCACACCGATTCCCGCCCCGAGACGGGCCGAACCCTCGACGAGAAACCATGGTCCAGACCGTCCAGAAGAACATCCGCGTCACCCCCGAGCAGTGGGAGCGCATCGAAAAAGCCGCCGACGAGCGCGGCACATCCGCCAATCAGCTCCTCCTCGAGCTCGCCATCGAAGCGCTCGACCGACGCCAATGGCCCCGCACCGAGGCCGAAATCCATCTCCTGCGCTCGACGATGTTCACCGCCCAGGCCATAGCGCGTGACATGCAGGCGGCCGGACGCGGCGACGAGATCGCCGAAATCGCCCGCAACATCTCCAGGATCGCACCGGAATTGCCGCCCGATACCGTCGAGGACACCGACGAGCGTGGACAACCGGGCGGCGTCGACGCATAGATTCGTGTCCCGCACCGACGCTCCGCCGCGCGCCGCATCCTCGGACGCTGCGGCCAGACCCGACCATTGGACAGAGATCGGCGAGCTGCTCACCTCGCTCTATGGCATCGTCGATCGCCTGGAAGCACTCTTCCCCGGCCGCAAATTCACCCCCGACGGGCATCTGGTCGGCAGCATCGGCGAGGTAATTGCCGCTCGAATGTTCGGCCTCGAACTCCTGCCGGCCTCCGCCCCCGGTCACGATGCCAGGGCCGGCGACGGTCGGAGGGTCCAGATCAAGTTCACCCAGGGCATGCGGACCGTGGCGCTGCGGGCAGAGCCGGAGCACCTCCTCGTCCTCCGTTTGGCCCCCGACCGCTCCCTCGAGGTCGTCTACAACGGAAAAGGCGCGTTGCCCTGGTCTCAATCCGGCAAAGTGCAGAGCAACGGCCAACGCCCAATTTCGCTATCCAGGCTCCGCGCCATCAACCGCGGAATTCCCGAACGAGACCGTCTGGTTCCTTGCGCCATCATCGACCTTGCTCCACCGGACCGGCAACCCGCCGCCTCCCCATGTGACGTCTGACACGAAGCCTTCCTGCTGAAGGAGCGCCACCCTTGCTCGGCCCCTGCGGCCCGTACTTACGGAGTACACGAGTCTCCCGATACCCCTTCCGACCGATTGCGCCTTCTTCCGACCCTCCACTCAGTCGCCGTCGCGCACCGGGCGCTCCCGGCGAAGCTGCCGCGAATCGTGCGATGACCCAGTTCCGCTCGACCGACCTCGCTCTTGAAATCCGCCTCGCGAACCCAACATGTGGGATTCTGACGAGTCTTCCTCCCCAACATGTGGGTTTCAACAATAACCAAACGGATCGTAGGACATGGCCATTAAACCTCCTGCTCAAGGCTTCATCTTCTGGCCCGTCGGCACGGGCGACAGCACGACCATCCGCGTGGCGGAAACGGTTTACCTCCAGGTCGACCTTCGGCACATGGCCAAGGCGGAAGATCGCGACGACCCTGCATGGCCCGTAATCGACGAGTTGATCGAGATCCTTCCGACACTCGGCCGCAAGCGGTACCTGTCGGTCTTCGCCCTCACACATCCCGATCAGGACCATTGCCAAGGTTTCAAGGAGCTGAACCAGCAGGTCATCGTTTCCGAGCTCTGGATGTCCCCGCGAACATTTCGCGAGTTCCGCGAGAACGAAGACCTCTGCGACGACGCGGAAGCTTTTCACGACGAAGCGATGCGCCGCGTGCGAGCCACCATCCAGGCAGGCGGCGACCCTGGTCGCGGCAACCGCATTCGCATCATCGGCTACGACGATCTCCTGCGGCGACCCGAATTCGCGGGCTTCCCCCGCCAATTCCTGACCATTCCCGGCCAGACCATCACCACCCTGGACGGCCAAGACCTCTCTCATCTGTTCGAGGCCTTCGTCCATGCTCCGTTCAAGGAAGACAGCTTCGGAGATCGGAACGACTGCAGCCTGGCCTTCCAGATCTCGCTGTTCAACGGCCGCGCCGCGGGCCGGGCGCTTCTCATGGGCGATCTCAGCTATCCGGTCATCCGGCGTATTTTCGACCGCAGCAAGTCCGCGACCGTCGCCTGGAACGTGCTGCTCGCGCCGCATCATTGCTCAAAGTCCGTCATGTACTGGAAGGACGAGGGCGACGATGACGAAACCCTCAAGCCCGACATGGTGAGCGACCTTGGCAACGCGGCTCTCTCCCCCGGATACGTCATCTCGAGCTCCGACCCGGTTCCCGCACGCAACGCTCCGGGCGACAACCCGCCCCACGCCAAGGCGAAGCGGCAGTACGAGCGCATCGTCCCGAACGACTTCCTGTGCACTCACCAGCATCCGAACCCGAAGAACCCCAAACCCATCATCTTCGAGGTCTCGCGGAGCGGTTTCGCATATGTCGGCAAGAGCCAATCGAGCAAGCCGATGAACGAGGCGCTCGCGGCCGCCGGCGGCGCCGCCGCTATGCCGCCCGCAACAGCGGTCGGTTTCGGTCGTGGCACTCAGTGAAGGCCAGCGCACGGCACTCGAACAGCTCCGGCGCATAGCCGGCACCGATCGCTCGCCGCTGCGGATCGTCGGGGTCGAAGAGAGCGCCGACCCCGGCGGCCTGCTGCACGTTGACATCACGCTCGACTGCACCCCACACCAGCACCTTGAGGGCGGTCTGCCCCTGCACGACCGCGAAGGCATCACGTTGCTGGTGCCGGCGGACTTTCCGTTCACTCCGCCTTCGGCCTTCACCGCGCATACGCGGTTCCTCGGCTTTCCCCATGTTCAGTGGGGTCGATGGTTGTGCCTGTACCAGTCCCCGGACACCCAATGGATTCCGTCACGGGGCATGTTCGGACTCCTCGAACAGCTCACCGAGTGGCTCCGACGCGGAGCCCGCAGCGAGCTCGACCACCCGGAAGGGCCACTGCATCCGCCTGTCGCCTACACCGTCGCCTCCACCTCCGTGTGCATCAATGCCGATACCCCGCATCGGGGCCACTGGCCGTGGTTCGGCGCCGCCGTGCTCAATGAGCCGAAGCCGGGGCTGCTCGAAGTCAACGCCTGGATGCCGGCGCACACCGTACCTCGCGGCATACCGTTCGCGCCCGCTGTCTTGTTGGATTTCGAGCTCCCATACGAATACCCGCGCACGGTTCATCACCTGCTTCTCCACCTCGAGATCAAGGGAATTCCGAGCAGCCGTGTACTCGCACACCTGCTGTTGGCCTCCGAGCGTGTCGCGGAGGGCGTGCCGTTGTATGTCGCGATCGGTACACCTTCGCGCGGCGTCGCCGGCGATCTTGCGCAACGCCAACAACACATCACGCTGTGGGAGATCGAAGCCGCCGACGTTCCCAAGCTTCGCGCAGCCTCCCTCGCCTGCGACATCAGCAGCCACTACAAGGGACAGGACACCCCGGAACAGATACAGGCGCTGATCGATGACGTCTGGCAGACGCTCATCGTCTGGCGGAACGAAGCCCGCGTCAGATGGTGCCACGTCATCGAGAACCGACCAGAGATCATCACCCGACGAGACGAGGGCACGGCGATGGACTGGTTCCGCGGCAAGCGCGTGGCACTCTGGGGTTGCGGCGCGATTGGCGGGCTTGTCGCCGAGCATCTCGCGCGAGCCGGGATCTCCCACATCACCCTCCACGATTGGGGACGCGTCACCCCCGGCCTGCTGGTACGACAGAATTTCTCGACGCCCGATACCAACGAACCCAAGGTGACCGCTCTCGCGAATCGCCTGCAATCGATCGCGCCCGACGTCCAGGTGTCCACCCGGTTCGAGAACATCGTCTCCCAAACGCTCGCCAGATCGGACTGGGACACCGATGTCGATATCGTCATCGACGCCACCGCGTCCCTCCGCGTGCGAAGCAAGCTCGACGCACTTCTCAAGGAACACACACGGCGCGTTCCGATCGCATCCATGATGATCGCCGCCGCCGCCCGCCACGCGGTTGCCGTACTGGCCCCGACTGCCTACCACGGCGGGCCCTTGGACGTGCTTCGCCGCCTCGGCATCGCCACCATGAGCCGAAGCTGGCTGACCGACTGGACCGAAGCCTTCTGGACCCCGCAGGGCACCGAAGCCCTCCGCCAGCCCGAACCCGGATGTTCCGATCCTACCTTCGTGGCATCCCACGCCGACGTCGCTGGCCTCTCCGCACACACGCTCAACGCGTTGGCGGAAGCCCTCGCCACACCGGACGACGCTGCGAGCGGCTTCCTCATCTCACGCTCGCCCAGCCATCGCGATCATCATTTCCGGTTTCGCCCGGACATACGCTGGGTCGCCGACGGCGTCGACTTTCGGATGGCCCAGAACGCCTGGCGCGACATGACCGGCTGGATCCGCACCGGGGCCCGGGAACGATCGCCCGACCACGAGACCGGCGGCCTGCTCTTCGGCGAGCTCGACGAGACCCTGGGGATCGCGTGGGTGACGAACGTCAGCGGACCCCCGGGCGACAGCGACTTTTCCGCCGAGCATTTCATCTGCGGAACCCACGGCACCGCAGAGCTTTGCCGCGACTACCAGCACCGTACCCGCGGAATCGTGGCATATGTCGGGACTTGGCACTCCCATCCGGTGAGCCCGGCAAGCCCCAGCCCCACCGACTATGCGGGCGTCGGCACCATCTTCGCGGCCGCACCCGACGACGGCGCCCACCAGCTCATGCTGATTGTGGGCCATGCTTCCGACCCACAACCGGAGATCGGCGCCTACGCGTTCGAAAAGCGCGAACTCGCCGCACGCCGGTCCGGAGTCGACATTGCAATCCGCGTTCGCGGCGGAGTGACGACACCACCTCCCGTGGCGCCGCTCGACAAGATGATCGGGCTGTCGCTGTCCGGCGGCGGCTCCCGCGCCGTGGCATTTCACCTCGGCACTCTGCGCGCTCTCGAAGACCTGAAGCTACTCGATGACGTCGAGGTGATTTCCGGCGTGTCGGGCGGCTCCGTCTTGACTGGACTGCTCGCGTATACCGAAGCGTCCTTCGCGGACGTCGATCACGACGCCGTTTCGTTTCTCCGGCGCGGCCTGGTGATGCCCGGCATCGCCAAGCTTCTCAACCCCATACGTGCCGGCGCGCTCTTGTGGAACCTTGTCCTCGTTGTGCTTCCCACCCTCCTCACCGACACGCTCATTAACTCGTTGGCCCGCGTCGCGTCTCTCTTCCCCGCCTTTCGCAATGCATGCGACACGGTCTCGCGTTGCTCGTGGCCCTTCCGTCGCCGCTACTCCCGAACGCATGTGCTTGCCGACGCCATCGCCGATGTCGTCGGCACCCAGACCTGCGATGCACCCACCCGTCAGGGCAAGTCGATTGTCTTCAATGCATGCGAGCTTCGAACCGGCACCGCATTCCGTATGAGCAACCAACGCTTCGGCTCCTACCGCTTTGGATGGGCTCCGGCGGCAGAACTGCGGGTCGCCGACGCCGTCATGGCCTCGGCCGCGTACCCGCCGTTCCTTCCTCCCTTCGACTGGAAGAGGCCGTTCGAGCTGAACGGCGAGACCGATACACACCGCGTCATCGTGACCGACGGCGGCGTCTTCGAGAATCTCGGCGTCAGCGTAATGGAACCCGGCCGGAATCCCGAGATTAGCGCGATTGCCTACGACGTCGACATCATCATTGCGAGCGACGCCGGCGCCGGCCAGTTCACTGGCGAGATCGTGCCAGCCAGCTGGCCGAAGCGCATGACGCAGGTCGTCTCCGCAGTTATGCGCAAGGTCCAGGACGCGACCAAGCAGCGCCTCCACGACCACGCCAGGGCTCGTCGCATCGACGGCTTCGTCTATGCCGCTCTCGGCCAAATCGACCGCCGCGTACCTCTGAAACCGGCCAACTGGGTGGACCGCGAAGAGGTCATTCGCTACCCGACCGACTTTTCCGCGATGTCGGAAGCGAACATTCGGCGACTCTCCGGACGCGGTGAAGCCATCACACGAGCCCTGGTGACCCAATATCTTCTGACAGACTGACACAGTCCTCCGGACCCAATGGCCGGCATTCCAACTCGAACCATCGCGCCCGTCCAACAAATTCCAGCGCCTTCGCAAGGGCCCCGAACTCCGCCGGTGTAACGCACTCCCCGATCTTCGCCCTGCCTGCACCGATTGCTGGCACGCGCGGTTTCAGCGCGATGAACGCGGTCAGCGGATCCCGTGAGCTTCCATGAAGTCCGACCAAAACTCGACGGCGCGGTCGACCACGTTATTGAACGAAACCGCCCTGCCGCCATGCAGAACAATCTCGAGACGTGACGTATCGAAGTCGTCGCTGGAGAAATCCTCCCTGGAGAAATCCCCGACATGGACGCGCGCCGCATCGATACGCGGCGTATACATCGTGATCTGTGCGTGTTTGCTCTCGATGCAGATATCCTGCAGGTAGGCAAGCTCGGGACAGGCCTCCCGGACATGCTCCTGCAACACCCTCAGCTTCCCGAACACCGAATTCGTGCCGAGCGCCATGAAGACATGGTCGCAGAGATGCCACGCCTTGCCAGCGCAATCGCGCGCCAGCTCTACATCGAGATCATCCTCCTTGAACCGCTCTACCGCGCTCCTGAGCGCCTCCAGCGCTGCAGGCGCGTCAAGACCGAACGAACGTGACATGGGTCGCTCCTCTCCAGCACCGATTGTCCTCGCCGCGTCTAGCCGCCATCCAAGTCCCTCGCACAGTACCCACGATTCCAAGATGCACGCCGCGTACCTAATCGCGCAAATTATCCGTCGTCGCCAGGCATCCCGGCCACGTCCCTACAACCCGAGATCGCGGTCCACCGACTTCGGCGCAGGCACCTTTTCCAGCTCCACCGTCGGGGCCGGGCTCCGATTCCTGGCATTCGCAGCATCCATCTCTCCGGCCCTTGTAGTCTCGCGCGCCTCTGCCTTCTCTTTCCCGACCGCTTCAAGCGCCGCGATCCGCTCGCCGGTGAGCGTCTCCAACTGCTCCTTGAGCCCCGCCCTGTCGTCGGTCACGAGCTCGGCCCGGTCGCGCGCGCGGCTGATCTCGACATAGAGCATCTTCTGGTTGGTGAGGTTGGGATGGTTCGCCTCGATCGCTGCGATCACGTTGTCGACGGTGCGGCCCTGGAACGCATGCACGGTCGAGGCCCAGGCCCGGTCCACGTGGCGAAGCTGCGGATCGCCCGCGTTCATGTCGAGCATGCGCCCGTCCTCGAGGCGGAAACTCACCCGGCCTTCGGCGACCCCCGTCACCTCTGCGGTCTGGCTGTTGACGAGCCCCAATCCGGCATCGTTGCGGGTCCAGCGGATGCGGTCGCCCGCCCGGAGCTCCATCGACTCGACCCGGTAGACCTCGACGCCGCCCGCCCGCGCCGCGAGCCGTCCGGGCTCCCAGGCGACCGTCCCGCCGTCCTTTCCCGCGAGCGTCACCGTGCCGGCTCCGCCATCGACGCCGGCGACGCGGAGCTCGTCTCCCTTCTCGACGCCGAGGCGCTTGTAGGGGCGGTGGAAGCCGACCACATCGCCCGGCCGGTAGTTCCGCGCCAGCGCCTTCTCGGCGCTCGTGAAGCCCCGCGACGCGAGGCGCTCGGTCTCCATCGCGGGACCGTGGACCACCCCATCGCGAGTGAGCCGCTCGCGGACGATCTCGTTGACCCGCTCGCGCAGCACATGGCTCGGCGCCATCAGCCCCGTACGCTCCCGCTCCTCCCGCGCGAGCGCGAGCCCGCGCGCCCCCCCCGCCCAGCCCCGGGCCCGGCCCCCCCCCCCGGGCCCGCCCCCGCCCCCCGGGCGGGGGGGGGAGCCAGCGCGCGGCGGCCGCGCCCGCGAGATTGTCGGGCTCGACCGCCGCGACATTCTCTCCGAGCTTCTCGAAGGCGCGGGCGATGTCGCCGGCGAGGCTCGCCTCGACCGCCGCCTTCAGCTCGGGGTCGCGCTGGCGCATGATCTGGTCCATCACCGCGGTCTTCATCCCCGCACCCTGGAGCTGCGCGAAGGGCTTGCCGGCATCGACCGCGTCGAGCTGCTTCTCGTCACCCACCAGCACCACGCGCGGGATGCGGAGCGCATCCGCGATTCTGAGCAGGTCGCGCGCCTGGACCGTGGAGGCGAGCGAGCCCTCGTCGACAATGAGCACGGTCTTGGCGAAGCTTGCCCGCATCTCCTTCTCGCCCTTTGCGGTCATCCGTCCCGCCGCGACCCCGGCGTAGCGTGCGAGGAAGCGCTGCAGCGTCTCGCTCCCGATCGACGCCTCGCCTTCGAGAGTGCGCGCGGCGGAAGCGGACGGGGCGAGACCCCGGACCTCGAAGCCGCGCTTCTCGAGCAGCGCCCGGGCGCGGTTGAGCATCGTGGTCTTGCCGCTCCCGGCATTAATGCCGAGCGAGTTGTAATGCCGAGTGACGAGCGGGAATCGGCACGACACGGGAGTTTTGCCGCCCTCTGACTCGGC
>MKWU01007013.1_pt1 | contig 11041 bp, 10 predicted proteins | sample 809101 | NCBI WGS metagenome assembly MKWU01 (sample SAMN05860141, study PRJNA318959) | sponge metagenome | host: Aplysina aerophoba | place: Slovenia: Piran, Adriatic Sea, Gulf of Piran | collected 2013-05-07
ATGGCGCGCACGGGCGCGATCTCTACCCAAGGCAGCGGCGACCTCTTTCTGGCGTTTTCCACGACCTCCCCCGAGCCGCCGGATGCGCTCGCCATGCTTAGCGACCGCTGGATCTCTGGCCTGTTCCAAGGGGTAATTGAGGCTACGGAGGAAGCTATTCTCAACTCGCTGACTACGGCCCACACCATGACTGGCCGCGCTGGAAATACCATCCACGCGCTGCCGCTGGACCGCTTACTCGAAATCATGCGCGCATACGGTCGGATCAAATGAATCGCTCGCACCTAGCGGGCGATGCGGCGGGACCGCACAACGCCATTGTCGATGTGGCCGGCGTCAGCGTGGGCCACGTAGATATTCGCACGTCTGACCTGCACACCGGCCTCACGGCCATCGTCCCATATCCGGCCTCAGTAGAAGAACGCAAGCTGTTTATCGGTCGCTTCTCCATAGACGACGGCGACGCTATGAGCGGCCTTGGGGTCGCCGAAGACTTCGGCACCTTTTCCTCGCCCATTGTTCTTGCCCCGACCCCGGTCGTCGGCCGGGTGTACGAATCCCTAATCCGCCACAGCTTGGGCCGCGACACCGGACTATCGACCGTAGCTGGCTGGCCGCCGGTCGTCGTGGGGATCGACGACACGGCTGTCAACGACCCCGCGCTCGTCCGCAAGGTTCTGACACACGCCCACGCAGACGAGGCGTTAGCCAGCGCTGGCAGCGCGGTGCCCACAGGTAATGCCGGAATAGGCGGCGGGTTGCAGGCTTTTGGCTACAAGGGCGGCATTGGCACGGCCTCGCGCCGGGCTGGAGAATTCGCGCTAGGGGTGCTAGCAGCAGTCAACGGGGGCCGCGAGTTGTATTGGGCCGGTCGTGTCCTGCCAGTGGGCGAGGGGGCAGGGGGACCGCAGACCTTTGCCGCGGTCGTGGCTACGGACGCGCCCTTGATTCCGCGCCAACTAGAGCGGTTGGCTGGCCGCGCTGCGCTGGGGTTGGCGCGGACGGGCTTGTGGAACCCGCATACGCGCGAGGGCATTGTCCTCGCCTTTTCCACCACGGGCATTATCCAAGAGCCGGACGCACCTGTGAAGATGATGGACGAAGAAAAGCTCTATTCGCTCTTTGCCGCTGGAGCTGCGGCTGCCGAGGCCGCGGTCGTCGATGCCCTCTTGGCCGCTGAGACGGTCGGAGATATCAAAGCCATGCCGCAAACCGACTGGCTGAAAGAGGAAGACGGTTGAGCCACGGCTTACTCGACGATCAGGACGCGCTCAGCGCCTTCCGCGCTCGGCTCTTGGCTTGGTATCGCCAAAACAAGCGGCAGACGAGCTGGCGCGACAGCGGCAATCCCTATCACGTCTGGGTATCCGAGGTCATGTTGCAACAGACCCGGGTGGATCAGATGGCCCCCTATTTCGAGCGTTTTATTAGCGCATTTCCCACGCTTCAAGCGCTGGCCGCTGCTTCCGAGGACCAAGTGCTCAAGGCTTGGGAGGGCTTGGGTTACTATGCGCGGGCGCGCAACATGCACAAGGCGGCCAAGCGCATGGCCTTTGAGTTGGGAGGCCGCATACCGGATACGTACCAAGAGCTGATCGAGCTGCCTGGCATTGGCCAATACACGGCCGCGGCCGTCAGCAGCATTGCCTTTGACCGCGACCACCCAGTGCTCGACGGCAATGTAACTCGCGTGCTATGTCGCTTGTTGCGGATTGAGGAAGAGCCAACCCGCGCTCAAGTCAAGGCGCAACTTATCGCCGCTGGGGAGGCCCTGCTGGCTCGGGGCGAGGCCGGAGACTTCAATCAGGCGATGATGGAGTTGGGGTCGCGGGTCTGCACGCCGCAAAGCCCTTCTTGCCCGATGTGTCCGGTCGGCAACTGGTGCCGGGCTAAGGCCGAGCTAAGCGACCCGGCCTCCCTGCCGCGCAAGGCCCCTAAGAAGCAGAAGCCGCATTATCAAGTGGCGGCTGGCTTGATTCGCAAGGGCGACGAATTGCTAATCGCCCAGCGGCCAGCCGAGGGGATGCTCGGTGGCCTATGGGAATTTCCCGGAGGCAAGCAGGAGCCTGGCGAAACCCTGCCCGAATGCTTGATGCGCGAGATCCGCGAGGAATTGGGCATTGAGATCGAGGTGGGTGCGCGCCTGACGAGCGTGGATCACGCCTATTCGCATTTCAGTATCACCTTACACGCCTTTGCCGCCCGCTATGTGCGCGGCACTCCCCAAGCGCTGGGTTGCGCTGATTGGCGCTGGATTGCGCCGGAGGCGTTGGATGACTTCGCCCTGCCTCGGGCCGATCGCCGGATCGTGGAGTTCATGCGCGAACACGCACAGCAGATGGAGCTGTTTGGTGAAAAAAAGTGAGTTGCTAGCCAAGGGGAGACGCCGCGCACCTGGGCTAGTTTTGCGCGGGTTGTGTATGGGTACAGCCGATGTGATTCCCGGCGTTTCCGGGGGGACGATCGCCTTGATTACGGGCATTTACGACGAGTTGGTCGGGACTATTGCCGGAGTTGATCAACGGCTCGTGAGGGCCTTGGCGAGAGGACGGTTGATCGAGGTATTGCACCGCGTCAACGCTTCCTTCTTGGTGCCGCTGCTGTGTGGTATCGGTTTGGCTATTGCCTCGCTAGCCAAGTTCATAACGTGGCTGATGGCAACGCACCCTCAGCCCGTGTGGGGCTTTTTCACCGGATTGATCTTGGCCAGTGCGCTCGTCGTCGCGCGGCAGGTCGCCGGATGGGGACCGGCGCAGTGGGGGCTGACAGCTCTTGGAGCAGTGATTGGCTATGCCATCACCACGTTGGTACCGGTCGAGACTGGGGTCGAGGGTTACAAGTTTGCGCTGGCTGGCATGGTGGCCATCTGCGCGATGATTCTGCCAGGGATTAGCGGCTCGTTTCTGCTAGTGGTCATGGGCAAATATCAGCAGGTCTTGACCGCGGTACACGAGTTTGATTGGACGATCTTGGCCCTTTTTGGCGTTGGGGGAATTGTCGGTTTATTGGGCTTCTCGCGGCTACTCAAACGCCTGCTGACCCACTTCCGCGCTAGTACGATGGCCTTTTTGGTCGGGTTGATGTTGGGTTCGCTACGCAAGGTGTGGCCGTTCCGCAACACACTGGAGGAAGGGCGCTACGAATGCGCGTGGCCGCAGGAATTCAGCGGCGAGGTTTGGCTGAGCTTGGGATTGATTGCGGCAGGGATTGTGCTGGTTTTGGCGTTGGAACGGCTGGGTAGAAGGCGATGAAACGCTTTTGGCTAGCCATCAATTATTGCCGGATGGGTCAAAAGCATCAATCTGTCTTTTTACTCCATCAAGCGTATCGCGGCCGGCCACTCGCGCAACATCGCTGGTGCTTGGACGGCGTTTGAAAATGACGTACTCCACCCATTGGTTGCCGAGAAACTGAATCCCAAGATGACTCTCATCATCGCCTTTCCAAACGGCGCGCAGATCTCCATTGTCCACAAGTACCAGCCCCGCTTTTTGTGCGAAGGGTACTGACCTGATATAATGCCAAAAGTCCCTTTCGGACGCCTCGTTCAATACCAACCCATCATCCTCGGCGTCGCTGCTCAATACTTCAATTCGGTGAGAATAGTCTTTGTAGATTTTTCGCGGATTTTCTTGTGTGAGCGACATTTGTGTCCTCTGCTGGTTACTGGCGCGTGGTACTTGTTCGTATTGGATGGTAGAAATTATTCGTTGGCCAGACAATTAAAGAAGCGGTGTTGGTGCTGGAGCGGCTGGCCGAAGGCGATGATCCTACGCTTCGTCGTGGATGACCTCAGTGATGCGGGCGTTAAGCAACTTCCATCGCTGGCCGACTCGTTCGAGATCGCCCTCCATAATAATAGGTTCCCTAGCTTGGTGGGCCTGAACGGCTCGTCCGTAGTCGGAGTGTTGTAGGACAGCGGTGACGGATTGGTTTTGGTCATCTATATGCGCTCGCAGCGCAATCGTTCCGTCGGCTTCTGACTCGTCGCGCTTCATTCGCTGCACAAAACCAAATAGACGCACATTGGGTTCTGGCTCTCGTGCCCGCAGCAACCGCGCAGCCTCGCGCAGGATAGGCGCATCGCCCTCGGTGAATTGGACGGTATCTCGTGCGGTATGTGTCGGGCGAGTTTGCGCCCAAACTACACCGATGTCTAGGGTTGGAAAGGGGCCAATGAGTTTGACGAGAGACTCGCACAAGTTGGCACTGACGCCGTTGCCTACTGAGCCGAAAAAGAACCCCATATCCCCCCTAGTAGCGCTCTCGGTGGCCTCGTGCGTCGTCTTCAATGCACCGACGAGGCGCTTGGTCACTTTCCGCTCTATTGGGTCGTCGTCCGAGGACCAATTAGCGGAGAGAGATTCCTGCATCGGCGGGGGCACTACCGGGGACAACAGCGCCACGACAAAGCTACCCTGTTCGGTTTGTCCCAAGCGCACCCGATCTAAGTAGTCACTGGCCTCTTTGTTTGCGCCCGGGCGATAGATAGGGCGCGGATCCTTAAGCGAGCAGGCCGCGGCGAGCAGCAGGTCGCGTGCTCCGTCCATGAGGTTGACGCCGTCATTTACTGACACAGTGCCTGCACGGTCGCCCTCGGTGGCTCGCACCCGGATCACGTCGCGGTCGGCGGTGACCAAGTCGCGGTATAGTGCGAGTTCATCCATTTCCGCGGCGGCGGCGAAGATCTCAATGAGACGCGATACGACGTTGGCGTAGTCGCCGAGACTCTGCGTTCGGGGCAGGATAATCTCTGGCAGGCCGGTTGCCTGATATACGTCAGAGTGATCGCCAAAGGCTTCTGTTTTCTTCCAGCTAGCGGCGCGGGCGTAGGCCGATAGGGCAGCGGGGGAAACGGCCAGTAAGGCTTCTTTGTCGCGGATGTGGACTTTCATTGGAGCTTTCCTCCCCTCGATTGTTCCATCAAACGGCGGAGACTATCGACGTTGAACAGATTCCCGGTCGGAATTGGCACGGTGACCGATGACTGGTTTGTCGTTTCCTGAAATCCTCTCAGATTCAGCCAATAGGCTCGATGTCTCAGGATGAGTTCAGCGGTAGTGATCGTCATCCACTGAGCTTCATCATTCGGCAAGTCCAGCACCATGAGTATTCGAGGCGTCTGCGTCTCGCCCCGCAGTAAGTCGTAATTGCGACGATTAAGTGGGAAGCGAAAATAACCGTCATGGGACTGGCCAAGATTGATTGTCGCCTTCAACTGGAGCTCAAGGGCTGGTCGCTCCGCCCCGCCAGCTTGGATTCGCAGATCGACGCCGTCTCGATCAAAGTCATAGTTGGCCGTGAGATAGCCAGCGCGGGCGGCAACAGCCTGTGCATAGACCCGAGATAGGGCTTCTTCTTGGTCGGGAACCGTCAGTAATACGTCAGGCATAGGGCGGTTTCACGGCGGCCTATAGTGAAAATGTGGCCGTTCCGATGGACTTTCTCAAGGGTTCCCCGTTTGCAAAAGCTGGAGCAGAAGGCGGTAACTGCGAACTCAATTTTGCGAATGATTATCATCGTCGCGCTTGGGAGCGGGGCCTATCTGTGGGCCGTCCTCGGCATCGCGCAGGGCGTCGCGGGCGTCGTGGAAGCGGCGGATGCGCCGCACGAAAATGAAGACCAAGCCCGCCAGTGCCGCGTAGAGCAAGTACTGATAGATAGGCTCGGTCCAACCTAGCACCACGGGCCAGAGGCTGGCGATGCAGAGCAAGATGAAAATATCTTCGATCAGCTTGTGTCTTTTTTCTCGCTGCTCTTCTTGTTCAGGCGTCATCGGACAGGGCCTTGTAAATGGCGTAGTTTTTGAGGACTAGCTTGACGTAGAGGCGGGTCTCCTTGAAGGGGATGCGCTCGACGAAAGCGTCTGGGTCCTCGGAGGGAAAGGTCTTGAGCCACCGGCGGGCGTTGTGCGGGCCGGCGTTGTACGCGGCCAAGCCTAGTTCAAAGCCCAAGTCCGCACCCGCGTCGGTCGTGAATTGGCGCATTTGATCGCCGAGAAAATAACTGCCCAAGCGGATGGAAACGGCCGGATCGAAGAGCGCACGCAGTTCAAAGGGTTTCACCTTCAACCTCCGCGCGAGGTTGAGGCCAGTGTGGGGCATGATCTGCATCAAGCCCCTAGCCCCCGCCCGCGACACCGCTTTTTCGTTGAATGTACTCTCCTGGCGAATTACCGATAGGACCAAGTAGGGGTCGATTTGGGCCTCGGCTGCGGCCGCGGCAATCTCTTCCCAGTAGTAAGTCGGGTAGATGCGCGACAGTTCCTCCGGGTCTTGCCCGTCAAATAGGCGCATCGACAGTCGCATGGCTCGGTCGCGAAAGCCGAGCGCTTCGTAGTAGTCGCGGATGGCCTTTAGCGCGGCCTGCTGGCCCTTGTAGTCGCTGACGGCTTGCTCCATCTCGGCTACCGACCAGTCCCTCAGCCCTAATTGGTTCAGCAAGCCAGCGCGTTCGAGGTGTGCCCTGTGCGCCAGCGAGGGGATGTCTTGGCGGAGGCTGTCGGCGGATCGCCCTTTGAGTTGAACTTGGTCTCTATAGCCCAACAGGACGGCACGGGCCGAGTAGTACGAGCGGGGGAATCCGGCGGCAGCGCGGTGATAGAACGCGGTGGCGTCCTTTGTTTGGCCTAGCCGCTCCGCGCTTTTTCCAGCCCAGTACAGGGATTGGTCGATGATGTGGGGCTGGCGCGCCTGCTGACTGGCGCGCTCAAAAGCGGCGAGGGCTTCGGAGTATTGCTCTTGGCAATAGAGCGCGAAGCCAACGCTCCAACGCGCTTCGTCGCCGTAATCGGTTTGCGGGTGGTGCTCGGCGAGGCGGCGATAGAGTGTCTCGGCACGGGCGAACTGGCTTTTGCGCTCGGCGGCTTTGGCGGCCTGCCACAGGGCGTCGTCGGCCAAGTCGTGCTGGGGGTAGCGCTTGGCAAAGCTCGTATAGGCCGCAATGGCCTTGTCTTCGCGGTTGTTGCGGACCGAGAGACTGGCGATGCGATAAAGGGCCGCCGGGCTGCCGTAGCGCTCGTGGGCTTTCCGAAAGACCTGCTCGGCCTTGGTGTAGTGCCCCGCAGCTAGGTGAGCTCGGCCGAGCAGGTAGTGCGCTTGGGCAACGCGCTGGTCGCCGCTGTGTTGGCGGATGAAGTGCCGAAAGCTCTTGATGGCTTGGTTGTACCGCTTGTGGCTGTAATAGGTGTACGCCTTGGCATAAGCCGTGCGGGCGTCGAGCTTCTTGGGCAAGTGCGATAGGCTATTGCGGGCGTGTTTGGAACGGGGGTGGTTTTCCAAAAGCTCTAAACGCCACTTTTGCGCCCGCGCCGAGTCGAGCTTTTGGCTGGTGGTTGCGAGCAAGTAGAGGACCCGCGCCGGATCGGTGCCCTGCGCGAGTTGCTCTTCGTACAGGGCGAGGGCTTTGACGGGTTGGCCAGCGGTCCGGTAGAGAGCGGCCAAGTGCATGCTGGCGGGGTTGCGGAGGAGCGGGTTAGTCGAGGTAGCCAGAAAGTTTTCGTACTCGGCGATGGCGTCGTGCGTCTGGCCCATGTCTTCTAGGGAACGGGCTATCCAGAACCGGCGATAATCGTCCAAGGCTGGCAGATCGAGGTCGCGCAAACGAGCGTACGCGCGGCTTGGCTCTTTGAGTATGCGCTCGCAAAACGCCCGCTGGAACTCGAGGTGCGCTTGGTCAGTCGGCTCGTGTTGAATCGTGTCTAGCGCCGTGAGTTGGGGATAGGCGAGGTCGCAGCGGTCCTCGGCGATCAGCACGGCGATTGGGCTAGGCGGCTCCGGTGTGAGAACCTCGGGAGGAGGCTCGGGAGGAGGCTCAGTGGGGGCCGAAAAGTAGAAATAGACTGCTGGCAGTAGGACCAGCAGGCTCAGGCACAGCGTTGTCCAAGCCCATTTGGCTTTGTCGGTCATTTGGTCTTATGGTGGTTTGAGGTGGGTAGTTATTCGGATGCGCTGCGCTAGCGGCGCATCCTTCCTTTAAAAATACAACAGTATCGCAGAGGGCCAAGCGGAAAATCGAACAAGGCCAAGGAGGGTCAGGTAAAATGAAGAAACGCGATTATACGAGTCTGCTGCACCGCCTACAGGCGGTGGGGCCAACACAGCTAGTAGCCGAGTGCGGTGGGTATCCAATTTACGCCATAGAAGTAGGGAGTGGTACTGAGGCGCGAATCCTGCTGACGGCTGGGTTGCACGGGGACGAGCCAGCCGGGCCGGAAGCCGCGTTGCGCTTTGCCGAGGAGCTGAGCCCGCGTCTCGCCCAGCGTTGTCAGTTCCTGATTTTGCCCTGCCTCAATCCGCACGGCTATGTCCACAATACCCGCGAGAACGAATCCGGCTTGGATTGCAATCGGGAGTTTGGCAGCGATGCGGTCCCGCTCGTCGCGCAGGTCAAGGCATTACTGAGCGGTCGCCGCTTTGATTGCGCGCTGGACTTCCACGAGGACTGGGAAGCGTCGGGGTTTTACTGCTATGAGGCCAAGCGCGACGAGCAGTGGCTCGGGCCGGCCATTATCGAGCAAGTGCGTGCGGTGATACCCATTGACGGAGAGGCTGGCGAAAACGACAAAGTGATTGCTGATGGCGTCTTCCTCATTGACCCAGAGTGGGGTGAGGCTGGGTTGGCACCCTACTTGTACGCCTACCACACCGAACACGCGCTGATCAGCGAGACACCCAGCGAATGGCCGCTAGCGGTGCGGGCGGAGGCGCATCTTAGGACGCTGGAGGTTGTGCTTCAGCGGCGTTTGGGGGCGTAGAGGTGCGTGCTCTGGCCGTAGTGGCTTTCGGCCGCTTCCATGAGGGTTTCGGAGAGCGTGGGATGGGGGTGGATCGAAAGCTGGACGTCCGCTGCGAGGGCGGCCATTTCTACGGCTAGGACACCCTCGGCGATCAGCTCGCCTGCACCGCTGCCGGCGATACCCACGCCTAGAACCCGGTCGGTCTGGGGGTCGATAAGCAGCTTGGTGAGACCGTCATTTGCGCCTTGGGTCGAGGCGCGGCCGGACGCTGACCAAGGAAAGCGCGCAACTGAGACCGCGCGGCCCTGCTGTTTGGCTTCTTCCTCGGTGAGGCCGCACCAGGCGATTTCCGGGTCGGTATAGACGACGTTGGGGATGGCGTGGGGCGCGAAGACCTGTTTTTCGTGACCGGCTACGACTTCGGCGGCTAGGCTTCCTTGGTGGGCGGCCGTGTGGGCGAGGGCTGCGCCTACGAGGTCGCCGATGGCAAAAATCGAAGACTCGGCCGTGCGCAGTTGGTCATCGATTTGGACGTAGCCGCGCTCGTCGAGGCCGACGGCGGTGTGTTCCAAGCCCAAGTCTTCGCTGTTGGGAACCCGGCCTACGGCGAGCAGGATTTTGGCATAGGTCTTGGCAAAGCTCTGGCCGTCGCTGTTTTGTAGTTGTACCTCTAAGCCATCGTCACTCTCGGCGAGTGCAGTCACTTGGGTGCTGAGCATGATCTCGTCGAAGCGCTCGACCGCCGTGTTGTGCAGCGGTTTGACCAAGTCGCGGTCGGCCGGGGGGATCAGTCCAGGAAGCATTTCGACGACTGAAACTTGGGTTCCCAACGCCGCGTACACCTGCCCTAGCTCCATGCCGATGATGCCGCCGCCGACGACGAGCATGGAGGCGGGTATGTCGCGGAGTGCGACCGCGGAGGTCGAATCCATGATGCGGTCGCTCGGCTGGTCAAAGAGCGCCGGTACGGCCGGGCGCGACCCGGTGGCGAGGATGGCGTGCTCAAACTGCAAAGTGCCTTGGCTGCCGTCGGTTTTGTCGATTTGCAGGGTGTGGGAATCGGCAAATCGGGCGCGTCCCTGTACGTAGGTCAGCTTGCGCGCCCTGACGAGTTGGCCCAAGCCCCGCGTCATCTTGGCGACGACCTCGTCTTTCCAACTGCGCAACTTGTCGAGATCGATCTCAGGCTCGGCGAATTGGATGCCCCACTGCTCGGCTTCCTTGGCTTCGTAGAGCAGCTTGGAAATGTGCAGGAGGGACTTGGAGGGGATGCAGCCCCGGTAGAGGCAGACGCCACCGGGATGGGCTTCGGGATCGATTAATGCAACATCCAATCCCAAGTCCGCGGCCTTAAAGGCGGCGACGTAGCCACCCGGACCGCCGCCGATGATCGCTAGCTGGGCCTTGTCCATAGCTGCCTCAGCCTTCTAAGAGTGCGATAAAGGGGTCTTCCAATGCCGTGCAGACCCAGCGGAGGAAGCGCGCGCCATCGGCCCCGTCGATCAGGCGGTGATCGTAGGACAGCGACAGGGGCAGGAAGGTGCGCGGCTGAAGCTGGCCGTCGATATACGTGGGTTCAACTTGCGAGCGCGCCACCCCGAGGATGGCCACTTCGGGCGGATTGACGATGGGCGTGAAGGCCGTGCCGCCCATAGTGCCGACATTGCTGATGGTCATGGACCCACCTTGCATGTCGGCCGGCGCGATCTTGCGCTCGCGCGTCTTTTGGGCCAGTTCACTGAGTTCTACCGCTAGCTCGATGATGTTCTTTTGATCCACGTCGCGCACCACTGGCACCAGCAGGCCGTGGGGGGTATCGACGGCAATGCCGATGTGGAAGTAGCTTTTGTACACGACTTCCCGCTGGGCTATGTCGATGCTGGCGTTAAACTGCGGGAAGACCTTGAGGGCGATGCCGAGCACTTTGATGAGGATCGCGGTTGGCGTCAGCTTGCCGCCGGCTGCCTCGGCCTTTTTGCCGTATGCTGCGCGCCACTGTTCCAAGTTGGTGATGTCGGCCTTGTCGAATTGGGTAACCTGCGGGATGGTGGCCCAAGCCTGCGCGAGGCGCTCGGCGGTTATCTCGCGCACTTTGGTCATGGGCTCGCGCTCGACAGCGCCCCACTGGCTGAAGTCGGGTAGGGGGGCGGCTGTGGCAGGGGCTGTGGTCCGCGTTGCGTGCAGCTTTTTTGAGTGCGCCTTGACGTCGTCGATTGAGATCCTGCCGCCCGGCCCCGTTCCTTGGACCTGCGCGATATCGACGCCGATTTCGCGGGCTAGGCGTCGCGTCGATGGCGCGGCTGG
>MKWU01007015.1_pt1 | contig 11040 bp, 8 predicted proteins | sample 809101 | NCBI WGS metagenome assembly MKWU01 (sample SAMN05860141, study PRJNA318959) | sponge metagenome | host: Aplysina aerophoba | place: Slovenia: Piran, Adriatic Sea, Gulf of Piran | collected 2013-05-07
TCTGGCGCATTGCGCCGTTGGTGCTGATCGTATTTTTCTGGATCTTCATGATGCGCCAGCTGCAGGCTGGCGGCAACCGCGCCCTCAGCTTTGGCAAGAGCCGGGCTAGGCTGCTCACCTCCCAGCAGAAGAAGGTCACGTTCAAGGACGTGGCGGGGGTGGATGAGGCCAAGGAAGAGCTGCAGGAGATCATCGAGTTCCTGCGCGAGCCGCAGAAGTTTCAAAAGCTCGGCGGGCGGATTCCTAAGGGCGTCCTGTTGATTGGTCCTCCCGGTACCGGCAAGACGCTGCTAGCGCGCGCTGTGGCGGGCGAGGCCAACGTGCCGTTCTTCTCGATTTCCGGCTCCGACTTCGTCGAGATGTTCGTGGGCGTGGGTGCCAGCCGCGTCCGGGACTTGTTTGAGCAGGGTAAGAAGAGTGCCCCTTGCATCGTTTTTATCGACGAGATCGATGCAGTCGGGCGGCATCGCGGCGCGGGTTTGGGCGGTGGCCACGACGAACGAGAGCAGACGCTGAACCAGCTCCTAGTCGAGATGGACGGCTTCGACTCGAACGAGGGCGTCATCCTGATGGCGGCCACCAATCGGCCCGATGTTCTCGATCCCGCCCTGCTGCGTCCTGGCCGCTTTGACCGGCGGGTGGTCGTAGCGCGTCCCGACGTGCGCGGGCGCCAGGGGATCTTGCAGGTGCATACCGCCAAGGTGCCCTTGTCCAATGACGTGGATCTGATGGTGCTGGCGCGCGGCACGCCCGGCTTTTCCGGGGCTGACTTGGCCAATCTGGGTAACGAGGCGGCGTTGTTCGCGGCGCGGCAGAACCGCAAGGTCGTCACGATGGCGGACTTCGAGATCGCCAAGGACAAGGTCATGATGGGGGCCGAACGGCGCTCGATGATCCTGCGTGACGAGGAGAAGAAGAACACCGCCTACCACGAGGCCGGACATGCCGTGGTGGCCTCGCTGCTGGAGCAGGCGGACCCGTTGCACAAGGTCACGATCATCCCGCGCGGCCAGGCTCTCGGGATCACGATGCAGTTGCCCATCGACGACAAGCACACCCACACGCGCGCCTACCTGTGCGGCCAATTGGCAATCTTGATGGGCGGACGCATCGCCGAGGAACTGTTCATGGACCACATGACGACCGGTGCCGGCAACGACATCGAGCGCGCCACCGCGCTGGCCCGTCAGATGGTTTGCGAGTGGGGCATGAGCGACATGGGGCCCCTGACGTTCGGCAAGCCTGACGAGGAGGTCTTCCTAGGCCGCGAAATTGCGCAGCAGCGCAACTATTCCGAGGCCACCGCGCAGCAGATCGACGCCCAGGTGAGCGCGATTGTGACTCGGAGTTACGACCGGGCTCGCAAGCTCATCGAGGACAATTCCGACGGGCTTACCCGCATCGCCGAAGCCTTGCTCGAGCGCGAGGTGCTGGACGGAGGCGAGGTCACTGCCCTGCTCGAAGGGCGGGAATTGCCGCCGCTTGCCATTCCGGAACCGCCGGCTGACAGCACGGGCGGACCGACGCAACCAGAGCCCCAGCCCGCCGAGAGCGGCCCGACGGCCCTGCCCGGCCTGGACGAGGGCCAGCCATCTCCGGCCTAGCCGCTGGGCTAGAACGGGATGTCGTCGTCATCGGGTGGCGGCTCGGGTGAGCCGGCAGGCTCGCTTGTCGGCGCGGGCTGGTTCTGGGCTCCTCCCGAGGCACCGCTGGAGGCGCTGTCGCCCTGGCCGTAGTTCCTTGAGCCGCCTTGGCGATAGCTGCCCCCGCCTTCGCCCCCTGGGCCATCACGGCCACCGAGTAGCATCAAGCCGAAGGAATCGCACACCACCTCGGTGCGGTAGCGCTTCTCGCCACCCTGGCTTTCCCAAGAGCGGGTTTGCAAGCGGCCCTCGACAAACACCTTCTTGCCCTTCGTGAGGTACTGGGCGACCCGTTCGCCGCGCCAAAGCACGACTTCGTGCCAATCGGTCTTTTCCTTCCAATCGCCGGTGGCTGCGTCCTTGATGCGGGCCGTCGTGGCAAGGGTGAAATTGGTCACCGCCGTGCCGCTGGGCGTGTGCCGGGTCTCGGCGTCCTTGCCGAGGTTGCCGATGAGCATAACTTTGTTCAAACTTGAGGCCATGGTCTTCAAGGTACAATCAATGGCTCGCAGATTACAACCTTCCTGCTCCGATAGGTGCCAATGAGATCCAGTGCGCTAGCCATCCTGCCCGTCCTCTGCGTGGCTGCTTTCGCGGCGGCCCAGTCCGCTGACCTGCTTGTCGTCGAGAAGAAGAATAACTCGGTCGGCTTCTACGCTTCGACGGGCCAGCGCGTGGGGGGCGTGCAAGTTGGCGAGACCCCGCATGAGGTGGCGCTATCCCGCGATGGCCGCTACGCCTATGTCTCCGACAACGGCGTGCTTTGGATGGACTATGACGGCCCCGGCGGCAACACGATTTCCATCGTCGATCTCCAACTGCGCAGGCGTGTCGGCATACTGCCGCTGGGCAAGTTTCACCGTCCGCACGGTATTGGGCCGGACCCGCGCTCAAGCCGTGCATTCGTCACTTCGGAAAACCCCGACCGGCTCGTGCTGGTCGACCTCGATGCTCGTGCCGTCATCAGGGATTTCGACAACGGCGGAGTAGACCCACACATGGTCACCTTCGGCCCGGACGGCTGGGGGTACGTCTCCAATACAGCCAGCGGGACGGTGGGGGCTGTGCATGCCACGACCGGGGAGTTGCACCTGATCGAGGTGGGCAAGGGGCCCCAAGGCAGCCTGTTATCCCGCGATGGCACCAAGTTGTGGGTGACCTGCCGGGACGAAGGGCGCATTGACGTCATCGACACAGCCTCCAAGTCAGTGATTGGCTCGATCCCCACAGGTGCGGGTGTGAATCGGATCGTAGCCACAGACGACGAGGACTTGTTGGTGTACTCGCTGCAGACCGGCGAGGCGGTCGGCATCGCCGATCCGCATGCCATGAAGGAACTGGCGCAGATTCCTTTGGGCGGCGCTCCATTGTCCATCTCGCTGTCCAAGGACGACCGACACGCATTTGCCGGGGTGCAAGACGAAGATCAGGTCTGGATCGTGTCCGTGCGTGACCGCAAGGTCGTTCAGGTGATCGACACGCCGCCGGGCATGGGGCCCGATCCTGTCGTCGAAATCGGCACCTATCGGCCGTCAAGGGCGAGGCCATGAACGACCAACGACTGCGGTCCCTGCTGGAAGAGGTGCGCCAAGGGCACCGCGATGTCGACAGCGCTGTCGGCGAATTGCGCCACATGCCCTACGAGGACCTCGGCTTTGCCAAGGTCGACCACCATCGCGAGTTGCGGCATGGGATGCCCGAGGTGATCTTGGGACAGGGCAAGACTGCCGACGAGGTCCGCGCGATTTCCGAGAAACTGCTCGAGCGCTCCCCCAACTTGCTCGTCACGAGGGCCTCAGAGGCCATGTTCGAGGCGGTGCGAGAACTCAGCGATCAAGCCGAATACTTCCCGCGCTCCGGTGCGGTGCGGGTGTGGTCGGAGCGGACCAATCTAGGGAAGGCCAAGATTGCCGTGGTCTGCGCCGGCACCAGCGACATTCCGGTGGCGGAGGAAGCCACCGTGACGGCCGAGGTGATGGGCAACGAGGTCGACACGATCTACGACGTCGGCGTCGCCGGCATCCACCGGCTGCTGTCGAAGATTGACCGCATCCAGGCCTCTCGCGTGGTGATCTGCTGCGCTGGCATGGAGGGCGCATTGCCCAGCGCGCTGGGTGGCCTGGTCTCAGTGCCTGTCATCGCCGTGCCGACCAGCGTGGGCTACGGAGCCAGCTTCAACGGGCTCTCGGCGCTGCTGGGCATGCTGAATTCGTGCTCCAGCAATGTCTCCGTCGTCAATATCGATAACGGCTTCGGCGCTGCCTATGTCTCCACGTTGATCAACCGGCTCTGACTCCGCTTGTGCGAAACTAGCGGTCATGCAACTCCAGAGACTGATCACAGCGACAGCGCTGGCCGCGCTGCTGCTATTGGCCGTCGTGCCTGCTGCCGCCCAGGACGCCGACGAGAAGAAGCACCTGCTGGTGCTCGGTGGTTCCGATTTCTTCGCCCACGATGCGGTGTCGCACGCGATGTTCACCATGGCCAAGATCGGCGAGCGAACCGGCCTGTTCGACGTGCGCTTCCGAACCGACATGGAGCTGATGACCAAGCAGAAGCTGCGCGGCAACCGGAAGAACCTCGACTGGTTCGACGCGGTGATGTTCTACACCCAGGGCGACTTGAAAGTCAGCGAGCAGCAGAAGGCTGACTTGATGCGCTTCGTCAAGGAGGACGGCAAGGCGATCTTAGTGGCGCACAGCGGCACCGACTCGTTTCGAGAGACCTGGCCGGAGTACATCGATATGGTGGGCGGGGCGTTCATCAACCACCCTTGGCACCAGAAGATCCGCGTCCGGGTGGAGGATCGCACGCATCCGATCAGCCGTCACTTCCCGGCCGCGTTCGAGATCACCGATGAGATCTACCAAGTCGACCGCTATGATCGGTCGAAAGTTCGCGTGTTGATGAGCATGGACACTGCGAGCGTCGACATGACCAAGAAGGGCGTGCAGCGTACTGATGGCGATTTCGCCCTGGCTTGGATACGCGAATTCGGCGAGGGACGGGTCTTCACCTGCCTGCTGGGCCACCGCCCAGAGGTCTGGGACGACCCCGCCATCCAGAAGATGTGGCTAGAAGGCTTCCGCTGGGCGGTCGGAATCACGAGCGGCGAAAGCGCTTCGCTGCCGCTCCCGTCAGACGACGACTGAGGCGGGGCCCGGGCTCGGCCACGAAGCGGTAGCCCACACCGCGCACCGTGACTAGGTGGCGCGGCCTGGCTGGATCCGGCTCAATGGATCGGCGCAGGCGCACGATGAAGTTGTCGATGGCGCGCGTGTCGGTGTCCTCCCTGACTCCCCAGACGTCTTCGAGAAGGTTCTTGCGCGAGACGCTGCGACCCTCGTGGGCGATCAGGTAGTGCAGCAGCTTCGCCTCCGTCAGCGTCAGGCTGCGCGTCTCGCCCTCCACTTCGAGTCGTTGGTTGGCGAAGTCCACCGACCTTCCGTTGAACTCGTACGTGTCCGGCACAGCCTGGATCTGTTCCCCGGCGCTCCAGCGGTGCCGGCGCAGCAGCCCCCGAATGCGGGCCAGCAGCACCGCCAGCTCGAACGGTTTGGGCAGGTAATCGTCGGCTCCGGCTGCGAGCCCTTCGACAATGTCCTGCGGCCGTCGGCGTGCCGTGAGCATCATCACCGGCACGAAGCAGCCATGCGATCTCAGCTCGCGGACCATGTCGAAGCCGTCGATGCCGGGCAGCATCACGTCCACAATCAGCACGTCGAAGGCAGTGCCTTCCTTGATCTCGGCGAGACCGGCTTCACCCGTGGCTGCGATGCGTGTGGCGAAGCCTTCGGCCTCGAGGTTGAACTGTAGCCCCTTGGCGAGATTGGTTTCGTCTTCGACAATCAGAATTCGTCTCATGCCTCAGCCATCAGTGGTAGTTCGATCGTGAACGTGCTGCCGCGGCCCTTGCCCGGGCTCTCCCCGAAGGCGCGACCGCCATGCCGCTTGGCCACGGATCGCACGATGTACAGGCCCAGCCCGGTGCCCTTGGCCCGGAACGTGCCTTGGGCGCGATAGAAGCGTCGGAAGACGCGCCGGAGTTCGTCGCTATCGATGCCGATGCCGTTGTCGCGAATGCGGACGGCGACTCGCGAGCCGAGCTTGGACAGCTCGATCTCCACGCTGGCCTTCTCGTCGGAGTACTTGATCGAGTTGTCAATCAAATTGGATATCGCCGCGACCAACTCGTCCCGGTTGCCCAGCACGATGGGAGTGTCGCCCTCGTCAAACTCGCTGCGGAAGCGCAAGGCCCCAGCGTGGAGGCTGTAGCTGTGCTGGAGCCGGTCGATGCAGTCTTGGACCACGGCCGAAAGGTCGACCGCTGTCCGGTGGCGCTTGCGCTTGCTGCGAGTCGAGCCGGCCAACAGAACCTGCTCGATCGTGCCCTGCAGCCGGTCCATGTCCGAGAGCATCGTCTGGTAGAACTCTTGCTGCTGTGCCACGTTGAGTTCTCTGGACTGTAGCGTCTGCAGGTAAAGCCGGAGCGAGGCGACGGGAGTCTTCAGCTCGTGTGTGACGGCGTTGATGAAAGCGTCGTGCTTCTCGTTTCGCCGGATCTCGCGAACCAGGAACACGGTGTTGAGGACGAGTCCGGCGACCAAGATCAGCCCGGCCAAAACGCCTAGGACCACCAGTACGCCGCTACGCCAGTTGGCGACCAACCAGCCGATATTGAGTGCCACGGCCAAGGCAATCAGGCACGTGCCTAGGGCGATCGAAAAGATGACCGAGAGCCTGCGATGGCCGGGCAGTTCCACTCTACCTTCATGATACGTATGCGTGTGCGAATCTCCGTGTCGTGGCTCGAGAGTTGGTCGACATCCAGCCCAGGCCGCATCTGATCTTCCGCCTCGACGTTCTTATACCGTTCCAAGCGGAGCAACTCACCGTGCTGCCCGCCTGCGACGCGTCCGATCTGTGGATCTCCGAAGCTGTCTGCCTGCCACTGGAAGAGATTGACGGCGCACGGTGGTTTGCTGCGAGCAGGGCATGGTCCGCGAGAACCGCTGCCGGTTGCTGTGCCAAGCCTAGGGGCCCTAGGTGACGATGGGGGCCCGCCCGGGCCCGCGGAGGGCTGTTTTCGGGGTGGCAAGCTTGGTAAGTGTCTTCGCTTTGGCGGCGTCCGGCCTACCTGCCGCAAGCAGTGCGGCCGTCCCCTTGAAAAATTCCTGCTTGCCACATGCGTATTGGACGAGTCTGGGGCTTGCGCAATCGACTTCTCGGATTCGGCCACAGCGCGGGCTGACATTTACGAGGTTTTTTCATTTTCTTGGTGTGGCAATTGACGCCAATTTTCTCCTGTGCTAGGGTCAGCGCAAGCCCGGCAATTCCAAGTGTCGAGATCGAGGAGGATTCTGATGACGAAAGCGCCCATAGCCGCCGCATTCCTACTGTCGACGGCCATCTTCACACCAATCAACTGGGCGCAGACCACGCAAGGCCAGATCAACGGTCGCGTCACAGACACATCCGGTGCCATGATTCCGGGCGCCGAAGTCGAGGTGGTGAATCCCTCCACCGGGGTCTCGCAGCAAATCAGCGCCAACGAGGTGGGGCAATACGTCATTTACGTGCCCTTCGGCACCTACGACGTGCGGGTATCGTCTCTTGGCTTTGGCACCAAGCTCACCACGGGAGTCCTCGTGACGACCGCGTCGGAAACCACCGTCGACGTCGAGCTCGACGTCGAGACGGTGGCGGAGCAAGTCAGCGTCTCGGCGGCCGTGGCCCAGCTTGAGACTAGCGACACGACCATCGGCGCGGCGATCGAAGAGAATCTGATGCGCCACGCCCCAATTCCCGTGCAGGGGCAGAAGCGTCGACCGTACCAGTACATTTCGCTATCCCCGGGGGTGAACAACACAAACGGCCGCGGCAACGTTGCTGGATCACGAACGCTCAATACGGTCATCATGCTCGACGGCCTGTCGACAGAAACCACGAACAACGGAGTTGGTGAGCAGGCAGTCGGTACCGAGCCCAGCGTGGAAGCGATCGGAGAATACAAGCTGCTGCTGAGCAACATGTCCGCCGAGTACGGGCGAAGCAGCGGCGGGTTGATCACTTACGCGACTAAGTCCGGCACCAACGACCTTCACGGGTCCGTCTGGAACTTCCACAACAACTCTTTCCTCAATGCCCGGCCCTGGCAGGCGGCTGAGCGAGCGAACAGCCGCAACAACGAATTCGGTATCGCCGGAGGTGGCCCTGTCGTCATCCCGAAGGTCTATGACGGGCGCAACAAGACCTTCTTCTGGTCGACTCTGGCCTACTACAGGCAGAGCGCTACTGGCAGTCCGACTAACTTCTTGACACTACCGACGGCAGCGATGCGTAGCGGCGACTTTTCCCATCCGGACTTGAACGCGCTCTACGACAGGAAGGACCAGTTCACGGACGCCGACAACCAAGTTCGGTTCCGACCGTTCGCCAACAATCAGATCCCTATGAGCAGGCAGAGCCGTGTAAGTGCGAACGTCATGCAGCTTCTGCCCATCCCCACTGCGCGCGACACTCCCGAGCTGAACCATGTCGGCGCAGTCGCGAGCACGTTCAATCCATGGGATTTGACGACCAAGATCGACCATCAGTTCAACACGAACCACCGACTGTCGGCATTCTACATGTATGGCACGGCACCTCGGGTTGAGACCGACCCGGGGGGAATCTTGGACGATAGCTTTGGGAGAACTACCTTTAACTCGTTCCAACGCGTACGGGCCGACTATTCGTGGGTGCAGAGTCCGAGGGTCGTTCACCAGATATTGTTCGGATTCAACTACCAGCAAAACGGGAGAGAACAGAACAACTTCGGACAAGGGCTGTCAGGCCAGCTCGGCCTTACCGGGATGCCCAGCAACGAGTGTCCTTGGATTCAACTGGCACGGGCGTCGAGCTTCGGGGTTTCGATCTGCGCGAATCCACCCTCGAACAAAGAGTCGAAAATAGTTCCGAACTGGGCCTACAGCACTCTCTGGAACAAGGGCCGGCACACGATCAAGTTCGGCTACCAAGGGCAGTTCTGGCGCATCAATCGGCATGATCAAGGAGGCTTCGCGGGGGGCCTGACTGTCGGATCGTCCGGAACCTACCTGTTCGGAGTGTCGGAAGGGAATCTCGGGAGTGAGACCAAGAACACAGACGGCTCGGGCGGATTTCATCTGGCCGACTTCTACCTTGGCCTGCCAAACTTCGTTGGAACGGCTGCGGGCCTTGCCCTGGAAGAGCGGGAGGCCTATCACGCCATATACCTGCAAGACGATTGGAAGATTCTGCCTAAGCTGACCCTGAACCTCGGCATTCGCTGGGACGTGCAGATGCCCTTCAAGGAGAACAGGGGCCAGTTCTCCGGCTTCGATCCCACCCTTGCGAATCCGGGCATCAGCGGCAACTATCGCGGGGCGCTCGAATTCTACGGAATGTCCGAGGGTGCCAACGGCAGGCTGCGAGTTGGCCCGGCCACCTACGGCAACTTCGGACCGCGGCTCGGCTTGGCGTATCAGATCACCGACAAGCTCGTATTTCGAGCCGGCGCCGGGATACAGTACATGGCCATTCAGAACACGAACGTACGTTCCGTGAACCGGACTGGCCACGAGGCGCGCGGAAACCCTCCGCAGAGAACGAGCCCGTTCGCCCCATACTTCGAGTGGGACAATGGCTTCCCTTCGTCGCAACTGGGAACGCCTCCGTTCATCGATCCAACGTTCCTGAACAACCAGTCAGTCACGAACTGGATGAATCCGCAAACCATCGGGACGCCTCCGTCGCTCTACATGATTACAGGTGGATTCCAGCGCCAATTCGGCAATTGGGTGCTGGAAACCACGTTCTATTCGAACATGGGGCGCAACAACGCCGACCACGAGCGCATCAACGACCTGCACCCGGACTATTGGCACCTAGGCCCGCTGCTCAACCTAGAGATTAGCGATCCTGCGGTGGCCGCCGCCGGATTCGGCAAGCCGTATCCTGAGTTTCCCGACAACCTCCCGTTGCACCGTGCCCTGCGACGGTTCCCCCAGTACGGCAACGTCTCGAACGATGCCGGAATAAATACCGGGATGAACTACAACGCGTTCATGCTGAAGGCGACCAAGCGCTATTCGAACGGACTCTCGTTCCTTGGGCACTGGACGGTCGCCAAGCAGTTGGGGGACGTCGACTGGGCGCCTGGCGCATTCGGAAGCAACACCCGGAACTCGTACAACCGAAAGCTGGACAAGCGGATCAATCGCTATGACACGACTCACCGCGCGGTCTTCAACTATTCGTACGACCTCCCGTTCGGTCCGGGGCAGAGGTGGGGAGGCACCAGCGCCTTCAGCCACTACGTGCTAAGTGGGTGGACGATATCGGGCGTTCAGGAATATGTCAACGGCTTTCCAATCTCAACCAGCGGGGGATTGTCGGTGGGTATCCCGGGCGGGGTCCGGAATTTGGCGGACCGCGCGCCGGGCGTGCCATGGAGAAGTTCCATTGCCTGCGGCGACATGGTATTCGGAGATCCCGAGCGGAACTTCATCCTAAACGCCGGCAATCCTACCCAGGTCACTCCCAGCAGGCCGCAGGCGTGGCTCCCGCCCGGAGACTTCGTCCAGGGGAACGCGCCAGAGGTTGACCAAGAGACCCGGCAGTGTCCAAACTTCAACGAGGATCTTTCTGTGGTCAAGCGGATTCCACTCGCAACCGAAAAAGTGAAGCTCCAAATCGGGGCTGATTGTTTCAACTGCCTAAACCGGCATCGTTGGATCGCAGGCCGCTTCGGCAACAACATCAACAGTTCGACGTTCGGAAGAGTCGTCCCGCAACAGCCCAAGGGCCCGAGGACGATTCAGCTGCGCATGCGGGTCGAGTGGTGACCGAACGGTCTATCCAGAACTAGAACGCAGCGGGCCTCGCTTCCCCGCGGTCGCGAGGCCCGATCATTCTTTCTTGTTCGACGAAAGCCAGCCCCTTGGCGCGGCTCATCCGGCGCTCTTGCCGAAGCTCTCGGTCCGAACGATCCCCTCGCCCTCCTTGACATAGATCAGCTGATCGGCCCCGACGTTCGGAAATGTCTCTGACTCGGTGTTCGGCCATTCCACTTGGATCGAGTCCACGCGGGTCGCCGGACCTAGGCCGAAATGCAGCCGAAAATCATTCACGGACAGATAGCTGTCCTGGCTATGAACCTCCTGTACCTGCACTAACTGTCCGGAACGAACGTACACGCGCGCGCCGATCGCTGTGCGATTCGACGTCGTGCCAACGAGCTTTACCTTCAGCCAGTGATTGGGCGATCTGACGTCGCACCGGATTAACGAAGGCGGCTCGTTCATGTTCATCACTAAGACGTCCATGTCGCCATCGTTGTCGAAGTCGCCGAAGGCGCAGCCGCGGCTCGAATGCG
>MKWU01007016.1_pt1 | contig 11038 bp, 9 predicted proteins | sample 809101 | NCBI WGS metagenome assembly MKWU01 (sample SAMN05860141, study PRJNA318959) | sponge metagenome | host: Aplysina aerophoba | place: Slovenia: Piran, Adriatic Sea, Gulf of Piran | collected 2013-05-07
TCCGGGGAGGACGGTCCGACGCGAATGCTGCTCATTCTGCTCATCGTGTGGGCGGCGGACATCGCCGCCTACTTCGCAGGACGCAGGTTCGGCGTACGCAGGCTCGCCGCGCGCACGAGCCCGGGCAAGTCCGTCGAAGGGGCCGCGGGAGGAATGGCGGCGGTGGGCGTGCTCGGAATCGCCGCCGGGCTGTGGCTGGATCTTCCGATGTTGCACGCGGCCCTGCTCGCGTTTCTGTGTGTGGCCGCCGGCGCCCTGTCGGTGCTCGGCGACCTCATGGAAAGCCTGGTCAAACGGAAGTCCGGCGTGAAGGACAGCGGCAATGTCGTCCCGGGACACGGAGGAGTTCTCGACCGCATCGACAGCCTGACCGCGGCGGCTCCTGCGTTCGCCGTGGGATTCGACGTGCTCGGTGCGCTGCGATGAAGCGGTTGGTGGTGTGCGGATCCACCGGCTCCATCGGAGTCAGCACCCTCGACGTGGTGTCGCGAAACCGCTCGCGCTACGAAATCTTCGCGCTGACCGCGCATTCAAACGTGGAAATGCTGGCCGCGCAGTGCCGGCGGTGGAGACCGCGGTTCGCGGTCATGTCGGACGAGTCCGCCGCGATGCGGCTCGGCGCGGTCCTTTCCTCGGAGGAGCCTCAGACCGAGGTGCTGGCAGGCGCCTCGGGACTGCAGCAGGTCGCGGCGCATCCGGAAGTAGACTACGTCATGGCGGCAATCGTGGGCGGAGCCGGCCTCGTGCCGACGCTCGCGGCGGCGCGTTCGGGAAAGCGGGTCCTGCTTGCGAACAAGGAGGCGCTGGTGATGTCGGGCCGGCTGTTCATGGACGCGGTGCGCGAGGGCGGCGCGGAGCTCCTGCCCATCGACAGCGAGCACAACGCGATCTACCAGTGCATGCCGGCCGCGAGCGCGGATGGCGGTGCGCGGGGAGTGCGACGCATCCTGTTGACGGGATCGGGCGGGCCGTTTCGCGAACGGGATCCCGAATCGCTGCACGACGTGACCCCGGACGATGCGTGCGCCCATCCGAACTGGTCCATGGGGCGGAAGATCTCCGTCGATTCGGCGACGATGATGAACAAGGGCCTGGAGGTGATCGAGGCTTGCTGGCTATTCGACATCGGTCCGCGTTCGCTGGAGGTGGTCGTGCATCCGCAGAGCGTGATTCACTCAATGGTCGAGTACGAGGACGGATCCGTGCTCGCGCAACTCGGCAATCCCGACATGAGGACGCCGATCGCACACGCGCTCGCATGGCCCGAGCGCATTGAATCGGGGGTCGCGCCGCTCGATCTGGTGAGCACCGCGCGCCTGGACTTCGAGGCCCCCGATTTCGACCGGTTTCCGTGCCTCCGGCTCGGGTTCGAGGCGGCGCAGGCCGGCAGTTCGGCACCGGCGGCGCTCAACGCCGCGAACGAAGTCGCGGTGGACGCGTTCCTGAATCGGCGTCTGCGGTTCACCGAGATCGCCCGGGTCGCGGAGGAGACCGTCGCGGCATGCGCGGCAGACGACCCCCGCACGCTCGACGACGTGCTGGAGCTGGACGGCGCGGCGCGGGCGCGTGCGGCCGAATTCATCGCGACGGTGTCGAACCGGGGCTGAGTGCCCGGGACGCAATCAACATCTCGAATCACATGGACATTCTCTACTCGATCATCGCGTTCATCGTGGCCCTGGGCGTGCTCGTGACCGTGCACGAGTTCGGCCACTTCTGGGTGGCGCGAAGGCTCGGGGTCAAGGTGCTCACCTTCTCCGTGGGATTCGGACGCGCGCTGTGGACGCGCCGGTCGCGCGGTGGCGAGACCGAGTACGTGATCGCGATGATTCCGCTCGGCGGCTACGTGAGGATGCTCGACGAGTCGGAAGGGGACGTCGCGGAGCACGAGCGGCACCGGGCGTTCAACCGCAAACCGCTGTCGACTCGGATTGCGGTCGTCGTCGCGGGTCCTGCGTTCAATTTCCTGTTCGCCGTCCTCGCGTACTGGTGCATGTACATGGTCGGAGTCGACGGACTGCGCCCGATCGTGGCCGGGACGGCGCCCGGCTCCGTGGCCGAACGGGCCGGATTCCGGCCCGGCGACGAATTGACTTCGGTGCAGGGCCAGGAGGTCGCGTCGTGGCAGTCGGCGGTGCAGGCGATCATCGCCGCTTCCCTCGCCGATCGCAGGATCGAGGTCGATGTCGTCGATGCGGACGACCGTCGACAGGGACGTGCCATCGACCTCGGCGCGATCGTCGTCGACGATCTGACCCGGGGACGATTCTTCGATCGGATCGGGCTTGCGCCCGTCCGGCCCGTGCTCCCGGCCGTAATCGGGCGGCTCGAGTCGGGGCGGCCCGCCGAGCGGGACGGACTCCTGGTCGGGGATCGAGTGCTCGAGGCGGCCGGACGGAAGGTCGAGAGCTGGTCGGACTGGGTGCGCATCGTGCGCGAGCGCCCCGGCGAGACGTTCGCGGTCCTGGTCGAGCGCGGCGGCGCCGCGGTGACGATTCGGCTGAGGCCCGATGTCGAGCAGGCGGCAGACGGTTCCCGATTCGGCCGGATCGGCGCGGCGGTGAGCGAGCCGGACGGCGTCGTCGATCGGTACTTCGTCACGGAGCGCCACGGTCCCTGGTCGGCGCTCGTGAAGGGGGCGGCGAAGACCGGGGAGATGACGGGACTCACGCTCCGCATGCTCTGGAAGATGGTGCTTCTGGAGGTGTCGCTCGAGAACCTGAGCGGGCCGATCGGCATCGCCGAGTATGCAGGCGCGTCCGCACGATTCGGACTCTCGCGCTTTCTCGAATTCCTGGGAATCGTCAGCGTGAGCCTGGGGATTCTCAATCTGCTGCCCATCCCGTTGCTCGACGGCGGACACCTGCTCTATTACGCGGTAGAATTCTTCCGAGGACGGCCGGTGTCGGAAACCACCCGTTTTGTGGGACAACGGCTGGGAATCGCCCTGCTCGTTGGCCTGATGGGGCTCGCACTCTACAATGACCTCGCGCGGCTGCTCGGATAGTGACGTCTCGTGAGGGTGCGCCGCACGACAATCAGCAAGTGGTGGTGAATTTGGCTCGCTTGTGCATCGCCCTCGCCGCGTTCGTGCTGTGTGCCGCAGTGCGGACCGCCACGGCGGCGGATGCCTTCATGGTCCGGGACATCCGGCTGGAGGGCCTGCAGCGAATCACCGCCGGGACGGTGTTCAACTACCTGCCGATCAAGGTCGGAGACACCGTGAACAGCACGCGCACCGCCGCGGCGCTGCGCGCACTGTTCGGGACCGGATTCTTTCGCGACGTGCGGCTCGAACGCGACGGCGACACACTCGTCGTGTCGGTGATCGAGCGACCGTCCATCGGCAGTATCGAGTTCAGCGGCAACGAGGACCTCAAGACCGAGGATCTCCTGTCCGCCCTGGAGCAGTCGGGATTCGCGCAAGGGCGCGTGTTCAATCGCTCGACATTCGATCAGGTGAAGCAGGAGCTGCATCGAACGTACTTCGCGGCCGGCAAGTACGGCGCCCGGATCACCGGCACCGTGACACCGCTCGAACGCAACCGTGTCGCCGTCAGGTTCGAGATTCGGGAGGGCGTCGTCGCGAGGATTCGGCAGATCAACATCGTGGGGAACACCGCGTTCACCGACGACGATCTGCGCGACGACTTCGAGCTGGACTCGACAGGGTTCTTCTCCTTCATCACCCGCTCGAACCGATACTCCAAACCGAAGCTCGCCGCCGATCTGGAGACGTTGCGTTCGTTCTATCTCGACCAGGGCTTCATCAATTTCAACATCGACTCGACCCAGGTATCGATATCTCCCGGCAAGACGGATGTCTACATCACCATCAACATCACCGAGGGCGGCCGCTACCTCGTGCGCGATGTCTATCTTCAGGGTGCCCTGATCGTTCCCGAGGAAGAACTCTTCGATCTCGTCACCGTAGTACAGGACGGCGTGTTCTCGAGGAAGGACGTCACCGAGACCGCGCGCCGCATCGGCGCTCGGCTCGGGGACGAAGGCTACTCCTTCGCGAACGTCAACGCCGTACCGGAAATCGACGACGAGGAGAACCGTGTCGACCTGACGTTCTTCGTCGACCCGGGCAACCGGGTTTACGTACGGCGCATCAATTTCAAGGGCAATGCCAAGACGCGCGACGAGGTGCTGCGCCGCGAGATGCGGCAGTTGGAGAGCGGGTGGATATCCACCGAGGCGATCGAGCGATCCCGGATACGCCTGAATCGTCTCGGTTTCTTCGAGTCGGTGACGGTCGAGACCCCTGCCGTACCGGGAGCCTCCGATCAGGTCGACGTCGATTTCACGGTGGTCGAGAGACCGTCGGGAAACCTGCTGATCGGCGCCGGCTACTCGAGTTCGGAAGGGCCGGTGTTCGACATCAGCGTCACGGACGAGAACGTGTTCGGAACCGGCAACCGCCTCAGCGCGTCGTTCGACACCAGCGATGTCAGCCGGGACATCTCTGTCTCCTGGCTCAACCCCTACTGGACCGTGGACGGCGTCAGTCGCGGATTCGATGCCTACATCCGACGTACGGATGCCCGTGACGCGAACCTCGCCGACTACGACCTGGATCGAGTCGGCACCGGAATGACGTTCGGGATTCCCGTCTCCGAGTCCACCCGCGTCAACGTCGGTTTCAACGTGGAGCGGGCCGACTTCCGGCTGGGCACATCGCCATCCGAGGAGTTGACTCGGTTCCGAAACGAGAGCGGTGGCGGGTTCCTCACCTTCCTCGCCACCGGGGCGTGGGCGAAAGACAGCCGCGACAGCAGATTCCTGCCCACCAGGGGCAGTCTGAGTCGACTGAGTGCGGAGGTGGCGGTGCCGGGCAGCGAACTCACGTACTACAAGCTGTTTGCGCGCCACCAGAGGCTGTTCGCGCTGCCGAGCGACTTCGTGCTCATGCTGGAAGGCGAGGTGGCTTACGGCGATGGTTACGGCGGGACCGACGACCTTCCCCTGACCGAGAACTTCTTCGCCGGCGGTCTGCGCTCGGTGCGCGGCTTCCGGGCGAACACGCTCGGTCCGCGAGACACACCGCACGGCGAACCACTCGGCGGCAACCTCAAGACCGTCGGGACCGCCGAGCTCATTCTCCCGCTGCCGTTCACGAAAGACTCGAACACGTACCGGGTGACCACCTTCGTCGACACCGGAAACGTGTATGGACCGGATGAGGACTTCGATTTCGATACGCTACGGATCTCCGCCGGGGTCGCCGGAACCTGGCTGTCGCCCGTCGGCCCCATGACCATGAGCATCGCAAGGCCGCTCAGGACCCGGACGGGTGACCAGAGGCAGCGATTCCAGCTTACGTTCGGCACGAGCTTCTAGTCATGCCCGAAAATCACAAGTACCGGCGAGTGGCACGTATCTGCCTGTTGGGGTTCCTGCTCGCCTGCGGCCCCGGAGCGTACGCCGAGGAATTCAAGGTCGGCTTCGTCAACGTCGCAGTCGTGCTCGATCAGGCGCCGCAGGCGGCTGCGGCGCGCGCCCGAATCGAACGCGAATTCGCGCCGAGGGATCGGGAGATCCTGTCGCAGCAGCAGGAACTGCGGGCACTCGAAGACAATCTCGTGAAGGACGTCGCGGTCCTGTCGGCCAGCGAACGCGAGCGCCAGGAGGCCGAGATCAGGCAGCTCAAGCGCGAACTGCGACGTTCCGAGGAGGAATTCCGCGAGGACTTGAACCTGCGGCGGAGCCAGGAGCTGAGTGCGCTGCAGCGCATGGTGACGGAAGTCATCCAGGAGATGGCGCGCGGGGAGAACTACGACCTCATCATGACCGACGGGGTCGTCTTTGCCGGGGACAGGGTCAACATCACGAGGCGCGTCATCGAACGTCTGAAGGCCGACTTCGAGGAGTCCGACGGCTAGTGCGAAGATTTCACCGGCTCCATGCTCTCCCCCCGCCTTCGCGGGGGCTGAAAGCGCGAATCGGTGAAATTTTCGCACTTGTGGGCCGCATTGCGGAAGCCGCGCCTTGAGCTATCGACTCGGGGAACTCGCCGAGCGGATTGGAGCCGAACTGTCCGGCGATCCCGACATCACCATCGATCGAGTGGCGGTTCTGGATGCGGCCGGACCGAGCGCGCTCGCGTTCCTCGCGAATCGCCGCTACCGGCCGTACCTGGAGAGCACGAAAGCGGGCGCAGTGATTCTGGGACCGGAGTTCGCGGAGGTCTGTCCGGTGGCGGCGCTCGTGCTCGACAATCCGTATCTGGGCTACGCGCGTGCCGCCACGCTGCTGTCGCCGGTCGTCGACCGCGAGCCCGGCATCGCGCCCAGCGCCATTGTCGATTCCCGCGCGACGGTTGCGCCCGACGCATCCATCGGCGCCCATTGCGTGATCGAAGCCGAGGCGAGGGTCGGGGCCGGCACCGTCGTGGACGCCGGCTCGTTCCTCGGCCGGGGCTCCTCGATTGGACCGCACGGGCGCATTGCCGCCAGGGTGGTGATCTGCCGGGGAGTGCACATAGGAGCACGGGCGATCATCCATCCCGGGGCGGTGGTTGGCGCCGACGGATTCGGCATCGCCAACGACAACGGAACCTGGGTCAAGATCCCGCAGTTCGGCGGAGTGCGGATCGGCGACGACGTGGAGATCGGCGCGAACACGACCGTCGATCGCGGAGCGCTGGAAGACACCGTCATCGAAGACGGGGTAAAGCTCGACAACCTCATCCAGATCGGCCACAACGTGCGGATCGGCGCCCATACCGCCATTGCGGCCTGCGTCGCCATCGGCGGGAGCGCCCGAATCGGGCGCCGGTGCACGATTGCGGGCGCCGCATCCATTGCCGGACATCTGGAGATCGCCGACGACGTACACCTGACCGCGACTTCGGCGGTGCCCAACACGATCAGCGAGCCAGGTGTCTATTCGTCGGGAATGCCCGTCCAGGAGAATCGGGCATGGCGGCGTAATATCGCCAGATTGCGTCGGCTCGACGACATGGCCCGGAGACTGCGGGCGATCGAGCGCAAGCTCGACGGACAGGCGTGACGGTGGCGGTCGTCCGGCGCACAAATATCACCGATTCGCGCCCGCAACGGTGAATCGGCGAAATTTTCGCGCCAGGGTGCCATGCAACCGGTGGAGGACGCGTGATGGCGGACATGACGATTGAGGAGGTGCTGGAGCACCTGCCGCACCGTTACCCTTTCCTGCTGATCGACCGGGTGCTCGAATGCGTCCCCGGGAAGTCGCTTGTCGCGTTGAAGAACGTGACCATCAACGAGCCCTTCTTCCCGGGCCACTTCCCGCGTCGGCCGGTGATGCCCGCGGTGCTCATACTGGAGGCGATGGCGCAGGCGACGGGAATTCTCGCGCTGCGCTCGCTCGAGCGCCTGCCGTCGGCGACGGAGATGTACTACTTCGTGGGGATCGACAACGCCCGCTTTCGCCATCCCGTCGAGCCGGGCGATCAGCTCGTCATCGAGGTCGATCTCGTGCGCACCAGACGTGGCATCTGGAAGGTCGAGGGGCGTGCGAAGGTCGACGAGAGGGTGGTGGCGTCCGCGAGCTTGATGGGCGCGTTGAGGGACGGGACGAGATGATTCATTCGAGCGCCGTCGTGGACCCCGGCGCCGAGCTCCAGCCCGACGTCCACGTGGGTCCGTTCAGCGTGATCGGCCCCGGCGTCGTCCTCGGCTCGGGGACGCGTGTCGGCTCGCATGTCGTCATCGAAGGTCCGACCCGAATCGGCGAACGTAACCACATCCACTCGTTCAGCGTGCTGGGCGGCGCGCCGCAGGACAAGAAGTACCGTGGCGAGGCGTCGACGCTCGATATCGGGAACGACAACGTCATCAGGGAGTACTGCACGTTCAACCGGGGCACCGAGGGGGGCGGGATGGCGACCCGCGTGGGCGACGGGAACTGGATCATGGCTTACGTACACATTGCCCACGACTGCAGGGTTGGCGACGACAACGTCATGGCCAACGCGGCGACGCTCGCCGGTCACGTCGAAGTGGAGGACTGCGTCACCCTGGGTGCGTTTACCGTCGTGCATCAGTTCTGCCGGATTGGCGGGCACGCATTCTCGGCCATGGGTACGGTGATCCTGAAGGACGTTCCGCCGTTCGTGACCGTCGCCGGAAATTCGGCGAGCCCCCGCGGGCTCAACGCCGAAGGTCTCAGGCGGAGAGGGTTCCCCGCGCAGACCATGCAGGCCCTGAAGTCCGCGTACAAGGTGGTATACAAGCGTCGTCTCACGCTCGAAGCGGCGGTCGAGCAACTCGCCGGTCCGGCGAAGGAGTCCGCGGAGGTGCGCCGCTTTCGCGATTTCGTGAGCTCTTCCGGGCGGGGAATCGTGCGATGAGAGGCGGCGGCGACGGTGATGGGCCTTGAGATTCGCAATCGTCGCGGGCGAGCCTTCCGGAGACATGCTCGCGAGCGGGCTCGTCGAGGCGATTCGCGCGAGGGTGCCCGGGGCGCGGTTCGAGGGCATTGCGGGTCCGCGCATGCTCGCCCTCGGCTGCGACACCCTGTATCCGATGGAACGCCTGTCGGTCATGGGATTGTCCGAGGCGGTCGGCCGCTATCTGGAGCTGATTCCGGTGCGGCGGCGCCTGGCCCGACGATTCGCCGACGATCCACCCGATGCGTTCATCGGCGTGGATGCCCCCGACTTCAATCTTTCGCTGGAGCTCGCGCTGCGCCGTGCCGGCGTGAAGACGGTTCACCTCGTCAGTCCGTCGGTCTGGGCATGGCGACGCTACCGGCTCGCGAAGATCGCGCGGGCGGTGGACATGATGCTCGCGCTGTTTCCGTTCGAGCCTCCGATCTACGAAGAGCGGTCCATTCCGGTGCGGTTCGTGGGGCATCCGCTTGCCGACGAGATCGCGATGCATACCAGCCGCGACGCGGCCCGGGAGCGGCTGGGCCTCGACCGCCAGGCCCGGATCGTCGCGCTTCTCCCCGGCAGTCGAATGAGCGAGCTCCGGCGTCTCGCCGAGCCGCTGGCGCGCACTGCGCGCTGGGTGCACCGGCGGCGGCCGGACGTGCGGTTCGTGGCTCCCCTGGTCGACCGTGCGACACGCGAGTTCTTCTCGCGGGCACTGCGCGAGCACGCCCCCGACATCGGGTGCAATCTGTTCCTGGGTGAGTCGCGCGACGCGATGGCGGCAAGCGACGTGGTCCTGCTCGCATCGGGGACCGCGTCGCTCGAAGCGATGCTGCTCAAGCGTCCGATGGTGATCACCTATCGGACCATGCGGCTCACGTGGATGGTGGGGCGGGCGATGCTGCACGTCGATCACGTGGGACTGCCGAACCTCCTTGCCGGCAAGCGGCTGGTGCCGGAGCTGCTGCAGGATGATGCGATGCCCGAGCGGCTCGGCCCCCTGGTGCTCGACCGGCTCGACCATCCCGCTCGGCAACAGGAAGTGCTGGAGGAGTTCAATCGGATACATCGCACATTGCGCAACGATGCGTTCAGGAAAGCGTCGGAGGCAGTGCTGGAGGTGGCTGCTGCATGAACGGCCGCACTGGCGCCGGGGCCGGCGGAGAAGGAACCGTCGTGGCCGGCGTCGATGAAGCCGGTCGCGGACCACTGGCGGGCCCCGTGGTCGCCGCGGCGGTGATTCTCGATCCGGCCCTCCGGATCGAGGGTCTCGCGGATTCGAAGCGTCTTTCCGCCGGGCGCCGCGCAGAACTGAATCTCGAAATCCGTGAGCGTGCGTCAAGCTTTGCCATCGCCCGGGTCGGCGCCGACGTCATCGACGCCGTCAACATCCTGCAGGCGACGATGCAGGCGATGCGCGAGGCGGTCGGTGGGCTCGACGCCTCGCCGGACGAGGTTCTCGTCGACGGAAACCGGTGCCCGGTTCTTCCGTATCCGGCGCGAGCGGTGGTGAGGGGCGACGCGAGCGTCGCCGCGATCAGCGCCGCGTCGATCCTCGCCAAGGTCGCCCGGGACCGGGAGATGATCGAGATGGACCGCCGGTATCCGGAATACGGATTCGCCCGCCACAAGGGCTACGGAACGCGCGCTCACCGGGAGGCCCTGTTGCGGTTCGGCCCCTCGCCGATCCATCGCGCGAGCTTCGCACCCGTACGGGCGGCGCTCCATCACGGCGTGCAGGAGCGGGACCGTTCATGAATCCCGGATTCGTCCATCTGAGCCTGCATTCCGAGTTCTCGCTCGCCGACGGGATATCCCGGATCGGTTCGCTCATCGAACGGACGAAGGCGCTGGGCATGCCCGCGGTCGCCATCACCGACAGCGCGAACCTGTTCTGCATGGTGCGCTTCTATCGCGCGGCGGTCGCGGCGGGCGTCAAGCCGATCGTCGGTGTCGATCTTCCGGTTCGGAGCACCTCGGGCGACGCCGCGGACGGCGTGCTGACGTTGCTCGCGATGGACCGCTCGGGCTACCGGCAGCTCGCCCGGCTCCTGACCCGGTGCTACATGGCCGAGCGCAGCACCGGCGTCCCTGTCGCCGACCGCACATGGGTCGGCGAGTACGCCGACGGAATCATCGCCATATCGCCCGGACCCGCGGGCGATGTCGGCCGGGCGCTGTTGCACGGGAGCGCCGGGGAGGCGGAGTGCCGGGCCGAAACGTGGGCGTCGATCTTCGCGGATCGCTTCTACCTGGGCGTCCAGCGCACGGGACGCTCCGAGGATGCGCCGTGCCTGGAGTCGACCGTCGATCTGGCGATTGCGATGGGGCTTCCGGTCGTCGCCGGCAATGACGTGAGGTTTCTCCAGCGGGACGATTTCGAGGCGCATGAAGCGCGGGTCTGCATCCACGAGGGCCGGATCCTTGCCGATCCGCGGCGTCCGAGGATGTACAGCGAAGAGCAGTACCTGAAGTCACCGCAGGAGATGGCGGCGCTGTTCGAGGATCTTCCCGAAGCCCTGGAGAACGCGGTGGAGATCGCGCGCCGATGCACCGTCACCGTCGAGCTCGGCGGCAGCCATCTCCCCGAGTTTCCCGTCCCGGAGGACCACGACCTCGACGAGTGGTTCGCGGAACGCTCGCGGGAGGGGCTCGCGCTGCGGCTCGACCGGTCGC
>MKWU01007017.1_pt1 | contig 11037 bp, 9 predicted proteins | sample 809101 | NCBI WGS metagenome assembly MKWU01 (sample SAMN05860141, study PRJNA318959) | sponge metagenome | host: Aplysina aerophoba | place: Slovenia: Piran, Adriatic Sea, Gulf of Piran | collected 2013-05-07
AAGTCGTATCATTACTCATTACGTATGGGGGCTTGGATGCGCATGCTGAACCATCGAGCGAAGCCGCGCGCCAGTTTATATACGCCGTTTTCTTAGCCAATGTGCCGCGAGTCAACGCAATGCTCCGTGACAACCCACAATTAGTGCATGAGCGTTACGCCCGTGGCGATACAGCCTTGCACCATGCGACTCGAAACGGTGATCTGGAAATTGTAGAACAGTTGGTCGGCAGTGGTGCAGATGTCAATCTAACATCAGACCATGGGCATTTTCCGCTATACTGCGCAGCCGGTCATGGACACGTAGAAACGACACAATATCTCGTAGAACATGGTGCGGATTTACAAGCCAGACTCGGGGACGGCAAAACGGTCGTTGAGTGGCTGAAACAATTTGCCGATCACGACCATCGCTTGAAATCTTGTCTCGATGTATTGGAAAAATGATGACTCAAATGCCGCACGACGATCGTGTCAGTGATATGTTTTTATATAATATGGGGAAAATTAGCAACCTAACGGAGCAGTGATTTGAAAGCAGTCTTTTTTGATTTGTTTGAAACGCTCATAACTGAAAAAACGAGAAGTGATTTCCAAGCAAGGGCTCCGTTTCATGAACGACTGGGCACGACTGAAGATCGCTCCTCGCTCTGGTGGACGGAGAACGAAGATGCCGCGATGATCGGAAGATTTCCTGACTGTCTCGCGAGGTTCACCCATTTGTGCACAGCGGTCAAATCACCGCTGACGAAAAATGACATCGTCATGGCTGCCCAAGAGCACGAGGCATGGAAATCAAAAGTCTTGAGCTGTGTCGAACCTCAGATATGTCAATGTACCCAAGCCTAAAGACTTGGGCTTGTTAAGAGATCGCTAAACAACAATTGTTTAGCATTCCCAAAGCCCGCGTCTCGTGCTTCGTTCTTGTTTCTCGTTTCAGTGAGGGTGGTAATCCACCGCTCTCCACGATGGGCGCAAGTTTCCGCCCTAAAAAGTATATTTAATGCAGCGTTATGGTCTCGGTCTAAAGACGTGCCACAAGACTGACAATTAAAGGTGCGTATCGCAAGAGAAAGTTTCCTTTGCGATTTCTGACCACAAGCCGAGCAGGTTTGCGAGGTATTCTTGGGATCAACTTGGTGGAAGTGGAAACCGTCTCTTTCGGCTATGTTTCCAGCCCACTCAAAGAAGGTTGCCCAAGACGCATCGCTGATACTCTTGCTAAGGTGTTTGTTCTTTACCATGTTAGATACGCGTAAGTCCTCTGCCACTAAGACATTGTTTTCTCTGTGGTGGTAGAGTTTGTAAACAAGTTTCCCGATAAAGTCTTTGCGTTTGTTGGCAGTTCGTTCATGATGCACTGCGAGTTTCTGTTGTTGTTTTCGCCAACGCTGGCTGCCTTTTTTCTGACGCGAAAGGTCTTTAGAGTGTTTTCGGAGTAAGCCTTCTGCTTGACGATACCAGCGCGGGTTGTCCTCTTTTTCGCCTTCAGAAGTCGTCAGGTAGTGTGTCGTGCCAACATCAACCGCAACAGCAGCAGTCGGTTCAACCTTCGGTGTATCGGGTATCTCACAGGTAATATGGGCATACCAACCGCTTGCTTTCTTGACGAGTGTGACTTCTTTCGGGTCGCCTTGAAGGGGTCGGTGCATACGTATCTTGACATCACCTAACTTCGGCACTTTTAAGCGATTGTGTCTAAAATCGGTTTCTATGATTGGATTCTCACGGACGCGTCTCGTCTGTTTGTCAGTGTCTTTCGTCTTTTTACCAACGACTTTGGTATATTTGCGCAGACTCCACGTCAGAGAACGCACACGCTTTTTATAACGAGGGTAACCTTTTTTCGCTGCACCCTCTTTACAACGTTTGCGGAAAGCCGTAAACGCTTTATCGTTTCTGCGGAGCGCATGGTTCTGAAAATCTTGGGGAACTTCGCGGAAGTCATCATATTTCTCACGCGCTGCGGTGAGAAGGGTTTGCTGGTCAGAGAGCGACACAAAAGCACCTTCCGTCTCAGACGCAACGAGTCTATCGTGGCGAGCCGAGTTCTGAAGTTCACACAAGTGGTCAAGCCATCTTTCTAAGGTTGTTTCTTGTTCCTGGGTCGGATACACAGGATATATAAATGTTAATCTCATGGACTATCAGGTATCAGGTATTTATCCCCTGTTTAGTGGGAGGCAGACACATCACCAAGCGGTAATGCTAAACACTGTCTGCCAACCTGATACTCTTATTATACCACACTTTCGAACCAAGTGTCAAGGAAAAAATGAACGCTTTGGTCCTTTCCAAGAGGGCGGTTTTTCCTCCCAAACCTAAAGGATTGGGATTCCAAAACCGACAATTCCCTTGATGGGAGGTTTGTTTCTGTCCTCCAGACCGCCTGAATACCATATCCGCTGGCTGTCCGTGGCTGAACAATGGCGGCGCGGGGGTATCGGCACAGTTCTCTTAGAGCATGTGTTTAATTTGATTAAACCGCCTGCTGAGTTGTTTGTCACAACATTTGGCGACGATAATCTGGAAGGTCAGCCAGCGCGCCAATTTTACAAGAAGATGGGTTTTGAACCTTTTGCAGAGGCACCTCCAGGACCGGAAGGAGGATCCAGGGAGGTCTTTCGGAAATCCTTTCTGTCAAAGCCTGTTCGCTCCATTTGAGTCAAAGGAAACAGGAAAACGATGGTCGAAATACGATCCCACAACCACGCCAGTGAACTTATTTCACTTTCAGGCAGCTACTTGGAACGGCATGAGAGCGAAAATAATTTACCTATTGGTCTCGTTTATAAGCTCGCCGAGGCTCCCCACTATTACGGATTCAAGTCGCCGCTCCTACTGAGCATTCTGGAAGATGAGAAAGTCGTAGGTGTCGCAATAATGACACCACCAAGGCGCATCATTTTAAGCAAAATTGACACAGAGTTCCTGGTTGCTATGCGTCAACTTGTACATCATTTACGTGGAATTAACACGCGACTACCGGGGGTTGTTGGACCGGCAGCAGAAGCCCAAGCCTTTTCTGATTGCTGGATCGAGGAGATATTTAGCGAATCAGCCAGAGTCGCCATGCAAATGCGGGTATTTGAAGCAAGAAAGGTCGTGGATATGTCCCTTCCACCGGGAAGACTACGTTTGGCTCGTCCGGATGACCATCTACTCATGGCGAAATGGATCGCCAAATTTTCGGAGGAGATAAGAGAACCTGTCGATCTTGAAGGTGCTAAAAACCACGCTGAACGCTCCATCAAAGGGCAGGAACTTTACATTTGGGACGACGGTGTGCCAGTTTCCATCGCCAAAGAATCTCGTCCGACGAGAAATGGTACAACGATCAACACCGTGTACACGCCGCCAGAACATCGTAATAAGGGATATGCAACCTCGTGCGTTTGGTCATTAACACAGAAGATGCTCATGGATCGCTATTCATTTTGTAGTCTATATACTGATTTATCAAATCCAACTTCTAACAGCATCTACACCAAAATCGGTTATGTCCCTGTCGGGGACGCGTTGGTATTCGATTTTCGATCCGATAGCGGATTAGGGTCAAAAATATGAAAACTACGAGACCGAGACAATACTGGGACGATTATGCGTCCCGATTTAAGAACCGTAGTTTGGCAGAAGCATACGAACTTCGACCTCCCTATCCAGAGGAGATGTATAGAATACTTCTAAGTTTGCTGGGGGAATCGCGACGGAAAGTTCTGGATGTTGGATGTGGACCCGGAAAAATAGCACGGCTACTTGTCGATCATGTAGACAGCGTTGATGCAGTTGACTTCTCACAGGAAATGATCCGAGTAGGGAAATCGCTCATCAACGGCAATCATCCAGATCTTCGGTGGATCAATGGACGCGTCGAGGAGGTGCCGTTGTATCCGCCTTACGATATGGTGACGGCTGGCGCCAGCATTCACTGGATGGAATGGAGTGCGGTCTTTCCAAGATTTAAAGAAGTACTGACGACAGATGGGTACCTCGTCATCATCGATGGAGACCGTCCGATTGGATCGCCTTGGCACGACGCAGAACTTTCACTCATCCACAAATATTCCACCAATAGACACTATGCGCAGATTGACTTAATCCAAGAACTCGTGAATAGAAGGCATCTACACCTGATTGGAGATAAGTACACAACACCGATTCGTTTCTCGCAACCGCTTATAGACTATGTTCAATCCTTTCATTCGAGAGCAAGTATGTCCAAGGAACACATGGGAACGGAAAATGTTAGGGCATTTGACACTGAATTATCGCATATCTTATCTGACTTTGTTGATGATAAGGGTCTTCTCAGTTTCCAATTAGAAGCAAGAGTTAGCTGGGGAAAACCATTGGCACAGGACCAAGCATTGTGACTTCTAACACTGTGTTTTTATAATTTTATGCACCCTTTTTGCCTCCAAATTGTGTCACTAATAATCGTAAAGTTATCTATTACTGATTCAGAGAATTTTTAAGGAGGACGCTCTCATGGTTACTCACTTTAAGACCCTACTCATCGCAGTTCTGTTTCTCAATTTAGCTATGTCCGTTTTTTCCTTCCAACCTTCTGGTGGTGTTTTGTCGCTGGATGGGGTTGATGACTATGCCGTACTCCGGTTTGAGGAACACGGGTATTTGTTTCCAAAAAACACCCGTGAGTTCACTGTTGAGATGTGGTTTTATCCCAAATCTGAACCAACAAATCACGGTGAGAGAAATATTATTTTCAGGCAGCAAGTTTACTTCGGACTGACAAATCATGCGACATGTAAGGGCGATGTGAGCAAATTGTGTTGCTACGGTGGTGCATATCTGGATGGAGAAAAAGTCCATGGAGTCACGGGTTTTAGGGTCTCAATGGAGAGAAACAAATGGAACTATGTGGCAATCCTTTACAAGGATGGCACAATTGGTTGGGCATATAACAATTGGATTTATAAGAGTGGTAGCACTGCCCCGATGGATCGAGTAACTACGAAGGATCTCGGAAAACTTAAAGATTTCTTCGTAGGTGGGTATGATCGGGAGATGGTCCGAGTTATTCGCTTTCATGGCGACATTGATGCGATAAGATTTTCGAGGATCGCCCGGTACGACTTACCTGACATACCGGGGGTCAAAGAGCCGTTCCAGCCACCGCATCGCTTCTCTACGGATCGGGACACTGTAGCACTCTGGAATTTTGACGAACGAGAAGGCACAACCCGCTTTCAAGATGAAGCGAAAAATGAAAGGATATTAATCGGAATGAATGGGGCTTCTATTGGTAGTGCGCTTGATGTCAATCCAGATAGCACCTCTCTCACGACGACATGGGGGCAAATCAAGGCGAGATCGCGTTAAACCTAACGCACAGAATTCTAAAGTAGAACGTCAACTCCCAGTATTTTCACTGCGGGGAACTCACTCATTACTCCTCAGTTTTTGTAGAAAGATGGAAGTTTAGTTCGCCATGGATCGAATACTGAAGCCACTCCAACCCCACCGTTTGTGTTTACCTTTTCCGCGGGTATATATCACCTGCGTCAAGAGTTCATTGGTGATCATGATAGTGTAACGCCTTTCAATCATCTCATTTCCGATAGGAATCTGCAATCGCTGAATCGGCTTCTCGTCATTCGCAATAAGGTTTATCTCTAAGGGTTCAGGTTCATCTCCTTCATCTGCGCTAAAATAGCATGTCACTTCGTATGTTCCATTCGGAAGTGCTATTCGGAAAACCCCATCCTCTTTCCCCAAAATGCTATCCTCGTAAGGTTGTGATACCTCCGACTCACTTTGTGAGTCTTCACGCGCTGACACTGTTAGCCAGCCGTATTTTCCGTCAGTGTAAGTTGTATCCACATACACAGGAATATATCCTGATGCTGTCTGACCATCTTTGGGCTGCATGTCAAAGGAGACAACGGTTCCGCCACTCCACATCTGAAGATCGGGGGGTGTCCGCTTGCGGCGATAGAGTCGATTGTAGTCGTTGGAATCGATGAGTTCATACTCTTCCTCCAAACCGGCGACATCGTCATACTCCGTCCGCCAAATGATGGCGTAATCAGCAGACAATTCTTTTTCTTTGTATTGCAGCGGAAAATGATCCGTATTCGCCTCGTAGTTGTCGAGGTACCCGATTCCCTTATTCGTTGCTAATAGACACTCAAGGTGCCCAAAGGGTTCAACGTATTTGGGTTCAAAACCGAGTGAATCTGAGAAACCGCCCCATTCTCCTGGTTCGCTCGTGAGAATGGTATCTTCCTCGGTCATACCCACCAAAGAGAGTGCAGTGGTGATGTCTCGATTCAGCAACGTATACGTGTGGACATTGTAGCCGAGATGCCATAAGGACAAAGCAATGATAACCCCCGCCACTGCATAGTTTACGTGCCGATGCAGATTGACAGCGAAGAACGGAAGCAGCACGAGGAATATGTACAGATGAAACCTGTCGTTTATCCAACCGCCGCTGTAGCCAGACCAAGGCACTATGAAAAACATTGCGGTAATGAGGACTGACATAATCAGAAATCCATCCATCTGCGTCACAGCACGTGTCCAGAACCGTTCGCCAGTCTCTTTCCATTCCTCTGATTCTCGGAACCGATGGTACTGTCGAACCCTGTTGACTACTGTGAGCACGAAGGCAACGGCAAAAAACACCAGCAACACCCGTCCGATGAGCACATGGTCGTCCCGAAAAGAGACCAAGGATTTCATACCGAAGAAGTAATCGTTTAGCCATTCAAAGCCTTTATGTTCGCTGTCCCCTCCGTGAGTGTTGGAAAGGTAGAAATAGTAGGAGAATAGGATAAAGTAAGCGGGGACAAGCGCGCCGAGGAAAGTCAGTGTAGGTTTAAGCGCTATCACACCGTCCTTGAGTCGAGACCTGAGTGGTTCTGATGTTTCTCTATAACCCCATACCCCGCGCAGGGCATCGTAACCTGATGAGAAGAGTGCAAAGAACGTCAGAGACATGACAAGCAACGCATACGAGTGGTAGTGGGTGAGATAGGTCGCCAACAACAATATGTATATGACGACGATATTTGACAATCGGAGTTCATCCTTGACTTTCCACCAGTAACCCATCGCAAAGAAAAACAGGGACATACTGAGGACAAAGTTGTAGAACCCCATGTGAAGCAGATAGTTGTAGGCAAAGAGGAACCCAAGCAGTCCAAAGACCACGTTTCTCTTTGCGATGCCGTTGAGGAAATAGAAGAGCGAGAACGGTAGGAGACCGATACAGAGCGTAAGGACTATCTTTTCACAAACGAGTGGGGGAAAGACGTACAACAGGACAACAAGAAGCGCGTGAGAGGTCCAGTTCGGGAAGATCGTGGCGTTCAGGTCGTAGACTTCGCGTAACCGGTAGTTTTCGTGTTTATGGTACTCCTTCACCACGTATGAGTTGTAGATATGACTTGCTCCATCCTGCGTCGGGAAATACTTGAAACCCCAGACCGGCAGAAGATGTAGCACCAGCATCACAAAAACCGTAATATATCCAATAGATAATTGACGTGCTTTCATTATCTCTATGACCTCTTTGGCGTTCGTTTGTTTTTTCGTGCCTATCCAAGTCCTATTCTAATAGATTTTTGCTTTTGTTGCAACACACAACATTTTACGTGCCTCCAGGGACACCTACAAGTTTCCAAAACTTGCCATCTATTCCGAATTGTGATAAACTACAGCATTAGGACAGATGTTTAACACCTAAATCTACATTAGGATTTACGCAGTATGCATGTAGCCGCTGAACGCCGGTCTGCGTTACAATTAGGAGCAATGGAAACCCCAAGCATCCTTATCATCGGCAATGACTCGCAGGCAGGAACATATATCTTGCGAATCCGCCTTAAAGAGAACACTACATTAAAATTTGGTGGGTTCAAGAAAGGCAAACTTGTTTCATTACCCGCTGGTGATTATGTCTATATCGGCTCGGCACTTTCGGAAAAGGGATCGACTTCATTGGCACGGCGACTCATCCGACACGCAACGCGGAGTGGTGATAAACCACAGCATGCTATCAGAGAAGCGATGGTAAAGCAATTCCACAATTGCGGTTTGCGACCATCTGATCCATTACCGAAAAACGGCAAAAAATTATTCTGGAACGTCGATTTTCTCTTGGATCTACCATCGGTGGAACTTGTAAATATCTTTGCTATCCGCTCGTCTGAACGTTTGGAAAACAGACTTGCCAAGCAACTTGAACGGGATCCCCATACAGAGATTATTGAACGCGGGTTAGGGGCAAACGATGTACCAGGTGCCACACATCTGTTACGCATCCGAGCGGATAAGATATGGTGGGTATCCTTCACGGACAAGGTAAGGGCGGTTTTGGAAGACAGCACCTTAAATCAAACAAACGATGCTGAAAGTCGAATTTCTTAAGAAACTCATGCCTGAATTATTATATGAATTCTTTTATATCCAACTACAACCACTTTTGAGGTAGACATGCACGACTCACGACTTGATAAACTCGCAAATGTTCTCACGACCCATTCCACGAAAATCCAATCCGGCGAATTTGTACTCATTGAAGGAATTGACATCCCCCAAGAGATGGTCATTGCCCTCATCCGAGCAGTCCGAAAAGCGGGTGGGATCCCGCTGGTTGAAATCAAGCAAGCCCGTATCCAACGTGAAATTATTCTCAACGGAGACGATGCTGGTATAAAATTGATTGGTGAATACGAAACATACCGTATAAAAAAGGTACAGGCGTATATCGGTATTCGTGGGAGCCATAATATCACAGAGATGTCCGATGTCCCAGCGGAAGCAATGCAACGCTATCAAAAGTATTGGACACGACCTCTCAACGATATCCGCGTGCCACAGACAAAATGGGTCGTTCTCCGATGGCCCCACCCGGCTATGGCACAACAAGCACAGATGAGCACAGAAGCGTTCGAGGATTACTATTTCGACGTTTGCACGCTTGACTACAGCCGAATGGAACAGGCGATGGGACCGCTCAAGTCTCTGATGGAGGAAACGGATGAAGTCCACATCGTCGGTGAAGATACCGATCTTCGGTTCAGTATCAAGGACATTCCCGTTATTCCATGCGCAGGCGAGTGTAACATCCCTGATGGCGAATGCTTCACCGCGCCTGTGCGAGATTCAGTCAACGGCACTATCCATTTCAATACACCCACAATCTATCAGGGAACGACGTTTACTGACATCCGACTCCGCTTTGAAGAAGGCAAAGTTGTCGAGGCAACGGCGAATAATACCGAAAGGTTGAACGATATTCTTGATACAGACGAGGGGGCGCGTTATATCGGTGAATTCTCTATCGCGTTCAACCCGTATATTACAAACCCGATGCTTGACATTCTGTTCGATGAGAAGATCGCAGGCTCGTTTCATTTCACGCCAGGTCAGGCTTATGAGGAGGCGGATAATAGTGTCAGGTCTGCTGTCCATTGGGATATGGTCATGATACAGACACCGGAACACGGTGGTGGAGAGATGTACTTCGACGGAAATCTTATTCGGAAGGACGGACGATTTGTCCATCCTGAATTGGAGGCACTGAATCCGGAGAATCTGAAATGAGTAGAGAACAACATCGAGTACACGGAGATCCGCAACGATTTGAAGTCGTCGCCGATTTCATTGCCGCACGATATGGCAATACAATCCACTCTATTGCCGATGTTGCTGGTGGGAAGGGAATCTTAACCCGTCTTCTCACGAAGAAGAAAAATTTTGAATGCGATCTCATTGATCCGCGTCGGACAGTGCTCAAAGGCATCGAGCATCGTCCTGATCAGTTCGATCCTGACATGGCAGATTATTATGATCTCTTGGTTGGACTCCATCCCGATGGTGCCTTGCGTGAACTCGGAGAGGCAGCCCTCGTCCGACCTGCTGTGATAATTCCGTGTTGCAACTTCTGGGACGAAGAACGGCGTGGGCAGTATGAGTTGTTGACGGCAATTGAGGACTACTATCGGCAACATTCGGTCCAGTTTGAGCGAATCGAACTCGACTTCAAAGGACCGAAAAATATCGCTATCGTCTCCGAACCTTTTTAACTATGGTACCCCGGACGGCTCTCCACTTCGCTACGATCAGGGTTCCGGTTAAATCTCAACCATACTTGGGCATTTTGACGTTTTTTTATCTTAGAAAGATTAAACGAAAGTGTAGCCTGCAACAACGGCGCAGGCGGATTTGAGAAAGGCACGTGAAGTTCCAGGGGAAACACCCAAGCAAAAACACCCACGTTGTTTAACCGCAAGGAAAATTTAAAAAATGGCACGACAACCCAATATTCTCTTTCTTCTCACCGACCAGCAACGTTTCGATTCACTCGGCTGCAACGGAGCACCCATTTGTAGAACGCCTGCTATCGATGAAATCGCCGCAACAGGTATGCGGTTCACAAACGCCTACACCCCTATCGCGCTCTGTTCACCGGCGCGTGGGTCTCTACTCACCGGACTCTATCCACACAATCATGGGCAGTTGTCAAATATGGGCAATTTCAACGGCGTGTTTGCGAACCAAATCCTCGATAAACCAGCATATCCAAAACTCCTTAGTGAGGCAGGCTATCGGGTCAGCTGCATCGGTAAGTGGCATCTCGCGAAGGAAGGCGACACAGAGTTTTGGGGTTACGATAAGTGGCACCCCTATCGCGAGTGGCATCAGTGGCTCCGAGATGACGGTATTGACTTCCGAATTGATAGGGATGCCGTTCAACCGTATGAATGGGGTGGTGAGGCACCCTTCTATGGAAGACACCCACTTCCTGCTGAACGGACAATGGAAGCGTGGACAGCAGACAAAACGATCGAATTAATCAATGGGTATTCAGATTCTGAACGCCCCTTTATGATTGCCTCGAATTTCTTTGGACCGCACTTCCCGTATGTTGTGCCAGCCCCTTACGACACGATGTACGATCCCGACACTGCCGAACGGTGGGGCAACTTTGACGAGCAGTTCATCAACAAGCCGCTCATCCAGCAGAAGGAGATGCTCCGGTGGAACGCCAGCCATCTGACGTGGC
>MKWU01007018.1_pt1 | contig 11037 bp, 6 predicted proteins | sample 809101 | NCBI WGS metagenome assembly MKWU01 (sample SAMN05860141, study PRJNA318959) | sponge metagenome | host: Aplysina aerophoba | place: Slovenia: Piran, Adriatic Sea, Gulf of Piran | collected 2013-05-07
TACCGAGACTGACAAGTACGGCTATTCCGACCCCTATCACTACGACTCGAACGGGTACATCGAACTCGGCAAGCGCTTCGCCGAAGCGCTTCATTCGATTCGTCCGGAATAGGCCCGATGCGGGTGGTGATCTGAGCTATGGGCGGACACTATGTCGCTAGCGCCTCTTCGAGAAATTAGAGGCACGGACGCGTGGCGAGGCGAGCCCATTCTCCCTGGATGCCCAAGATAGTCGACCTATTTCGGCCGAGGCCAGAGGTGTTTCGCTAACTGCTGGTAGCGCCCGCCTCTTAGTCGGCTAGGTACATCGCAGTCCTGGCGCGGGCGCAAAGCGGCGAGGACCAACAGCGATTGGGGAGCAATCGCACCCAAATGGCCCTTGCAAGAGGCGAAGAGCCCGAATCTACGAAGCACGCCGCCTGCAGCCGGTCTGCCGGCGGCACTCGCATCGTGCTTCCCGCACGAGTTGCCAAGCTGGCTTCGAAACAGACCTTGACCCGGCTTCCAGCGGTTTCGAAAGACTCAGGTCGCGTGCCAGATGTCTTCTCAGAAGCTACTCCTCCCGGCTGACCGCACATCACCAATACCCGGCGCAACTGAAGAATTGAGGAACAGACGCAGCAGCCCATCGAGTCAAGAACAGCCGGGCGTGCCTACTGGCCCATCATGTGCAGCGGAAGAGATAGATTCCCTGCCAAGTGCCGAGCGTCGGATCGACGAATTCGGTTCCAAAGTCGAATCCTGACACTGCTCTAGAAGAGCGTCAGAGGGATCGCCCATCCGTCCGCTGACCAGTTCTCAAGGATCGCGCATAGTAGCACTTCCTTGCCAAATCCAACGGTATCGGCAATCAGTTTGGATTCCTCTTGGGCGAACGTAGCGGGCGACACCCTTGACTCGCCAACCGCATCCCCAACGACTGCGCCGCTTGCGAGCTAGAGCGATCGCCACGAAGTGTTGCGAGGGAATGGTTCAGATCGCCTGTATGGACTGGTGCTTGGCAGCCGGGCTCGCAAACCCGACACCGACCAGGTTTGGGCCAAGCTCCGCAAAGTCCGTTCATTCCCTAGATTGCAGCCGTGCTGTCGCCGGACACATCCACCACAATGATCGCAACAGTGCGGCGTTGATCTTCAGTCAACGACTCGATTAGCATTTCTCGCATTTGCGCGGAGCCGGATGGCTTTCGGCCGGACGGCGGTGGTTGGAGAAACCCCCGACCAAACCAAAACACAACGTAGATCCCACATCCGTTGGTTTCCGGATCTTGCATGTATTTCGGGATCAGTTGAGATTGGATCGAACTCCAGACCCTGGGATGATTGCTCTTCTTGATCTCGAGTGGCACACCGCAACCGGAATAGGCTACGCGAATGTCAGCGCGCTTACCGTCTAGGTAGTTCGGCTCTGGTTGGCAATCGATGCCAAGGTTGGACAACGCTGCTCGAAGGTCGGAGAGCAAGGCGTCCCGACAATCATTCTCGTTGAGTGGGCTCCATTCGCTCACAGATCCGGTGCGAATCCAGTACTGCTTCCAGTCGGAGGTATTTCCATTCCTGATGTTGTCAGCAAGACTCTCGATGGCATCGGCTGTTAGCGCGGCGAGGTCAGCCGAGTTCGCGGGTTCGCGTCCAGAGAGAACCCGGCATACCGCATCAGCCGAACCATAGGAGAACTCCGCTTCCCGCCGGATAGCTCGTTGATTGTCCGCCGCGCCGCCAAGCGAGAACTGCCAAGGTCTGAGGGATTCGTCAGAGCGGGCCCGCTCCAGCGCCTCGGTCGCCGCTCGCGAAGTACAATTGCCCAATTGTTCGATGAGACTTTTCATGAAGCCTTCTACGCTCGGTGGCGAGGTTGCACTCTGATCGTTCTCAGACGCCGATTGATATCTGTCGGGGCCATAGCAGGATCCGACCACTCGAATCAGATACTCCAGATCAGTCGCATGCAGGTGTCCAAAGAGATCGCGAGAAGTCTCCTGTTTGACGGAATGCCCAAGGAACTCGGCTAGGTGGCGAATCCGAAGCTGGTTCGTGCCCAGCATTTCCACGAATGCTGATCTATGGGAATCCGGCATCGCCAAGAACGCAGCGGCACGCCAATAGACACGTTGGGCGATGGCCATGGACCGGCTCTGTAGTTTTTTTTCAACCACCACTGCAAACTCGCTTTCATCACAGTGCTGTCGCGCCAATCCCAGCAGGTGGGCTAGTACTTCCAATTGGGCATTACTGCTACGTGAAGGGAACATCCTGAGGATCCCGGCGACCATCATGGGAGCGGTCTTGGAATGGTCAGATTCGGAGTCCAGACTCGCGACGTATGGCAGCAGAGTCGCGCCGCCTCGCAATCTCGACCTCGCGCTGCGGACGAACTCCCGAGCAACAAAGTCCGGCTCGTCGCGAGCCAAGCGGCAGTACCACGCGGGAGCGGGTGGGCAGCCCGCCACTGGTGAACTCTTCCGCCACGGATCTGGATTCATCCGCGGCATGCCAAAGTGAAGTGTCAGAGCCAGACGTTTAGAGAGGCCGCCTGTTGATCGGAACTGAACGGCGCCATCGAGTTCGGTTTCTTCTATTCCCGCCAAGACTGGTAGCGCCAAGTAATGAATCTGGCACGTGCCGAACATCCGTGCGAACTCGTCGACACTAGGTAGGTCGAGGTGCGAGATGGCGTTGCGAAGTCCGAAACGAACTGCTTCAACGAGTTTGTTGTCGTCGAGGAGGGTGGCCCGGAGCCGCGTGTCAGGGAATCCCTGTGAACTCTCGGGATGCTCGCCAAAGTAGATGCGCGCCAAGCGAAACAGAGTCCACGGATCGCACCGATTCTCGCGAAGTGCGTTCTCATGCGCCTTGAATTCCTCATATTGGTGCCGTCCAGCGGGAGCGGCGTGCCGCCGAGGCACATCGAAGGGTATCTGCTCTTGGTGGCCCCCGAGCGCTTGTAGTTCGTCAACTGAGGCCGATTTCGGCGGGTCCATCACTCCTTGTGCGATCTGAGCTGATGCGGCGCGAAGAAAACTGCTTGCACGCTCCTCGAGCACCTGCAATGCCTCGGGGTCTTCGACGTGGGCAGCGGCAGTCAGGCAAAGCTGGGCATAGTCGGATGCATCGTCGAGGCCGAGAAAGGGTTCAATGCGAGATAGGCACACACCGAAGTTCGCGTGCTCTAAGCAGTGATCAATGCAGCATTCAAAAACTTGGCGGCGCAGACCCTTGCGGCTAGCGAGCCACTCACAAACTTGGTCTCGATCCCGTTGGGAAATCTGTAGTTCCGGATGCGCAAGTATCTCTAGCCACCGGAACAGGCGACGCGGCGCGACATCGCCACCGGACTTTAGGATTGCCCGAGTCGCGATCGACGGAACGAATTCGAGAAATGGATTGAAGCCAATCAGGCGTCCGCCGAGGACTTGAGATACTTCCGCCAATCGGTCAGCGATCTGATCCATCAGCACAGCGAGTTGAGACGTGGTCGAGTGCATTGCGATGGATCGATTCCAGAATGCTGTGTAGGTGCCCAATAGATCCGGCTCCTTCGGCCAGCGAAGATGATTCAGAATCTGTTCGGGGCCGATCACGTCAGGGTAGAGATCCCGCAGCAGGAATCCCCGGATCTCATCGTCGTTGTCAGCGACTTCTCCAGAACTGACGCGATGGCAAAGGTTGAGCAGGATCTCTCGCCGACGAGTGTCACTCGATGGCAAACCAATCAGTACACGAAGGGCCTCGATTCGAACCTTGAGCCACCATGTATCGTCCTCTACCACACTTGGAACTATGTCGGACATCTCCGATACGGGTCTTCCGTGCTTAAGCACATTGAGCAAGAAGAATGCATGCACCTGGTGGGAATCGGTGCGTGACGGGGAGTCGAGGGTCTGCGCGTAGTACCCTGTCATGTCGGAAGAGGCGAGGCTTCCGAAACGCGGGTCATTGGACTGCACATTCAAGATGAACCACGGATTGTCCTTACTTTTTGTGTTGATCGATTCGAGGACATGAACCCTGTCATCAACGGGGAAGGTAGCAACATCGCCATACAACATCGCCCCGATGGGGTCCGCCGAGACGAGTTCTCGGCGGCACACGGGTGAATGAGTGGCAATCCACGCTGCGACGGCACGGAATTGAGGGAGAATGACGCCGTCGTATCCGGCCATTAACGAAAGGATTCGCCCCACGGGCAATCCTTCGGCCAACTCGTTTGCGAGGAAGCGGCCAGCTAGGAATTCCGAGATGGCTGTATGAAAGCCGACGTATTGGCCCGGTGCCCCCTGCTTGAACAATCCACTGTGGAGCACTGCGTTTGCCAGATGCGGGTCATCCACTTGGGCGCTACTGATGCTGATGCACGATTCCCCATCATTCTTGGAGATCGAATACCCCTCAGCACCGCTAAGGATCTGGATGGCAAAGAGCCGTCCTGCGGCGTGCAGTTTCTGATCGTCGCTGATATGCGAACCGGCACCTAGCTGATGTTCCTCGTTGTGCTCGGCGACGAGCAGTCTTGAAGCTCGAAGATACACCTCAGTTCGCGTGCGAGGCCAGTCCTGTTTCGCCACAGACTTGGCAAGAAGCTGGAGCGTTAAGGGATTCCGAAGCAGCGCCCCGAGTCCGTACTCCTCGGCCGCGTGGACAAACTCCTGCGGGGCAGCGATCACGTTCAAACCGCGAAGGATCTCCATCACATCGCGGTCCGCCAGGGGATTGAGATGGAGGATCTTTACCTCTAGGTCCTGAGAGACCTCGCTCAGGTGGCGTTGATCGTTGAGGCCCAGCCAGTCCACCGATCTACAGGAGATCCGGAACCTAGGTCGACCAAGCTGATCGAGCTTGGATCGAATCTCGTCCAGAGGCGCTCGCCGATCTTGTGATCCTGCCCGTCGTTCGTCCAGCGCGTCGATGAAGAGGGTATTGTTCCGCCATTCAGGACGGACAGCGAGAGCTAGGAAATTCCGTGCAGTAAGGTAATGCCCGTCCTTAGTCTCTTTCGCAACTCGCCTGAACTCGGTCGACTTTCCGGCCCCAGCCTCCCCGAGGAGAACGAACGCACTGCATTCCGCGTAGGCCTCGATTGGCCGCTCGGCACGGTCCTCGCCGGTGGTGACCTCCACGACTGTGCGGCTGACTGGGAAGTTCATTGGTGTTCAAACCAGTACCCCGCAGGGACCGACAGCATTTCCGACACTGGGATGCCATTGCTGCCAACGACAATCGAGCGTAGCGGCGAATGCCGCCGCTCAAACTCTCTGAGGCCGCTAACCTGATCGGGTCGCGATCCACTCTTGACTTCGATCCCGACAAGCGCCGCGCCGCGCTTCAAGACGAAGTCGACCTCGTATGGTGTGTCGCGCCAGTAGTACACTCCGATGTCGCGTGTCGCCGTATTCACCAAATGCGCACCGACGGCGCTCTCTACTAGTCGGCCCCAATAACTCCTGTCGGCACAGGCCTCAGTGAAGTCGTACCCGCTAGACGCTGCGATGATCGCGGTGTTGAGGACATTGAGTTTCGGGCTGGAGGCCATCCGTCTCTTGCTGCTCTCAGAGAACTTTTCCAGGCCGCAGACGAGGCCGGCCCCTGCAAGCAACTGCAGGTATCGGGCTAGCGTGGTTGCATTGCCCGCATCGTGCAGTTGTCCGAGCATCTTGTTGTACGAGAGAATCTGTCCTGAAAATCCGGCACTGAGGCGCAACAAACGCTTGAGGAGTGCGGGCTTGTGGATTCTCTGCATGGCAAGGACATCACGCTCAACGGTCGGCTCGAGGATCGATGTCTCGACGTAGTGGCACCAACGCCCATGGTCAGGAAGCAGGTGCGCAGGTCCGGGATAACCTCCAAAGTAGATATATCTCTCTAGGCTGAATTCGAAAGCCCTAGACATTTCTGAGAACGACCAGTGCGTTATCGGAATGGTTTCGAACCTGCCCGTCAAGCTCTCGGTGAGGCCGCCTTGCATGAGCAAAGGGGCAGACCCTAGGATGACAACGCGCAGCGGGCAACCAGCATGACGGTCGGCATCCCAGAGGCCCTTGACGGTTGCTGACCAATTCGGAATCTGTTGGATCTCATCGAAGGCAAGAACGAGACCTTGGGGAGATTGGTGCGCTACTCGACGAGCCTGCTCCCACGTGCTAATCAGCCAAGTCCGGTCTCTCGGCAGTTCTGAGAAGTAAGTTCCTTGCGGATAGTCCAGCAGGTGCGTGATTTCGGGATTGTCTGATCCATCCACAGCAAAGTAGACGCTCGGAAGATGGGTTCGGTGCAACGCTTGGCGGACGAGCGTCGTCTTGCCGGACTGACGCGGTCCTGACACGACAATGAGCCACTTCGGGTCTTCCTGCACACGGCTCAGAAGTACGTCGAGCGCGTCGCGAGAGAATCCCACCATACCATTAGATTACTATCTTGAATGAAATTGTTCAATTTAGTAATCAACAGATACAGATCCATGGACTCGCCAACAGCCAGACAAGCCTATTCGCCCATCACGTGCAGCACAAGTGTCCGCCGATGGGGGTGGCGTCGGTGCTCGAAGAGGTAGATTCCCTGCCACGTCCCGAGTGCCGGCCTGCGGTCGACAACGGGTATCGCCAAGTGCGTCTGGGTTAATGCCGTCCGGATGTGCGCCGGCATGTCATCCGGCCCTTCCATCGTGTGGCGGTACAGGCGATTGTCTTCGGGCACCAGTCGGGCGAAGAACGTCTCGAGGTCATGCACGACGTCCGGGTCTGCGTTTTCTTGAATCGTCAAGGACGCAGATGTATGGCGGATGTACACGGTCAGCATGCCGGTCGCGATGTCAAGCCCTGCCACCCAGTCTAGGATCGGGCGGGTGACCTCGGACAAGCCCTTGCCCCGCGTCTCGACATGCAACTCTCGGACGAACTGCTTCATTTCAGGCACTTCCTGAGTGTCTCTCGAATCGCAGCAGGAATGAGTCGAACCCGCCGAATACCTCTCCAAGCTGTCGCCGGTGTGCTGCTCAGCTATTGCTTGCCAACAACGCGTTCTCGAAGTCTGCAATCAGATCGTTCACGTCCTCGATCCCGATCGAGAGGCGCAGCAGGGTCGGGTCCACAATGCTGTGGGGGCCTTCGACAGATCTGCGATGCTCAATCAGGCTCTCGACGCCGCCAAGCGAGGTCGCCGGCACGAACACGCGAGTGTTGGCCGCGACCCTCTTGGCCGTCTCGGCATCTCCCGCGACACAGACCGATACCATCGCGCCAAAGCCGGCCTTCATTTGTTTCCGGGCGATCTCGTGATCTGGATGATCTGGCAGCCCGGGATAGTGCACGCGGGTGATCGCGGGGTGGCCCTGAATTCGCTGGGCAAAGCGCAATGCGTTCTCGCAGGCTGCGGCGAAACGCAGCGCCAAAGTCCTCAGGCCGCGCAGTGCTAGCCAACTAGAGAACGGATCCAGAATCGCGCCTGTCAAGATGCGGACTTCCTGCAGTTCCGACCAGCGCTCGTCTTTCTCGCGCACAATCAGGGCACCGCCAAGCAGATCGCTATGCCCGTTCACATACTTGGTGATGGAATGGAAGACGATGTCGGCTCCGTGATCCAGTGCGCGGGTTGTCACAGCCGGAGCCAATGTGCCGTCCACGACCAGAGTCGCACCCGAGCGGTGCGCAACTTCGGAAATTGCCTCAATGTCTAGCACCGTCAGTGTCGGATTGATCGGCGTTTCGATCCATACGAGAGCAGTCTCGCCGGGCACGATTTCCCTGCCCACGGCCATCGGGTCTGTCTGGTCGAACAGGGTCAGGGCGATTCGATTCTTCGACCGCAACCGGCGTAGCCAGTCCTGGCCACCGTGGTACATCACGCGCGGGGCGAGTACATGGCTGCCGCAAGGCACTGTTTCAAGCAAGCAATGCATCGCCGCGAGCCCCGCGCCGAATACGAGGGCATCTGAGCCGCCCTCCAACTCCGCAAGCAGTTTCTCGAGGATCGTCTGCGACGGATGGCCTTCGCGGGAGTACTCGTACGGCCCGATCAGGTCGTAGTTCCGGTCGCGGGCGTACGTGGTGGAGAGCTGGATCGGAGGCGCGACCGCGCCGGTGGCGTCGTCGAGATAGTGCCCAAGCTGGGCCAGCAGCGTCCGAGGGTTTCTGGCCGTTCCCATAGATCAGGCTGGGGTCTGCGCGAGGTAGCCAGGAAACGCCATTGCCTCGCAGCCCCCGCTCTTGATCTTCGCATCTCGCTCGACCTCTGCGCTGTGCGATGCCATGGCCTCTACTCGCGGGTAGTGGAATGAAACCGAATCTGAGATTCCTAGCGAAGCGCTGCCGAGATTCGCATCAGGGCTATCAAGACTTGGATGATGCTTGCCACGAGTTCACGGAAAGTGGCCGCTGCGTGTCGCGTGCGCTGTTCTGCGCAACCCTCTTGATTGCGAGAAGCCCGCACTGCGCGAGCACTCTTCGGGTTTGCGCGAGGAGAGTGCTCGGCTTACCGCTCGGTCGGGTCGCGTCCGTCCCGGGGCGCACCGGTGCCGGACGATCCCATGAAGAGCCGCCGTCCGTCCTCGAACGTCAGGTTGCGTCCGTTGGCCTTCAGCGTGCCATCTTTGGCTTGATAGCCATCGACCATGATGACCGTGCCCGGCACCAAGGAATTCTTGGTGAAGCCACGCCGGAAGAGCGTGTTCGGCGTGCCGCCCTCAATCATCCACTGCTCTACCTTTCCATCGTCCATTGTCACATCGATATGGATCCAAGCGTGCGGGTTGATCCACTCCATCTTGGTCACAGTGCCCTTGAGCTGCACGGGTCGCTTGGCGTCGAACTCGGCAGAGAACGCATGATGGGCGAGCAACTGTGCTGCTCCCAACAGGGTCACCAAGGCGATGGCGAACCAGATCGTTGCGGTTCTTTTGGACATCGTGCGTTCCTTCCTCGGTTGCAGTGTACCGTAACAAGCTCCCATCAGGGCTATCGAGTCTTGGCCGGATGATTGGCGATTTCGATCTGCGCGCTCGCCCTCCCACTGGAGCATTGCCGGAGCCTCTGCGCTCCTAGTGGGAAGCACTGGCCCGAACTGCGCCTAGATGCTCGCCATCGCTGCCAGCTTTATCGCCCGGACCGAATCAAGGCAGATTCGAACCGCTGTGTGGCTTGCCCTCCTGCTCTGCCGCCCGCGCTCCCTCCAGCATCGTGAACATGCTGTAGTTGCCCTCGTGGCAAGCGTACTCAAACATCGGCTGGTCTGTCCTCTTCATGGGTACGACCGCCGACCAAGGCTGTTCGAAGGAGTCGGGATCACTGATCGTGTATTCGTATACGACCCGGTCCGGGGCCACTCGGGTGAACCGCTCGGTCAGCACCATGTTCGGACCCGTCCCTCGAAAGGAGGTCTTGTTGGTAAAGTTGCGCGACTCCACCACCAGCGTGTCCCCCTCCCAGCGTCCGCGCGCGTCGCCGCGCCACTGTCGCATGTGGTCGGGCAGGTGGTCCCGCCCGTCCAGCGGCACGATGCGCGCGTCGTTGACCATCTCGATCAGCAACACCGCATAGCCAGGTGTCTGGAAGATATGGACATTGTTGTTGTAGGCGCTCGGCGTGTACGGGGGACCGGCGTTGAAGCCTAGGATGCAGCGCTCGGCAACGCCCCGATCCTCGGGCCCGTGAGGTGCTCGCGCCCGTGCGGCGCGGATGGCCGCATAGCGCTCTCGAGCCGGTTCTGTCATGGCCGGGGTCCTGCCGTTCGGCGGGTCCACCATTAGGGATGTACGCTTGTCTTCTGTGGGTTTGTTTCCGTAGTTCCACCAGAACTGGTTGTCGGCTTTGCGCCCGTCCTGCTCGGCCGAGATGCCGTCGGATGCCCGGCGGTCCTTGTTGCGGCGTCCCAACTCCTCGACGCGAAACTCGGCGGCTTGCTCGTCGCTGAAGACCTCTTGCTCCCCGAGCCGGGCAGGTCGCTCCAGTGGCGTGATTGTCCGGAAGTCCCACACACCGCGCAAGTCGGGCACGCCCCAGGCCGTCCGCGGGGCAGACCAGTCCTCTCTCTCGCCAGCGGCGTCTGCCGCTGCCAAAGGCACAGCTGCAAAGGCTGCGGTCAAAGCCAGCCCCAAAAACCGATGTGTCATGGCGAACCTCCTAGGTCATTCCGATTCCTTCTTGCGTAGGTGCCCGTACATCATCTCCTCGACAAACTCCACGCACTTGAACTCGAGCAGTTGCACGTGCTCGTCCATGCGCCGGTAGAGGGGGAGCTTGATCTTCCACGGCCGGGTGAAGACGTTCTCGTCCTCGATCGTGGCCTCGTACAGGAGGTGGTTCGGGCCGGTGGGCGTGTACCGCTCCACTACCTTCAGCGATTCGGAATGGAAATTCCCCGCGCTGTCGAACCACGTGTCTACGACATGGTTGGTGACATCCACCACCAGAGTCTGGCCTTCCCAGCGCCCCCGGGAGTGTCCCATCCACGCATCGCCGGGATGCTCGAAGTCCGGCCGGTTCATGTAGATCACGCGAGACGCGCTCGCGAACTCGTACGCGATCAAGATGTGGTCCGGCGTTTGGACGATCTGAAACGGGAAGGGCATGTAGGTGGCGCGCGGTACGCCCGGCATGTAGCACTTGACGACCGGGTCCAGCTTGAGCCAGTTCGCCTTGTTCTGCAGGCGCTGCTCTAGCGCCCAAGGCTGGTACGGGATCTCGCCACCCTCGACGACTCCCAAGCCGCCGGGAATAGCCCCCAGCGCCCCCATGTTGACCACCGGTCCTGCTTCGGCCGAATGGCCCTCGATATTCCAGTTGGCTGCGCCGAAGGCTTGCCAGATGCCATTCAGGTTGGGGTTGCCATCGGGCGTTAGTGGTGCCTGATAGTCCTGCGCCAGGCCGGAGACTGGCGCGAGCGTCAAGCAGGCGGCGACAATCGCCCCAATCGTCAGGGCAATGGCGGATACCGGTCGGGCGGGGATTCGAATCACGTGCGACACCTTGAAGAGTCTACTACCGAACAGGACCGGAGTGAAACCCGGCCGTGTCAAGATTCCGCCAGTCCGGTGTCGAATGCAGGTTCT
>MKWU01007019.1_pt1 | contig 11037 bp, 9 predicted proteins | sample 809101 | NCBI WGS metagenome assembly MKWU01 (sample SAMN05860141, study PRJNA318959) | sponge metagenome | host: Aplysina aerophoba | place: Slovenia: Piran, Adriatic Sea, Gulf of Piran | collected 2013-05-07
AAGGCGCCAGATGGCGCAGGCGACACCGTGAAGGTCCAGTGCATCAACACGCGGGACGGCTCGCTGGAGACGCCGGGGTCGGTCGAGACGCTGCGCGTGGTCGACGGCTTCGTCGAGGCGGACCCCGAGAACGGCATCAACAAGATCTGCATGATCGACCGAATCATGGGCACCGGCGAGGTGGGCGTCGCCTTCGTCAAGGGATTTGGGATCAAGGAAGGCTGCATCGGCACCACCGCCAACGTCTTCAACCAGAACATCGTCCTGGTCGGCGCCTCGGACGAGGACATGGCGGCGGCTGCCAACGAGACCATCAAGATGGACGGCGGCTTCATCGCGCTGCGCAATGGGGCGGTTGAGGCGTCACTGCCGACGCCGCTCAACGGGCTCGCTTCCGACCTACCTTTCAATGATCTTTTCGACCGTCAATACAAGCTGATAGACGCTTGGCGTGACATGGGGTGCGAGCTCGAAACCCCGCAGATGAACCTCGAATTCGTCTCCCTCGTCACCATCCCCTACTACCGCATCAGCACCAAGGGCCTCGCCTACATGACCCAGGACCGCTTCGAGCTGGCGGAGCTCTTCGTCGACGAAGCGGCCTGAGGCGGCCGTGACGCAGGGAGCGGAGGCGCAGCAGGGCGCAGCCCGCGCGCTCAGGCTCGGCGTGGTCGGCGCGGGCCACTTCGGCCGCTATCACGCACAAAAATGTGCAGCGCTCGATGGCGCTCGCCTGATCGCGGTGGTCGATATCGACGAGGAGTGTGCTGCCGCCGTTGCCGACCCGCTCGGCGCCGATGCCGCAACCGACCACCGCGCCCTCATCGGCCGGGTGGACGCCGCCTCGGTCGCCGTGCCGGCGGCGGCGCACTACGCGGTGGTGAAGGATTTCCTGGACGCCGGCATCCACGTGCTGGTGGAGAAGCCCTTCACCGAGAGCGTGGCCTCCGCCCGGGAGCTCACGGCGCTGGCCGAGGCCAAGGGGCTGGTACTGCAGGTCGGCCTGATCGAGCGCTTCTCCGACGCGTTCCAGGCCATCGCTCCACGCATCGCCCGCCCGCTCTACATCGAATCGGTGCGGGTCAGCCCCTTCCCGCAGCGGAACACCGACGTGAGCGTGGTCCTCGACGTGATGATCCACGACATCGACATCATCCTGGCGCTGGTGGACGCCCCGGTGACCGAGATCGATGCCGTCGGCACGCCGGTGTTCTCCGCCAGCGAGGACATCGCCAACGCCCGGCTCAAGTTCGCCAACGGCTGCGTCGCCAACGTCACCGCGAGCCGGGTCAGCCTGAAGACCGAGCGCACGCTTCGCATCTTTCAGCCCGACATGTACATCAAGGTCGACCACGGCGAGCGCAGCGTCAGTATCGCGCGCAAGAAGGACGGCGACGTGCCCGCGAGCATGGAGAGCGTGGCCCTGGAGCGCACGGACTTCGAGCAGGGCGACGCGCTCATGCGCGAGATCGAGTCCTTCGTGCGTACGGTGGAGACCGGCGGCATTCCGGCGGTGAGCGGCGCCGACGGCGTGCGCTCGCTGGAGGTCGCCCACCGCATCACCGCCAGCATGAGTGAGAACCGGGCGGCTTTGAATCTCCCCTGACCTGCCTCCGCCTTGCGGCGCCCCTCGCGCAATTGATTCGACGCGCGGACCTGTGCTTCGATGCGCCGTCTTCAGTCACTAACAAACGACCGTTTGGGGGTCGCGTGGAATTCTGGCTTGGCCTATACGGGATGCAGAGCCCGCGCGTCCATCCGCGCTCGTGGGCCGGACTCTACGACGAGGTCGTCGAGCACGCGGTCTTCGCCGAAGAGGTCGGCTTCGACAGCTTCTGGCTGACCGAGCATCATTTTTGGTACGACGGCTATTGCCCCAACCTGCTGCCCGTGTTGGCCGCCATTGCGCGCCGCACGTCGAGCATCGGCATCGGCACCGGCTGCTCGCTGCTCGGCCTGCACGATCCGCTCCGCGATGCCGAAGACAAGGCTTCGCTCGACGTGCTCTCCAACGGCCGCCTCCTGCTCGGGCTTGCGCCCGGCTACCGGCCGGAGGAGTTCGAGGGCCTCGACATCGAGAAGAGGACCCGGGGCAAGCGCTTCTACGAGGCCGTCGAGGTGATGAAGAAGGCGTGGACGGGCGAGACCTTCTCCCACCACGGCGAGTTCTTCCACTACGACGACCTGCGCCTCGATCCCGCCCCGCTGCAGAGGCCGCACCCGCCGATCTGGGTCGGCGCCAACCGAACCAAGCTGCAGGCAACCAACATCGGCAAGGCCGGATTGGGCTTCTGGGAAGGCCCGTCCATGAGCATCGAGCTCTTCGAGCGCAACGCCGGGATTTACAAGGAGGCCGCGCGCGCCGCCGGCCACTCCGAGAGTGCAATCAAGTGCGGGCTCTTCCGCGACGTCTGCATCGCCGAGACGCAGGAAGAGGCGCTCCGCATCATGGATGAAGACCTGCTGCCGATGTACGAGGAGCAGTACGTGGCCTACGGCTACGTGCCCGAGGCCACCGGCAGCCGGCGCGAGATGCTCAGGCACCCGGTGTTCCAGGAGATCATCGAGGCGTCATTTGTCGGCACGCCCGATCAGATCATCCGCAAGATCGAGCGTTACCGCGAGACAGTCCACTTCGATCACTTCATGCCGCGCATCATGCACATCAGTCAAAAGAAGGAGCGCCTCTTCAGGCAGATGGAGCTGTTCGCCGAGCACGTGATTCCGCACTTCAGGGGCGCGTCATGAGGTCCGGGCTCTACTACGGTTGGGAGCTGACGGGCGGCGGCGGGAGCCGCGCGGCGGCAGACCACTACGGCGAGATGATGGAGCAGATCGAGCTTGCCGATCATCTCGGCTTCGACACGGCGCTGATCGGCGAGAGCCACTTCGCGGACGGCGACCTGACGGGCTCGGTGGTCGACCTGCTCGGCGCGCTCGCGGGCTCCACCCGCTTCATCCGCCTCGGTTCGGCCGGCAAGGCGCTGGCGTTGCAGCACCCGGCGCGCACGGCTGAGGATTTCGCCGTCATCGACCTGCTGTCGAACGGCCGCGCCATCCTGGGCGCCGGCATCGGCGACAGCGGGTCCGCGTTCGCCGCCTTCGGCGTGCCCTTCGGCGAGCGTCGCGCGCGCTTCGAGGAAGCGCTGGACTTCATCGCCAAGGCGTGGACCTCCGACGCGTTCTCCTACGGCGGGCGCTTCACGCGCTTCCCGCGCAAGACGCCGGAGAACGCCGAGCGGCCCTTCACCCACGAGCCCTACGAGAAGCCCTTCAAGCTGCAGTGGCAGCGGGCCGGGCTGGAGCCGAAATATCTCGCTGTGACACCGCGGCCGGTGCAGATCCCGCATCCGCCCATCTGGGTCGAGGCGGGGGACGCAGAGGACGTGGCGCTGGCCGCACAGAACGGCTACGCCATCCTGCCGGCGCCGACGGCGAGCGATGCGCAGTTGATCGCCCTTTACCGCGCCTATGGCGAACGCTTGGCCGCCGCCGGTCGCAGCCTCACCGAGGTCGAGCGTCCGGTGATCCGTGAGGTGTTCTGCGCGGAAACGCGGGACGAGGCCATCGCCATCGCCGGAGAGCCGCTGCGCGCGGTCTACGAACGCCATGCCCAAACCGGCGCCCTCGGCGAGGCAGAGACCTCACTGGATCGGCTGATGCAGGAGCGCTTCGTCCTAGGCGACCCCGACCAGGTGTTTGAGCGCTTCAAGACCCTGCAGCAGGAGGCCGGCATCAATCACGTGATCTGCCGCTTCCGCGTGCCGGGCATCGAGCACGAGGCCGTGGTGCGCTCGCTCAGGCTCTATGCCGGCGAGGTGATCACCCGGCTCCGCTCCTGAGCGACCAACCCCGACGAGTGCGCCCATGAACGAGAAGCAGCTCGACACCGAGCTCCTGCCCTACCCCCTGCCCCCCTGGAAGCACCGCTTCCGCACCCTCAGCATCTTCTGCGAGGTGGACGAGGCGGCGCTCAGACCCCGCGTGCCGGCGCCGCTGGAGCTCGCCACCAACATCGTGCAGATCACGGTCATGCACTTCGAGAGCACGGTGCCGACGCGCCCCTACTACGACAGCGCCGTGATCGCCCAGGTGCGCTACGGCGGCGAGATCGGCGGGCACTGGGTGCACGCCTTCACCAGCACCGATCAGGTGTGCTCGGGCACCCGCGAGCTCTGGGGCTTTCGCATGAAGCTCGCCTCCATGGAACTGCACGTCGACACGAACCGGATCTGGGGCTTCACCGAGCGCCTGGGCCGGCGCGTGATCGAGATCGACATGCGACCCACAGGCCGGGAATTCGAGCCGCTCAAAACCTTCCCCCGCCTCTTCGTGAAGGCATTGCCGGAGGCAGACTGCGCGGACGCGGTGAAGCGCCAGGTGGTTCAGCTCCCGGCGGAGACCGAGATCACGGAGACCGTCTGGGGCGAAGGCACGGTGCGCTTCGAGCCGAGCGGCGACGACCCCACTCACCTGCTGAAGCCAACCCGCATCCTCGGCGCGAGCCTGGTCTCCGGCAATCAGGTCCTGCCCTGGGGCGTCGTGCTCTCGGAGTAGCCCGCACGTCTCGCCAGGGTCGTGGTCCGCGCGGCGCTATCCGTGACCGTCGCGACGAATCCGGCTCAAGCGCTATCGTGCAGCGTTCATTCGCAGGGAAGCCAGCACCGGGTGATGGTCGGTATGGAGAAACCCGAGATCAATGGTCTCGACACGCTCGACGACCACGTTTGGCGAAACGAGAAATCCGTCGATGACGGTCACGTAGTTGACCCCCGCTTCATAGGGCCGATGCAGCGTGCGAACGCTGGGAACAGAGGGGTCAAGGCCGAGAGTCCATCCCTCGGGAACGATCTCGTGGGGGAAGTCGTGGATCCAGAATAGATATTTCTCTTCGGTTCCATGAGGAAACGCCGTGTCGACCAGTCGCATGTTCCAATCGCCGCCGACCACCACATGCGCGCCACTTCGGTACGCGGCTTGTGCCAGTTCGAGCAGCGCCGAGACCTGTCTTGATCTGACATTTCCGCCGTCGTCGAATGCGGAGAGATGAATGTTCATGAGCACCCACTCGCGGCCGTCTTCGACCGGGATTCGGGTCACGAGAGCACCGTAATTCTTCCTGAGGATTCCGAAGCGAAAACCGGGCTCCTGCGGCAGGGGTTGCACGTCACACTGCAGGCCAGCCACGCGTGCGAGCGTCATCATTCCGTTGGAAAGATTGAAGGGCGGCGGCAGCATCCGCGTCGAGAAATCCTCCCAAAATGTGACGCTGTAGCCGTTCAACGCCCTCAGCACGCCCGCTTTGACATCGACTCCGCGTGTCAGGAAGCTCGCGGCAGCCATCTCCTGCAGGAGCACGAGGTCGGCATCCAGCCTCTCCAGTGTTTCGCCGATGGCGCCCGCCGCGGTGGTTATGCTGCGGCGGCCGAGAGCGCGCACGCTGCGCCCGCCATCGGCCACAAAGTCCGCACCTGCCCCCAGCGAACCGTAACCGATGTTCCACGTAACGATTTGCAATGCGGTGCCGGCCGGGCCTGCATGATCCGGACCGCTGAATGGGATGCTGCCATAACGCGGGGACTTGAGACGATTGACGAGGAATACGATACCGGCTGCTGTGCACAGCACGAGCAGGACCGCTACGGCCGCGATCACGGCGATGATCTTCCCATCAGGTTGGGTAACCGGGAGGCCGCTTGCTGGGCGACACCCACCAGGATGACAAGAAACACAGCTTCGGACAGCAGAGCCCTGATGAATCCGCTGACTCCGCCTGCTGCGCTCACTTCTCTGTAGATCTCGGCGTACCGCATGTAGTGGCGGTGATCGGTGGCGGACCACTCCTGCAAGTGCGAGAGCGAGGCTGCGAGGCCGCGCGAGGCGACAGTCGCATGCAGAAAGTAGCTGCCAAGCGATACCCCCAGGAGGACGATCACGGCAATCAGCGAAACAGTCGAGCTCAGCCGGCGCGCGCGGGCGCGATACGCGGTTGCGATCGGCGTCATCGAAACCAGCAGGCTCATCGCCATGACGTAGAGGAACACGAAGGCGATCGGCTCGACCTGGAGGAGCACTTCGCTCAGTAAATCGCGGAATGACAGATAAGCCCGCTCGACCGCGATGATGGCGTTCAGGTCGAACACGCCAGGCTGGATCCCAAGGAGCGCGTCGGCCTCAGCGACCAATTGCCGGGAGGCCGACGCGTTGATTTGCCAGTCGTTCCAGAATTGCAGAGCGACCTTGGCAAGCGAGAGGCCGCCCAGACCAAAGATCACACACGAATACAGGTCGTAAACGCGATACGCTTTCCGCAACTGCTGACGCAGTTCTTCGCGGACCGTGTCGCCGTCATCTTTCGACAGATTGCGGCCGCCGATGGCGGCGATTTCGCGGGTGTCTGCACCCGCCTTAACCTCTCTTCGTGAGTAAAGACGAGCGCCCGCATAGACGCTACCGAACCAGAGGATGACCACGGCCAGCTCCGGACCGTCCGCGTGGTACAGGCTCGCGTCCTGGCACAAGACCATGACGATGAAGGCTCCGGCGATCACCATGGCGAGGACCGCAAGCTCGCCAATTGCGCCGCTGATGCGCAGTTCCGATGACTCGCCGCCGATGCGGATCGAATGGCGTACGCGCCACAGGTCACCGCCGAACCAATAGCCGCCCAGCAGTGCGAGGACCGCTACGCCGGAAAGCCCCAGAGTCGGGACCACCTCATCCCATATCGAAACGGCGAACACGCGGCGCTACACTATCGAAGCGGTGGAACCCATCGGCGCAGCGTGTTCAGGCCGCGTCGCGCGCCGACTCCACGGCCTGGCGGATCGAGAGGGCGACCTTGTCGACGATCTCGTCGAGCTCGTCCCGGGTCGCCGTGTAGGCCGGGGTGACCAGAGCGTAATCGCCGCGCTCACCGTCGATGATGGCGCCGCCCTGGTAGCTGAGCATGCCGTTCTCCAGCGCAGCGTCCCGGTAGCGCTTCCACACCTGGAGCGCGGGATCGAACGGCTCCTTGGTGTCGCGGTCCTTGACCAGCTCGACCCCCCACATGAGGCCGCAGCCCCGGATATCGCCGACCGCGTCGTCCTGACCCAGGGCCCGGTCCAGCCGCTCCTTGAGGTAGATGCCGTCGGCCGCGACCTTCTCGACCAGCCCGTCGCGCTCGATGATGCCCAATACCGCGCGCCCGGCCGCGCAGGCGGCGGTGTGGCCGGAATAGGTGCGAGCCGCTTCGAGGTTGCCGTAGGCCTCGTCGATTGCCTCGCGCACTTGGCGCGAGAGCACGCAAGCGCTGAGCGGCATGTAGCCGCCGGAAAGCCCCTTGGCGATGGTCATGATGTCGGGCTGCACGCCCTCCTGCTCCAGCGCCCGCCATTTGCCGGTGCGGCCCACGCCGCAGAAGATTTCGTCTGCAATCATGAGAACGCCGTGGTCGTCGCAGACCGCGCGCATGGCCTGGGCGTAGCCTGCAGGCGGTGGCAGGATGCCGCCGGTGCCGCCGCCGATGGGCTCGAAGATGAAGGCAGCGACGCGCGCGGGGCCTACGCGCCTGATCTCGGTGTCGAGCTCGTCCGCATAGTGCTGCGCGAGGTCCTCTGCCGCCACGCCCTCGGGCGGGCGGTAGAGCATCGGTGCGGAGACATGGGTCGCGCGGCCGAGCTCGCTTTCATAGAGGCTCCGCCGCCAGAGGTGATGGCCGACGTCAAGCACGCCGAGCGTCGCCCCGTGCCAGGAAAGTTTGCGGCCGATGAAGTGGATCCGCTCGGCCTCGCCGCGCGCCAGGTGATATTGCCGCGCGGCCTTCAGGGCGTGCTCGTTGGCCTCGGACCCGCTCGACGAATAGAAGACGCCGCCGAAATGGTCCGCGCCGGCGGCAGTCACGATCGTCTCGGAGAGCTCCTCAACCACGTCCGTCGTGAAGGTCATGCTGAAGCCGTAGGCCAGCTGGTCGAACTGGTCCTTGATCGCCTCCGTCACCTCGGGATGGCCGTGGCCGAGCGAGAACAGCCCCGGCCCGCCGGTGCTGTCGATGTAGCGCTTGCCGTCCTCGCCGTAGACATAGACGCCTTCGGCACGAACCGCCTTGGGGAGCGGCGCGCCATCGACGCTCTGGCTGATCCAGTAGGACATGGGGCTTCTCCGCTGCTTGGCCGCCGAGTCTATGGCTTCGTCAGCGTATACACCCCCTACGGGGCGACGCTATAGTTTCCACGACAAAAACCCAGGGGAGGTTCACATGGGTACGGACAGAGAGACTCTCTACAAGCAATCCATGGAGCACGCGCGCGACATGCGGGCGAAGATCACGCGCCGGCAGATGCTCCAGATATCGGCGGCCATGGCTGCGGCCGCCGGCGTCGGCGTCGCGCCGAAGTGGGCGCGCGCGTCAGACACCAACGGGCCGGGCTGGTACACCGACGACAGCCTGGAAGGCGACGTGGTGGCCTACACCTTCGCCGGCCAGCGCTGGGGCCTGCCGCTCGAAGCCGTGGTCGGGACCTTCAAGGAGCGCTTCCCCAACGTCAACGTGAAGATCATCGCGGAGCCGGTGGGCGAGGCCTACACCAAGATGCAGGTCTACGCGGCGTCCAGGTCGGACTCCTACAACTGCGCCATCAACGACCACAACGTGATGTCGTCGATCGGCACCATCGGCACGCCGCTCAACCTCGACGACTGGCTCGCCGAGGACCAAGGCTGGCTGGACGACTACCACGCCGACGTCCCGGCCAACGTCACCGTGGGCTACAACTTCCCGCAGACGGCGGAGGGCCACCACGCGTCCATCGCCTTCGATAGCAACACGAAGCTGATGTACTACCGCCAGGACAAGTTCGACGAGGCGGGCATTACCCAGGCTCCGACAACCTGGGAAGAGACCATCGAGGTCTGCAAGGCCCTGCACGATCCTGACAACGACATCTACGGCTTCGTCACGACCGGGCGGCGCGGCCTCTTCGCCGGTCTCGAGCTCTACCAGATGATCCGCTCCTACGGCGGTGTCTGGTTCGACGAGAACTGGGAGCCGCAGTTCAACACCGAGATCGGCCACAAGGCGTTCTCGATGCTGCTCAAGCTCATGGAGTATCGCCACCCGATCACGATGAACGCGACCGACGAGGAGGCGAATTCGGTGCTCGCCAAGGGCTCCGCCGTGTTCGCGCCGATGGAGTGGGGCACCTCGGTGCTGCAGGATCCGAACTTCACGGATCATCACGCGCACTTCCGCTCCGATGTCGTGCCCGGAGGCGAGACCGAGATCAGCAAGCGGGAACCGCTGATGGGCGGCTTCGGCTTCTACGTCAACAGCTTCGGCGACGACCAGCGGGCAGCGTTCGAGTGGGTCAAGCACATGAGCTCGGGCGATTATGTCGACACCCGCATCGGCGAGGACTTCGTCAACGCCGCCGGGCAGCCGGCGCGGACGTCGCTGCTGAACAAGTACGCGGAAAAGCAGCCCTACTTCGACGCGCTTGCCAGGTCGATCCCGCTCTGCACACCGGGCTTCGTCTGGGTGCCGCCGACCTTCACGCTCGCCGACACGCTCGGCAACGACGTTGCCGCCGTGATCGCGGGCGAGAAGGGCATGGAAGAGGCGCTCGTGGACATCGACGCGGCGCAGCGCCAGATCATGGCGGATAACGGCTACTACGACTAAGCGTTCGCTGCATGGCTGTACCAGGGCTGGCGGGCACCCCCGGGGGACGCCGCCAGCCCTTTCTTCACCTGAGCGAGAATCGGATCGCGTACCTTCTCGTCCTTCCGACTCTCCTCATTCTGATCGGGCTCGCGGTCTATCCCTTAGGCTGGACCATTGCCACGGCGTTCCGCAGCGACAACCTGTTCAACCCGTTGGCAGCGCGCTGGATCGGAACACGCAACTTCGAGTTCCTCTTTTTCAACGACGACACGTTCTGGAAGACGCTCAAGCTCGCCGGCATCTGGTGCGGGATCACGGTGCCGGTCCAGCTCATCCTGGGCCTCTTCCTCGCCATGCTGCTCGACACGTCGATGCGCGGCATCGGCATCCTGAGAACCCTCATCGTGATCCCGGTGTTCATCACCCCGGTGGCACTCGGGCTCTCCTGGCGGGCGATGTTCGAGCCCATCGGCGGCCTGCTCAACTACCTGCTCCAGGGCGTGGGGCTGGAGAAGAGCCTGTGGCACACCCACCCGGACACGGCGCTGCTCTCGGTGATGATCGTCGACATCTGGCAGTGGACGCCCTTCGTCACGCTCATCCTGCTCGCCGGCATGCAGGGAATTTCCCCCGAGGTGGTCGAGGCCGCGCGGCTCGACCGCGTGCGCGGGCTCACCTACCTGCGCCGCATCGTGCTGCCCCTGATCTGGCCGGTGGTGACGGTGGTGCTGCTGCTGAGGCTGGTCGATGAGATCCGCATCTTCGACGTGATCCTCATCATCACGCGGGGCGGGCCGGGCTCATCCACGCTACTCGCCAGCATGAACATCTACTCGATCTTCCACGCCGGCCGGCTCGGCGTCATGGCGGCCTACGGCGTGCTGATGGTGATCGCCATCAACATCGTGGTGATCAGCTTCCTGCGGGTCCTGCATCGGCAGGAGAGGGCGACGCGGCAGAAGGTGGGCGCCTGATGCGCACGCCGCTCAGACGGTTCCTGGATGTGGGCGCGGTAGTCGTGGTCGCGGTCTACCTCGCGCCGCTCTACTGGATCGCGATGACCTCGGTGAAGCCGACGAACGTAATCAATGCCCCGAAGCCGCAATTCGCCTTCGATCCGACGCTGGAGCACTACCACACGACGTTCGAGCGCTTCGACTTCGCCCAGGCCATCCTCAACAGCGCGATCATCGTCATCGTGTCCACCATCATCACGATGTTCCTGGCGCTGATCTCGGCCTACGCGCTGGCGCGGATGAAGATGCGCGGCGCCGACGGAATGTCGCTGCTGATCCTCTCGCTCCGCTTCATGCCGGGCGTGGTGATCGCGCTGCCCTACTTCCTGATGGCGCAGTGGACCGGGCTCACCGACAGCCACCTCGGCATGATCATCG
>MKWU01007023.1_pt1 | contig 11030 bp, 12 predicted proteins | sample 809101 | NCBI WGS metagenome assembly MKWU01 (sample SAMN05860141, study PRJNA318959) | sponge metagenome | host: Aplysina aerophoba | place: Slovenia: Piran, Adriatic Sea, Gulf of Piran | collected 2013-05-07
GCAATATCCAAATCTTTGAAAAAGAGATACTCACACTTATCTCGGTCAAGCGTAACGTGCATGAGTTCACTCTCATCTTCAATTCCGAGATAATCCATAGTCTCATCGGTAAGCGGACGAGAAACGATGTTATGCCCAATAGCAATATGCGGCACCTTTTCAAGCATGTACATGTTGAATTCACAGCCCTCGACGGCTTCTATTTTCTCAAGATATTTCTGTCTCGTTGCTTCAGTCATTCTTGCCCTCCGTTTTTCAACTTGTTCTCTACCGCCTTCTTGGTAAAAAGACCTACGACTACCATCTGCACGAGTTCTTTCACACCTTGAAATATCGTAAGTCCCAGTTCACCAACTTGAGCATCAGGAGTTAGAGCAACCTTCAATAGATCACGAACCACAATGTAGAAAATGATACAGAGAGCAATCCCGATAAGCGTAGAGTCAAGCGACCGATTATCAGGGAATATCTTACTCCAAAAACTTTCCTTTTTCTGTTTCTGTTCCATGATAACCTCACCTAAAAGAACACTGCTAAAGCCGTCGCTATCGCCACAACCACAACACCCATCGTGGCTATCCACCAACGGTTGTTGATTGAGCTTGCCTCCAGTCGTGTCAACCGCTTATCATTGTTATCAATCTTTCTATCCTTTTCACTGATACGCTCATGCAGCGTCCGGTCTTGATTAGCTAACTCCTTCACAGTTTCATTCAATGAGCTCAACTGTGCTACAATTGTGCCTTCTAACCGAGCAAAAGCGTTACTTATCTCACGGTGATCACTCTGCAACTGTTCCAAAATACGCTCATCATTCATAAGCAACTCCTTATATCACCGCCATTGGTATAGTCTCACGATACACAGTGGTATTGCGAGCATCTCTAAAGTAAACGTCAAATGGTATAGAGTCTCGACCTCGTATATTGCGAGCCACATTCTGAATCTCAGTGCCTGCAACGGCAACAACAAACACTTGCTGCCTATCAGTAGCAGGATTGAATGCCTCTGTGTGCACGTTGAATGCTGCCAAGTCCACACGGATACTGGTAACGCCAGGCAGTAGAGACGCATCTATCTCACGCAACACCATCTCAAAGCTAAAGGCTTCAGTAGACCCACGCTCCACTTGATACCTATCCAAATCGATATGCACCGGACGCTTATCTGCTTTGGTAGGCAAGACAGACTCAACGGTATCAACATCACTCTCTACTCTGTTCAGTTCTGTCTGTGCTGCTTTGGTGTTGTCAAGATTGGTGATACGACTATCAACTGTAGCACGACGGATATTGTAAGTCCCAGTGTCAACATAGTTCTGTAGAGCGTTGCGTATAGCAAGGTCAACATCTGCTGCCGTCTGTCCAGGCTGCTGCTCCACCACTGCTACATTAAGCTCATACACTTCAAAGTCATAGAAAGTCGTCAAGTCGGTCGGTCTGCCAGCAGTCTGCACACACCGTAGAGCAATCTCATCGTGACCACTGGTATCATTATGCTGATACCTATACTCAACCCTAAAAGTCGTGCCTTGCACAGTTATCGGTGACGGAGTAAGCACACCATTCCGAAAGCCTACATACGCTTTACTCGGCAAGAAAACGTTAGTGATATTCTCGCCAGCACGCTCATTCATCTCAATCTGATAACCCAGATGTAAATCTGCATTGATTGGAGCAGTAAGCACACCACCATCAATGGCATAGCCACGAGCTTGCTGCTCAGTGTGCAACGCTATACCCGCGCTATCAACACGAGAAAGCGTAGCATTAGCAATAGCAGTTGCCGCCTGCCTGAACCCAGTAGTGTCGGCAAGTGCTTGTTCAATGAGAGCATTGACTCTATCGATGTCAAGATTGTCCGGATTCACCGTCGCAGAGTCAACGCCATAAAGAAAGCCAGCGAGGGTCTGATGTTGACCCTCACCGCCTACTTGACCATAGAGTAGTTCTAATAGAACAGTCGGCAATGCTGCCATAAATCACCTCACTATGCAGCTACATTAAGAACCGTGACTGCCTCATACGCCAAGCGTGCCCAGAGGTAAGTGTCGGAGATGACCACGTCACGTGTCTGATTGGCAATATTTTCTGCCTGTTGTCGGATTGTCATGCCCGCTCTATTGACCTTTTCAACACCGAACCGAGCGTCCATACCAATCACAATGTTATCAGTGATGCTACCATCGGGAGCGCGTCCATACCGAACACCGCCTTGTCCTTCCATGTTATCCATACGAGACGGAGCAAGACCGACACTGGACAACTGTTCAAACGCTTGTTGTCCTTGCAGTGCTGCGAGTGCCGCACGCAATTGACGCTGCTGCGCTTTGAGCATGATAACGTGGCTTATCTGGAAAGGTGCTTCCATTGCCTCATCTAACCAGTTAAGGAATGGGATAAAGCCGAGTGTGCCAGCAGTGCCTTCATATTGAGTAATCGGCTCAACCTTAGCTGCACCGTTAGCAGCACGGACAGAATCATCAGCATTCAGAATATTAATGCCATCACCTTTCTCGATGATTCCAAGCAGCTCAGCAAACTGACGGCTTGACTCAGTAGACGCATCTAAAGCGACCATCTGCGCAAGCTTATTGACACGCATGCCTTGCCCACCAGTGAGCATTTCGTAGGGTAAGACGAACCGGTTGCCCCACTTCTGCATCGGAATACTTCCGTCCATCTCTGCGAGCGTGCTTGCCGGAATGGTTTCAGCAGGCTTGACAGCAGTGCGTTGCATATCCTCTTTCTCATAGAGCCACCTGAAAGGACTATAGGTATTGGTATTCACCGAGTGCGAAGTCGCAACTAACTCACCAGGATTCACCCGAAGTCCAACAGCTACCGGGGGCGGTGTACCACCAGTGGTAAGGTTCGGCGGTGTGTGTAACGGACTCGAAGTAGGGAGCGTAATCGTGTTACGATCTTGAATAGAGTTCGCATCCCATACTTTAGTAAGAGCATGAAAGAGATACGCTTGCCGATGTCCGCCGTCCATGCACTCATCTACAGTTGCCGGTGCACTCATATCAGTAGCGTTCACATACATGCACTCGTCTTGCATAAGACGGTCCATGATGCTACGCTTCTGAGTAACAAGCGTATCGGGGGCACGTAGGTTACCATACTGCTCAAGGTTCATACCTAAGTCAGCTGCTTCTACCATCACCTTAACAATATCCTTACGACACGCATCACGGAAATCATCATAGGACATGCGAGCGAGATCACGGACATCTTCAGGCGAAAGTTTCTTGTAGTCATCAATGAAAGTCTCAACAGACCGCAACGGGGCCTGTGCGACTACAACTTGATTAGCCATTTGTTTCTCCTATTCATTTAGACGCGGTTAGGAAACCACACCTACCGGTTACAGAATGACAAGCACTCTACCGTTATCACCAGTTTCGAGAACCTTCCACACAATGCCACGCCCATCAGTATCAGCAGCAGCAGCCTTAATCTTACCACTACCAGCACAGACAACCTTAGACCCAGGTGCCAAAGCAGAACTGCTCTTACGCATAATCATCGGTTTGCCATCAACCATCACAGACGCAACGCCTTTCTCATCAAGGTCAAGGAACTTGCCAGCGATGTTAGCACCGTCAGCACCTAACTGTGCTTTGCCAATGTTAGTACCGGAGCCTAAGATCGAAAGCACCAAGTCCTTACCAGCCGATGCGTGCCCATACCGCTCATCTTTATCGTAGTCAAGCGTCGTCTCAATAGACAACACCATTCCCGGATTCTCTCCTCTTGCCATCGGTTTATCTCCTTATTAGTATGCTCGGAACAAAGCACTGGGCAGAATGAGAACAGGCTCACTCGACTCACCAGTAGGTTGTCCGCCATCAGTTTTGCGTCCGCCCTCGCCCCATCTCTTATCGCCTAACTGTTTCCATGTCTCAGTCTGTGCGAGTATGCGATCGCTCTCGTCTTTCTCTAATCGTGCCTTCCACGTTTCTCTATCAAAGTTATCTTCGGCACGAACACCCTCTTTAAGTGCTGCCTCAATCAACTGCTCACGCCACTTCAGTCCATCTCTCTCAAGTAGAGACTTGGTATCAGAACCAGAAGTAGCAGCGGCGAGTCCGTCCTCTTTCACTCTGCGTAAGTTCTCGTCCCATGTGTTACGATCTAACATCGATTTGGCATCAGTATTGCTGCCATTGGCAACGAGAGCTACATGGCGGAGTCTTGCGTCGTCTACATCATATTCACAGACCTTGGTATTATAGGTGCGTCCGGGAATATGTGGGCATGGGTCATCACGCTGCCAGTCCCATATCTCTTTACCATCAAGACGGCATATCTCACTACCACCTCTGAACTGAACAGAGCAATCTGTGTAGTAAGCACGTTCAATCCGTCTGATGTATTCATTGACGCGTAGGTTTTCAGGTGTGTCATCACTATCTCGTAGCATGCTGATAGTAGCAAGGGCACGCTTGTTCTGCTCATCATACGAGCCAGCAATCACACGGCCTATCTGTGTCTCCATGCTCTCCTGGTGATCACGCACAAACGGCAGACCAGCAGCAGCATCTTCAGCATAGTTGCGTAAAGTCTTCTCAGTCATATAGCTGAAGTGATTATCGCGCTTATCAGTGGAGATCACAAAATCAATCTGTATCTCATCTTCAGGGACAGCACCACCAGCCACAGCTTCAGACCTTACACTCATGCGAGCAAGGCACAACGTCTTAGGTTTCGGCTTCGGCTCATCTCTATTGTGCAGATGTAAGCCTTGCGCCATATATGCAATCTTGTGTTGCATCTCAAGGGAGAGTTGCATCTATTCCTCCTTACCGTCTTGTGTTCTCCAACCGAGACGGTGATTGTCCAACGCCGTCTGGACTTCCTTCTTATTCTTTTTCAACGCTTTCTCATTCTCCTTACGACGCTTCTTATCAAGAGCGCGTTGCTTCTTCGACACACGTTCATCAGTGAAATCGTTACGGGGCATTACCTTTCTCCTTTTCGGATAATGGACTTTGGATGTCATCAGAACCTACCCCCTGCACAGGCGTTATCGGGGGAGACGGTGTGATACCATACCCACCTTTGCGAACACAGATATAAGCGACACCAACCGCCAATAAAATAACCAAACATTCAAACATTAGAACCTCACACAGTATAGGGCTTATTAGACTGCCACTTCTAATTCATCTCGGAAACTATCAATCTCCTCGCGTCCTTCTTCTTTAGTGATAATCTCCGCGTCCACTTTCTTAATAACAGTGTCTGTTCGCAACTGTTCAATCTCGGCAGTAGCTTTCTTATCAGCAGTGCGTTGACGGCGGAACTTGAAATCAGTCTCGCCTTGTAAGCCTTGCACCTGATTGCCGATGTCAAAGAACGTCTCAAACATATCACTCACTTCATTCTGTAGAGACTGGATCGCCGAGACAAAGTATTCCAACTGGGAGCGGATATGAGTCTCAGTGGTGCTGTCCAAGATGTTGACTAAAGCCGAGATACCTTTGTAGCCATTGACAACATTGTTCTGTAGAGTGTTGATAATTGTGTCGAGCCCAGTAAGATTCAAAGTCATGGGATTCGTCGCGTAATTCACCTGGACAGTAGATAGGTGAACATAGTCTTCGTCAAAGGGGAGATTCCTGAGTGTCTCTTTTACCATAGATAGATGACTATTGATGAATTCTGCGGTAGCCTCATCATCACCGGCAATCTCAGGGTTACGGTCTATGAGACGTAGCAGTTCTTCTGCCTCAAGTTGATAGTCCATACGAGACAAGCCAATGTTTGCGATAGCACGCCGCAAGTCTTGTATGAGTCCGAGTAAGAACACAGAACTGTGGACAGCGGGACCTATTATCGGTCGTCCGTAAGGATTATCAGTAAGACGATCAAAACCAAGATACTTAACCAAAGGATCATCGTCCAGGTATTTGAAACCATAGCGTGTCTCCTGTCCCAAGCGCGGACGCGGACCACGGATTGGATGTATCTCTCGCTTAAACCGCGCGGAGTTAGGGTCGTTAAACACAAGGTCATACGGTTCACGTCCACCGGGTCCAAGCACAAGTTCAGGGAATGCTGCCCCAGTGAGAAAAATACCAGACCATAGGCTATCGATGTGGCTGCGAAATGACCCATAATAAGTGTCAAGTTTAGCCATGAAGTTGCGTGTAGCCATCTCAGCCTGTTCATTCTCATTTTTCAACACATGTGAAGGGTTGACAAAACGCAAAAAGTCGTGCAGTCCTTTGTTGACTTCAGGTGAAAGGTCTAAAGCAATCTGTGCTAATCTCTGATATGGCAACTGCAAAAGATTCTCACGCTGAACTTCAAGTGTCTTATAACTTGCTGATGCATCCGGTGGCGGGATAATTTGATCAAACAGAAAGTCTGTAGCTAACTCTTGCCCGGTCTGTCTACCAGTACGAGAAACGACAATCGGTTGTGTTAAAGCACGTAAACTCTTGGGTCCCAAACCAACAGATGCAGGTTTATGTGACTGTTGTTGTAGGTGTGGTAAGTTCATACATTTCTCCTTTGTCTCTTTGCCCCAGTGCCACCAAAACCAACAGGAGCTTGACGGTTTTCGAGATAGTCTAACATATATCGGATAATATCCCAACCATGATTGTATTTGTCTATGGGTTTATCACTGTTCTCGTGCCAACTATACAAGTCCGCCTCATCGACAGTGGTGAGTGGCTCGTTGTCTTTTACGAGTTGTGGGTCTCGTACCACTGGGTTATTGTAGAAATACAAACCACCTGGCTTACCCTCACGTGCCATCTGTAAACGATGCTGCGCCAATGTAATCCCACTGGTAATAGAGTTCGGTCCCTTCTGTGCCAGTATTGTAGGGATACCACATTCCTTTAGTAGAATGCGCTGCAAGTTCTCATCGTTGTCTTGCACAGTAGCCAGTATCTTCTCGTCACTGTAGTTTTTGGCAGCCTCACCCATCACAATGGTATCAGTGTTAGTCATTCGCCACTCTCGGAAGTTGATTATATCACCAGTGGCACGATGATGAGCGAACCAAAGTATCACGTTAGGGTCTTTCATACCGAAGTCAAAACCACGATAAAAGCTGTTAGCAGTAGCAAAGTCATCAGGCAGTTTAGCAAGCTTGTGGCAATCCTCAAGTTCAAAAATCGTGCCTTCAGGATTGGCGGGCTTACCCTCTAACAAGCGTTGACGGACTACACCCTCAAGTTTAGAAAGTCTACCATACACACCTTTGAACAGTTCTGTTTCTTCTCCCTCCTGGGTGAAATATGCGGGATGATCCACAAAATCAAAGGAAATATATGCCAAGCCTTTCTTAATCTCTGCTTCAATCCAATGGTCAAGGCGGTTCGGGTTCGCGTCGTATATCACCATTGAGCGGGATACGCCTTGTTCCATCCATCGGTTAGCAGCGGGTGTGCATCGGCTATTGATATAATCGATGTTCTCTTTCTTTATCTGTTCTGCCTGGGAGTGTAGGACTATTTCAAAGCCTGCACCTTGTAAGCCTCCTGGTCTGTCAATACCTTTGAGATGTATCTCCCCACCATTGACTTCGACGGTGTGAAACTTCTTACCGCCTATCACCCTGATACTGGACAAAGGATCCGTGAACTTATACTTCACGAGGTCAATGATGTTCTGCCGAACCGCATCAAGGTCAACAGCGAAAGCACGAGTGATAAGCACTTGCATCCCAGGGTTCTGAAACATCTTTGCGATAATCCACTCAAGAGTAAGTGTGCTTTTACCACACCGAGCGGGACCGCGGACGAGTATTTCATCACCAGTGAATTGCCAAAAGTCCTCAGCCTTTTCAGAACGGAATGGGACAATGGTATCTCGTTTCCAAAAGTCCCACTGCTGAATTGTCTCAGTGTCAGGTAAATCAGGAGCGAAGTCGATATGCCCCAGTCGTTCAGAGATGTCGAGATACTCTTGCAGTTCCTTAGCATCAAACCGTTCAGGAGCGAGTGCGAAGTCAGTCAAGTCAGCTTCAGCCTTGCGTATCATCAGCCGTCCGAGTGAAGTTCTGAAGTAATCAGGGTCAACACCGAGTGCGAAAGACACAGCAGCGAGTCGTTCCTCATTCAGTTTCTTTTCGCCTCTGAGCATCTGATAGAAATACCCTTCATTCAGCTGCGCCTTTTTTATGGACAACCGACGACAAACTTTCGTATGCAATTCCCGAACTGTCAAGTCTCGTTTCTGCATAACGTGCTTGATTAAGGTATAATTTACATCTGCTACAGACACAGGTCTTGCCATTACCAGAACTCCATTTTTTTCTTATCGCTTTTAGGGGTAGCCGTTGCATCATCACCATCATGTGAGTCATCACCGCTACCATCATCAGGAAACTCGCTCAGTGGCTTCCTGTGCGTTATTTCTAAAGTAGAGTTTGCAGTTGATTCTAACCAAATATGCGCGCCACTGCACGGACTGTTAGCATAGTCTTGTTTCAACACCCAGTGCCCCCCGAGTGCAACCGCGAAGGCATAATCTATCTCATTCCCGCTATGGATAGATATTGTCGGTTCCTCGGGGAGCGTTCCTTTGAACTTCCTATTAGCTGCCGCCTTTTGGCGGTTGATTATTATTTGGGTTTTCTTCATGGTTAAAGTATACAGAGTTACTCAGAAAGTTTCAACCTTTTTTCTGTATTAGAAATAAGGTATACGTGAAATATGTGGTGATTTTGAGTGAATGATAAAACAGTTATCCTCATGATCAGTGTAGATACAAAAGTCCCAAAGATATTCTGCCAAGTAAATTATGGCTTCGGTATAGTCTTGTGGTATCATACAATCTTTCATATCCATGTTAGCTATCGCACCTCTTATGGCATAGTTTATTTCAGTGAGGGGTTCGTCCGCAATTGTATCACAGAGTTCTCGGTAAAGTCTTAGATGCCAGCCAGTAACTTCAACATCTTTGGTGGGGAGTTTGTAAGATTGCGAAAGTGGTAGTACGGGTTTTACTTCAGGCGTGTTCAAGTTGGCTCTGATATATGGGTCTACAGACATTAGTTTTCTCCTTATATATATAAAATGCAGTCACTTCTGTCACTACGCCTTTCAATCCCAGTGATAGGTTGATTCCTTGGTGACAATGCGGGTGTCACCGAGTGTCACTTGTGTCACAAAGGAATATCGCTTAGTGACAGAAGTGACAGTCGGTGACAGTGAGGTGTCACCAAGCGGATGTAGGCTACACAAGGGTTTGAACCCCGTAGTGACAGAAGTGACTGCATATAGGGGTTACCCCCCTACAAAGATACATCATCACTCTCTGATGAATACTCGGGAGGTTTTTCAGCGTAATAAGGACCTCGTTTTTTCGGTTGATATATCTGCTGGTCTTCAACCATACGGCGAACCGTATGCCTAATATTTGACTCGGTGCTCTCATCAACAGATTCTACTATAGATTTCATAGGTAGCCCGTCCGAACCAGCTAATTTCAAAGCGGACAATATGGCACCTCGTATATCAGAGAGTTTGCCTTCCTCATTTTCCTCTATACTCGTTGCTATGAAAGTCCCTTTTGAGATTTCGACTGCGAGTTCTATGGGTAAGATTTCCCTACCAGTGATGTTCAAAAACTTTTCACCCTCGGACTGGGTAAGTAGCATCAAGTTATCGCATGCTGCTTGTATACCTACCGAACCCTGTATCATATTGTAAGGGTTGTCCGCATCTATCATCTTCCGAGTATGTGTGACAAGCATCATTGATATGCCCATTCTATTGACCATTTTGTGAACGGGTCCAAGAGTGTTGTAGTCTTGGTCATAAGCCGAACCTTGCTTATCAGATTGCATAACCTTGCTGAGCGTATCAACTATCACCAAGTCAGCACCAACATTGGTTATGGTTTTCTCCCAAGTTTCAAGCCCCTCATCTTGCATACGAATTGGGAATTCTGTGCAGATGTGAGCGTTTTCAGGTAAAGCCGTGTTAGGCTGTATCATCTTCAACCTGGATTGTATTTGTCTCTGTGGGTCATTGTCTAAAGCAAAATAGAGGACAGTCTTTTTCTTTTTCACTGGGTACTTCGATAGGAACATACCCGCTTGTGAGACTGCGAGTGCGAGATTCCAAGAGAAAAACGACTTCCCTATTTTAGGTGCACCGGCAAGGATAGAGAGTCCTTGTGGCATCAGGTCATCGACAACCCATTTTAATTCAGGGAACACTTTGCCCTCCAATTTCTTAAGCGAAATTATATCTATAACGGGAGCGACGGGTTCGGGCACAGTCTCAGGTGATGACGGACTCGTTGGTTTTTGTGGCTGTTGCCTTTTAGGTGCTACCGCTTCTCGGTATGCTGCCCAAGTATTGCCACGCGTTTTACAAGTGGTATGAGAACAGTGGAATGCGAAAGTGCCGTCTGTGTTCTCCCATATATAAGCATCGGTGTCGCTATTCTTACCACTGGCATGGTGTGATTGCCATGGGCATTCAACAAAATGCCCGCCTTTGGGTCTCGGTCTTATCGTTGGGACTCTTTGCTCACGGATAAACTCGTCTAAGGTCATTTCTTTAGTGGGTGGCTTAGGAGAGGATACCGGTATAGTCTGTGGCAACTCAGGTTGTTCACTGGGTATCTCATAATTGAGATACTTTTGTAGACAGAGAACATTATCAAGTATCTCCACCCCTCTCGTTTCTTTACGTGCATTACCAAAGACTGGGTGTGTAGGTGCGCGGTTAGCAAAGGCTACGATAGGATATTCCATAGAGATGAGTTTCTCTATGTGGTTGAACTGTTCTCGTGTTGAGATAGGTGAGTCGAAAAGGAATACGAGGCGGTAACGTCTATGCGGTTTCTCCGGTGTCATAGAACTTACCGATTCCGAGTAAGCAAAAACTTTCTCTTGGAGCGAGGGATACCTTTCAAATATCTCGTCTCGGTCAATCCAAGGTTGGACTGCATCTTCAGTGGCATCTTTGTTGCCAATAAAATTATCAGCATCAGCGAAAAAGAAATGAGTCTGCTGAAAATACTCACCAGCATGTGTGTATGTGCCATCAG
>MKWU01007026.1_pt1 | contig 11028 bp, 7 predicted proteins | sample 809101 | NCBI WGS metagenome assembly MKWU01 (sample SAMN05860141, study PRJNA318959) | sponge metagenome | host: Aplysina aerophoba | place: Slovenia: Piran, Adriatic Sea, Gulf of Piran | collected 2013-05-07
GAAAGTCATTGTATTATGGGCCTTCATTTCCAAGAAGGGAGCCACGAACAATTGCCTTCTGAATGGTTCAGTGAATAGTGCAGTTTATCAGGAGGTACTAAGTACCCAACTGCTGCCCTTTCTAAGTGATTGCCTACCAAAACGGCATGTTCCACATCCCTGCCATACTTCAAAAGCCACGCAAAGTTTTTAAAGCCAACAAGATCACTGAAGGCTCCACTTGAGAGCCCAAGTTTAAATGCGATTGAAAATCTTTGGCACAAGATGGAGCACTACACACGTCCAGTGGTCAAGACTAGAAACAAAGAGAAACTTGTGCAAGCCATACAGTCCTTTAGTCCACCATGACCGTGGAGAAGTGTTGCAGGTACATTGACCATTAAATTTTAATGAAAGTTAATTCTAAAATTATAGAAGTTAATGAAGAAGCTACGGGTTTTGAAGTGAACAGTTTATTTTTGTACTATGCCTGTGTCTTCTTTTGCTGCTACAACGAAGACTATGCGACCTTGAGAAGGCAGGAACGACGTAATCTCATGCGCCAGCCCCCTACCTTCATGTTGATATTGTTAGCAGTGCGAAGGTAAGGGCTGGCATGCGAGACTAGGAATGAAGGCGAATGCCTGTGGGAATTATAAATCCTTCTGATGTAAACATCTATAATCGTACCCTCAATCTCGGCAGTAACACCTTCGCTCCTCATGATTCTTGTTGCACATGTTGAGCACTGGTATGCAAGGCTGTGTAGGGCGCCAGACCTGGAAATACCATTCTTTTGGAAGTTATTGTGTAAAATGCAATGTGACCGAAGACCGAGAGTTCAATTATAGATGGCTTCCAAAACTGATGCCACACCCTACCATGTAGTGAAACTTGCATGTGCATTTGGCCCTCTGATGTAAACACAACATAACAATCAAGCAAGCTGCTTTAATAGCATGAATAATAAAACAGATTTACAGTAATGAAATGATAACAAACAAGTATTTCCAGTTAAAAAACTCGTGGGGCTGCCACCCCAACTTGAAGTACTTGCTGTCGTCATTCACAATTCAGGACACGACAACATGTCAAAACAATGCAACCACATGTAAAACGTAAGAGCACACACAGTTTCACTCAGGCATATGGGCACACAGACACACTGTGCATTAATTTTTCTTTCTTTGAATCCCTCCTCATTTAGAGTTGTACCAAACAATCTGGCTGGTCATGCACTTTATACTGCCTAGCCACATTGTAGCTATTTCTGCATTTCAAGACATAAACAATTAAGAATGCAGTGACATGTGCACAGACAGACGTAAGGACACTGTAGCAGGTGTTTAGTGAAGGCAGAAGAGAATTCGTTTGAGTACAAATCTAACCCTAACCCTAACCCGCGTGCTGCTGGAAACAATAGTTAAGGTAACCTGGGGTAATTCCGGTCACAAGGTATTTCCGGTCACTTGAAATAAAACAGCTGTTCGTTACAAAACACTACGTTTTCGAGAACAGCTGCAACACTGCGCTGGTAGTGGCAGCACTAAACTACAACACACCTGATAGCGAATTGAGATGCTTGTTTCCCTTGCGCTGGCTGGCCACCACCTTTAGTAGCAGTGAAAGGTATACCTCTATTTTTACTTCGAACTTTTCATTTAGTAGCAGTGAAAGGTATACCTCTATTTTTACTTCGAACTTTTCATTTATACCTCCAAAATAGCAAAAGACGCTCGGGTACAAGTACGTCGAGATGAAGCCACATCTTCGCTGAGACACAGATTCTAATTTTAGGTAGGTTCTAGTTCGAACGGTAGAATGAAGGCGGCATCTTTGTATGCAAGATCAGGAGTCAAAATCAGGAAAAGGCATTGAACAAGCAATGGTTTTAATTCAGTGCAATTCACTAGCCAAGAAATATTATTAAACCAAACATTTTGACAGCTGCTGTCGGCTGCTGTCTTCTTCAGTGGTTGGGAATGTGTGGGTGTGTGGGTTATAAAGTAAATGGTGTGACAGGAGATGATGTGGTGGGTGATGTGACAGGGGATGATGTGTGGTGATCTTCTCCATAATCCAACTGCAACGACAACTGAGTGACTGCAGCGACAACTGAGCAAAACTCTGATACTCACACCTTCTGGAATTGTGCACGTTTGTGCTTATTACTGTTAGTGGTTAACCATAATCCTTAAGCATTAAGGATTAATGGTTATTGGTTAACTGTTGTACGGATTTGGATACCATTTAGTGGCACGTTTTTTATGATCTGTACCGTGTATACCAGATGGAAACAGGTATAGGAGTGGAATGTAGAAACCAAAACCCAGTAGCACAAAGACAAGATATACATTCATATGGTGCCTTTGAACAGTCCTGAGTGGCTAGGTAATTCTGACATGATTGAGGTTCGTACACACTAGCCAAAAGAGTCACAAATTTCAGATGTTTTGGCAGTCTTTGGCTACCTTCATCAGTGACATCACTGATGAAGGTAGCCGAAGGTTGCCGAAACATCTGAAATTTATGATGACTCTTTTGGCTAGTGTGTACAAACCTCGATCATTATGGTGTCCTTGTCCATGCTGTTTTTGGTTGCTTCAACCTGCTTGTACACATATGCTCAGATGGTCTGTGCACTGTTCTACTTGAGTTGGTGGTATTTTCTTTCCATCAACTAGCACTAATATTCTACCTGCACCCCAGAGTGTCATCACTCCTGCAACTTGTACTGGTGATGTTGTTCTGTATCGATATAGCACGTTTTATAAACTGCATGCAAGTAAATTGGCACCCTTTGCAACTTGCACTGTGTGGTCCTGTGATCCAAAGTAGCCAAAGCATAGCATACATGCGTATATATACTCTTTGTCACATCTTACAGGTACAGTAGATGAACATGCTTGTGTTCTATCTCTTATACTGTCTATATTTCTATAGATGTCACATCAAATGACACAGATGCAGAAGGCTCTGTTCGACTGGTGGGAGGGAATACTCTGCTGGAAGGTCGTGTTGAGGTCTTTCTCCTTGGCCAGTGGGGTACTGTGTGTGATGACAACTGGGACCTACGTGATGCTACAGTTGTGTGCCGTCAGTTGGGCTACCCTAGAGCAGTTAAAGCTCCCAGGTCTGCTTTCTTTGGATCTGGAAGTGGTCCATCCTGGTATTACCGTGTGTATTGTACAGGGACAGAGCGTAGACTGACAGGATGTAGTAAGAGCAACTCCAACTTTGGAAGTGCCTGCTTCCACTCACGAGATGCAGGAGCAGTGTGTTCCAGTCAGTCCCATGCATTCTTTTGCAATTGTTGTTGCATATCACGGTATATTGCTGCCTGTGTGTATAACCTGCTCTAACTAACGCTTTCAAGGCATGTGGGACATGTCTGAAAAGCAACAATATGGCTTACCATGCAAGACTTTCGACCTTTGCATTTCCAATGCTTTCTCCTTAAGAGGGCCTGCACACAGTCTAACTCTTTCATGTCACCGCAGATGACCAAGCTGTTGGAGAGATATACCTTAGAAACTACATTCCTTCCTCACCACAAAAGCTTTCGCACTTGCATTGGTAATGATTGGAAATTAGAATCAAAAGTGGAGACATGGAATAGTTAGAAAATACCCTTAGCTTACTGAATAAGCCTATGATATTCTGAGAATTCATTTCTGCCTCTTGATCAGCCAAAGTCACATGACAACCTCGTGACTTTCATATAATAGCGCCATGTTTCACACAAAATGGCTTCGGGAAATGGCAATCCCTCCTGCATGGTGTGTGCTGATGTCTCGCTTTATCTGGAAACGATTCTTGGCGGTGCGTAGAGTAAATTGGCATCCTTTGCAGCGTGCACCATATGGTCCTGTGATCCAAAGTAGCCAAAGCATAGCATACATACGTATGTGTACTCTTCATCACGACTTACATGTACAGTAGATCTACGTGCTTGTATATTATCTTGTATATATTCTCTACACTCAAATAGATGTCACATCAAATGACTCAGCTGCAGAAGGGGCTGTCCGACTGGTGGGAGGGAATACTCCTCTAGAAGGTCGTGTTGAGGTATTTCTCCTTGGTCAGTGGGGCACCGTGTGTGATGAACGCTGGGACCATGTTGATGCTACTGTTGTGTGCCGTGAATTGGGCTACCTAAGAGCAGTTGAAGCTCTCGGATCAGCTGCATTTGGAGCTGGAAGTGGTCCATCCTGGTATGAGAGTGTGCGTTGTGCAGGGACTGAGCGGAACCTAACTGAATGTAACTACAATACCTACAACTTTGGAAGTGCCTGCCCACACTCTCGGGATGCAGGAGTAGCGTGTTCCAGTGAGTGTAATTGTCTTTTTGCACGCCATGGAAATGCTACATTTGTAAATTTCAAATAACTAATATTCTGTTTGTTTGAAAACTTTGGGTTTAGGTGTTTATCAAGATGTTCTAATGCTACTGATGTGCTGGAAGGCAATGTACTCGAAGCCTTTATAGCTCACTAATCATATTCCACCCATGCTATTTATAATTAATGAATGAAAAAGACACCTTTTAAAGTTCATTTGGAAGGTACCTTAGCATGTATGTGGTCTTCATCTGTGTACAGAGCTAAAGGGTGCTTGTGATATCAATTGGCACAATTGTGTTGTATGTTAGCATCCAGAAGTGCTTGTAAACAGGATAGCCTACTGTTTACTCCAGTGTTTGATGATCTGCTGTACTGTTTCATTAGGATTATAGAGGTGGGATGAATATTCATTTACTACTATTCTATATGTATAGAATACATATACTTTGCATATAAATTCATCCTTTTCGCCGTAACGTGGCAGATAGATAGGCTAATGAGTGGAATGAAATGTACGTAACTACACCTGGAATGTGGTTTCAGTTTCCCAGTCTATCTTCCAAATGGTGGGAGCCATTTAACGAGATGGTCTGGGTATGAGACTATACTCTGTGACAGAAGACCTATGTATTATAATTCCAATTAGAGCCCAACCATAATTTTCTAATGTTGCTGGTGATCTGATGATTTATTAGTTTTGAAGTATGTAATTAGTAATTTCCCTTATAGGAGACCAAATCATCTCTGACATAGTAAATGCTAGCTGCCAAACCTTCACTGTACCACACATCATAGCAAGAGGACATGCAAGTTTGCCACCTTGCTATGCTAATGTATGGGTGGTAAGCACACTTTCTCATCATGTATTACCAAGCCAAAGAAATTGAATGCTTTGCATGGTCTTCAAACTTGAAGATTTTCTACCATACTTAATGTCCTGTATATGCGTATACCAATCTGATACCAATGTTGACAATTTGGTCTTCAATTTATAATATTTTGGATGGGCTATAATTATGTATAATGTTGAATACATTCTGTATCAACATTGTTTTTCTGGGCATGGCAATGACAAACATTTTGAGAGAACACAATATTGTTGTGTTGTTCATCATGTTGTATAGTGATCCATATGTGCTGTTATATGTCTGTTTGTAACTCAGCAGCAATTGGTCGTATCATAAATCAAGTATGACCAGAAGTGAAATCACAGCAGAGGGAGTCCGATGGCCGATACTCCCTTACGGTCTGAAGTCCAATGGAGATGGTGTCTAATCAATACACAATCTGGGATGCCACTGTCCATGGACCTTTGAAATGGCGATGCTATTACATGGCACTAAAGAAAGGTATCAAAGTCCACAGACAGTGATGATTGTGTCTTGATTAGACACCATCTCTATCAGTCTTTGACTGCCACCTTTGTGTTTCCTTTCACCAAGTGTTTTCTCACACAACACTTAACAGCCTATACACCCCAGTCCTGTATGAGGATGCACACATCTACGTTTGTGAAATTCCAAGATATGTTCATTTCGCACAGTATTGGAGGGATCATGACGTTTGTCTTCCCATTTGTAGACATATACTCCAATGCCAACAATATATTGTGTACCCATACCAGTTGTCATGGACTCATACCCAAAAACATGTGCCCCTGTGTGTGGAAGGGATTTGGGAATGTATAGTAGGAATGTATCATATATGAGCAAAGAAACAACTGGTGTCAACTCAGTACTTTGACCCTTTTTTGATCAGCTATCTCTCCAATCATTTGCACTACCTCTAACCAGTGATCTGCTATAGTGTTTCATTCCATCACCCGATGTTGTACTGATCAATGTGTAGATGTATATTGTTGTACTTAAGGTAATAGCACTGGCTAAAGGCTTCCTTTAGGGTACATTACTTCTGCCTATGTAACTCTCAAACTGTACAACCAACAGTCTTAATTATTACAAATGTGATTAGCAAGGAAATTTCCCATAATTCGGTGTGAATCATTAATTGATTGGCACTTCCTTCATTAAAATAATCTAATTGAAAGTCGGAGAAATTTCACTTGAATGTAGCCAAGCACCTTCAGGAAAACTCTATCTAGTTGTGCCCCGAATGTCTGAGAATAACCAAACCTGGTATACAGAATCTACAAGCATGTGTGCACAAACCTATGGGAGGCCACCTTCATTTTCGGTTTTGTGGCAGTGTCATTCCTGTTTCATATAATAATTACAAATGTTGCCATAACATGTTCGCGGATGCGCTTTTCCAGGTGGCTTCGCATAGTTTTCTGCGCATGGTTGTGTACGTTGTGGTGAACCCAAACACATTTGCAGCGTTTGCAACGCTGCAGACTAGATAGCTTAGCAACACCTTGGTCTTCCCCAGTTACATGTCAGAATAGGCGCCCTGCGCAGATTTCATGCCTACTACCATACCCAACAGTAGGAACCACTTCTATAGCACAGAGTAAAGTAACTTTCGAGCTTTACAAGCGGAGCGATCGCCCACAAGAGGCCGCAGTTTGGAAAACCTTCCTCTTGCCGCATATTTGAATCCAAATACGTAGTTGTGCTTTCACACCTCATTTCACACCTGGTGCTTCATGTGCTCGCGCAACAGCTAACCGTTGCAGCCCAGGGCTCTAGGAGGTGTATCCCAAACTTCATCAGCTTCCTACTAGCCTCTGAATGTTCGGGAATGCCTGCGTACACCACTGGTAGTTACAGTAATAGTGTGTGATGCCGAAAGTGAACGATGGGAAGAGACGAAGGCACTTGGCAAGGATAAGCTCGCAGGGGAACCTCACCCGTGGAGTAGGGCCCATCTAGCAGAGTGTCCGAGGACTTTGTACTGCCGCCGGATTGGACTACCGAAGATGGTGGCACCGTTATAACCTCTAAAGTTCGTTTGAGGTATCGTTCTCCCGCTGGACAATATTTCAATATCTAGACAGCCATTCAGGAATTCCTCGCTTGCTCTGTAACGACGGCGGGCGACGCTGCCGCTGAATCTGGATCGTCCATGGACGAATCTGGTCGGAGTCTTCAGTAGCTATTACTTTTCGCCCCATTAACTAATTGAGTAACACTTGGAGTTTGACATGATTTTCATTTCCTTCTTTCTTCTATAACTCATACAAGCCAATAGTGATCGTCACAAAACTGCAGATATGCAAATCAGACCCACAACTGTACCTATCCACCAAAAATTGTTCAGGTTTGATTTTGACATGATAGCCAGTGCTACTACCTTAAGTCGCTCATGTGTAACTAGAACTATGACAATTTTCGTATAATAAGTATTTACTGACTTTGTATGCAGATCTCACACTAAATCACACAACTGAAGAAGGTGCTGTCCGACTGGTGGGAGGGAATACTTCTCTGGAAGGTCGTGTTGAGGTCTTTCTCCTTGGCCATTGGGGCACTGTGTGTGATTACGACTGGGACTTTGTTGATGCTATAGTTGTATGCCGTCAGTTGGGCTACTCAAGAGCAGTTGAAGCTCCTAGATATGCTGCCTTTGGAGCTGGCAGTGGTCCATCCTGGTATTACAGTGTGTACTGTATAGGGACAGAGCTGAATCTGACCCAGTGCAGCCATAGTACCTACCACTTTGGCAGTGCCTGCTCCCACTCTAACGATGCAGGAGTAGTCTGTTCAAGTGAGTCTCAGAGCACTTCGTACATTTACAGACGATTGAATTGTGGATGTGCATGCGTGTGTGCCTGCGTGCATGCGCTATTTATGTAATGTGTTATATGCGTGATGAGATTTACATGGTAATGGGCAGTCTCACGGAGTTGTTATGGCTAGGAATAGCACTCTCCATGACCTAGTGAATAACTGAGTAGGAGCCTAGAGAGTAGATTGGGCTAGAGCTGTTTGTTGTTTTTATATGTATATATCTGTTTGTTGAGCTGATAGTGAGCATGAAGCACCTGCAGGATTTGGGCCACTTGGTGTTTGGGTGCAAAGATTTCAAAGACTTAGTATCATCTAGTCTTATTATGTAGATTCACTCTACTCTGGACACCCGTGTCTCTAGAACCTGTTTCAGTTGTTAATCTGGGTGTAGTTCCGTGAAAGTGTGCTTGTCATAATATATAGACGTATCTAAATGGCATCATAGTGTTGGTCTGGGATTAACAGTCATGCACCAAACCCAAGACTTAAGAGTAAGTATGCAACCTTTACCATGACAATAAATAGTTACATAAAACCATCATGTCTTTGTATAACATCTGTCCATGCATGTATGTTGTGCATTCTAATAGATGTTACATCAAATGACACTGCTGCAGAAGGCTCTGTAAGACTGGTGGGAGGAGATACTCTGCTGGAAGGTCGTGTAGAGGTCTTTCTCCTTGGACAGTGGGGCACTGTGTGTGATGACAACTGGGACCTTGCTGATGCTACAGTTGTGTGCCATCAGTTGGGCTATCCAAGGGCAGTTGAGGCTTCCAGGTCGGCTGCCTTTGGAGCTGGAAGTGGTCCATCCTGGTATTACAGTCTGTACTGTACAGGGACAGAGCATAACCTGACAGAATGTAGCAAGAGCATCTCCAACTTTGGAAGTGCCTGCACCCACTCACGAGATGCAGGAGCAGTGTGTTCCAGTCAGTCCCATGCACTCTTTTGACACCATGCAAAAAATGCTTTTCAAAATCGACATGCTATACATGGGATGTACCACCATGTTTGGGTGCAAGTAGAGTATGATAATGTAGTGCAATTTCTACAACTTAAGGTATGTATCCTTGTATGAGATCCATTTGGGTGCTGCATCCAGTTCCTATACTGGTGACAAGTTGGTCTAGCCACTGTGCAAATATGTGCTAGTGGTTCTATTCATTTAACTAGCATAATTACTAAGTCTTGTACCTGTGGTGGTCATCATTACCTGCAACTTGCACTTGTGGATGTTTTCCTGTGCAAATAGGGCATAGGTGTTTTGAGACCCTTTGCAACTTGCACTGTATTGTTTTGCCAAATTAATCATGCACCATACATGTACGCTGCATCACATCTTACAGGCACAGTAGATATTCATGCAATGATGCAAGGGAGCAAAATTCGGTGATTTTGACAATCTAGCATAGGAAATCACCAGATTCACTGCATGATATTTTACTTGCATGGTTGTGCAACTGTGATACGGTTAAGCTGTTCGCAAGTAGTTGGAAAAATGCCTAGCAGCCCTGTTCTCTTCAGCATACATGCCAATCTATGCATGCTCTTCTGTAGGGTAGGCATTATATACTTCCCCTGCTCATCCGTGGTCAGCTCATCCGTGCTGTTGCAATCTTCTATGCAACTCTTTACTCTTTCATTAACCACCTTCAGTCCACATCCTTTAGTGATGTGGATTTGTAGCTGTGCTTTCCTAGCAGAATGCTACACATTTTAAATGCAATTCAATCGACTCTGCAAGCTATGTGGCATACCATAGCAAGCTTGTGTTGAAAATGGGAGCCAGTGCAAATGGATATAGTGGTTTGATCGTATGATAGTCAGGTGTAGCCCACCAACATCTGACTATACTGTATGATACGATAACTAAGTATCTTTCTACTTCTACAGTACTTGGCTCTACCTCTAGAAGGTACTAGATTTTATTATGACGTCATGACCCGACTTTCATACCGCCAAATTTAAATGCAGCCAATGTTTATCTTGCCTGTTTGAATGCAAATTGCTAAATAGTTAAACTGCTAATATTTTTGGCCATATATATGGTATCTTTTACCGACTTTATTCTTGTAGATGTCTCATCAGATGACACTGTTACAGAAGGCTCTGTAAGACTGGTGGGAGGGAATTCTTCGCTGGAAGGTCGTGTTGAGGTCTTTCACTTCGGGCAGTGGGGCACAGTGTGTGATTACAACTGGGACCTTGCTGATGCTACAGTTGTTTGTCATCAGTTGGGCTACCTGAGAGCACTTCAAGCTCCTAGATCTGCTGCCTTTGGAGCTGGAAGCGGTCCATCCTGGTATTACAGTCTTTATTGTACAGGGACAGAGCGTAGACTGACAGGATGTAGTAAGAGCAACTACAACTTTGGATATGCCTGCTCCCACTCACGAGATGCAGGAGCAGTGTGTTCCAGTCAGTCCCATGCACTCTTTTGCATTTGTTGTTGCATATCATGGCATTTTATTGCCTGTCTACAACCTGCTGTAGTGTTAGCTAACTAACGCTTTCAAGTTCAATACACTACTATAATTATACTATCCACTGGTGGAAGTAGAGTCTTTGTGCTACGGTACGCTTGATGAAAAATGTGACATTAACCGAAAACTGTCAGTAAACAGTTAATGGATAGTGAATAATGGGTAACCGATAACCATTAAGTGTTAAACGCTATTGGTGGGTAATGTTTATCTGTGAATTTTGCTGTGGTTTACACTAACATATGTGTGTCGCTTCAGGTGTGATAAGTTCGTTATCAGTCGATTTCAAGATGGTTCTGTCAGTGCACTACAAGCAGTGAATTGTGCACTTCGAGAGGAGGATTTCCTATGGGAAATGAGCTAAGGTCCTTGCTGTGAAAGGGTTTCGAGTACCCAAGAGTGTGTGGGCAAGAAGTGAAGTATAAGCCGCATGGAGCAATTTCTCGTCTTCCAGGGAGTGGGTGCAGTGGTCAAGAGAAAATCTGCACAATTCTTTTGAAAACGTACTTTGAACAGATGAATCCATTG
>MKWU01007027.1_pt1 | contig 11028 bp, 10 predicted proteins | sample 809101 | NCBI WGS metagenome assembly MKWU01 (sample SAMN05860141, study PRJNA318959) | sponge metagenome | host: Aplysina aerophoba | place: Slovenia: Piran, Adriatic Sea, Gulf of Piran | collected 2013-05-07
TTCTTCCAGCGGTAGAACGTCGAGTGGTGGATGCCCATCGCCCGGCAGGCGGCACGGACGCTGCCGAGCTCCTGGGCGAGGGCGATCGCACGCTGGCGAAAGCGATACAGTTGGTCGTCAGGGGTCACGGCGGTCTCCTCTCTGTGCCTCTACACACAGCAGGATGAACCGTCTGGCCCCTACTTCCGAGGCCCTGTACGTGTCGCTACTACTCGGTGATACGACAGACTAGGCGGTCTCCCATCTCGACGCGCTCTGTGATGGACGCCGACCGCCTCCCCATCGAGGTTGCCTACGCGTGCAACGATGGCATCGCCCTCGCACGCTCGAGGCGTGCACGCGCCGGCTAGCATTGGCCGGCGAATCCTGAGCAGCTGTGGTGAGCGAGGGTCGATGACAGCACGGAGCCACGCCGGACCGTGGGCGGTGACCCCGAGCACTGGCAACCGCGAGGAGGCCGGTCCAACCGCGGGTATCGAGGCAGCACCGTGAGCCTTCTCGACTTCGCCGCGCGCGTACTCGCGATGGCGGGCGAGCCGCTGCACTACCGCGACATCACGTCCCGGATCCTCGGGGACGGCTGGACGACCACGGGCAAGAGGCCGTGGGAGAGCGTCAGCGCCAGGCTCGCAGTCGACGTGAAGCGAGGCTCGGCCTCCCGATTCGTCCGCACGAGCCCGGGCATGTTCGGACTGAACCCGCAATACGATCCCGCATCCGTCACTCCCGGATCCTCCACACAGGCCGCAACCGGGCCGCCGATCGTGGGCGAGAGTCCAATGTCGTTCAGCGATGCGGCAGAGCACATCCTCCGCGAATCCGGCGGTCGCGAGCCGATGCACTACGCGACGATCACGGAGTTGGCCCTCGACAGCGGGTTGATCCAGACGGAGGGTTCGACCCCGGCTGCCACGATGTACTCCGTCATCCTCCAGGAGCGCCGCCGTCGTGATGCTCGCGGAGAGCCGCAGCGTTTCGTCCAACACGGGCGCGGGTTGGTGGGGCTGGCTGCATGGGTGCCGCGCGGGCTGGCTGCCCGCATCGAGGAGCACAACTCGGATGTCCGGACGACGCTGCTCGACCGGCTTCGGGGCGGCTCACCGAAGGCCTTTGAGGAGCTCGTCGGCGAGGTTCTGGTGGCCCTGGGCTTCGAGGAGGTGAGGGTGACTCCACTGGGCGGCGACGGTGGGGTTGACGTGCGAGGCACGCTGGTCGTCGGCGAGGTCGTGCGCATCCGCATGGCAGTCCAGGCGAAGCGCTGGAAGGGCAATGTGGGAGCCCCGGTCGTCCAGCAGGTCCGCGGGAGCCTCGGTGCGCACGAGCAGGGCTTGATCATCACGACCAGTGACTTCAGCAGGAGCGCCCGCACGGAGGCGATGAGGGCCAATGCTGCGCCGGTCGCGCTGATGAACGGTGAGCAACTCGCGGCGTTGCTCGCCGAGAAGGAGGTAGGAGTCCGACGCGATCGCTACGATCTCTTCTCGCTGCCCGACCTCACGGAAACCGAGGTGTGATGGTTCGCGGTAGCCACGCGTGCGCGCGTTGCGGCCGGCCATCCTGAGTGTTGCCGGCGCGCGGGGTCTTCCGGCATCTGGATCGCGGGTGCGGCGATCCTGGCGGTGCTGACGGTCGCCGTGATCACCCTCGCGGGGCTTCTCGTGCGCCGCCAGCCGAACACGGCACATGCGTCCCCGGCGCGCGTTGCACGCCCGCCGGACGGCGAGCCATCATTGCGAAGCGTGCGGAGGGGCGGGCGTGAGTCTGGCTCGGGGTTGGCGCGCTGAGTACTCGGGGAGCAGTCCATGGCGCTCTACCGCGTCGATGATGCCGGCGGCTCGCTGAACGAGGTCGCCCCGACATCGCTCTCCGGCCAGGGCATGAGCGAGCGTGGCGACCTCCAACGCTGGCTGCGCGACGCTGCCGGTGCGCTGGAGCCGGACCTCTTCGTGCTCGCCGAGGAATACAGCGACTGGGACGGGAGCAGCCGCAGCATCGACCTGCTCGCGCTCGATCGGGATGGGCGACTCGTCGTCGTCGAACTCAAGCGCGACGAGGGTTCCTTCATGGACCTGCAGGCGCTCCGCTACGCCGCGCTCGTCGCGAACATGACGCTCGAGCAGGCGGTCACCGCGCACGAACGGTATCTGATTCGGCGCGGGATCGAGGGCGACGCGCGTACCCGCATCCTCGATCACCTCGGTGTCGAGGACACCGAGGAAGCCGAGATCGCGAGCCGTCGCCCGCGGATCCTGCTCGCGGCGCGCGACTTCCCGCAGGAGCTGGCTACGTCGGTGCTGTGGCTCAACGACTCCGGCCTCGACATCCGCTGCGTGCGACTGCTCCCGTACCGCGTGGGAGATGACTTTCTGCTCGACGTGACGGTCGTGATCCCGCTGCCGGAAGCGGAGCACTACACGGTGCGCATCCGGGACAGGGAGGCCAGCCAGTCACGACGGGAGTATGCCGACGTGGAGTGGACGCGCGAGGAGATCAGCCGCCTTGCCCACGTGCTCGTCAACGAGTTCAACCTGAGGCTGCTTGATGCCTGCGCGGAGGCGCCGGGCGACTGGGTCTCGCTCTCGGACATCAGGGCCCGAGGAAGCCCCGAGGAGCAGGCGCGCTGGCCCCAGCAGAGGTTTGGCGCCGGTGCACTGGCCGGCCTCACCAGGCGGATACGAGTGAACTTCGGGGGGACCAACTGGCCGTTCGACTACGAGTACAGGCAGGGCGGCGACTCGCGGTCGTTCCGCCTGTCGGACGAGATCGCGGGGTGGTGGCGGGAGGCCCGGACCGGACGCGGGTAGGATCGCAAGCCTCGGGCAGCGCGTCCGAGAGTCGGGAGCAGGGTGGGCACCGTCGCCATCCTGACCGAGCGCCCGGCGAAGCGGCACGCCAGAAACGACTCATCGGTGGTGATCTGGACCCGCAGCGCGCTGGCCGGACTGGTCGTTACTGAGCGAGCCGACACGGAGATGGCGACATTCCGGTGCCAGTCACGCCGCACCGAGGCATTGATTTGGAGCGGCGGACTGGTGTCGGCGAGCTGAGATCACCTGAGTTCGGCCGCTTCTTTGGCATCGTGGTCCGTACGGAGGGGGGGCACCCTACTCATGTCATGGGAGCATGACGAGTCCCGCGTGCGCGAGCGTAAGCAGCGCGCCGAAGAAGCGCGGAAGAAGGCGAACGCGCGCGACGAACTCCAACGCAACCGCCGGCAGCGGCTGGAGGAGCGGGGTCTGTCCTACGACCAGAGGAGCGTCGCCTCGAAGTCGAAGTGGCAAGCCATCGGCTTGATCGGTGGAGTCGTCGTCATTGGACTCATCGTAGCTGTCGTTGTGGACGGGCCGCCTACCGAAGAGACGGCATCAACCCCAAGCCCACCATCGGCTCGGACAGCGGCGCCTGCGCCCGAGGTCGAGGATTGCTTCAACCCGTTAGACGGCAATCTCGACGAGCTCGAGGACCTGGTCCGGCCTCTACTGAACAACCGGGGGTCGATGCGGACGCACTCCACGCGCTTCTCTAACAATCCCGCCGCCGCCGGCTACCATAGCGTGGTGATGGTATACAGCGCCGAGAACGCGTTTGGCGGGCGTATCACGGCGACGGCCAGAGGGCTCGTTCACGCCCGGACGTGCAACGTTCGGCTAGTGGACCCGGGATTCTAGGCTACTCCCTAGTGTCCCGAGTTCGGTGTATCCGGGGTAAGTTCAGTCCGTGTTGCGCCCACGTTCATGGAAAACGTACGTGTGCTCGTATTTCAACCGACGTTCCAGTTCCTTGGCTTCATCCTCCGTCGCACAATCACGCGTGCGGTATTCGACATCCGGCAGGTGCTCGGCGACGTACTCTCGCTTGCGTAGGTTGTTGCGCGTCCCGTGGCCGCCGTGAGACTTCGGCAGCAACGACTTCATCCGACGGGCCACATTCTTGCTTCGACCGAAGAGGATGTGCTTACCGGTTGAGCGATGCCGCAGCTCGTAGACGCCAGGGCCGTCCGAGGCCTCGGGATATCCATCCCTTTGGAAATCGGGGAACTGTTGCCACGCGAACCAGTCGCGCATCAGCCTGTCCTTCGAGATGAGCCTCCGCTAAGCACAGCGTTTGTAGCTCCGCCCGAACACGTGATCAAGGCCTCTACCCCGGCGCGATTCGTCGCGAACTCATTGGCCTGCGTCGACGCCCCCACGTCGCGTTCGTCCGCCGGGACGACGTGAGCTGACGCCCCACCGGGCGCTGCCGGGAGGCGTCCGATAGACTGGGTGGGGAGATGCCGACGGTTCTGAGGGAGGGGCCTATCGCTTCTTCTTCTACGCGAGCGATCGGGCGGAACTGCCGCACGTCCATGTGGAGCGCGACCGGCAGACGGCCAAATTCTGGCGGCAGCCGGTCAGGCTGGAACGCAGCGGGGGGCTGAGGCCTTCCGAGCTCCGGCGGATCACAAGGGCCGTCGTCGACAACGAGACGCTGTTCGTGGAGGCGTGGAATGAGCGTTTCGACACTTGAGGTGAGCGTCCCCGAGGCAGAGACCGTCACGGTGTCGGGCGACACGCTGACCGCCGGGCTCTCTGACGGCCGTACCATCTCCGTGCCGCTCGACTGGTACCCGCGGCTGACCCACGCCACGCCGGAGGAGCGGGGCAACTGGCGGCTGATCGGCGGTGGCGAGGGCATCCACTGGCCGGACCTGGACGAGGACATCAGCGTCGAGGGCCTCATCGCCGGGCGCCCGTCCGCCGAGAGCCAGAAGTCCTTGCAGCGCTGGCTCGAGGCCAGGCGCGCCGGCCGCCCCGTGACGCTGGATGCCCTCCTGCGCGAGGACCGCAACCAGCAGGCGCATTCGCAGTCGTGAAGCTGACCTACGCAGTCGTCATTGAGCAGACCTCGAACAACTACGGCTCCTACGCGCCGGACGTGCCGGGCTGCATCAGCACCGCCGACACCGCAGAGGAGATGCTGGCGATGATCCGCGAGGCGCTGACATTCCACATCGAGGCCCTGATCGAGGACGGTGATCCCGTACCCGAGCCCACGATGTCCATCGACGACGCCATCGCTTACCACAGCGAGCCCGTCCCCGAGGATGTGCTCGACTCCTACCGTGAGTTCGGCGAGCCCGCCCCCACGCTCTCGACGCGCTTCGAGCTGGTCGAGATCGAGGTATGCCGTCTGCACGCGTGAAGACCCACGAGGCACTGCCGGGCGCGATCTCGTCGCAGTGCAGGATCTTCGCTGTCCGGACGCACTTCCCGTCGAGGACGTAGCTCGTGGCGGTGGCGACCCTGAACATCGTCTCGTCCGGCCAGACGCGATTGGCCGAGTACATCGCTGCTCGCATCGCCGCGTCGATCTCGTCGTCGAACGGCCGGCGGAACGCGGCTTCCGCTTCGGCGACATCGTAGGACAGCATCTGTTCGACGGTGTGGCCCGACACGATCCCGCTGGTTCGCCGTACCTCAACGCCGGCGATCTCCAGCGACTCGTCGGTGACCGTGCCGACCTCGCGTGCGTCGTTCGGTTGCACCGAGAAGGCCGGACGTCGACTAGTCCGGTCGCGCGACCGCCGACGTCCCGGAGCCCGCGGCGGATCCGCCTGCCTGACCCGCTCCGGTGGGAGTTCCCCAAGCCGCACGTCGGGCCAGGACCGCAGCGGCGTGGACGTGCCCCTGCTCGTCTCGCACGCCGGACTGATCGCGGAAGCCGGCCCCTCTCGAGCCGGGCCGGGCCCACTCCCGGGGCGCGCTCACGCTCCGTTGCCCGTTCGCGAACCCCTGGATTCCGCGCTCAGTCAGCGGCGGAGAAGATCACGACGGATAGCAGTTCGAGTTCGGCCGACGGCTCCGGCAGCTCGTCGAGTTCGCGGACCCTCAGCCCGAGTTCGTCTCTGAGATTGCGGCTACGCCCGCGATGCAACCGTCTGATCCGATCATCGGAGGCGCCTGCGGCGAGTTCGTCCGCGCGCGTAACGCGCGCGTCGTATGTTCTCCGCAGCGTCGCCTTACGGACCGCCAGGCGGCCGGCCAGCTGCCCGCGCTCAAGCTCCTCGATCGAGCGACGGCGCTCGTCGGCATGGCGGAACGCGATCTCTTCCAGCTCCCGGAGCGCCGCCTCGTCAAGCGTCGGCGGCGTCGCGGAAGCCGCCCCTGGCAGCTCGCCCAGCAGGATGTCGTCTAGGTCGCTGCAGTGCTCCTCTGTTCCGATCGCGATCGTGATCGGAAGCAACCGCTCCTGCGGCTCGAGACCGCGAACGCCGAGCCGGTAGATGGCGAGCATCGCACCGCCGTGGGTTCTCGCGTCGGCGGCCTGCGGAGGCAGCGTGAACGACCCGACCCGCGCGACCCACTCCGGCGGCTCGTCGGCCTGGAGCTCATCGATCGCCGCGAGTACGAGCGGGTGCCCGATGTGCAGGAACGGCAGACGCGGGTACTCCTGACTGATTGCGCTCTCGAAAGTGACCCACGCATGGCGTTCTTCCTGTATGCGTTGCAGGAGCCGGTGTGCGTCCGGTTGGCCCATCCGCTGCCGGCGCATGTACGCGTGGACCTGCGCCAGGCCCTCGCCCGACAGCTCCAGGTCGAAGACTCGGGCGCGCCGCGTCGGCTTGAGCGCGCCGCGACGAGCATTCCCGCCGCTCAGCCAGCGCTCGACGACCGCCCTCGTCTCATCGGGCGACACGTAGCGGCCCGACGAGCGAACGTCCTCGATGTCCTGGCTCAGCAGGTCACCCTGGCCCATCAGGGCAGCCCGCGCCGACTCGAACTCCTCGAGCGCCTGTCTCCGCTGCTCGATGCGCAGGGCGGCATCGCGCGCGCGCTGCTCCTGCTCCGCTGCGCTTAGCCCGCGCGTGAAGGCGTCGGCCTGCAGCTCGGCAATCTCGGGTCCGAGGATCGGCTCGAGTTCGCCGATCGACCGCTCGAAGACGCCGATGCGGGCGTAGAGCCGGTCGAGGATGCGCGTGTCGATCGTCTCCTCCGCGAAGAAGGACGCGACCACGACACGCGGTGCGCGCTGCCCGAAGCGGTCGATGCGTCCGATGCGCTGCTCGACGCGCATCGGATTCCAGGGCAGGTCGTAGTTCACGACGGCATCGCAGAACTGGAAGTCCAGACCCTCCGACCCGACCTCCGTGCTGACGAGCACGGCCACGTCCGGACTCTCGCGGAAGGTGTTGATGATGTCCGCGCGCTGCTCGGGCGGGTCGGCGCCCCAGATCGAGAGGCACTCGACGCCAGCCCGGCGGAGCCGCGTGGTCAGGTGCCGGAGGGTCGATCGGAAGAACGTGAACACGAGGATCTTGCGTCCGGGCTGCTCGGCTCGGAGCTGCTCGACAAGCTCGATGAACCGCTCGAGCTTCGTGTCGCGTTCCGGCAGCCGCGCCGCCGCGGACTCGACGCGGAGCACGGCATCGTCGAGGAAGACGTCCCGACCCGTCCCCGCGCCGGCGCCGCTGACGGGCTCGGAGTCGCTCCCCTCGTAGTCGTCGTCGGCCTCCAGATCGCCGATCAGGGCGGCCATTCTCGCCCGGGCCGCCCACAGGGAGCTCGCGGCGGTCCGTTCGAGCTGGGTGATCGTGAACCCCGGCGGCGCATCGGGGTTGCGTGCGCGGGCCCGCGCCACGAGGAACTCCACCCACGCGTCGTAGAACTCCTGCTCGTCCGCGGTCAGCGTCACGCGGATCACCCGCGCCTCGCGCTCCACCGTCTCCTCGACCTCGCGCTTGCGCGTGCGCGTGTAGTAGGGCGCGAGGGTGTGCATCCGCTGCAGGTCGCGCCTGAGCCGCACCGTCGCTTCGGCTGTCAGCTCGTCGGCGCGCTCCAGGCTCTCCAGCCACGACATGAAGACCCCGTCGCCGCGGAAGCCGGAGCCGTGCTCCGTGTCGAGGGCCCGCCGCATCTCGTGCGCGACGCCAGTGAGGTCGGGATTCGGCCGCGCGATCGTCGCGAGCGCCGCGTTGATGTGGCGGTTGGGTTCGAGCAGCGCGTCGAGATCGTCCTGCGACACCGCCCGGAATTCGGCGGGCTCCACGAGCCGCAGCAGGCTCAGCAGGTCCGACTGGCTCGTCTGGATGGGGGTGGCCGAGAGCAGGAGGATGTGGTCGGACTGGTCGGAGAGCACCTCTCCGAGGCCGAAGCTCCGCGTCGCGGGGTTCCGCAGGTGATGCGCCTCGTCGACGATCACGAGGTCGAAGGGCACCCCGGTCTCCACGAGCGTCCGCTCGAAGTCGGTCATGCGGAGGCCCTCGAGCGAAGTTACGCCGAAGAAGCCCTGCCAGCGTCCGTCGCGGTCGAACTGGGTTCTCATATCCTGAAAGTGCTGGGCCCGCAGTTCGCGGAGCTCGATGCCGAAGCGCTGCAACAGCTCGCTGCGCCACTTGCTGCGGAGGTTCGCGGGACAGACGACGAGCAGGCGCTCCACGGTCCCGCGGGCCAGCAGCTCCCTCGCGATGAGGGCGGCCTCGATCGTCTTGCCCAGTCCGACCTCGTCCGCGATCAGCAGGCCGTGGGATGGCTGCCGCACGAACTGCAGGACGGGCTTGAACTGGTAGACGAGGAACTGCGTGCCGGACGCGCCGATCGAGAACAGCACATCGGAGAACTTCCAGAAGAACTTCCAGAGCAGCAGGTCGGCGAGGAACTCGTCCCTCGACGCCCACGCCAGCGGCGCCGGCTCGTGCCGGACGAGAACCGCCGCCGGATGCCACGACCGGTGGAGCCTTTCCCAGCGCACGTGGTACTGGGCGGTCCCGGAGACCTCGCGCGGACCACCGATCACGACGCCGAGGCGCGTCGAGTCGCCAACCCGGTACACCTCGTCACCGGGCTGAAGGCCCGATGTTGAGGTGGTGTGGTTCTTCCCGCCCACGCCTGGCAATCCGTCGCGCGCTGGCGCGCCGGGGTCGGCTGCGCCGAGCCGGGCGATCACCTCGTCGAGCCACGAGATCATCGTGTCGCGTCGCACGCTGTAGCCCGGAACCCTGAGCGTCTCGACGAAGGCGTCCCACGCGGGCGTACCCTCGGGCGCGTAGTGCCGCAGGTCGACGCTGCGCGGCGCGTCAACCTCGGCGAGAGCTCGGCGAATCTCCTGGAGCCTCGCAAGCCCTGCCTGCCGGGCGGAACGGTCCGTGGGTTCTTCTCCCTGAAGCGGGCCGAGCCTAGCAGCAGTCGCCCGGCTCGGACAACGCGTCACATCGTGCCGTGCGACCCGCGCAGGTTGCCATGTCGGTCGCTCCCATGCGGACCGCCGACGTAAGAAGAAGTCGACCCGACCGGCGGGGCCGCCGGCGGTCGGGTCGTGCGGTATTCTGCTGCGTCGGATCGCATCGAGCGAAGGAGAACCTGTGCCGAAGTTCGAGAAGTTGGACCCGAAGGATGTCGCCGTCGGCCGCAGCCGGGCGGCCGTTGCCGCACGCGAGCCCTACGTTCAGGCCCTGAAGGCAGGTGCCGCAGGGCGCGTCGAGCTCGAGCGTGGCGAGACGCAGGGGGTCGTGAAGAGGCGCCTCCAGGAGGCGGCCCGCGAGAGCGGCATCAAGATGCGCTCCTCGTGGGAGAGCCCGCTCTCGCTGGTGTGGAAGCGGACCGGGCAGGTCTGACGGTGGATGTCGGTGTCTGGAGCGTCGAGGACGACGTCCCGCGGCGCGTGAGTCGCGGGGGCGTCGGAGTGGAGAGGCGACTCGAAGACTGGATCGCCCGCGACGCGAGCCTGCTCGCCGACGGCCTCACGATCGTTGGCCGCCAGGTCCGTCTCGACGGCGGCTTTCTCGACCTGCTCGCCATCGACTGGCGAGACCGCTGGGTCGTCATCGAGCTGAAGCGGGGGCGCCTGTACCGGAATGCCCTGGCGCAAGCCCTCGACTACGCATCCTCGATCGCGCGGATCGGGGCCGACGAGGTTGAGGAGCTGCTTCGCCCCGGCATCGGAGAGCTGGGCGACGCCGAGGAGCTGTCCCGGGCGGTGCGGCGGCAACTCGATTGCGAGGACGGCGACCGCGAGGTGGCGGTCCTGCTCGCCGGCGTCGGCGTGGACGCCGGCCTGCAGCGCATCGTGGCCCACCTCGGTGGCTACGGCGTGCCGATCACGATCGTGAACTTCGACGTGTTCGAGCCCCAGGAGGGCGCCCGGCTGCTGATGCGCGAGGTCACCGAGGAGGAGACCCGGCCTCCGCGCCGGGAGGGGAGGCGCCACAGCGTCGAGGCGATCCGGCACCGCGCACAGGAGGAGGGCGTCGGCGTGCCGTTCGACCGCTTCCTTGACATGGCGAGGGAGGCCGGGCTCGCAGTGCAGCCGTACTCTCGCGCCGTCATGATCGCGCCGCCGGCCAATCGCGGCCGCTTCCTGATGTACGCGCGACCCGATTCGGGCGGCATCGTCCTGAGCGCGGGGCCGGCTCACTTCGCGGAGTTCTTCCCGCCCCTGACCGAGGAGGAAGCGACCGCCGCGATTGGTCCGTATAAGCGCGGAGGCGCTCCGCATCTGGCCGGTGCGGAGCTCGAGGCGCGCCTCGACCAGCTCGAGGCCTTCCTGCGGTCCTTGCCCCGTGCGGAGGAGGACGGTGAGTAGCGCGGCCCGTGCACCGTCGCCGGTGACCGGCGGATCGGTGCCCGGTCCGTGTCGCCGAGGCGCGGACCGCCAGCAGTAGCGCGAGGGGGACCGACGTGGGCGAACGCATCTACCTGATGGGCCGGGGGGAGCGCCTTCAGCCCCTCGAGGAGGAGCTCTTCGCGACCGAGGATGAGCTTCAGGCCCTGATCGCCGATCACCCAGAGTTGCTCGACGGCGAGCAGATGCGGCCCGGCGATCCCCGGCGCTGGGTGCTTGTCACCCGCGAGAAGAGCATCTCCGAGTCACCGGGGGAAGGTGGCCGGTGGTCGGTCGACCATCTCATCGTCGACCAGGACGCGGTACCGACCCTGGTCGAGGTGAAGCGCGGCGAGAACCCCGAGATCCGCCGGAGCGTCGTCGGCCAGATGCTCGAGTACGCGGCGCACGCGGCGGCGACCTGGACCGCGGAGGAGCTGCGCCGGTCGTTCG
>MKWU01007028.1_pt1 | contig 11026 bp, 16 predicted proteins | sample 809101 | NCBI WGS metagenome assembly MKWU01 (sample SAMN05860141, study PRJNA318959) | sponge metagenome | host: Aplysina aerophoba | place: Slovenia: Piran, Adriatic Sea, Gulf of Piran | collected 2013-05-07
CAGCTTAGCGGGAGGTCTAATTTAGACCCCAGCCGGAGGGGAAAATGCCACTCACGGGACACGCCAAGACCGCCTATCAGCGGCGGTACATGCGGGAGCGCAATGCTCGCCACCGGCGTCAGGCGGCTCTGTTCGCCGAACAGCAGCCCAAAGAGGAACCGCCGGAGTTTCCGGACGATCCCGCCGGAGCGCTGGTGGACTGGATACCGGACGCGCTCAAGGTCCCGACCGGCCCGCTGCAAACCTGCCCGTTCATCCTCGGCGACTGGCAAGCCGACTGGCTGGGCGAGGCCATGGCTCCCGGCATCACCGAAGCCGGGTTGAGCGTCGCCCGCAAGAACGGCAAGAGCGGGCTGATCGGCGCGGCGCTGCTGGCCTACTTGGACGGCCCGCTGTGTACCCGGAACTGGCGGGCCGTCGTCTGCTCGCTCACCGGCGGTCTGGCAAAAGAGCTTTGGGACGCCATGGAGGCGACCGCGCGGGTCAGCGACCTCAATCAGGTGGAGTTCTACAAGACACCGCCGCCAGGGCGAATCATGGGCCGGTTCGGAACCCGCGTCGATTTCCTCGCCGCCGACAAGGCCACCGGCCATGCCATCGGCGCGGACCTCGCCATCATCGACGAGGCCGGACTGCTGCCGGAGGGCAAGCGGGACCTTTGGAACGCGATTCTGAGCGCGGTGTCCGGGCGCAACGGTCGGCTCTGGGCCATCAGCATTCGCGGTGACGGCCCGATGTTCGGCGAGCTTGAAGAACGCCAGGGCGAACCCGGCGTTTTCTGGCGCGAGTGGGCAGCCGATCCGAAAGCGGCCTACGACGACGAGGCGCAGTGGCATGCGGCGAATCCCGGCCTCGCCGACGGCATCAAGTCGATTGATTACATGCGCTACCAGTCGCTTCGCGCCATGACGACGCCCGCCAACGGCCCGACGTTCGCCGCCTACGACCTCAACTTGCCGCAGGAACCCAGCCGGGAAATGATCCTCACGCTGGCGCAGTGGGAGGAATGCAACGTCGACAAGCTCCCGCCGCGCGACGGGCCGTGCTTCCTCGGCATCGACCTCGGCGGCTCGGCGAGCATGACGGCGGCAGACGCCTACTGGCCGGAAACCGGGCGCATGGAGGCGTTCGGCGCGTTCCCGGCGACACCGGACCTCAAGAAGCGCGGCGAGGGCGACGGCGTGGGCGGGCTGTACGTTCGGATGCGCGAGCGCGGCGAACTGCAACTGTATCCGGGCCGTGTCACCGATCCGGTCCCGTTCTTCGATTTTCTGGCGTCCCGGCTCGCCGGTTCCGACCTCAAGCGCGTGGCGCTCGACCGCTTCCGAAAGGAGGAAGCCCGTAACGCCTTCGAGGCGGCGGGCTGGCGCGTCCCGGTGGACTGGCGCGGTCAGGGACACTCCCATACCGCCGACGGCTCTGCCGACGTGCGGGCCTTCCAGACGGCGGCGCTGTCCGGGCGCATCAAGACGAAGCGCTCGCTGCTGCTGGAGCACGCGATTGCCATGTCGAGCATCGCGCGGGATGCGTCGGGCAATCCCAAGCTCGACAAGGCGAAGTCGAGCGGGCGCATCGACGCGCTACAGGCGGCGGTGCTCGCCGTGGGCCTCGGCGAGCGCTGGCGGTCCAAGCCGCGCAAGTCGCGCTATCACGGCAAGGTCTAAGTGTTCAGCCAGGAGCTTCACACTTGAGCCGCGATTCTCAACGCGGTCGGCGCTGGCAGCGGCTGCGGGTCGCCGTGCTCAATCAGCGCGGCTGGCGGTGCGAGCGGTGCGGCGGCACCGGTCGCCTTGAGGTGCATCACCGGCATCGCATCGCCGACGGCGGCGACCGGTGGAACCCAGACAACTTGGAGGTGCTTTGCAGGCGGTGCCATTTCGGGCATCATCGCGCGGAATCGCCTCGGGCAGAGTGGATGGATCGGCTCGATGAGTACCTTTGACACCCGCGTCAGCTTCTGGCGGCTCGGCTCGCTGCCGGACAACACGCTGTCGTTCGTCTGGAACGAACGGCCTGAAAACGATGCGTTCTTTCTTGCCTTTCGGGGCGATGGGCGGGCCCGGCCTTGCAGGACGATGGCCGGTCCCGGCTTGATCGGGAAATCGGCAAGCCGAGGGCGCGGGCGCTCTGGCAGGGAGAACCCGTGGAGGTCTGGATTGGCAGCGCGGCGAACGCCGGGGACCTGACCGGACAGACGCGCTACTTGGCTCGACGCCAGGGCGAAGCGCTGAACATCCTTCAAATCCGCTTCGACAAGCCCATCGCCGATGCTTCGACCGCCGCCGACGGCACCGATTACAGCGCCGAGTATTCCGTTGTCCGGGAGACCGGAGCGCTCTGGTTCACCGGCGACAAGCTGTTGCTCTACGCCGACGTGCCCAAGGTGGCGACCCGGTGGGCCCGTTCGGTGCGCCAGGACGTGTCGCTCATCGGCATCCAGATCGAGGAGGGTACGACGCTCGCGCAACGAACGGCGACCGTCGAGACCCGCTTCGATCCCGGCATCCGGCTCGCCGACGCGGTCCGCTTCGAAGACGGTTCCGGCCTCGACCGCTTCTACTCGATCACCGATTCTCAGGAGGATCGCCGCGCGGGCCGGATGCGGTTCTCTCTCGTGGCGTTCGGCGTCTGATGGCGTTCGCCTCGATCCGGATCGAAGGCTTGGGCGATGCGGTCGCCCGCCTCGATCCGGCGGCGATCACGCGGGCGGCGACCGCCGGAGTGCGCTCGGCGATGGCCGAACTCGCGCCCGCGTTCGAGCGGCGCATCAAGGCGCGAGCGCCGGTCAGGCGCGGCAGGCTCAAGGCGAATGTTCGCGTCGAGGCCGTCGACCAGCCGGGCGGGGCGGGCCTCGGCATAGCGCTCGTCTTCTACGGCTGGCCGGTGGAGTCGCGAACGCCGTTCGTCGCGCCCGCTATACGGGACCTCATCGAAGATGGTACGCTCCGGCGCGCCGTCACAAGACACGTCACACAAGCCATAAAGGAGGCATTGCAATGACACTTTTCCATCGCCGCAGGAAGCGGCCCGAGTTTCGCAAGCTGCTCGACAAGCTGCTCGAAACGCACGAAGCGAAGCTGACCGCCCCGCAAGGCGCAAGCCCGGAGTCCAACGCCGAACTCGAAAAGGCGTTCACCGAAGCCGCGCAGGCGGTCAATGACGCCGTGCGCTCCGTCGAGGACGTGTTCGGCATTCCCCACTAACCGTCCCAACCAGGTACGCACACTTATGAACCCTGAACTCTTCCGCTTGATGCGGCTGGCATCGGAGGCTCGCCAGACCCTGAACGACCTCCCCGACGACGCCACCGACGAGGCCGTCACGGAAGCCCGCGAAGGCTACCAGAGCGCCGAGACCGAACTCCGTACCGCACTGGCGGCGGCGGAGGACGAACCGGAATCCCGGACCTCTGCCGGTTCCGACGTTGACCGGCTCATCGGTCGCGCCGAGCTTCGATCGTACTTGCAGGCAGCCGCCACCGATCGCGCCGTGACCGGAGCCGAAGCCGAACTCAATCAGGAGTTGGGCCTCGACGACCGTTCGGTTATGCCGTGGGAAATGCTGCTCGACGCCGAGGAACGCACCGAAGACCGCCAGGACGCGCCGAGCGCCTTGGAAGCGTCGGCGGTGGGGCATCCGCAAATGAGCATCCTGTCGCGCGTCTTCCGGCGCACCGATGCGATGTTCACCGGCGTGACAATGCCGATGGTTGCGCGTGGCGAGCCGATCTATCCGGTTCTCAAGAGCGTTCTGGCGGGCGGCATGTTCGCGCCGGGAGCCGGAGTGGAAGCCGAGAAGGCGACGTTCACCGGCGTGAGCGTGGAGCCGACACGCGCATCGGCCCGGTACCTGTTCCGCGTCGAGGACGCGGCGCGGTTGTCCGGCATGGAGTCCGCACTCGCCCGCGATCTTCGCGCCACCATGGGCATTCTCATGGATTCCCAAGTTGTGGGCGGCGACGGCCAGGGCGACAACCTGTCCGGGTTCCTCACCCACGCGGCGGCGGCGCAGGGCAATGCACCGGCGGCGGTGGCGACGGTCAAGGATTTCGACGAGGCCATTGTCGGCGGCATTGACGGCCTGTACGCCTACTCGCGCAACAACGTGAGTCTGCTCGTCGGCGTCGAGACTCAACGGCTCATCGACTCCGTTCGGCTTCCGGCTGCGCAGGCCGCGAGCACGATCCGCGAAGCGGTGGTCCGGGCCGGTATCGGCGGGCTGCGGGGAACCTCCCAGGTCGCCGCAGGCGACGTGCAGAACGCCTATCGGTTCGTGCGTAACGGCTTGCAGCACGTCGCGCCGGTGTGGCAGGGCATCAATATCATCCGCGATCCGTACACCGGCGCGTCTGAAGGCCAGATTGCGCTCACGGCCATGATGCTCTTTGGCTACGCGATGATCCGCAACAACGGCGTTCAGACCGTGAGGTTCAAGAATGCCTAGGGAGGTGGAACGGCGCTTTGTGGAGGTCCGGCTGGCGAGCGGGCAGGACGCCCGGTCGCTGGTCGGCGTCGTCGTGCGCTACGGCGACGAGGCGCGGATCGGCGGGGAGTTCGTCGAGACCGTTCGGGCAGGCGCGATGCGCTTCGACGACGTGACGGTCAACCGCCAGCACGACCGCAGCCTGATTATCGCCCGCACCGGCGCGGGCCTCACGCTCACAGACTCCCCCACCGGGCTTGAAATGCGGGCCGATCTTCCCCCGACGCGCATCGCGACCGACACGCTTGAGGCGGTGCGGGCCGGACTGCTGCGCGGCTTGAGCGTGGAAATGCGCGTCGAGCGCGACAAGTGGACCAAGCGCGGCGGGATCCTCCACCGGGCCGTTGAGGCCGCGCGGCTGGTGGGCATCGCCGTGGTTGACCGGCCCGCCTACGCGAAGAGCGTCGTCGCAGCGCGGGCGCTCGTCGAGGCCGCAAGTGTGGGCCGCCGGCGATCACGCTTATGGCTCTGATCGAAGGCGCGTTCCCGTTCGGCGTGGAGGTGGTGACCTCCATTCGCAATGACACCCGGCTGGTCGTCGAGGCCGGAGCGTTCGACCGGGACTACGACCCGGACGTGTCCGACGTGTTCCTGTTGCTCGGCTACGACTACAACCGGGCCATCGCCTCGACGCAGAGCGGCCTGCTCACCATCGAACTGAGCGCCGAGAAAATGGAGTTCCGGACCTCCCGCCAAGCTGCCGGGAGCCGAGCGCCCACGGTGGCGGGCAAGGCGGCTGCGGACCTCATCAAGTCCCGGCTCACCGGCGGCGTGATTCCCGGGTTCCGGCCCATCCAGTCGCGCGACGAGGAATTGCCGGGAGGCGGTCGCCGCACCGTCGTTCAGCGCGGCATGCTCTGCGAGGTCAATCTCGTGTCCCGCGTCACGCCCATCGCGAATCTGACCGTCCGCTGATGGCGCTGTCGATTCAGGAACTGGCCACCGCGCTTCGCGTCGACCTCGACGCGGCAGGGACGCAGGAGGCGCTGCTGGCGCGGCTGCTGGCGGTCGCCGAGGCCAGCATTGATCGCTTCGCGCCCGACGCGCCGACGCCCATCGCCGACGAAGCCGCGTCCCGCATGGTCGGCTACCTCTACGACCAACCGGGCGGGGCCAGCGCCTCGGGCCGCTACGCTCAGAACGCCTTGCGCAGTTCCGGCGCATCGGCGCTGCTCGCGCCGTGGCGAACCCACCGGGGAGGCCGCGCGGGCCGTGCGAGCGCTGCCGTCGTGCCTCCGGCAGGTCCCGGCGACGACGAGGCCGCGCGGCAAGCGGCTCGCCAAGCCCAGGCGACCGCGACTCAGGCGCTGGTCGCCGCCGAGCAAAACACCGGCTTTCTGCGGACGTTCGGTGCGCGGGTGCGGACCATTGTCGAGGCCGTGGTTCCGGCGTGGGCCAGAGCGCAGAACCCGCCCGACGCGGGCGACGATCTTCCCGCGTACCAGCAGGCCGAAACCCAAGGGCTGTTCAGCCGCGCGGGAGCGCTGTTCTGGAAGGCCGTTCAAGAAGTCCCGGACACCCCCGGCGACGCAAGCGGCGTCCATCACCTGCTCACGGTCACTGGCGAGAACGACGCGGATTACCGATGGCAGCCCATCACTGCGGTCCCGGCGTTCAAGGAACTGTCCGATGGGCACACTGCCGACGTGAAGGCGCTTGCCGACGCGGACGCGCGGATCGTGTCGAGCACCGATCTTCAGACGGCGACGGCCTCCACCGTGCGCGAGTATCAGGCCGTGCTGGCGGCACAGCTTGCCGCGTCAACGCCTCTGCTGGTGGTGGCGACTGCAGCAATCAAGGGCGTGTTCGGCAGCCGACCGGTCGTGCAGGTTGACTACCCGAAAGGCCAGGTCTTCTGGTTTGCACCGGCCAGCGCCGAGCCGACGTTGTTGTTCGTCTTGCCAGACCCGCAGCCGGGAGCCGTCGACGCCGACGCGCGGGCGGCGGCGGCAGCGGCCCAGGGCACCGCCACCGGGAACACGGCAGACATCGCGGCGGTCAAGGCGATCGCCGACGCCAACAAGACCGCCGTCGACGCACTGGACGCCGTCGACGGCGAATTCATCACCGTCGAGCCGTCTTTCATCGCCAAGACGCTGGCGGGGCTGCGCACGCCGTTGACCGTGGTTCTGCATGGCGTGACCGCAGCCAATCGCGCCGACGCGGCGAAGGCGCAATTGTGGGTCGGCGGGCAACGGGTGCTCGAACGCGCGTGGGCCGCGAGCGACGCGGGCGACCGGGTTCTTGTGGGCCGCCTCGACGACACGCAGGCGGGCAACGCCGTGCGCAACTTGCGCGACGCGGACCATATCGCGGTATCGGTCAACTTCATCGACGGCGGCGGTTCGGCAGACCCTAGAGGGCGCTTGCATTACTCGCTGCCGTTCGGCGAGATCGCCGCAGCAGAAGACCCGTGGGTGGAGTTCATCACCATCTCGCCGGACGAATGGCTCGGCGACAATTCGGCCAACCTGTTCGGCACCGGCCCGGAAATGACGGGATTCGACGAAGGTCAGAAGACGGCCTTTCGCAATCTGCGCTTGGGGCTTTGGTCGGAAATCAGAATCAGGGCGCTGCGCGTTACTGTAGCCTCGACGGCGGCAGGCGTGTACTCCGATGCGTTCTTGTCTGCGGATTTCGACGGCGCGTTGTCCGGCGGTGACCGGCCGGGCGAATTCACGTCGCGCGGCCATGCGCCGTTGTGGCTTGATACCGATTTCGGCGAAAACAAGCCGGGGGGAAGCGCGTTTCGCGACGGCGTCTACGGGGCCTATTTCTCTGTTGCCGTGCAGCAGAGTCAAAACCGGGTCCTTATGTCCATTCACATCGACGGCGCACCGGGCAAGCCCAAGGCCGACACCTTCATTACGGTGGCAGGCCGATGAAATGGCCGTGGCAGAAACCCGCAAGTGTTCAGCATGGTGGCGCACACTTGTCTGAGGAGCGGCAGTACACCGACGCGATCATCAACCAGTTGCTCGCCGCCGCCGGTGGCGCGGGCCGTGCGCAGACTCAGGCGACCCTTGCGCTTGAGATTGCAGCAGGCGCGGTGTCCCGCGCGTTCGCTTCCGCAAGCATCGACGGCTCGGGATTCCCGGCGACCCTGCTCCGATCGGAACCAGTGGCCCGCCGCCGCGGGTGGCGGGGGCCGTGCGCAGACTCAGGCGACGCTTGCGCTTGAGATTGCAGCAGGCGCGGTGTCCCGCGCGTTCGCTTCCGCAAGCATCGACGGCTCGGAATTCCCGGCGACCCTGCTCGGCGGCATAGGCCGTGACCTCATCGCCCAGGGCGAATCCGTTTGGGTGCGCCGGTCCCGCGACTGGCTGCGGGCATCGACCTTCGAGGTCTCCGGCGTGGCGCCAGAGCAATCCGCGTGGGTGTACCGCCTCGACGTGGCGGCGCCGGATCGCACCATGGTCAGCTACACCCGGCGCGGCGACCGCGTTCTTCACGTCCGTTACAGCTTCGATCCTCAACGGCCATGGGCCGGGATCGGGCCGCTACAGCGCTCGGCGCTCGGCGCGGACCTCATGGCGTGGCTTGAACAGCGCATGGGCGAGGAAGCCGGAGGCGCGGTGGGCCACCTGCTGCCGATCCCGACCGACGGCGACGACGAGACCGTTGACCCGTTGAAGGCCGATCTTGCGAGCCTCGCCGGAGAGACCATGCTGGTAGAAACCACGGCGGGCGGCTGGGGCGAGGGCCGACAGGCCGCGCCGACTGCCGACTACCGTCCCCAGCGCATCGGCGCGGCATGGCCGCAATCGACGCCGGTCGTCTACTCGGCTGTTCAGCTTGCCGTGCTCGCCGCCTGTGGCGTCCCGGTGGAGCTCGTGAGCGTGTCGCAAGGGCAAGGCCAGCGCGAAGCGTGGCGGCGGTTCCTGCACGGGACGATTGCGCCTCTCGGCAGGCTGCTCACCGACGAACTCGCCCGCGTCGAGGGCCGTCCGGTGTCCATCAGTTTCGAGTCGCTGTTCGCAAGCGACATCATGGGCCGCGCAAGGGCCTTTCAGTCGCTGGTCGGGGCGGGCATGGACTTGGCCGAGGCGGCGGCGGTTTCGGGAGTATTGAACGATGAGTCTTGAGCGCCTTGAGGGCCTGAACCTCTACGACGGCGGGTTGCGTAATTTCGTAACCTCCGAATTCGAGTGCAAGTGTGGGTGCGGCGGCAACGTCGTGCATCATCTGGTGGATCTGCTGCAAGCGATACGCGACGAGGCCGGAGTCCCGATCATCGTGACAAGCGCCTACCGGTGCGAAGCCCACAACAGCCGCGTCGGCGGCAAGCCCGGTTCGATGCATACGTTCGGGCGGGCCGTCGACGTGGCGTTGTCCCATGCCGCCGCCTACATCGCGCTGTCCCACGTCTACCGGCGCGGCTCGAGCGTGACCGGATTGGGCCTCCGGCAGCACGGATCGAGGCGGTACATGCATATCGACGTTCACCCCCGCCCGACGCCGTCGACGAGACCGGTCCCCCGCTGCTGGACGTATGAGTAACGATTTCGGGGTATACCTAGGTATGGCTCGACGCCTTCCAAGCCCTTAGACGCGATTCTACGAGGTCTGAAAATGGTCAATCCCATTAAAGCGGTGCTCGGGACGGTCGGAAAGGCGATTCCCGCCGTCGACGCCATCAACAACGTGCTCGACGCGGTGGCGACCACCGAAGCCGAGCGCGTGGCGGCAGAGAGCTTCAAGTTGAAGATCGCCCAGGAACCGGCGCTCGCGCAATTGCAGGTCAACGCCGTCGAGGCGGCTCACGGTTCGCTGTTCGTGTCCGGCTGGCGTCCGGCCGTCGGGTGGATGTGCGCGGCCGCACTCGCCTACTCGTTCGTTCTGCGCGACCTCATCCAGTGGGGCTGGCTGGTGTTCGGCGTCGAGGGGCCGGAGCCTCCGGAGCTTCACCTTGAGCAACTTGAGAACCTGCTGCTCGCCATGCTCGGCATTCCGGTCTTGCAGAATGTCGGGGAATTCCTCAAGCGGGCGAAGTCCTGATGCTCATGTGCCTTGCAGTCCGGACTAAAGCACGCGCCGACTGTCCAGCCAGCGGATGCCGGGACTGTGGCTGCTTCTCTGCGGGGATTCCCGATCCGGGGCCGTGGCGACCGGATTCTCAACCAGCCAGAGCTTCGTCGGCAGCCCGCCGTACTCAAGGTCAAAGCGCTCGCAAACGTTCAGGCAGTGCCTTATGACTGCCGAGCGGTTGCGCATGGTCGCGTCGTTCTTGTCGACGTGGGAGTCGAGCCAGCGGCGGCATTGTTCGTTGAGCCGCACCGGGACAATATTGGTCTTGCCTGCTTTCGTCATCGTATTACATCCTTTTTCCAATTCCATAAGGATGTAATACACTAGCAGGGAAGCTCGCACCGGGCAAACGGTGCGAGCTAAGGGGAAACCGCAACAGCGTAGAGGAGGTTGCGAAGTGAAAGACAGTACCGCGCGGCAACTGCCGTTTCAAGACTTGCCCGCACCGGGCAAGCGTTCGAGGCGCAAGCCTCAACCGTCGATCCACCTGCTCAACGAGGAAATCCGCGAGCGCTCCACCCAGCTTCAGATCATGACCCGGTACCGAACCCTGTTCGGCGACGTGTCCGAGGCGAAGCGGGAACTCGCCAAGGTGGTCCGGCTTCGCGACCGCCGCCGTCGGCTGCACTGGCGGGCGCGACATGACGCGACCAAGCCCGTCGGGGAGATCGTGCTTTGGTGCGCCCGCGCGGCCCAGGTCGCCACCGTCTACGAACGGGCCGTTCTGGTGCTGCTCGCGAGCTTCACCAACCACGACACCCGCACGGCATGGCCGAAGATAACCACCATGGCTGAACGGCTCTGCTGCCATCCGAGAAGCGTCATCCGGGCGCTGGCGGGTCTTGAGCGCAAGGGCCTCATCCTTCGCCGCCACCGGTACCGGCAAGTGAAGGGCCGGGACGGCCAGCCCTTGCGGCGTAGCAATGAGTACATCGTCGCCACGTCGCCGGAGAGTCAGGGACGCCTCAGCTTCTCCTAAGTGTGCTTGCCGCGGTGGAACACTTAAGCTAGTATGTGTTCCTACCTGGCCAACACACTTAAGGAGAAGGCAATGCAACACAAGTTCGACTGGTGGGCGATCCGGCAAGCCCGCCTCATCGTCAACCGGGAGCTCGGCGAAGTCCACCTGGGCGAAGACAAGATATGCGTCGTCTGCGAAGACGGCATGAGCAAGCGCATGGGCGCTAAGACGTGCTCCCCGACGTGTCGCAAGCGGCTGTCCGACGCTCACCGCATGTGCAGGCTCGCGCCCGGTCTGATCGAGGATGAGAAGAACGAACTGCGCCGACGCAAGGCCCAGCTGGCCGAGCTTGTGGACTGGCTGTCCTTGGTCTGATCCTGTAAGTGACTGTGAGTCACTATAGGAAAGATTCAAGTATTCCTATGGGAGAGACTGAGGGTTTACAACCATCAGTCTCTCTCCCATAGGTTCGATTCGATGCGCGGCGACGCTCGGTTGTGCTACGCTCATCGCCCCATGGGGACCCCTGCCCGGTGATCTTTGAGCACCGGGTAC
>MKWU01007032.1_pt1 | contig 11023 bp, 8 predicted proteins | sample 809101 | NCBI WGS metagenome assembly MKWU01 (sample SAMN05860141, study PRJNA318959) | sponge metagenome | host: Aplysina aerophoba | place: Slovenia: Piran, Adriatic Sea, Gulf of Piran | collected 2013-05-07
CCGCCCATCCCAGGCATCGCCAAGTCCATGATGACGATGTCCGGCTCCAGAGCCCGCGCCTTGTCCACGGCCGCCGCCCCCGACGAAGCTTCGCCCACGACATCCACCCGCCCGGTCGACTCGAGCAGTGCCTTCAGACCGGCACGCACCACAATGTGGTCGTCGACCAGGAGAACCCTCATCATGGGTCGGTAGCCCTTGCCGCAGGATCCGCACCGATCATGGGCACGGTCGCTCGAATCGTGGTTCCCTTGCCCGGCGAGGTCCGTACAGTGAGGCTGCCCCCGACGAGTTCCGCTCTCTCACGCATCCCGGCGAGGCCGACATGGCCATCCGTCTCCAATTCGGGATCGGGGAACTCGAACCCGCATCCTTCGTCCCGGTCTCCGCGATGAGCACCCCGCCCGCCGATCTGAGCGTCACGGCAGCCTCGCTCACCCTTGCGTGCATCGCTGCGTTGGTCAGGACCGCCCCTGCACGATCCGGTACAGGGCCAGGACGGTCACCGGATCCAATTCGTCGGCCACCCAGTCGAACTGGACGCCGGCTTGGACCGTGACTCGATGCACCTTCCGCGCATCGCGAAACAAGGCCCGGCAGTTCACTGTCGGTGAGCAATCCGGATTCCCTCCCTCCTGCATTCCAAGGGCCTAGCATGCCATCGCCAGCCTGCAGGCTGCATTCGTTCAATTCATAGGGCGTGCATGGCAAGAGAATGTCAACGGTCGTCGGACCCGTGATGTTGTCAAACGGGCATGTCGAAACCCTATCCGTGATCGGGAATGGCGGTTCAGTGCGCTTCCAGGCGGCGCGACCCCGGTCGGACAAGGCCCGCGAGGCAACTACGGGTCAGAGTCAGCCCGCTCCGCCTCAGCCCGTCAAGCGAGTCAATTCCGATCGAGCAGCCTGTCCTGTTCGAGGACCCCCCCATCCGTACTTTCAGAACCCTTGCACTGCTGGGGGCGTCCATGGACGCTTTCACACTTCGGAGCGGTCGTAATTCGCCGACGCCGTGCTCGCCCGGCATCAGCCTTCGAGTTCGGCCAGCTTTGCGCGGGCCTCGCGGGCGGGCTCGAACGACTCGTCTGCCGGTTCCCAGGCCGCGAGCGCACTCCCAAGGTGCGTCGCGGCACCGTCGATATCACCGCGCGCTTCGAGCACCTTGGCCATTTCGAGGTGCAAGTGCGGATCGGAAGGCGCGAGGCGAAGCGCTTCCCGGAGTTCCGCCTCGGCCTCATCCAGACGGCCCGCCTTCCTAAGCGCGCCTCCGAGCCGGCGATACACGTCGACCATCCCATCATCATGGGACAACGCATCGCGGTAGTGGCGGATGGCCTCGCCATGGTTTCCGGCCATTTCCTCGATTCGGCCGAGGTCGGCGGTCAGGACCGGCTGGAGCATGTGGGCATCCCACGTCTCGATCCAGTCCGCCGCGGCCAGGTGGGCGCTCCGCGCCGCCGCGACTTCACCCGCTTCGAGCGCGATGCGGAGTTCCGAGTGCGTGACGAAGAAGGGGTCGCTCTCGAGCGGTTCAAGCTGGGACCGCAGTGCCTCGAACAGGGTCGCGGCGTCCTCGTGCCGGCCCGCTTCAAGATGGATGCCGATGTCGGCGAACCGGTGCTGAGCGATATCGAGTGGGGCGTACACGCCGGAGACCTCCGCGAGCCAGGCCTCCGAGGTGCGGATCGCGTCCTCCATCCGTCCCCGGAACCTGTAGTATTCCTTCAGCCGGTCGAGCACGCCAGCTCGTTGCCGGGGCGTGCGAGCCAGTTCCATGGCACGCTCGTATCCGGCCAGCGCCTCGTCGAAGCGGCCCAAGTGCAGATCCATCGACGCCAGTTCGCCCACTGGGGCCGGGTTGTGTGGATCGACGATGGTCGCCCGTTCGAGATGCTCGCGCGCCATGTCGTGCGCCCCGAGCCGCCGGTGGATCCGGGAAAGGTCCACGTGGCCGGTATAGTCCGCCGGCATCCGTCGCGCGTACCGTTCGAGCGCGGCCAGCGCCAACTCGTCGTTGCCGAGGTTCCCGTGGGCTCCAGCCAGTTCCCTAAGCAGCGAATGGTTGGCGGGACTCAGCCGGTACCGCGTCTCGAGCGTCCGGATCAGACCCGTCCAGTCTCCCCGGATCGACTGCAGAAGGCTGTAGTAGTCGAGCCCGTCCGGGTCCTCGGGATGGAGCGCGATCCACTCTTCCACGACGGCCCACCCCTGTTCCGGCTGTTCCGTCAGGAAGTAGTAGTCGGCCCTCGCCAGAAAGGCCACTCTCTCGGGAAGCCGGTAGACGTGGTCGATGACCGCCCCGAGGGCGGCGGTGGCTTCCTCCGGCCGGTTGTCATCCAGGTACGCCACCGACAGGTCGTACTGCGCCACGGCGAATGTCGGATCGAGCGCCGTCGCGGCACGCAGCCCCTCTATGGCGGCCTCCAGGTCGGGCGGATCGGCAAGCAGCTTCCCGTAGGCCCGGCCAAAGGCCGCCAAGGCCGCCTCGTCGTCCGTCAGGCGATCGCGGACCGGGAGATCTTCGATACCGTCCCGGACGGGGAGGTCCAGCGCCTCCGCGAGAGTCTCCGACATCTCATCGACCAGCGCCAGGAAGTCAGGTCCTCCGTGCATCGTCTCGCTGACACGTTCGCCACTACCCGTGTTGTCGATGTTCATCGTCACCCGGTATCCGTCTCCCACCTGATCGACGGTGCCGCTGACGATGAACGTCGCGTGGAGCAGTTCCGCCACCGCCCACCTCAGCGGCAGCGGCATGTCGTCCGTGCGCTGAAGCCCGAAATCGGCTAGGCGTCGGTTGAACACGGAGACCGAGATCGGTTCGAAAAAGTCGTTGAAGGCGAGGTCCACCTCGAGCGCGAGCGGTGCCATGTGGGTGAGCCACAGCTCGTCTTCGCCCAGCCCCGGCGCGGCGTTGAACCGGGTCAGGGCCGTCCGTCTCCGGAACTCGGGCTTGGCCACGGTGCGTTCGACCGTCTCCCCACCGATCTCGATGGCGACGGTGGTGGTCCGCGCATCCAGATTCGCGCCGCGGAACACGAGGAGCAGGACGAGGGCCGTGAACACGAGGTTTGCCGGAATCGCGGATCTCCCGGCCGGGGGAACATCGTCCCGTCCCGGCCGGCCGCGAACCCACGCGAGCATGGCCACGCTCGGCGATTGGAGGACGAGCGCCGACATGACCACTCTGGTCCAGTTCGGAGAAAGGAGGAACTCGTCGACCACGAGCGCGGCGAATCCGACGAGCGCCCACGACGCGCCCGCGTAGAGCAGGAGCACCTGAGGAACGCGGCGCTCGAACAGCTTTCTGGCCAGACTCGTCGGGATTTCGGGCAATGGCACGGCGGCCCGAACCGTGGTTCCCTTGCCCGGCGAAGCCTGTACGTCGAGCGTGCCCCCAACCGCCTCCGCTCTCTCGCGCATCCCGGCGAGGCCGACGCCGAGATGGCCTTCGTCCAGTGACGCTCCGGGATCGCGCAACTCGAACCCGCGTCCTTCGTCCCGGATCTCCGCAACGATCATCCCGCCCACAGAGCCGAGCGTCACGACAGCCTCGCTCACCCCCGCATGCGTCGCCGCGTTGTGCACGGCCTCCTGCACGATCCGGTACAGGGCCAGCCCGGTGACCGGATCCATTTCGTCGGCCGCCCGTTCGAGGTTGACGCTGGCGCGGATCGTCACTCCGTGCACCTTCCGGGCATCGCGAAACAGGGTGGCGAGCGCGGCACCGAGCCCCTGCTCTTCGAGTTTCGGGGACCGCAGCCCCCGAATCATCCGCCTCACCCCCCGGATCGCGCCAAGGATATCAGCGGCCATCACAGCCCACGCGCGTTCTCTCTCCTCCGGGTCCGCCTCGTCCGCCAGAAGCTTCCCCCTGATCTTGAACGCCACGAGGAACTGGAGGAACTCGTCGTGCAACTCGCGGGCAAGGTGCTTCCGCTCGTTCTCGGCCGCCGTCAGCTTCATTCTGGACAGCCACCGCGTCCGCTTTCGGACCGAGATGTCGCGGATCTTGCGGATCATGTGTTGCTGCCCCGATGCCAGTTTGCCGGGCTCGGACTGATTGTCCATCGGATTGGTCGTGCCGGCCTTGCGCAAAGCCTGTAGCCCGCGCGGACCACGTTCAGCATCGGGTGCTGCGATGCTTCGAACACAGCCCCTCGGCACACAGGACCGGGAAGTCAGGCAATTCGGCACTCCGTCAGCAAGAACGAAACCAAGGTATCACAGTATCACTGTGTACTCAGCCCTTGACGCCACGATAGCGGTGCCGCGGCGCATCCGCCACATCCGCAGTCTCAGCGGGTGCCGTGCAGAATCACCAGAATCGCCGCCCCGCAGAGAAGGAGGAGCACCAGCAGAATCAGAACACTGTCGTCTGGCGCAGGCCTCGGTGTGGGAGAGGAGCATTAGCGCTCGCCCTCGGCCCGCGGAAGTCCGGCCAACGCCTCCGGATCCGATTCTTCGACGCGCCCTAGGCCTTCCGCCGGGCGAGCAGAGCGGCGGCGCGCCGGGGCAGATAGGCATGGCCGCGCACGAGCGCGTCCAAGGCTCCCATGAGATCGGTGTCCGCGACGGACTTGTCGAGAACGCCCGCAGCGCCAGCTTCGAGGGCCGGAAGGAGGAGCTCGTCCACGTCGTGCACCGTGAGCACCAAGACCTTCGCTTCTAGTCCGAGTTCGGTGATTCGGCGCGTCGCATCGAGACCATCCATCCCGGGCATCGCCAGGTCCATGGTGACGATGTCCGGCGCCAGGGCCAGAGCTTTTTCCACCCCAGCCTCCCCCGACGACGCCTCGCCCACGACATCCACCCGCCCGGTGGACTCGAGCAGTGCCTTCAGACCTGCGCGCACCACACTGTGGTCATCGACCAGGAGCACCCTCACGACGGATTTGCTCACCGGGCCACTGAGGGAAGAACCTGCCGAACTTCGGGAAGAATGCGCCCTCGACATTGGAGTCCTCCTTCTTCCGAGGGGGTTTGGCCGCAAAGGAGATGTGGTCAAGTGACACAACAACGTTCGGCAATCGCGAGAGCGCCGAATAGAGTGCTATCACCCCATTCGTGTAGGGGATTTCCCGGTCTCGGTGAAGGGTTCTCCCCGATGGCGTGGGTGCGATGCGCGCGCCGGGCTGGAAGAACCACCGGTCGATGTTCTTGCCCACGGTTCGCATGTCCCCCGGCAGGGGCTGGCGAGGTTGCTCTGGCCCCTTCAGAACGCCGGAAGGGGCGGGACTGTTTGACGCGCACGGCGTCACCTTCCATCCTTGGCGCGGCCCGCGAGGTACGCCACCCCGAGGGTGAGAACGCCGACCTCGCGTCTCCACAGCACCTCGCCCGTGTCAATGCGAAGGGCGGCTACGCCTCCGGGCTCGCCCGCCCGGCCCTCCCAGGTCACGAAGGCGACCTCGCCGACCGGATCGAGGGCAACTCCGTGCGGAAACGCCGCACCGCGCAGTTCGACGCGCCGCACCTCCGCAAGGGCGGTCGGGTCGAGCACCGAAACCGACTCGCTTCGGCGGTTCGCAACCACAAGTACCCGTCCGTCCGCCGAGGCCGCGATCTGAGCCGGCCCTTGCCCGACCGCGATCGCTCCTGCGGGTTCGCCGGTCCGGGAGAACGCCCGCACCTCGCCAGCTGCGGCCATGGTGACGTAGACGCGGTCGCCGTCCGCGCTCCATGCAGCATTCATGGGTGTGTAGCGCGCCGTTCCGGCCTCAGGCCCGGCGGGAAAACGGGTCAAGATTCTTGCCGAGGCCACATCCATCAAAGCGATCTCGTCGGACAGCGAGCAGGTAACGGCGACCAGCGTCCCAGTCGGATCGACGGCGGCGTGGTGGGGAGCGGGGCAGACGACCGGCATTGCCGCGACGGTCAGGTCGTGGACCTCCACCACGGCCACGCGGCTTTCTTCGCCCAGGCCGCCCCGCCAGTAGTCCGGAATGAAGGCACGGCCGCCGTCCGGCGTGAGTTCGACCCGCGCCGCGCCGGGGATGTCGAGTTGGAGACGCCCCACCAGCCGGTCGCCGTCGGTCTCGTACTTCCACAGCGTGGGGTGGCCGTGGGCCAGCGTCGCGTACCAGTGGCGCCCGTCCGGGGAAACGGTCACGCCGTGGGGCTCGTCGGTCTCGGTGCGGCGACGGTCCAGCGAAATGGCGCGCAGGATCGTCCCGTCGCGCGCGTCCAGCACGTGGACCTCGTCCGTGAAGCCGGAGGTGACGTACAGGCGCGGGGCGTCCTCGTACGGACGATCCGGCGAACCGCCGCAGGCGGCCGTCAGCAGTAGCGGGACGATGGCGGCGAGTCGGCGCGGCATCGCGCTTGCGCCGGCTCCGGGCAGAACCGGCAAGCTGCGGCAACGCCTCACCGGCCGGGCTCCAGCACGATCAATCCGTGGTTCATGTCCGAAGCGTACAGCTTGCCGTTGCCGTGCAGCTGGGGCGCCCACGCGCAGGTCGCCCCGGGGTCCAGGATGCAGTCCTCGCTGTCTCCCGCGTACATGACGAAGGCCGCTTCGCGTCCCTGCCGCTCGAGCCGGCCCATCAGTTCGCCCGTGACGTCCAGCATCCGCACCCCCTGCTCGTACCAGGCCAGATAGAGCGTGCCTGACTCCTCGTCCAGCCAGTAGTTGTGCGAGGTCGAGCCCGGGACCTCGTAGGTGGCCACCTCGCGCGGGCGCCGGATGTCGCTCAGGTCCACCACGTGCATGACCCCGGACGGTCCCTTCGAATGCGCGAACTGCTCTTCACCCACGAAGGCGTAGCCGGCCTCCGGCCAGTACCAGACGTTGTGGGTCTCGCCGCCCAGGTCCGAAAGGCGGCTCACCTCGACCGGGCTGGCGGGGGATCCGCCCGCCCCGCCCCCGCCCACGGGCGCCGCAGGGCGCCCCCCCCGCCCCGCGGCGCCGGCCCCCCCCCCCCGCCATGCCGTTGCCGACGTCCAGAATGATGAGCCCCGCGTCCCAGTGCGACAGGAAGGCGAGTCCGTCGCGCACGTAAACGTCGTGAAGGAAGCTGTAGCCGCCGTAGAAGCTCGCGGCCACCCGCGGAGAGACCGGGTCAGAGACGTCCAGGATGCGCAGGCCGTTGCCGACTCCGTCCACCACCAGATAGGCGTAATCGCCCTCCAGCCAGGCGTTGTGGACGCCCGGTTCGAGGCCGGTCGAGAAACGGCTGACGACGCGCGGATGCGCCGGGTCGTGCAGGTCGAAGAACGTGACGCCGTTGCCCCCGCCCCCGGTCGCGTCTCCATCCTCGTGCGTGAGCACGCCCAGGCGCCCATCGGCCCGGATCTTGACATCGTTCACCGTGCGCGCATCCACCGTGATCGAGTCGGACAGCGTCGGCATGCCCGACTCATCGAGGGTCCACGCGTAGAGCCGGTTGCCCACCTCACCCTCGCGGGTGCCCCAAGTGCCCGTATACGCGTGGTCGCCGTGGACCCAGAGGTCGGATGTGTGGCGGGCGTCGACGCGGCCCCCGCCCACCATGCGAAGCGAACCGCGTACACCGCGTCGGCGAACCGTCACCGACCTGCCGGCCGTAGCCATGCGCACGGTGCCGTCGGTCGTGACCGCGGTCCGGGCGACGACCGTGACTGCGCCGATCCCGTAGGGGACGAACCGGCCCGCGGCGTCGAACATGCCGCCGCCCGCCGGCGTCACTGACCACGCCACTTCCGCTCCCTCGACCACCGTGCCCGAGCTGTCCCGGACCTCCGCCGCGTAGCGGACCACGTCGCCCTGGCGGACGCTTTCGCTCCCCGCCGTGATGGCGACGTGCGTGCCGTCGACCACGGCGGCTCGCTCGGGCACCTCGAACCGCAGGCCGACAATGGCGCCGGCCTCTGCCGCGCCCGCATGGAGGATGGCGTCGTACGCACCCGCCAAGGCGATCGGCGGCACGGTGACGCGGATCGAGACGGTCGCCCGCGCCCCCACGTTGAGCGTGGGAATCTCGGACGGCGAGGCTTGGGGCACGATGCGCGGCACGCTCACGTCGCCACTCGTGGCCGCCCGTCCGGACAGCTCGACCGGCCCGACCGCCACCCCGCCGGTGTTGCGGAGGACGACGGTTCCCGTGTAGGACAGCGAGTCGGCGCCGTCGGCGACCAGGTTAATCGTGTCCGCCGAGAACAGGAGCGCCGCCGGCAGTACCGGCCTGGGCTCATCCGTAGGACCCTGATCCGGTGGACCCGTCGGATCGCTGCATGTGGCGAACAGGACGGCGGCGGCGAGGCAGAACCATGGCGGTGAGGGGAAGGACAAACGAATCAGTTGCATGTTCATGAGCCACTCTCCTCTTCGGTTGCATGTGAAATGAATTCGGCTCGACACCTCCAATATCGACATCGCATTTCAGCGCTCATAGAGGGAAAACCCGGTAATTCGGGAGGGAAAACCCGGTCGCACCATGAGGAAGAAATCCCCCCCTCGCCCGCGTGCTAGCCAACCTCCGCCGAGGTCACTCCGCTCGATCAATCACTGCGGGCTTCGACAGTGGATCCCATGTCTCCAAGCCGGCAAGAAGCGAGACGGGTGGCAGCACGGCCATCCGATCTCATTCTCCGAGAAGCTGCCGGGAGATCCTGTCCACCGTCTAACTGCAGCCCCGGGCCGGGGCAATCCAGAAGACTCCAGGACTGCGGCGTCTTGTCCGATCAGCGTCTGAAGTCGAGGCGGTAGACGATGCCTGCGATCAGCGTCCCCGTCCTCCTCCATGGGAATCTCGCGCGGATCGAGGCTGTAGCGGTAGCTGGCCATCAGGTTGAGGCGCCGAGTCGCTTGGATCGTGATTCCAGCGCCGGTGACAAGTCGTAGGTCGAAGTCGCGCCGGCTGGCGTCGCAGTTCCGCTCGGTACCCTGCGTGATGTTTTCTGGCCGGCACGCTACGGGCGCTCCCCATTGGGTCCGAGTACACCACATGCAGGTTGGACCTGTTGTCTCCAACGAGAACTGCGCGGGCGAGTATCGAGGCGTCGAGGTAGCCGTAGGATGGAGCGGCCCCGGTCCCAGTCGTCGCCGTCCAAGGCGCAGAATACCCCGCAGGTCCACTCGCGCCCGTTCTGCCTGTACGCAACACCGAACTCGACGCCGAACCGGCCTGCCAAGTGGCTGTACGCGGTGGCGCCGACCATCGGACGCACCAATGCATGCCGATAACGTTGATCGACCCGGCTGGCCCCGCGTTGACGACGAGTAATGCGCCTCGGCCCAATGCGGCCCCACGCTGATCCCAGCTTCCGTGATCGGTGGTTGCGCCCAAGCGCCGAGTACGGCGGCCACCACAATAGGCAGAAAGTTCATGATTCCTTACCCGCACACACGTTATCTGAACATCAGGTTGAGACTCAATCCCTGCAGGGGGTTTCCAGTCTCGATGCCGTAGTAGCTGGCCCAGTACGCCGGCAGACTGATGCTGTATGACGCTTCCCACGCGATCGCCTTGCTCCCGGCACGGGCCAGCATGGAACCGATCCCCATCACTGCACTCAGATCCACGATGTGCTCGTCGTAATAGGAGTATCCGGCTGCCGGACCCACGAATACGTATCCGGTTTCGCTGAAATGGGTGGTGTAGAGCACCGGCATCTGCAGGGATAGGGCGAGGCCACAGCAATCGCCTCCCCTCTGGACGAAGCGCAGGTCGATGCGGAGGTGGGGGTGTCCGTCGAACTCCTGAAGCGACATGCCGCCGTTGAGACCGACCCGTGGATCCTCGAAGACATCACGCCATCCGAGTGTGGGGCCGGCGTACCAACCCCAGGATTGGGCTGAGGCCGGCGAGGCCACCAGGGCAGCGGCCAGCAGGATCAGCGTGCCGGACCCGCCGCGTTCGTCTCTAATCCTCTGTCGCCGCCCACCGCCGCCGGTGAACGGAGCTTGTCGCACCTCCGCCGACGCCCACTCGCGGTCGCGCATCCACAGAGCCGACGCGGCGCAGACGAAGGACCCCGCCCAGGCCCAAAAGCCAACTGCCAAATCGTCCACGCGGATCCAGTAGAGAAGATTCAGCGCAGCCGCTCCAGTCACGGACCAGGTCAGCCACCGGGTCTTCGATGGACGGACCCGACCGATCCGGTACATCGTGAGGACCAGCAGGATGTTGGTGAGTACGCTGAGCGTTTCAACCGGGTTCCCCCATTCGAAAGCGGCGAGGAAAGCCTGCCAGCCCCACAAGCGCCCGGTCGCGTCGCTGAGAGCCGGCATGAACCACGATGCCGCGAACATCCCGCAGCCCGCAACCAGCAGACGCCGCCACCTCGGCCTGGCAGCCTTGGCGAACTCCCTTGACAGCGTTGTCGGTTCGCAGATGTCGTTGCGCGCCAGTGAGAACGCGCGTGCGGGTGTCAGGGCTCCGTCCAACTCCAACTCCAAGTCGATAAGTGCCCGCAAGTGGTCCTCCAGTTCGTCCGCCTCGCGCGGTGACATGGCCGTTCCGCGCTCCATGTGCGCTCGCCAGTCCCGAAGCGCCGTCTCCAGGTCAAACATGGTTGCCTCCCCGCGATGTCTCCTTCACGATGATCCTCCAGTGCTTGGAATCGATCTCCCACGCCCCCCCTACTTCGACACGTGTCGGCTCTCCAAAGGAGAATCCCTGCAATTCTGAGAGGAAAAAAATCCCTGTGCGCCCCCAAAGCCAGCGTCATGGCCGGCCGCTCGCGTCAACGGCCAGAAGCAAGCCGCGGGGGCCGGGGTCAAAGGCCCCCCAGCCCCCCAAGACTTCCTTTCCAGGCCGTTCCTTCAGATCGGGAAGTTCAGCGGCATCAGCGACTCCGACATGTCGATCTTCACCTCATGGCCGCACACCGACCCGTGGAAAAAGCCCGTGGCCGGGTTGTCGGGATCCGAAACCACGCTCGCCGTCGCCTCTACCAGGCCGTCGATCCGACAGTTGCCCGAGCGCAGGTTCAGTTTCCAGGCAAGGGCTCCGGCGATCGAGCCTTGGATCCTGACGACCTCCCTGAACAACCCAGGCGTGACAGTCTCGAAGTGCAGCTGGGAGTCGAGGCTCGGTTCGCC
>MKWU01007034.1_pt1 | contig 11021 bp, 8 predicted proteins | sample 809101 | NCBI WGS metagenome assembly MKWU01 (sample SAMN05860141, study PRJNA318959) | sponge metagenome | host: Aplysina aerophoba | place: Slovenia: Piran, Adriatic Sea, Gulf of Piran | collected 2013-05-07
TGTTATTTAAAGAATATTGTTTAGTTCATTATTTTCCAACTAATCCTAGTGATGTATTAAGTGATGGCAAAGTGAAAGTTGATAAAACCTGGATACAAGGCATTAAAGATTCTGATAATAGATGGAGATTCATCTTTTTGGTTAAAGGTGGGTAAGTTCAGTATGAGTGGTAGTGTTGCTTTATAGAGTCTGTGATAAATTTCTAAATTTTTATTCTTAAAATCATAGAAAAAACAAATTATAAAAACCTATTTTGATGAAAATATTATTTTTGTAACTAGATATTTTAAATTTATTAAGAAAAAGTTTATAGTTAGAAATAAAAAACATATTTATATAAAAAAGAGGTATTCTATAGTTTTTTTGCTATTTATCGCTTCGTAAAGACATGAAGACGCCATAAGTTCTGTGTTAAACACACCAGATTCCATTCGCCTTTGACATATCCAAGACCTCGAATGCAAAATTGTCTAAATCTACGTCCTCGTTTTATCCAGGCTATTGGAGTCTCCGCAATCCATGCACGATTTCGATATTCATTTCTACATTTGGGTGTAGAAAGTCGTTCCGACATCCTACGTGTGGCTTCATTCTCTACTTTTATTTTTTTGTTTTTTCCCTTATTCTTTTTATGTTTAAACTTCCTAGTTGCTACATAACCTTCTATATTTCTACGTTCTAACTCTTTTAAATCTTTTTCGTTGGCGTATCCAGCATCATCTAAAACAACCTTTGGCTCCTTGGCAACGTTAATTTGAACTTGCCAATAAAATTTGGAGTCAATATAAGATATAATCGGTTAAGATAGTGTTTGCTTATCATGGAAGTCGATATGACAAGAAGAGATTCTTACAATGAAGAGTTTAAACGTAATGCTGTCTGGTCCAACTTAAGTGAAGAGCATGGAGTCAAAACTGCTGCAAAGAAACTGGGTGTTTCTACGTCTTGTTTATGTAGCTGGATACATATCGATTGTATGTTTTTAGTATAAAATTATGTATCATTGATGCAGCATAAGTTTGTGTTTTTTCATTAAAGAGGATTAACAATGATGGTGCCTTGGTTGTGGAGAGTTCTCATAGTGTTATGTGTAATACTTGGTGTAGCATGTTCTGCTGATGCCCCTATTCGCAGTGATGCTGCTGAAGTCAATGATCAAGGTAGGAACCCTTCCATAGATAACAAAGCTGTTTTACAACAAAAAGACTCTGATGTGGTTGTAAATACAGAAGATAAACCAGTAGATAAGCAAGAGCTTTCTGTATCGTTTGAAAAGCAAGATCGGGATCCATCCACAGATGAAAAAAAATCAGATCAAATACATCAAGACTCTAAAGAATCCGAAAAAGAGACTTTAGCGATGGATACTGTCACAGATCAAGACATACTCGATGATATGTCTGATATTCCACCCAAGGAAAGTGGAGAAAATGAAGTCGAAGTTGTAGAGAGTCCATCTCCTGTTGAAGATAATGACTTAGAGGTTGTAGAAGTTACTGAAGAAGATGCTTTGGAGGATTCTGTATTGGATTTTCCACATATGGAGGTTTTGGATAGAGAGGCGGCTCAGTTTTTTGTACGTCCTCTTAGTGATGGTTTTCGAGTGCGTTGGCAGGTTCCTGAAGGGGACGAAGGACAGAAAGTGGTTATGGTGCAGTATCGTTTACTTAGGGGTGATGTATTTGAGGATTGGCAGGATATGTCATCAACGGCTAATGGGGAGTATACGATTCGTTATTTGCAATACTCTACAACTTATAAGTTAGATTTTCGGGTAGTGTATCAAGATGTGATTTCACTTCCCTCACAAAACACTTTGATGACTTTATCGCGATTTTTACATGAGCGTCATCCGGTGTTTCTTTTGGTGCAGATAGGTAGTGAAAACATACAATTGTCTTTTGAAAATCCGTGGTGGCTTAATGCTGATCAGGTGGTAGATCATGAATATCGTTTGGTGGAGCAGGGTCAAGAAGAGGGCCTTGATTGGCTTCCCATGAGTGCAGATCAAACAGTTATGATCTCTTCTTTGAAAGAAAATACCGCTTATACGTTGCATTGGCGTACGGTATTTGTGGATGGAGTTGGAAAAGAAGAGAATATGTCTTTTTACACGGCTACTCCTTTAAAACGTGATCAGTTAGCTTCTTCTAAGTACTCTGTGGCTTTTGTGGATTCAAAGAGGGTGGATGTGATGATTGAATCACCCATGACATCTTTATCTTTAGAGTCTAAAGCAGATGATGTTGTCTCTATGACACAACCTCAAAAGATTGTTGGCTATCGTTATTACTTTTTACCTTCAAAAGATCCTGTATCTTCTTTTGACTGGCAAGATATTGTGATAGGAGGTGAGGAGTCTTCATCTTCTTTTACCTTTAGCTTTGCTTCTCTTTTGCCATCTAAGAGCTATATCGTTGCTTTTCAGAGTATTTACACAGATGGAGTGAGTGATGTTAGTTATCTTTACTTTAAAACATCTGCGCTGTAAATCATGATGTGTTGTGATGGCTTTTCACTTTAAACTTTAAAAGGGTAAGCTTAGCTGATGTTTGAACGTGATGTATCAAACAGGGGCAGGCCATATATAACAGAGCATAACAAAGCATAATAGAGTATAAAAAGAACTGTTTGAGGAGAGTGAGTGGTGAGTGAGCAGGTTAAAGGATTTCAAAATATTTCTCATTATAGCGACTATCAGCCTCTTTTATCGTCATCGCGTATTTGTGAGAGATGGGATGAGCAATTTTTATTGTCTGGTTTGGCAGATGTATTATCTTTTTTGTGTGAAGAATCTTCTGATGCTAACTTCTTTTCTATGACAAAAAAGCTAGCTGCTGATTATTTTGCTGTAGCCACGAAAGAATACTTTATGGCTATGGCTTTGATACTCGCTCATCGTAATATTCAAGGATCTTCGCCCAATCCTTGTGTGGGATGTGTGTATGTGAAAGAGGGCAAGGTTGTGGGGATGGGCTATACACAAAGCTATGGTGGTCTTCATGCCGAGCGTCATGCCTATGAAAACGTATCTTCTGCTCAGTCTTTGTGCGGAGCAGAGGCTTATGTGTCTTTGGAGCCTTGTTGTCATCATTATTCATGGAAATCGGGCCAAAAAATCACTCGTGAGCCATGTGCTGTCTTTCTTCACCGTCTGGGAATATCCAAAGTGAATGTGGCTATTTTGGATCCTGATCAACAGGTAAGTGGTGGAGGTGTGCAGCATTTATTGGATTGTGGCATAGCGGTACAAGTGGGTTTGCTTAAGCAATCCGCTCAAAGGCTCTTATGGCGTTATATTTTACATCGTAAGCGGGTTAAACAAGGGACAAAGCGTAACATCACTATCGGTTTGAAGTGGGCACAATCTCTTGATGGTCGTTTAGCTGCACCATCGGGTCAGTCACAGTGGATATCTTCTCCTTCCTCTCTGATATACAGTCAGTGGTTACGTTATGTATATGATGGCGTGATGGTGGGAGCTGGTACATTTATCAATGATCGGCCGGCTTTATCTTTGCGTCATCCTTTTTGTGTGCGTAAATCTGTGGCTAAAGTGAAAAAAATCATCTTTGATCCCCAATTTCGTACGTTACGCTTTGATAAGTTTCAAGACCACTACCGTCATATGAAAGATAACGCGGAGGTGTATTGGATTGGGCGTAAGGATATGAGCGAGGAAGCTACAAAGCTTGCTCGCATGCAATTTCCTTCTGAAGAACGTCATTGTGTGATGTCTATTTGGGATCCTGATCAACCATTGCAACACCTCTTTGAAAATGACAGATTTCTTCAGATAACTTCGAAATCTATGTCTTTATTGGTGGAGGGAGGCCCACGCTTGCACAATATGCTTATTGGTGCTGATGTGGTGGATTTTCTTCATATTGTTACAGCACCTCTTTGGCTTGGTGGTAAGCATGAAGTTTGTCCTTCAGGTCCTGTGCTTCCTCATGATCTTGATCATCCTCCCTATTATTCCTTGATTCATCACCAACGTTTTGGCCAGGATCTGCTCTCTGAGTACGCCCATACTCATCATAAGACATTTCTATGAGTTTCTTCTTAGCATTCATATGAGTGATCTTATGGCAAAAGAGTGAAGATATCCCAGATCCGTTTATGATCTGATGGATCGAGCCGATATTTGCCAGGCAACACGGGAGGAGGGTTGTGATGTTTTTTTATTTCATTATCTAGATGATCTATCATGAAAAAAATCTACGGAAGTCGTTATGAATGCCTTGAATGCATCGGGCAAGGTGGCATGGCTTCTGTGTATCTGGCATTTGATAAAAACCTTCAACGTCAGGTAGCTATTAAGGTGATGCATGAGCACATGCAGGCACGAGAGCAATTACGTAAGCGTTTTTTGCAAGAAGCTTATTCGGTATCTAAGTTAAATCATCCTAACATTCTTGAGATCTATGACTTTTCTGGTGAAGAGACCGATGATCTGTGGATTGTGATGGAGCATATCGAAGGCTATGATCTCAATGATTATACGGCCTGTTTTCCGAATTTTCAGATTCATCCTCTTGTGGCCACATGCATTATCAGAGAAGTGGCAAAGGCTCTCACTGAAGCTCATAAGCATGGCATTATTCATCGTGATATCAAACCGTCTAACATTATGGTTTCCTATGTTGGACAAATCAAATTGATGGACTTCGGCATAGCCAAAAATTTGGTGGTAGATAACGATCTTACTCAAACCGGAAGTTTTATTGGCTCTCCCACCTATATGTCTCCTGAGCAAGTGCGTGGAGAGTTGATTGATGCTTGTGCAGATATTTATGCGTTATCTGTGTTGTTTTTCAAGCTCCTTAGCGGTGAGCTTCCCTATGATGGCAGTAATACTCATAAGATCATCGAAAAAGTTCTTTCAGCGCCTGTTCCAAAGGTAACGGATATTAAAAGCAATACACCTGCTTTTCTTTCTCATTTCATTGCCAAAGGCATGTCCAAAAATCCTAAGCAAAGACATCAAGCTGTCCATATCATGGTGGATGCGTTAGATGATTTCTTGAAGCAACATCAATTGGGTGATTCGGGTATAGAACTTGAAGTATTCTTTTCAAATCCTAAAGAATTTGCCCAAAAAGTGGAACGTCATATGCGCTCCGTTAAGGGTGCTGGTTTGGTTAGAGGAGAAGATGATCAGCTGCCATGGATGAATATCCGTCATAAGTCAGCTCAGCCCCAGCCCCAGCCTAAACTTAAACCTAAACTTAAACTTAAACCTAAACCCAAGCCTAAACAAGACTCCAAAAGTGTGGCAAGTCCTAAAGTACTTCTAAAAAAATCACCACCTAAAGCTAAGCCGGCAAGTGGCAAGAAAAAACCTGTAAAAAAGCCATCACCAGCAAAAGAAGGCCAAGGTTCTGTTAAAAAAAGACCTCAACTCAATACGCCTCATAAATATTCATCCCATGCCAAAAAACCTAACGAGGTACATCAAAAGGTCCTTCAAAAGAAAGCTCAAAAAAAAATACAGAAGAAACCCGCTTCAGTGGTTCAAGCATCTTCTAAAAAAGTGGCACATAGAGCATCTGCCCAAAGGGCTCCTTTTAAAGAGTTAATGGCTCAGGTGAGAAAACAAGTGCTAAAAACAGCCACTCAATCATCACCCAAACAACGCTTTTCTACAGCTAGCGGACGTATTCGCAAGGATACAGCACAAGCTCCTAGGGGTGCTACAGTTATCATCGGTCGTCAGAAGTATTATAACGCTCAAGGTAATACCCCTCAAAGAACCTATAGAAAACCTCCTTTGAGCTATGCAGAAGCTCAAAGAAGTCCTTTAGCTAGACATGCAAGGCGTATGTCTAGCGGTGATAAATTTTCTCCAGGTATCAATTCTGAAAATTATCTTTTTTGGGTACTGATTGTCGGTGTTGCATCTATGGCTTTATTGTGGTTTGGAGCTTATCAATTAGATCTAAGTGGATCAGATATCAGAGCTAAGGTTTCAGAGTTTATCTTTGATACAAAAGCCAAGGTGGCTTATGAACCTTACCATGACGTAGCAGGAGTGGTTTACGAAGATGATAATGATAGTGATCATGATAACAACACATCATCAGTTGAACGTCCCGATAGCTCGCAAAGATCTGTCAAAACTTCAAAGCCAGAGATACGTAGTAAGAAAAGTCAGTCATCTTCTGAAAGCTCTTTGCAAGCAAGTAGAACAACTAGAAGTCGTGCAAAGAGTCGTGTTGCCACTTCTCAGCCTTCTTCGAGGGCTCAAGTAGATCGTTCTGTGCGTGCTTTACGGCCTTCGCGTGTTTCCAGTAAGCCTCGGAGTGTAACACCTCCTTCTACTGTGGGGGCTGTACAAGCTTTTATTACCCCACCAGGTCAGGTGTATTTGGGAAAAAGCCATCTTGGTTCTTCGGTGAAGGTGTTTAAAAAGCCGTTCACTTTGAGACCTGGATCTTACAGATTATCCATTTCCAAACCTGGCTATTACTCTCACACTCAGAATGTGGTGGTTAAGAAAGGACAGCTCCTTAAGTTAGGCAGGATTGTTCTTAAAAAGATTGCCTACCACTCTTTAGCCATACAAGGGCCTAAAGGGATGCGTTTTTCCGTGAAGTCTTTAGATAATCGTTTTTCGCGGTCACTGGTGTTGCATGCACGGCAGTATAATTTGCGTCTCCAAAAGGGTAAGTACCAAATTGTAGCGTATAATAACAAGGGAAAGATGATCCGTCGTAATGTACGGTTGCCTAGTAGCTTTGGTGATATTGTGGTTAGTTTAGATTTTTAATAGTCCACTATTTTTTTATTTTGATGCTTATGATGTCTTGGTTTTCTATATTTTGGCAGGTGAGATATCGTGGCATCATGATAGGTTTGCTTGTAGGTGTATTGGCTCATGTTTTTACAACAAAACTCCTGTTAGCTCAGGGGCAAAGATCGCATACAGTATTGATAGTGAACTCACCAATGCGTCAAGCTCAGGTATTGGTGAATGGGATTTTAGCGGGAAATGTCAACCAGACCATCACTATTAGACCTGGTGTGCATATGATTCGCATTCATCATAAGGATTATTATCCTTATACACAAAAATTGCGTGCTGTACCTGGTCGTACTCATCGTATGCAGGTAAATTTGAAGCGTAAACCTAGTCAAAGAGAGATACAAGCTCAGCAGAAAAGAATGCAGCCATCTGCTCGAGGCGCAGCCGCTCAGGGAGCAGCTGTACAAGCCGCACCGGGTATGCTTGCTCCATCTCCATCGGATCGATCGATTCCTCCTCCTCAAACCTATTCTAGGGGAGGTTATTATTCTGCATCTCCGCAAGCTCCTCAAGCTCCGCAAGCTCCTCCGCCTGCTTATCCTGTGCGATCTTATTATCCTGCTCCTCCAGTTCCACCGCCGCCAGCTACGTATTCTGGTTATGGGCAATCTTCTGTGAGAGGTACTAGGAGTAAAAGTAGAGCGCGTCGAAAAGCTCGCTCTCGTAAGAAAAAGGTCGTAGAGGAGAAGAAAAAGTTACCTCTTGTTGCTGAGCCTGAGCCACGTGATGCTACTGACTATATGTTATCTCTTTTACCTCTTGGCTTACCGCAGATGCGTCATGGTAAGCCTCTGTTTGGTGGGTTGCTGCTTTTGGCCCAAGCGGGAGGTGTTGGTGGCTATTTTTGGTTTAAATATCAGGCTGATTCGGCTACAGAATTTAATAAAACTGATCAAACAAATCGTCAAAATAAGATTAATCGAGAGACTAATTCTCAAAGAAAACAACAGCTCACAACAGCTAAAAAGCAGAAAAAAGTTCAATGGGAAGACTATGCTGCTCAACAGCAGCTGTTTGCTTGGATAAGCTTGGGAGTGGGGGGTGCTGGCTATGCATTTAGTGTGCTTGAGGCTTTGGCTGTGGGACCTAAAAAACCCAAGACTCCAGCGGAGATGTTTTCCAGTCAAGCTCCTGGTGCTTGGGATCATCATGCTATGGCTTATAATCCAACCACTCTAAGGCAATGGCATAATAACTCGTCACAGTTTATGATTTTAAGTGATGATATCGCAGATCCTCTCTGTGATAAGGATGATCCACTGTATTGTATGGTGATGCTTGGTGGTGATGATATTCCTGTTAACATAATGAGCAGCAGTTTCTCTGATTCATCATCACTGTCACCATTTTCTGTAGCCTTAGATCTTGTTCCAGGAGCTCGTAGCACTTCTATTGTTTTCTCGCTGCATCATGTGTTGTAATGAGTTCATGGTAAGAAAAGATAGCCAACAAAACAATATAGCTCGCTATATCAAACAGTATGGCTACGCTATCACGGGATCTATTGCCACAGGAAAATCCACGGTTTGTAAGCTGCTTTCAGAGTTGCACTATCAAACCTTTGATGCTGATGGGTTTGCTCACTCTCTTAGACAAAAAGATGCCGCAGGATGGCGAGCTATCCGTGCACAGCCATTATTTCAGCATTGCTTTGATGCTTGCGGCCATTTGCAGTCTCATCCATTAAGACAGTTGATCATGAGTGATCCTAAGGCTAAGGAGCTCCTTGAGTCTTTGCTTCATCCGCTCATTCATAGCGCTTTTTTGTGCGCTGTAGAACAGTGGTTACACTCTCAAAAAGTATCCTCACAGCATTCTTCTCCTTTGTCTTCTCCTTGGTTTTTTTATGAAGCTTCTTTGATTTATGAGACGCAAGCAGAGCATCTTTTTAAGGGAGTGATTGTTATCCATTGTGATCTTCAAGATCAGTATGCTCGTCTTTACAAAAGAGATTCTTTGAGCCTTGAACAAGCTAAACAAGCCATTGCAGCTCAGATGCCTCTGAGTGAAAAAATCCAGCGTGCTGATGAGGTTATCTATACATCTCAGCGGTTATGTGATGTAAAAGCAGCGTTATTGGAAGTGTTAAAGAGGTTATCGTGTCAATCTTAATCTTTCAAGAATGCGGCTAGCAAGCAAGATGTGTTCTTGTATTACTTATGATGGTGGGTATACTCGTTTTCCGTCACTTGTGGCGTTATGTGATTGATGTGAGATTTTCTTGATATAATCAGTGTAGATAAGCTTTTAGGTGAAGGTTGTGTAGGTAGATAGATAGTTAATAGAGATAACTTAACTATTGATTGGAGGAATGTTTTGCCATTGATCTGTTCAAAACCTCATAAGGTTGCAAGTGGTGTGCGGTGTGTGATGCATATAGGCATATCTTTGATGGTGTATGGTTGTGTTTGCCTGCCGCTGAGTTGGGGTGATGATGTTTATTTGCTGACAAAACAGGATGAAAAGGTTTTTTCTTTATCTAAGGATGATCATTCTTCATTACCATTTAGCAGTGAAAATCCTCATCTATCAGCTATGGCTGTGGGTACTGTAACACCGGTACTTTTAGGTAGTGCCGTAAGGAATGCTGTGTTGAGATATTCTGGTCTGTCTGTGTTAAAGCCTCTTTTTTTTCCTACGAGCAAGACAGTGATTCTTTCGGCTGCTTCGTTGGTAACGGTGATGGGTTATATTTTTTTACAGCATTCATCTGACAAACAGGTATTTAGCCAAGAGTCGTTTTTAAAAGACATGTGGTTAACAGATATGGATAACCCGATGAACAAAGACATGATGTCTGCAGAGATCATGAAAGATGGTGTTCATCATGAGCTCGATGTGCAAGGAGGTGATCCTGAACCACCACATCAGGGTGATTCTGTGATAACAGCAGCTGGTAGTTTAGCTGTTTTAACCTCTCAGACTGGCAAGCAGGATGGCATTCATATCACCACACATGAATATGTTGCTTTAGAATCATTTCGTGATGATACGGACTCACATATTGAGCATAAAGATGAGCGTTTTAGAAGACGTCTTCTTGAAGTAGGGGCCTTGGAAGAGGATTATGTTATCTCAGCTGTAAAAGGTGGTTATGAGTTGGTGGGGGGTAACATGGAGTATGTTGGAAACATCCATGGCATCTTAGTGAGTTGGGATGAGAGCAAGGTGGAAGATCATCATCATTATGAGACATTATCTTATGATATGGATCATCCTATGTCGGATTTTGAGCGCAGCGATCCGTTGTTTGTACTGATTAATACCCTTGATATGGTTAAGGATTTGAAGATCACTGGTTTTAGCGATGTTTTTTTTGATATGGCGCAAAATTCTTATTGGTGGATGCGAGATAGTGTAATGGTGGGTTTGCAGGAAGCTTTAAGTTTAGAAATGATAGATCACGCTGTGCCGCAGTTAGATCAGTATCATGATGGAGAAAAAATAGTTCTTAGGGTGATTAAACGTTTTTATCATCAAGAGATCATTGCAAAACAACATATGCCACATAGTGCTTTGATATGGGAGCTGTTTTTAAATGGCTTTTTAGCTGGATCTGTCTATCAAAGTTATATGGAAGTGGATGATCACGCCCTTTCTTTGAAATACGGGGTAAGTCAAGATGTGGTAAGAGAGGAATTTTTAAAGATAGGAAGTTGGCTGCAGAAAAGCTTATGGGATGATATATCTGCTAAAGGCTATTCAAGTCTTTAGCAGATTTGTGTGTATTCATTAAAATAAGCTACTTACTTTGAGGATAATGGTAGCAGGTGATCTATGAACCGTATCTCTTCGATATGCACACATACAAAAAAGAGATGTTTTATCTTTTTGAAAGTTTTCCGTTGTTACGGGTTGTAAAAAAGTTACGGGTTGTAAAGAATCTATATGGTTAAAGCTGAGGTATTCCACTTTGGTAGGGATATTTGCGGTTGTGATGTGGTGGTTATATATATGGAGCAGTTGGTGGTGTCTTTGGTCCTTGGTTCTGAAGTTTCGCAAGAAAATCACCGATCCAACCTCTCAATCACTGGCTACGTAAGGGATTGAGAGATTTTTTCTGCTTTTTTTTGCCAAAAAAACAGCTCATGTAATTTATAGGTAAAAATGCATAGTCAATTTTATTTTTTCATGCTGTAATCATAGACATGTATCAGCCCTACTTAACACCGTCATAAACCAAAAAGATCACATGTGTATGTTGATATAGTTC
>MKWU01007035.1_pt1 | contig 11021 bp, 10 predicted proteins | sample 809101 | NCBI WGS metagenome assembly MKWU01 (sample SAMN05860141, study PRJNA318959) | sponge metagenome | host: Aplysina aerophoba | place: Slovenia: Piran, Adriatic Sea, Gulf of Piran | collected 2013-05-07
GGGGAGGTCGCGTTCCGCTGGCCGGACGGCCGGCCCTTCCCCGCGGCGCCCGCCTCGCCGCGCTGGACGGGCCCGGCTCTGGCGCCGACCGACGCCCGCCTCGCCGTTGCCGGCATCGCCATCGGGCCGGCCACCGCGACGCCGCACTGGCACGGGGAGCGCCTCGACCTCGGCTACGCGATCGACGTCCTCTGGACGCCGCGCGCCGGCTAGCGGCCCCGTCGTCAGGCTCCCCGGAGCGCACGGACGCGCGTGTCGCTCGCAGCACGGAACGGGCGTCGCGCAGTGGCTATGCTTCGAACAATGGGCGAACCACGCTCTTCCTGTCCGTCGTCGGGACCGGAATCGGGGTGGCGGCCGTCGTCGTGAGCGTCGTCGCCCTCGTGGCGAACGGGATCAACAGCCGCTTGAGCGCCCTCGGCGGCGAGTTGAGTTCCCGCATCGACAAGTTGAGCACCCGCATCGACAGGACGAACGACCGCGTCGACGCCCTCCGCGGCGAGATGCGGGGCGAGTTGGCGTCGAGCGCGTCATCCTCCCGCAGGCCCCGCCCGCCGCTTGTGCCGCATGACGACCGCCGACGCCTCGCTTGGAATCTCACGCCGCCCAGCAGTAGAACGAGCGTAGTGTGCCGGCCAAGACGCACCACGCGAGCTTGGCCGAACGCGGCTCCGTACCCCAGTCCGACGACGAGTTGTTCCCCGCCACCGCCCTCGGACCAGCCCCCCATGCCAACGCCGATGAGGGGCGCGATTGAGTTGCCGGCTCGACCACCGAACTGGTGGGCCAACGTTCCGGAGCCGTAGAACGCTGCGCGCTTGCCCGGCGCGGCAAGGAGATGGCCGTCCGCAAGCAGGCGCAAGCCGCCGAACAGGGACAGCTCCCCGCCGCCGCCAAAGGCGAGTCCTCCCACGCGTCCTGGACAGCGATCCGGGAGATCCGCGTCAGGACGGGCCAGCACGTCGGCGCTGCTGACCTCGGCGACGGGCGGTTGCCGATGCCGGGGAGGGGGTAGCGTGCTACGGCTGGCGGGGAGGAGGCGTGTCAGCCCGGGGGTGCGGGCAGGAGCACGCGCTCGAGCGTCGACAGGCGCCGGTCGACCTTGCCGAAGGCGACCTCGACGCTGCGGAGGCGCCCGTCGATGCCGTCGAGGCGCGTCTCCAGCCGGTCGATGCGGGCGCCGAGCTCGGTGCGGACCTCTTCGATGCGGGTGTTCACGTCCGCGATGCGGGTGTTCACGTCCGCGATGCGGGCGTTGGTCGAGCAGGACCCGCCGATGACCGCCATGACGACGGCGGCGCCGGTGGCCAACACGGTGAGCCGGTCCGACCCGCTCATGTGCTGAGCGTATCACAGCCGGCGGCTCGCGGGGGCCGGCAGGTGTGGGGCTTACCGAAGGGCCAGGACCGGTCCCTCCGGATGGCGCGGCGCCAGCGTCCGGTGCCTGCAGTCGGCGACGAGGTCGAGCGCTTCGAGCACGAGCTGCCCGATCAGGACCTGGCTCCCGGCCGGTCCCACGATGGCCTCGGTCTGCGTGGCAAGGTCCCCAATCTCGAACGTGACGCCTGTCACCGGGCGCTGTTCCCGCCGCTCGTCTGCGTAGACGACGGTTCTCGTTCCCCAGGGCCGGAGCCCCAGCTCCCTCGCGATCTCTTCCGGGAGTACGAGACGCACCGCACCGGTGTCGACGATCCCTTCGACGGTCGTTCGGCGGACATCGGCCTCGGCGCCGTGTCCGCGGTACACGACCGCGCGGTCGTCGCCGTTTTCCAGCGTCACGGGGGCTCGAATCTCTCCCACCGGCATCGTCCTCCGATGCTGACGCTCCGGGCCCTGCGGGTCCAGCCCGTCGGCTCAGCGGTCCGGGGCCAGGATCTCGCGGGTGCGGCGCCCGTAGAGGGCCTGGATCTCCGGACTGAGCGACTTGTAGATGGCGCGGATCTCCTGCTGCACGCGGGCGTCGCCGGCGTCGAGGGCCAGCTTCTCGATGTCGAGCAGCCCGTCGACGTCCGCCGCCTTGCGGGCCACGTCGACCACCTCGTTCAGGACGTCGGCCGCCGCGTCGCCGCGGTTCGTCTTCGCCAGCAGGTCCGCCGCGCCGACGAAGTGGTCGAACTTCTCCAGCGCCCGGTTGCGCCGCCCGTCGACCTGCAGGACGAAGTAGCTGGCGCCGTCGTACGGGATGTCCTCGTCGTCGAGATCCACCAGCACGTTGTCGGCGCGCAGCCGGTAGCGGTCGACGATCTCCTCCTTCGACACCGGGCTCCGCGGCAGGCAGAGGATGCGCCCGCTCTGCAGGCGGCGCGCGTGCATGCGGCCGAAGTGCAGGTCCAGGTCGTGGCCGTCGATGATGGCGTCGTCGCGGTTGAAGAGGTTGACGAGCCGCGCGAAGAGGCCGCCCGCCGCCGCCCCCGCGGCCAGCAGCGGCAGGTACTGCGCGAACATCGGCAGCCCCGCCAGCGTCGTCAGGCTGTTGCGGAGCGCCTTCCGGGTGGCGCCGTCCACCCCGTCGAGCTCCATGATGCGCGTCGTCAGGTACAGCGATTCCCCGCGGTACGACTTCGCGTAGTAGACCAGCGGGTGGCCGTACTTCTCGCCGCCGAAATCGCGGATCGTCAGCGCGCCGCCCTCGAAGCGCGCGGCGTCATCGAAGAAGTTGATCGCCTCCGCCGCCGCGCCGCGGTTCTCGTCGGCCTTGAGGAAGGTGGAGATCAGCAGCTCGTGCCGGCCCTCCCCGCCCGGGTGCCGCAGGTGGAAGTGGAGGTAGCGGACCAGCAGCGGCTGCCCGATGGCCACCGGCGCGTAGCCGTGCGCCCGCGGCTCGTCCTCGGCCACCTCGTACATGTCGCGCAGCTCGCCGTTCACGCTGAACAGCGTCACCGCCTCCTCCCCGCGCCGTTGCCGCTCCTGAACGCGCTCCTGCGTCAACCTGCGTTCCATCGTCAGGGTTCTGTGTGTCATGGTTGTGCTCATATTCGCACAATCTGCGGGCCCACGGCAACGATCCGCCGACAGGTCGTGTCACGGGCGTCGCACCAAGCTGCCCCGCCGCTGCCCGGAAGACCCCGCCATTCGGGCGAAAACCCACTGTTTGAGGGCGGCGGCAGGGGCCCGTGACGAGGCGCCCCTTGCATCATGCTTTGTACTGCCGCTGGCGCCGAGCGCCGTCGCCGCGTCGGCCCAGCCGCTTGGGGATCCCGCCGCCCGGGCTCTCGTCGCGGCAGGCGGCGGCGCGGCTCCGGCCGGGCGCGCCGCCGCCGCTTCTCGGGGGCCGTACCCTAATGTTCCGCGCGCGGAGGCCGAAAAGCAGGGTGGAGTGCGATGCAGACGATCTCGCGGAGCCGCGACCGGGGTAAGCTGGATGACGTCGTCGCAAGTTGTGGCGGTCGCTCCGGGACTTGTGCTAGGATTCACGGTCTTCGCGGAGTGGCCGCGCACGATGCCCAGGGAGGGCGCGGCAGCCGGGCCGGGCGGTCCGGTTTTCGCGACCGAAGCCCGTTGGCACTCGGTTGCGGTTGTGTTATGCTCCGCGGCGTTGAGGTCGGTTTCCATGTTGGCGAATCAAGTGTGGTCCCGAGTTGACAAGCGGTCGGGGCCAGCATGCGTCCACCGAGGCGGTCGTTTCCGTCGACGTGTCCGCCGTGTTGCCAGCTCCCTCGCACGCCTGTCTTGGAAGCCGGAATCGGTCAGTCGGCCAGCAACGGCCAACGGCCTCGCTGAACGGCGGGCCGAAACCCAAGCTTCAATAGGAGGAGGCTTGTGAGAGAGATCTCGGCATTCACCGTACGGTCTTTCTGGAGGAGACACATGATGAGCACACGGCGTTCATTCTTCATCTTCGGCGCGGTGGTCGCGGTGGTCGCGCTGCTCGCGCCAGCGACGGTCGTGGCACAGACACCGGAGCAAGTCACGATTGATGAGGTGGGAGACCCGCCATCCTTCCACGAGTTGAAGGTTGGCTGGGGCAGGACAGGTGCTGCAGACCCTGATATGTACCGCGTGTACTATCAGGAGGAGCCGACGGGCGACGTCTCTGCTTCCAACGCGGACGGCTACGTGGACGTTGACGGCGATGAGAGGCAGGTGACGCTGACGGGTTTGGACCACTCAACGACGTACGAGGCCGCAGTCGCCCCGATAGAGGACGGTACCGTTGGCGCCTTGGTGAATTCGGCGACCTCAGGCGACTTGTCGGAGATGGCCACGACCGGGACGGCGCCTGATCCCTCGACCCCGAGGAACGTCGAGGCGATGGGCGGAGACATGACGTTCACGCTCTCGTGGGGTGCGTCCTTCGCTGGCCACTCGTCTCTCACGGTCGAGGAGTACCGCGTGCAGAAGCGCGAGGTGGCCGGTAACCTGATCGGGGACTGGATCCCGGATGAGTCCAACGACGACAACGACAAGATGGGCGGGCTGAAGGTGGAAGGTGACATGACGATGGTCACCTTCGAGGACCTTGACAACGGCACCACGTACGAGGGTCGCGTGCGGGCCATGAACAGTGCCGGCCAGTGGTCGGACTGGTCGACGCGGGACGGCGACATGCCGGACGACGATGCGACGGCCATGGTTGGCGACGACGGCGGCGACGACATGGAAGACATGGAAGAGACGCCGGCGCTGCCGCTGGTCGGCCTCCTGGCCCTCTTCGTGGGGCTCCTCGGGGCCGCCCGGGCGCGTCTTCGCCGATAGGCGTGCGGAGACTCGCTAGGTAGCTCGGATTCGGTGCGGCCGGCGTCTCGCCCTCGCGGCGGGGCGCCGGCCGTCTTTCGTATGGGGCGGATTCGCCCCGGAGTGCAGAGGGAGCAGCCCGATGGACGGAGCGAGAAAGCCGGAGCCGGTCGCCGAGGGGCCGCAGGCGAGTGACGCGGCCCGGAAGCCGGCGGGCCCCGCCCCCGCCGCGGACGACGGGAACGCGATGCTCCGCTTCACGCTCATCACCGGGGCGTGGTTCGTCGGGCTGTTCGGCCTGATGCGGCTGCCGTGGGTGGAGCGGGTGCTCCTGACGCCGTTCGCGGAGGTCCAACAGCGGGTGGCGGACCAGCTCACCGGGGCGCCGTCCGACCTCGTCTACGCCGGCCCGAGTTGCAGCGGCGGCGATCCGCTGGCGCTCTGCGGGGCGGCGATCTTCGCGTTCCCCGCTACCTGGGGCTCGCGCCTGCGCGGCGTCGCGGTCGGGTTCACCCTCATCACCACCTTCAACATCGTGCGGCTCGGGCATCTGTCCCTGATCGCCGAGAATCGGGCCCTGCTCGACCTGCTGCACCTCTACGTCTGGCCCGGGATCCTGATTCTGATCTCCGCGGGCTTCGTCTACGCCTGGATGGGCCGGCAGGGTGTCGCCGGCGGTGCGGACGGTGCCGGCGGCGCGGCGGCCGGCGGCTTCGTGCTCGGGGCCGCGACGCGGCGCTTCCTGCTGCTCGCCGCGCTCCTCGTGGCCGTCTACTTTGCGACGGCGCCCTTCTTCTACGAGAGCACGTTCGTCGACGTCGTCGCCGGCTGGATTGCCGTGACCGGCGGGGGCATCCTGGCCGCGGCGGGCACGACGGCGGTGGTGTCGGGGGCGATCATCCGGACCGCCCACGGCGGGTTCATCGTCACGCAGGAGTGCATCTTCACGCCGCTCATCCCCCTGTACGTGGCGGGGGCGCTCTCCGCGCCGATGGGGTGGGGGCGGCGGACGGCGATGCTCGCGGCCGCGCCCCTCCTCTTCTTCGCCCCCCGCGCCCCGCGGCTCCCGATGCCGGTCCGCCCCGCGGGGGGGCCGCGCCGCTCGTCTTCTTCGCCCTCGGCGTCTCGCGGCTCCTGATCCTGGCCGTCCCCGCGGCGGTCATCGGCTCCTACTCGGTCGCCATCCACGCCTTCTCGCAGACGCTGGTCGCCGTGATCCTGATTGCAGTGGCGGCGTTCCGGACGGCGGGCACCGCGCGGCGCGGCGCCGCGCGGGCGGCGGTAGCGGTCGCGCTCGGGGCGGTAGCGGCGTTCGCGGCGGCCCCGGTCCTCGGCGCCGGGGTCGGCGGGGCGGTCGGCGGCCTGCAGTCGCTGGCCGGACACGCCGGGCATGCGTTCGCCGACGACCAGGGGGCGTGGGCCATCCTGCCCGCGTTCCAGGTGGGGCTGTTCGCGGCGCTCTGGATCGCGGTGGCCGGCGGCGGCCTGTCTGCGTCCTGGCGGCGCGCGCTGGTCGGCGTCGCCGGCGTCGTCCTGGTGCAGGCGGCGTTCGGCGTGCCCGTCGACGAGCTCGCCCACCACTACGGCTTCGACCCCCACGTGGGCCTGCTCCGCGGCTGGGCCCTGGCCCTCCCCGCGGCGGCCGTCTGGTGGCTCACCCGCCCCGCGCCGCTCCGGATGCTCGTCCGCTCGGCTCCACCCCGCGCGCTCCCGCAGGCCGGCTGACCACTGGGTGGCGCACGGGCGATGCGGGCGGTGAAGGCACGCCTGCTCGGCGTGTTCGCCATCGACACCGTCGCGCAGCGTTGGGGCGCGTACTGGCGGAATCTGCGGAGCCCGTGCCCTACCTCGCGTCCCCCGATCGCGGCCGGCGCCCCGTGTCCGCGTGACCGCCCCGGTTGAGACTCCATCGCCCGAAGTAGCGAACGCCCGCATCGAAGGCCCCGTCCGGGTCATCGTGCCGCTCGTTGAGCCTCCGGACCACGCTGCCCTTGCCATTCCGGAGGCGCCAGCCCCACTGACGACGGCTGGTGCGATCCGTCTCGACCCACGCCTCCGCGACGCACCGGAACAAGACGCTTCGCACCAGGTCTCGCCAGCTCATGGCCCCTCCCGGTCAGACCTCCCTAAGTGCTTTTCGGTCCGGCGCGCCCGCGCATTACCCGTTGGCACGGGATTGGTGCGGACTTCGGCGCTTGAGCGAAGTGGATGCACCGGAAGATACTTTCGCCGATGGGCTCGCTGTGGCGGCTGGTCCGGGTGCTTGTGGTTCCCTGCGGTCGACGCGGGTTCGGCATCCTGGCGCTCGCCTCCCTCGCCCTGGGCCTGCACATCTGGCTCGCCGGCAGCGTGCTCGCGCCGTTCGTCCGCGACGGCGAAGTCGAGTACCTGTTCGTATCCGCCGACGCCGGCACCGTCGCCGGCTCGATGCTGGCCGCGGGGCTGCTGGTGTTCGGTCTCCACGGGCTGGTTCGCCGCGCCGCGCGTCGGGTGGCGCCGTGCCGTGCCCGCACCGAACACGACCTGTTCGCCCCCTCGGACGTGGCCTGGGCGCGGCCGCTGCTCTGCTGCGGCGGAAGCCCGCTGGCGCTGGGCAGCTTCGTGCCCGGGCTGGCCCCCGTCCTGCCGGTGCTGTCGTACGTGGTCGTGGACCTGCGTTGGTGGTGGACGCTGCCGGTCGCGTTCTGGGTGCTGGTGGGCGTGGACCGGAGGCTCGGGGGCGCCGTCCGCGGGCGGGTCGGCGCTGCGGCGGCGCGGGTGCCGGGCGCCGTCCGGCGCTGGTCGCCCGTGGCGGCGCTGGCGGCCCTGGCGGTGACCTGGGTGGTGCTGGGCACGCCCCACCTGCGCTTCGGCACCGTCGCGCACGGGGACGAGCCCCGGTACCTCCGCTACGGAGAGACGCTGTACCAGGGCGTCGGCTTCGACATCTCGCAGCTCGAGGCCCCCACGCAAGTCCCGGAGGCGCGCCTCGGGCGCAATCTCGTCCTCCTCGCGACGGAGCTGCCGCGCGAGCTCCGGCAGATCGCGGCCGACGCGGCGGCGTTCGTTGCCGAGCCGTCGCGCCGCTTCAACCGGGCCCGCCAGCTCGAGAGCAACTTCCTGGCCGGCAAGAACGGCGGCGTCTACCAGATGCACCTGCCGGGGCTGTCGTTCCTGATGCTGCCGGCCTACCTGGTGGACCGCTGGCTCAGCGGCGGGGGCGTCGCCGATCACTGGCCGCCCCGACTCCACGCCGTCAACACGTTCTTCCTGGCCGCCTACGTCTTGTGGGCGCTGGTCATCTACGGCGTGCTGCGCCGCCTCGGGTACGCGAGGCCGGTGGCTTTCACGGCGACCTCGGCCGTCGCCTTGACGATGCCGATGGCGGCGTTCCCCTTCCAGTTCTACCCGGAAGTGGCCGGCGGCATCGTGCTGTTCCTCCTGGTGGGGTACGTGGTGCGCCCGGTCGGCGGCGCGGCCGCGGCGTTCGCCGCCGGCGCGGCGACCGGCTACCTGCCGTGGCTCCACCTGCGATTCGGCGCGCTGGCGCTGGTGCTGGCCGTGGCCGGCGGCCTGGCGCTGCGGCGCGACGCGCGGCGGACGTGGGCGTTCGGCGTCGGTCTGGCCGTCCTGCTCGGACTACTCTCGCTGTACGTCTATCGCATCACGGGGAGCCTCCTGCCGACCGCCCTCTACGGCGCGGAGGGCGCCTCCTCGGCGCTGTCGGCAGCGGGTGCGGTCCGCTCGAGCTGGGCCTACCTGCTCGATCGGGACTGGGGGCTGCTCGCCCACGCACCGCTGTATCTGCTGGCCCTGCCGGGCTACTGGTGGCTGGCCAGGCGCCGGCCCGCCGTGGCCTGGCTGCCCGCCTTGCTGCCGCTGTGTCTGCTGGTGCCGGCCGCGGGTCACACCCTGATCGCCGGGGGAACGACCCCGACGCGCCTGATCGTCGCCGTCGTTCCCCTGGCCGCCGTGCCCCTCGCGGAGGTGCTTGCCCGCTGCGGTGCCCGACGGTGGTTCCAGGTGGCGTTCGGCGTGCTGGCGGTCTTCTCGCTGCACAACGCCCTGGCCTACAACCTGCATCACTTCAAGCCCGATGGGCTGCTCGTGGACTGGAGCTTCAGCGGCTGGAAGACGAACCTCCTGTTCCCGGCCGCTTCCAGGTCGCCCTGGGAGGTGTCGGCGGCGAACGGCTGGCTCCTCATCGCCTGGTTCGTGGCGCTGGCCGCCCTCGTGGCGGCTCCGGCCCTCGCGCAGGCGAGTGCACGCCGGCGGGGCGCCTGGTTGACCGGCACGGGGTGGCGCGTCGGCGCCGGGGCGGGCGTCCTGGTCGGCGTGACGCTGTTCGTCCTGCTGGGGACCGGCGTCTCGGCGCTGACCGGTTCGTGGGGCGCCTCCCGCTACCGGGTGCCCGCGCAGACGGCCGCTTGGGAGGCGGCCGGGCTCCTGGACGGCATCGACCACTGCGCCCTGTGTCTCTCTTCCCGTCGAGGCCCGATCGGCACCGCCGGCACGCTGGCCGTGCTCGCCGACCACGGCGTTCACCCACGCCTGTGCGGCGGGGAGGCGGTCGTCCAGCTTCAGGCGGGCGACGGTCGGTTCGTCGGTGCCCGGCGGTCCCGCGTCCGGGCCGGCGCGGACGTGGCCGGCCGGCAGGAGCGCTTCGCGTTGCTGGACCCCAACGGCGGCTGCGTCGAGTCGGGCGACGTCGTCTTTCTGCGCACGGCGGACGGCTCCTACCTGCGGAGCCATGGCGACAGCCCGCGGGTCGACGGGCGAGGACTGTCGACCGGCCCGTGGGAGCGATTCATCGTCACCACACCGCGCGGGGGCGTGCTGCGCGGGCGCGATACCATCTCGCTCCGAACTCCGCGCGGCCACTACGTGGCGGCTCGCGCCAGCGGCGTGCTCCACGCCAGCCGCACCCGGCTCGACCGGGCCGCGCGGTTCACGCTCACCGTCGTCGAGTAGTCGAAGCGCGACCCTTCCAGCGAGCCCTCGAGCTTGGCCGTGCGCTCGCGCTGATCTGGCGGCGGAAGCGGGTACGCCGCCCTCGCCGAGACGGGCCTTGACACCCGAAGCGAGACACCGCGACCTCGTCGCCGAACCAGCGCGGCGCCTTCACAAGTCCTTCACGTGTGCCGTGATGCTGTGCGGCCGCCGTGGCGGGCAGCAGTATGAGCGCGAGAACCAACCGAGGCAGTGTCATGTGAGAATGTCCTTTGGGGAGGACCTTCCGAGCCTCCCTCTCCGTCGGGTCGCGTTCCTGCATCGCGCCGTCGACAAAGCGTACGCCGGCGCGTACCAGCAGTAGCAGGTGCGCCCCGTGCCGGGTGCCGGCCCGCCGTGGTCTGGCTGCCCGCCCTGCTGCCGTTGTGTCTGCTGGTGCCGGCCGCGGGTCACACCCTGAGCGCCGCTGGAACGACCCCGACGCGCCTGATCGTCGCCGTCAGTCGAAGCGCAACCGTCGCCGATCGACCCGCAGCCAGGCGAACGGCGAGAGGAGCAGCGCCGGCGTGAGCCAAGCCGTCAGGGCGTCCATTCCTCATCGTAACGACGGGGCGCGAGCACGTAGAACGCGGTGCCGTCGTCGGTCGTCCGGTCGAGCCGGAAGCCGAGACGCGAGAGCACCGCGCCGGACGCGGTGTTCGGAGCATCGACGGCGGCCCGGACTTCCGTCCAGTCCAATGTCTCGAAGGCGAACCGGCAGGCGGCGGTCGCGGCCTCGGTAGCCAGGCCCCGCCCCCAGTGCTCGGGGAGCAGTCCGTACAGGCGTTGCGGCTCGGGCGGCTCGAAGAACTCCCGGAAGCCCACGAAGCCGATGACCGACGGGTCGGCACGTCGTCGGTCGGCCGAGAGCCCGGCGCCGCCGCTCGCGAATCGCCGCTCGCTCGCCCCGATCTCCGCCGTCACCCAGTCGGCGGACACCAGCTTGCCGTCGAGCAGGAACCTGCGCACATCGGCATCGCGAAAGACGTGCAGCAACGAGGCCGAATCGGCCATCCGGACCGGCGCCAGATCCAGGCGCGCCGTGCTGCATCTCATGGCGGACCGAGAGGAGTGCCGCAGCACCATGTCGGCGCTTCACGCCGTGACAGTGAGCGGCCACGAAGAAAGTGCTTGACAACCCTCTCAGCGGCGATCGGCCCGTTGCCCCGGACGCCACCGGAAACCCCCGCCAGGCCGCCTGGCCGGCCCGCTGCGGCCGTCGCGCCGCCCGGGGGGCGCAAAAACCGCCCCGGGCGGCCCGCGAGACGCGCAGGCAGGCTCTCAAGCCCTTGAAAAACAAGGGGTTACAATGAGAAATGGTCTTCGCAACCCCTCCGTCGCCGCCGTCCGCCACCCTCGAACCGACCCCCGACACCGCG
>MKWU01007036.1_pt1 | contig 11021 bp, 9 predicted proteins | sample 809101 | NCBI WGS metagenome assembly MKWU01 (sample SAMN05860141, study PRJNA318959) | sponge metagenome | host: Aplysina aerophoba | place: Slovenia: Piran, Adriatic Sea, Gulf of Piran | collected 2013-05-07
TAGGAGAGGGCGGTGATGGCGGCGGCCTTGGTGAAAGTGCGGCGGGAGGTCATGCAGGACAGTGTCTCGCAAAGACACTTCAAGCCGCAAAGCGGGCAACATCGTGGCCGGCCGCCGGATCTTCAGACTTCAGGGGCCCATGCCAATAAGTATTTGTGTGAACGTGCATAGCGTCCAGGTTACCGTCGACTCCGGGGAGGTTTTGGGACATAGACTAAACCCGGCCGATAGCGATGGTGATCGGACGACCTTTTCAAGATCAGTACGTCCTTGTTGTGTGAAACGGATAGGATCGACTTCAAGAGGTAGACTTTAGAAGCTGACTCCCCGGAACAATAGTTATTTCAGGACAGTCCGCTAATCTAGTGCGCGCCGCCCGGCTCATCGCGAAGAGCCTCGGCCTTCGCGAGCGCACTGCCTCCTGCGATTACCGCGTCACCGGCGCTGACTCCGCTCAATATTTCGACCCAGCCGTCCGATTTGAGACTGGTTTCGACATGGCGCAGTTCGAACTCGGCACCCGACCGCCGTACGAAGACGACCGGCCGTCCGTGGATGTTCTGAACGGCCTCGGACGGAACCGCGAGCGCATCATACGTGCGTCCCGATGGAATGTCGACCGTAGCGAACATTCCGACCTTCAAGCGTCCATCCGGATTCCTTACTACGCATCGGACTCGTGCCGTGCGGCTTTCTTGCTCCACCATGTCACCGGTGTGGGCGATGCGTCCGCGAAAGGACTCTCCCGGGTACGTTGAAACGAGAATCGACACCGGCTTGCCGACGCGGACCGCGCTCAAGTCTCGTTCGCTGACACCGGCGAGAACCCAAACGACGGATATGTCCGTGACCGTCAACAACTCACTGGAGGGGTCGATGACCTCTCCATGTCCGACGTCGTAAGCAGTCACAATCCCTGAAGACGGGGTACGCAGTGTGGCGTGCGAAACGGTTCGGTGGTAGTCGGGATCCTCTCCCTGGGTTAACCGGTCCAGGTCTTCTTCGGTCAATCCGAATCGGTGGAGTTGTTCTTCGAACTTTGCGACGAGAGCCCGCACGCTATCGACCTGCGCCTGAGCGGACCGATACTCGGCTTCGACGACATCGTGCTCCGTCCGCGCAACTGCTTCAACCTCCAGCATTTCGCGGCTGCGTGCGAGTATCGTCTCGCTGACTTCGAGATTCGTGCGGGTGCTCCTAAGGTCTGCGTTTGCCGCGCGGAACTCACCGATAGCCAAACCGAGGTCGATATTGTCGTAGCTGAGGAGCGGGTCTCCCTGGTTGACCCGGTTACCCAGTTGCACGAAGACTTGGTCGACGACGCCACGCGCCAGAGGTCGGATACGTGCCACACGCGTCTGGTCGGCAGAGACGGTCCCCGTGACATGCAAGGGCGACTCGAATGGGCGAACCTCGGCCCGACGTATTTCCAGTCCGTTTGAGATCTGGACGTCGTGAGGGATGCGCACAATGCCCCTGTCATCTGCTTCATCACTTTCGTCACCGTGGAGGTGCGTATTTTCAAGGCTCACTTCGTCTCCGAAGGGCGCAATCCAGGGGTAGCCCAGATAGCCCAGCGCCGTTCCAAGAGCTAGCAGGGAGATGGGTCCGGCCCATCCGACGGCAAAGAGCCTGGAGCTACGGGTGCTCACTATTCTTGTCCCTCACCGATCGCAGCGGCTAGAGCGAACATGCTGACACGCTCGTCGAACAGTGCCTGGTTCAAGACCCGCATCGTATCGCGATATCGGCGCTGTGCATCAAGATAGTTCATCAGAGGCGCTCCGCCAAGCCGGTATGCGGCAAGGGTCACACGACTCGCCTCCTCCGCTTGCTGGACCTGCTGCGTTCGGATGTACTCGACCCGTTCCCGATTTATCTGAACAGCGTTATAGGCCTGCCGAACTTCCAGCGCAATGCGGTTTCGCACTTCCGCGAAGAGATTCGCGGCTTGCCGCATTTCTGCCTCCGAACGCAGGATCTCACCCTGATTGCGGTCGAAGATGTTAAGCGGAACCGTTATACCCGCCACCAAGCTGTGATCCGGACCGTCACGCTTGTACCCGCCTCCAACCGTAATGTTCGGAGATGCGATGGCGCGCTGCAGACGGTTCTGTGCGGAGGAGCGCTCGATTTCCGCCATCGCCGCGCGCATGTCCGGGCGTTGATTGTTCGCCATCCGAAGGACATCGGCACCGCTGGCGGCAAGCGGGATTCCCAAGTAGGGCATCTCGTTCAAGTCTCCCCGCACCTGTAGATCCACCGCGAGGTCAGGGGCGTTCAGCAGAGCGAGCAGGGAGGCTTTGGCATTCTGAGACTCCAAGCGGACCTGAAACAGGTCGTCGGCAAATCGAAGGCGTTCGACTTCGATACGAGTCAGTTCCAAGCCGGAGATCTCGCCTTCCTCGAAGCGAGTGCGATTCAAGGCGATGACCTGATCGGTCTGATCCAGGATCGCCTGGGCCAGCCGCCGATTCGATTCCGCGAGCAAGACCTGGTAATAGGCCACTCGGACCTCGAGCCGCAAGCGGCGCGCCGTGTCATCGAACATCGCCGCTTCTCTCCGAATGGAGACCTCCGCCGCCTCGGTTCCCAGCTTGAGGCGGCGCTTGGTTTGGATCTCGTAGTCGAAGCGTGCCGTGATTTCCTGATTGCTGAAGAACGGGCCAGGATTGGGACGGAAATAGGGATAGCTACCCGCCTCGAAAGAAACGGCGGGATTGGGATGCAACCCGGCGCTGACGACATCCGCTTCCGCCATTTCGATGCTGTTGCGAGCCGCCATGAGTGTTGGATTGCGTGTCAGCGCCAACTCGACTGCCTGTTCCAAAGTCAGGATTTTGGGGATCGGTTCGTTCTGGGCCAAAAGTTCGTTGGCCAGAAGCGGCAAAGTAATCGCCGCAAGGACTGCGAACATTCGTTTCTCCATGACCGATTTATAGCCCTCCTCAAAGCGCGCACAGCTTGGGGACAAAGGGCGGGCCATCAGTTTGGAGCTCACCTTATCTCGCCAGGCCATGGAGCCCACTATTTCACGCGGCCCCGAATTGCCATACCGGGTCCCCAGGTCTTGCGCACGAATCCATTGTCGCTGAACGAGCGGCACGTCCGCCGACTCTCCCGTCGACGGTTTGATATTACCGTCGAGATGGTCAGCTTCCGTTCGAGCAGGGTTTGCTTGGGGCCAGTCGGCAGAGCAGTCTCCGTATAGCCGGCTGACCCACGAAGGATGCTGAGCATTGGTAGAGCTTGCACCGCGGTTCGACGGCGAAGGAAGGCGCCCGATGAGGCGATCCCATCACTCATCGGGTGCGGCGACAGGGAGCGCCTGTCGGGCGTGAAACCATCGGAATCAGCCTTAGCGGGGTTGCTGCGCCGGACAGTCCAGAACAACTCCTCGTTAGCAGATGCATGCCGTGCCCGTGTTTCGTGAGCCTCGCTGCAGACATCGCACACTCTCTAGCCAGTCGTATACGTGAAGCCGATTTGCTCAGTCTCCTCGCAATCTTCACCCTACTCGCCATCAGAAAATTGAAGTGAGCAGTGTGCGGTGTTACAATGCACCCGATCAAGAGCCATTCAGTGCATGTGTTTCGGAAGCCCTGCGGTTCCCAAAGCTACCGAATTCGAGAACCCACGCGAACCTGACAACAATTCTTTCCGGAGCCATCGACAAGCGGAGTTGTTGCGGGGGCGAGTGAACAAGGAAATGAGGCCGTCTCGGAGATGTTAGACGCAGCGATTCGGCTATTCGACTTTCTCTGGGCATCGTTTCTGGTCCTCTCGCCGATGCTGCTGCTGGGGCTTTTCCTGGCGGGGCTCATCCACGTACTGATCTCGCGAACCGCAATCCTCAGATGGCTGAGCGACGATAGCCTGAAGTCGGTTTGCACGAGCGCGGCGGTCGGCGTGCCCATTCCGCTGTGCAGTTGCTCCGTCGTACCCGTAGTGGCGGAAATGCGGAAGAAAGGGGCGTCCCGCTCGTCCTGCGTGTCGTTCCTCATCACCGCGCCCGAGACAGGCGCGGATTCGATACTGGTCACGCATGCGTTCTTCGGGTTCGTGGCGGCCGTCGTCAGACCGATCGTGAGCTTCGTCACGGCCGTCGTCACGGGCATCTTCTGCATCGGATTGATCAGAGACGACAGCCACGAACCGAAACCGGACGGACACCACGACCAAGCCCATGCAGACGATGATTGCGGGCACGATCACGGCAGTTGCGACCACGATCATGGTGCGCACACGCCACTGATGACAGCCTCTGAAGACTGTTACGTGAATCCGTCGCAACTGAAAGCCATGCTGCTCGGCTGGCTGCGCAAATTCACCCGGAGAACTGCTGGAAAAGTAGGCGGCGTCAAGGCCACTTCGTGGGTCAAGCCGGATTTCTATCGCCAACCGCCCGAAGACAAGGCCTCTGACGCTCAAGCTGCAGATGGGAGCGCCGAAACCGATGAAGTGAGCCTCGGCAAGGTTATCAGGCATGTCTTCCGCTACGGCTTTGTCGAAGTGGCGGACGACATTCTGTTTGCGTTGCTGGTAGGCGTCGCTCTCGGCGGAGTGCTCTTCCTGGTGATTCCGGACAACCTGATGTCGAGCGAATACGCGCGCTGGATTTCCTATCCGGTCATGGTGATCGTCGGAATCCCGCTTTACATCTGCGCGTCGGCGAGCACGCCCATCGCTGCGGCGCTGGTCGCCAAGGGGCTCAGTCCCGGGGCCGCGCTGATATTTCTGATGACCGGGCCGGCCACCAACAGCGGTACGATCGCGATTATCATCAGCCAGTTCGGAACCCGCTTCGCATCCATATACGTGGCAGGGGTCATCGCGGTGACGACTGTTCTCGGCATCGCGATCGACGCCCTGGTCATTGCCTTGGGCCTGACGCTCCCGGTCAACCTGTCCGCTTCCGAGTCGCCGGCCATTCTGTTCGTGGAGTGGGCCGGCGCATTCATCCTCATTGCCTTGATTGTCTGGCGATTCCGCGAAGGAGCGCTGAAGAGCGGCTACGATGACCTCGTTTCCAACATAAAACCCGTGCTCCGTCGCTCGAAACAGGCATGGGAGCGTCTGGCGCAGTACCGTCCCGTAGTAGGCACGATCCCGACTCGGACGTTGATGAAGTCGGGAGTGGGCATCTTGCTGGCGACCCTTTTCCTGTCAACCGGCTTGACGGTGGTGGGGCCGAGTCAGGTGGCCTACGGCCGTCTGTTCGGGAAAGTGGTCTGGCGGGACGTGTCGCCGGGACTCCATTACCTGGGGCCCTGGCCATTCTTCAAGATCGACAAATGGCCGGTTCGCGAAGTGAAGTCCCTCGTGAACGACGTTCATTACGAATTCCTTGCAGGAGACCTGAACCTTCTGGCAATCACGGCCAACATCCAATACCTCGTCAAGGATCCGTATACCTACCACTATCTCACCGAGAATCCGGAACAGGTGATCATGGATGACCTCAAGGACGAGTTGCGCACGTTCGTGTCGGTTCACGATCTGGACCATCTCCTCAACATCGAGCGCGCTGAGTTGGAACGAGAGGTTCAGGAGCTCCTCGAGGGTGAGCGAGAGTCGGACTCGGCGCTCGAGTCCATCGACCTCATCAAGGTCAACCTGCTGGACATTCATCCCACCGAAGAGACCATGAACGCCTTCCGGGAGATATCGAGCGCCCAAGACGACCGGGAACGCATCATCACCAATGCGCAGAAGTACTTGGTGACGCTGATGCCCAAGGCGCACGGGAATGCCGCATACGAACTCGAGCAGGCTAAAGGCGAGGCCTACCGCAACGTAACCTTATCGGCCGCGGAGTCTAAGGCGATACAGGCCGTGTCTGAAGTTGCACGGGAGGCGCCGGAAGTCCTCTACAACATGCTCTGGCGCGAGAAGCTGGAAAGCGCGCTCGCGGACAAAGAGAAAACCATTGTCCCCAACCAGCGGAGCCTGGACAGGGTGGCGCTGTGGAAGAGATCGGCGAAAGGGTCCGTAGCGCCTCCGCCGTTGCAGGAGCAAACTCGATGAGCAAAGTGAGAAACGTGATCCGCAAAGCCGACCAGGCGCTCGACAAGCTGCGGCAGGCGATAGGCAAGTTGCCGCAAGCGATGAAAAAACTGGGCGCCGGCGGCACGATATCGCTCCTTCTACTCGCTGCGATAGTGTACGACGGCATTTACGTCATCGACGAATCGCAACAGGGCGTGTTGACCCACTTCGGCAAGATCTATCCTCCGGTCCGGCAGCCGGGGCTGCACATCAAGTTCCCTTGGCCGATCTCGAGGATTTACAAGGTCGACCGGCGAGTCCACAACCTCACCTCCCCAGCCCAGGAACTGATCACAGAAGACCAGAAAAACGTACTGGTAAACGGATATATGTTGTGGCGCGTTACCGATCCGATTCGATACGTCGAGGCCATCCGCACCGAAGGCAACGCGGTTGCTCGTCTTGAGGATCTCTACCTGTCGGGCACCGGCATCGTTGTCAGCAACAAGGCGCGCGATGCATTCGTCAGCCTGGGCCTGGAACACGAAGACCTGAGCACCGCTGCGCAGGAAATTCTTGACAGGATCAAGCCGATCGCCCAGGCCGAATACGGCATCGACGTGATGAAGGTAGGCATCATCGAATACACCCTGCCGCCGGAGAACCGGGCGAGCGTGATCGAACGCATGATCGCCGAGCGAGCCCGCATCGCTGCACGTTACCGCAGCGAAGGGGAAGAGCAGGCGATCCGCGTGGAGGCGCTCGCCATCAGCGAGCACGAGAAGATCATGGCCACCTCGCATGCACAGGCGACAACTATTCTCGGCGAGGCCGAGGCCGAGGCGATGCGGGTCTTGGGCGAGGCATACGAGAAACACCCCGAATTCTATCGATTCGTCCGCGCACTGGACAGTTACGATTCGATCATCGACAAGAATACGACGCTGCTGCTGCCGGCCGACAGCGAGCTGTTCAAGTACTTGGACAGCCAGGAGATACCGGCAAGGTGAATCAAATGAGCAGCCAGCCCCTGCCGCGTAGCACGCGGATCATCTACGCGGCGTTCGACTATGTCTCGCTGCACCGGGGACGTCTGCTCAATCTCATGATTGCCGCCGTCGTCCTGGCGGTCCTCGCCCGCGGATTCCACGTAGTCAAGAAAGAGGAAGCCGGCGTCGTCGTGCGATTCGGGAAAGTGATCGAGGAACATACCGAGCCCGGTATCCATTACCACATTCCGGTCATCGACAAAGTTCACGTCCGAGCGGTCAAGAGAATCGCTACCCACCGAATAGCGAGCAAGAGCGACCAAGCCTCCAACTTCACCATCCTCTCCGGCGATCCAGCCTTGTTCGAAATCGACGTGGTGCTGCAATACACGATCAGCAACCTGAAGAACTTCCTGTACGTATCGACCGATCCCATAGCTCTGACCACGATGATCACGAGGGGGCACATGGTCAATATCATGGGCCAGAACTTCATCGACCTGATTTTCACGACCAACCGGGAGATCATTGAACGCACCCTGCGGGACGAAGTCACCAAGGATTTGGAAGCCTACGGAATCGGCGTGGAAGTCGTCGCGATCAGCATCGTGGACGTTCGGCCGATCGAAGAAACGTTCGAGGCGTTTCGCGACGTCAGCGACGCGGTCGCGGAGAGCATCCAAGCAGTAAGCCAAGCCAACCGCAGGAAGGAGAGCTTGATCTTGCGCACCCAAGGGCAGGCCGAAGCTGTGATCCTGAGTGCGACAGCGAGGGCGAGAGAGCGTCTCGTGCAATCCCGTAGCAGCGCCAGCGCGTTCACCGATCTTCTCGCGGCGTACCGTGAGCGGCCGCGGCAGGTTGCGATCACGCGCTATTGGAAACGCATGCGCACGATCTTCGATGAAGCGAACCTGGCGGCGGTAAATCCCGCAAGTACGTCCAACATCGACATCAACATGATCGATGGAGTCGTTGGCAAAGCACCAGTGGCAGTGGTGAGCGGCGGGATGCCGACGGCGGAGTCGCAGCATGACATGCCGCTCGTCTCCACGACGCCGAAGGCGACCCACGGATTGGAAGCCTCGGACCAGGCATTGCTCGACGGACGGTTCCACGGAAGACTCGCGGAACGCGACCATCTGGGCAGCGCCACTCCTCGCTCCTTGCTCTTCGACAGCCTGTCGATATTCAAGCATCGAGACGTCGTTCCGGGCAGCCGCTTCGGCGTCCAACAAGTGGAAGAGAAATCCGTAGCCGAGGGAAGCGTCACGGAAGCCCCGGCTGAGGAAACCCCCGCCGAGAAGGCCCCGGCTGACAAGGTCCCAGTCGAGAAGATTCCCACGGAGCAAGCTCCCGGCGGCGGAAATGGTGGTGCTAATGACGTGGCGAAATAGGGCCGCAGCCCGCACGACATGTATTGCCGTCGCTCTCTCCTGCGTGCAGTATTGGGCGTCGGCAGCATCACCGGGGGTAACCGATACAACCATCTCATTCGCGCAAATCGCACCTTTCTCGGGTCCCAACGGTAATACGGGTATCCGCTATCACGCCGGAATCCAGGCAGCGTTCCGGGAACGCAACGACCAAGGAGGTGTCAACGGCAGGGCGCTGAATCTCGTTTCTTTGGACAATGCCTCCGAGACGGAGAAGGCGGCCGAACATGTCGGGCGATTCGTAGCGGAGGGCAACGTGTTCGCCGTCATCGGAGGCATGGGAACGCGAACATCCAGGAGGATCGCCCCACTACTGCGAGCCGAGGGTATCCCGTTCGTAGGGCTGTTTACGGGCGCCGATATCTTGCGTAACCGCGGAAGATACCCGAACGTGGTGAATCTGCGAGCAAGTTATTTCAATGAAATCGAAGTGCTTGTAGACCACATGGTCAACAAACTCCGGAAACGACGATTCGGAGTGATTTACCAAGACGATGCTTTCGGCCGCTCCATATTGGCGGGCTATCGCTCTGTTCTCGGCAGGTACGACCTGCCTGTTTTGGCGAAATCCTCCTTTTCCCCCAATACGCACGCGGTTCATTCAAGCCTGTTCACACTGGCCAAGGCGGATCTCGACGCTGTGCTGCTCGCCGGAAGCAATGCGGCGATCGCGGATGCCATCAATCTGGCGGGGTCATTGGGGCAGGAGTATGTAATGGCCAACCTGTCTGTCGTGGCCTCGCATGACTTGTTCGAGAGACTGGACGATATCAGCGAACGAAGCCTGGAACGAATCCTGGTGACCGAGGTCGTACCGGACCCAAGAGATTCGAATGTACAAGTGGTCAAGCGATTCCAAAGCGCCATCGAGGGCAATGAAAATATTGACCGCTTAAGCGAAGGGCTGTTGGGCTTACGGGGGAGGCATTTGGGCGATACGGTCGCGCTGGAAGGCTATCTTATCGGACGGTTCGTTATCGACGTGCTGAGCCGGATGGATGGGGAATCGACACGGGAGGCCTTCCTGTCGGCCGCATTGCAATCCCAGCCAGTACACATCGAAGATTGGACCATTCAGATTGCTCCCGGCACGAATACGGGATCGACTTATGTTCGGCTGATCAATCTAGCCGACTTCGAACTCCGGAGCGGAGATCATCGGTGAAACGGGTCAACGAATTCTCGGGTGAAGAGACCGGAGAAGAGTGGCTCCGCGAACTCTACAAGGTGGTCGCGGTGCGCCGCACTTCGATGTTCCGGCTGATCACCGAATCCGTGCGCCTGGTTCTGTTCGGCAACGGGGGCGGCGCCGCCCTGATCATCGGTTTTATGAGCACATCTCCCAAGACCCTGGATACCGCACCTGCCTACCACTGGCTGGCGCTGCTCACCTTGATTGTCTTCGGTCTCGGAACTCTGGCGGCGGCTTTGGCAATGATCCTTGTGACCGTAGTGGCCATCAAGGAAGCTCACAGCGCCGAAACGGGGTTGAAGCAATTCGTCGACGGCGAGGTCGACCGAAGCCAAGTGATGTTCACAGCCGAGGATAAGACTTTCCGCTACGCCGATTCGGCGACCGTTGCGGGTTTATTCAGTGCCGGTGCGTTCGGACTCGGGGGCTTAGGCGCTCTCACGCTACTGGTGCTGTTCTTCTGAACCAGGCCAGCCGTTCTCAGCCGGCCAACCCAAAGATGGGCAGACGCTCGAGATAGTGCAGAGCGTAAGCCAAAGCGATACCCGCCAGGAATGACACGGTGAGCAGGAAGCGGTCATGCCCGTGGAAATGAACCTCGGGCAGCAGGTCGCTCAATGCAACGCACACGATCGCACCTGCCGCAAACGCCAATGCGCGGCCTATGGCGTCTCCCTCTGCAGGACCTAAAAAGCCTATTCCCCAACATGTCAGGAACGCGCCGAGCGGGCACAATAGAACAATACCGACGTTGACTGCTATTGCAGTGCGACGGCCGACTCCCGCAATCCGCATCAAGCCGAGGATGGAAAAAGCATCCAGGGGTTTGTGGAACAGAATCGCCAGGAACATCCCGAAACTGACCAGGTCCGTCCCGGGATCATGGTGCAACTCGCTCCGGACACTAGCGCCGAGAGCAGCCCCCTCAGCCAGAGTATGCATTCCCATGCCCAGGCTGATTCCAAGCCAATTCAGCGAACGCTTGCGATTTCCATGATCATTGTGTTTGTCGTGATGGTGGTCTTCTTTCTCACCAAAATCATGTTGATGGAATGGAAACACTCGCAAGAGCAACAGCATCAGGATTATGCCGATGGTCATCCACCATACTGCGGTCTCTATGGCTCCAGTGCCCGAAATCTGCGCCAAACTGTGTGGAACCAGATGGTACAGCGCCACTCCGAGAATGAAGCCGGCGACGAAACTCATCGCCACTTGCATGCGGGTGTGCGTCAAGCGAATGGCATTTTGCGCCGAAACGCCGAGCAGGGCCGCGCAGACAATGGCGACGGAGTATCCCGTCAGAATCACCCAAGCATTCGGATTCAAATCCGGGCCCTCAAAACTCCTGGCTGATTCGGGTCTCTGTCACGCGCATTCGAGACCGGCGGCACACGATCGCTCGCCAAGTCAGCGAGT